>Ga0325400_1005650_pt1 | contig 11816 bp, 7 predicted proteins | sample PopdelMetagenome_2_FD_205662 | JGI IMG/M metagenome (GOLD analysis project Ga0325400, IMG submission 205662) | Populus deltoides microbial communities from Bellville, Georgia, United States - Xylem-PdKOR-R1 | ecosystem: Host-associated > Plants > Phyllosphere > Stem > Wood/Secondary xylem...
ATTTACAAAGTACGGTGATGTGAATTTTGCGCCAACTGTCCTGGGAGTCCTTAGAAACGTTTCTATATAAGCTAGTTTGCTAATATTTTTCTAAAATATGCTGGCTTTTTAGAGAAAAGAAAAGAAATTCTGCTTTAGGGTAAGATTTTGAGGTTGTTTTGATGGTTTTAATCACCTAACTTGGACTCTTTAAAATATTATTATAAAAATGGGGGTTGGTGAGGGGTATAGCTGGTGATATGGGTGAGTTGGCAAGTGACGTTTTTGATGGAAGACAAAACTCATATGCCCAGTAGGATCACTTTTAATTAGCTGATTGAAAATAAAGGACATCTTGTTGCTATCATAGCCATTGCAATAATATATTATAATTATAGATAAATTAAAAGAGATAAGTGTTTTAGTATCATTTCTTTTGTGTATTTTTTTTTATTTTGATTATCCAACTTCATTTCTTTGTAAATCTCATGTTAATATAATTTTATGTTTTCAAATTTTCCCTTTAGATTTGTATATAAAGTGTTCGATGTTAAATTAAAGATAAATGATCCGAGATAAAATATGATATTATTATTTTAAAAAAATTAAAAGAATAAGAATTGAATTTAACAAAAATAAACCCTTTTTTATTTATACTATTCAAAAATCATAAGAAATTCAATTTAGTCTTTAAAATTTTAATTTATATATTATTTGATCCTTATTTTCTTATACTTTATATTTTAATATCAAACTTTATTTTTATAACATTTAATTCATTAATATCAAGAAAAGACAAAAGAAAATCACTTAAAAAAAATAAAGTGTTTGGCCAAAGACTTACCGATTACAAAAATGCTGATCTTGATGTTAATAATCAAGAAGACAGACTACAAGTCATCCGTTATAGGGAGAAAAGCAAAGAAAAAAAAACTAGTCACATTGGTCCATCTTTTAGACCAAAACATACCTAGCTTCTTCTTCTTCTTCTTTTTTTGGTTAAATAACCCTTAACCCTTTTATTATTATTTAGTTTTAAATTTTATTATAAAAATATATTTAAATAAATTTATTAAAATAATTATGTCATAGTTTCAAGAAGATTAGAGTTTTTATGATAATATTAATAATTACTTTATGAATAATTATATATTAACTTAATATGCAAATATTATTTTTTAAAAATTGCTCATTAATATTTAATAAAAAGATAATATCAATTTTTTATATTTTTTATTGTAAATTTCTTATATTTATTTATACAAGTGCATAAATGATCGTCTCATAATTATTTTTTTAATGTTTTTTATTGAAACTTGCTTTTATAATTATAATAAGTTCTTATTTAAAAAAAATCTAATAAAAAATATATGTTTTCATCAAAATAAAAAAAAATACATGAATAAAAAATAATGTTTTTTTTAATTCAAATTCTTAGAATTCTTACAAGCCTCTTTTGAAGTAACAGGACCTTTATCTAGTTGCCACTAGAGCCACCAATAACATAATTTTTTTTAACTATCATTATTTTTTTTGCAATAAATTAAATTATGATACTAATAAAAAAATATTTAATTCTCAAAACAAAAGAAAAATATGATAAAAAAAGATAATTAAAAAAAACTAAAATTGCTCAGTGTTTCACTATACAAGTTCACAGTGAAACGCTGAGCAGTATTCTTTTTTTTATTATTTTTTTTGTTTTTTTTGTTTTTTTCCATTTTTTTTATTTCTATTTTTTTCCCATTTTTTTCTCTTCTTCTTCTTCTTTTTTTTCGATTTTTTTCATTTTATTTTTTTCCCATTTTTTTCTGTTTTTTTTTGTTTTCTATGCCTTTATTGGTTTTTTTATTTTTGCTTTTTTATTTGTGTATTTTTCTTTTAATGAATTTTTTTTTAATTTAGTTTGTTAATGTTAATTTTTTTATTTAGTTATCAAATTTTTATAACACGGATCCCGGGTTTGACGGGTTAACCTGATTTGACGAGTTAACCCGAATTTTTTTCTTTTCTTTTTAATTAATAACATATACTAAAACTGTTCAGTGTTTCACTGTGTAGTCCACAGTGAAACGCTAAACTGTTTTTTCGTTTTTAAATTTTTTTTGTTTTATTTATTTATTTATTTTGCTTTTTATGCCTTTATGAGTTTTTTTTTTTCTTTTGCTTTTTTTCTTTGTGTTTTTTTTCTTTTAATGAATTTTTTTGTTTATTTTAGTTTGTTAATGTTAATTTTTTTAGTTATCAGACTTTCATTACACGGATCCCGGATTTGACTAGTTAACCTGGATTTTTTTTTGTTTTTTTGTTTAATTTAGTTTTTTAAAGTTAAATTTCTTTCTATTTAATTATCAGACTTTCATGCCACGTATCCCGGGCTTGACAGGTTAACCCGTCAATTTTTTTTCTATTTATTTATCAAACTTTCATGACACGAATCCCAGGTTTGACGAGTTAATCTGGTTTGAAGGGTTAACCCAGTTAATTCAGATTTTTTTTCTTTTTCTTCATTAGTTTTTTTCTTTCTATTGGTTTTTTTGCTTTGTTTTTTTTAATTAATCTATTTAATTATCACACTTTTATGACACGACCTTGTAGCCAGACCCACATTCAAGACTCTTGAGTCCAGTGTTGTAGCCAGAATCACTTAAACTTGAGTCATGTAAGTTTAATATTATTATAAATATTACTCTTGGGTCAAGCGTTGCAGCTAAACCAAAGGCTCTTGGGCATATTTTTGTAAAAAGACCCAATACTCTTAGATCTTAGCCTTTTTGATATTTTTTATGCAAGAAAAAAAAATTAACCCGTGGCGTGTGCCTTTATTTTTTTTTCTTTTCCTTTTTAAGTCTTTTACTGTGGATTGCACAATACAGTTCACAGTGAAAAAGTTGATGCTTTTAGTTTTTTTTTTTGTCTTTTTTTAATTTAGTTTCTTAATATTAAATTTTTTTCTATTTAATTATCAAACTTTTATGACATGGATCCCAGTTTCGACATTAATCTTTTTTAATTTATTTTATTAATATTAAATCATTTTTCTATTTAATTATCACACTTTCATGACATGAATTTCAGGTTTGATAAGTTAACCTGGTTTGGTGGGTTAACCGAGTTGATTCAGATTTTTTTTCTTTTTCCTCATTAGTTTTGTTCTTCCGATTTCATCTTTTAATATTATATGCAGTCCACAGTGAAAAGGCTAAAGCTTTTAGTTTTTTTTTTAACTTTTTTTATGTCTTTCACTGTGGACTGCACAGTGCAGTCTACGGTAAAAAGGTTGATGTCTTTTTTTCTTTTTAATTTAGTTTGTTAATATTAAATTTTTTTCTATGTAGTTATTAGACTTTCATGACACGGATCTCAGGTTTGACGGGTTAACCCAGTTAATTTAGGTTTTTTTTTCTTTTTCTTCATTATTTTTTTCTTCTTATAAGTTTTTTTCTTTTATTGTTTCTTTTTATTTAATTTAGTTCATCAGTATTAAATTTTTTTCTATTTAGTTATCGACTGATGCCTTTAGTTTTTCTTTTTTTTTCTTTTTGGTTTTTTGCTGTTTTTATGCCTTTAACTGTGGACTGCACACTATAGTCCACAATGAAAATGCTGATGTCTTTTTGTTTGTTTTTTTCCTTTTTCATTAATTTTTTTGTTTAATTTAGTTTGTTAATGTTCAATTTTTTTTCTATTTAGTTATCAAATTTTCATGACACGGATCCCGGGTTTGACGGGTTAGCCCAGTTAATTTTGTGTTAACCCGTCAAATTTTTTTTTTCTATTTAGTTATCAAACTTTCACGACATGAATCCAAGGTTTGACAGGTTAACCTGGTTTGAAGGGTTAATCTAGTTAATTCAGATTTTTTTTCTTTTTCTTCATTAATTTTTTTCTTCCTTTTATTTTTTTTTCTTTTTAATTAATCTATTTAATTATCATATTTTTATGATATGACCTTGCAGCCAGACCCACATCCAAGACTATTGGGTATGGTATTGCAGTCAGACCCACTTAAACTTGAATCATGCAAGTTTAATATTATTATTAATATTATAAATATTACTCTGGGGTCAGGTGTTATAGCCAACTCTTGGGTGTAGCTTTGCAAAAAGACCTAATACTTTTAGATTTTAATTTTTTTTTATATTTTTTATGCAAAAACCATTGACCTGCGGCATCGCGCGGGTTATGTAACTAGTTTTGACTAAAACAATACATTGCTCCACCATAAATCCAATCATTGTCTTATAAATATTTACTATAATATCTATTACATCACGTGACAACATGTGAACACTTTAATAGTAAGAACTAAAAAGTGGTTAATTATGTTTTGCGTATATCTACCATTGAGCTTTAATTAGTTGCGTCAATTTGTTAATAACGAGGTATCTCTGCTCAGTACTGTATTAGCTAGTGTTATTAAACCCGGACAAATCTGACAGGTTGATCCGGAACCCGACAGACTTGGGAGCTAGATCGCTCTGGATTTTTCAAAAGAATGGTCAGTGCAACGACCCAGTCAAACCGAGTCGAGCTGACAGGTCAACCCGTGATTCGGGTGAGAACCGGCCAGATCTTTTTTTTTCAAATATAGGATTTGAAACCCATTAGTATATATACTCTATGTTCCCAAGAGAAAAATTATGTTTTTTCAATGTGGGATAAAAAACTTTTTGGTTTAAATACTTCAACTTAAAAGGATAACATAGTATCTTTTTAATATGAGATTTAAAACCCATTAGTATATATACTCAATATTCACAAGAAAAAAAATATTTTTTTTCAATGTGAGATTTGAAACTCATTAGTATTTATGCTCTATGTTCACAAGAAAAAAACTATATTTTTTCAATGTGGGATAAGAAACTTTTTTTGGTTTAAATACTTCAACTTAAAAGTTTAACATGATATCTTTTAAATGTGAGATAAAAAACTTTTTAAAATATTCTTTTAAACTTCATTATTTACAATATGTATAACCTATATTTACATGGATATTTTTCTTAATTTTTTCATATAAAATATTAAAATTTTAATTATTTTTTAATTTTTCTGGGTGGACCCGAGTTGACCCGGGTTTAGCCATGAAACCCAGGACCTGGCCCCTTGACCGGGTCAACCTGAGCCGGGTTTAATAACTATAGTATTAACATTCAAGTCCTTTAACTTGAGAGACATGTTATATTTTATGTTTTAAAATTTTACTTACTTTATTTTGAAAAATAGTGCATATTTTTTTAACTTCATTAATAAAGGATAAAAATATTTATTTATTAATAAAACATACTTGATTCAATTTGTGTATTTTTTTAGGCACGATTTCCCAATAATATTTTTCATGAAAGTCCTAATTTTATATGTTTGAGATTTTATAGTTTTTTCATAAATTGTTTTTTTTCTAACGTGTCTTTTTGGCTTTTCAAAATAAAACAAAACCTCATTTGAAATCAGCAGATGTTTGACATTTCATTCTGACAAAATATTTTGATCAAACTCCAACCTGCGATAAAGGTTAATCAATCCTGAAGATTAAAAGTGTTTTGATTATAGAAATGACTCGATGATTGTTGAAATGACATGATAAACAATAAGAGATTACCGTATAAATTTTGAGCTCACACACAAAATTGAACCACGCATCACATAACTAGGTTTTAACAGTTTGCATAATGACATGTAGTGGATTTCAGTAGTTATGGACTCGTGAATCATGATGCTTACAAGTCCCAACCTTTACACTAGACAAGGTCAAAATTTATCGGTTCTAACCGATGTTGCTTGAAATGAGAAAAGACCATCTTTGATATCCCTTCACTTTCTAAAACTTATATCCCTTGTAGTTCTATTTTAAGCTGGATAGAATATTCTTTTCATAAAAACCCTAACTAGGATCACACCCCACATTGGATGCAAATGAGAGATATTTTGAAGACATTGATATAATTAATGGATAAAGGGGAAGGCTTAGAAAAAAAAGTTCAATGATTGAAAGAGGGCTAAAAGAAAACACATAGACTGGGGACATATAAGAAAATTTTGAGAAAGGCTATAAGAAAAAAAAAATAAAAAGAAGTTGAAATTGCTTTAACTTAAAAGCAAGTCAAAGATAAAGGAAGGAGAACGCCTATCAAAGTCTAGGAAGAGCAAAAGAAATTTCAATCAAGGAAAGACACAACAAAAGTCAATACTAGAAAAAAAACTAAGCTATAAACGTGACTTTTGGTATCCATTATAAAGCCTCTGATGTTATCAGATGATTGAGGTTGGTTATTCATCAAGGAAAGGTGGATTTGCATTATGATTTATATTAAGAGAAGTCTGATCTTTGAGGTTAACAAGGCTATATGTCGTTTCCTCTACAAAGACACCAATAGAAAAAAGAGTTGATGAATATTTGATGTTGATCCTAGGTCTTTGAAATCCTCAAACACCTTTTAAGCCTTTGAAATTCTTTTCTTTCATAGCCATGAACCATAACCTGCATTACATGGTTTTAAAAGCCCTTTTTAATCAAGCAACAATTTGAACCGATAAATGGCGCTCTCAAAACTTGAAGAGCTTTTCCATAAGAGTCGTGACTTCATGAATTAAGCTATTGGTTATTATGCATGTTGATAAAATAAGTGCTAAGAAGAGAAACAACCTTTTTTGATAAAACCTGAGTTTTGACTTGAACATCTTGTTTTTTAAAATTCACTAAAAAGGTCACCTCATCACAGACCATTAAAAGATATACCCAAATTCAGAATCTAAAATGGATACAGAGAACCATGAAAAAAAAGTTCATCTTAGTCTTACAACGGGTCAATTTCTGTTTTCAAAATACATGACAATCAAAGGACTATATATTTCAAATAACGTGTGTAAGATATTTGATAAAAAAAAAAAACTTGATTTTCAAAAGGTCTTTTCAAAAAAAGGACATCTCTGATTTCATTTCAACAAACTAGACTTTGAATAGACATGATCTTTGAAATATGAGAGTTGATTTCAAAACAAGGGAGATTATTGAACACAGAAGAACATTGATTGAGTATGTGAAATCCTTGATAGAAATGACATTAACGCTCCTCGACACTCCTTGAAAAGTTGAGCAGCCGAGAGCAATACAATGGACCCTGAGAAGGAAAAAATAAGCAGTATTCAGAACAGCTACGAGGCAATGAAAGATGATTAAATGATGAATTAGTGAACTGAAGACAATGGTGTTTAAAGAAAGATAATTAATGAACGAGCACATTCAGATCATACTGGGGGCACTATTTTCTAAGATAGTACATAATTTAGTGAACCTTGACAACAATCGAGAAAACAAAGATGTACTTGAAGGACATCTTCATATCATCATCTTTTGAAACATGGCTATAGACCGATGTGGGTATACAGTTGCATTTGAATGAATATCGAAAAGATGTGCACACCACTAAGACAAATGGTGGACCAAAGATGTACCTAAAGGACATTTTCATATCATTATCTTTTGAAACATGGCTATCGATCGATGAGGATACACGAATAAATGTAATTGAATGGAGAAAAGATGCACACCACCAAGACTGACTGTGGAACAATGTTGTACTTGAAGAATAATTTCATATTATCATCCTTTAAAACATGGTTATCGACAGATGTTATCACATGACTACATTGAATGAATGTTGGAAAGGCACCCACCCTGTAGACTAACTGTGGGACATTTCGTTTTGAAGCCAATTGTGCACTTCACCACATGAGTTTGGGTGATAAAAGCAACATCATTAATGAGGTCGAGACATTTCTTTTCACAAACTGATTAGAAGAGTTGAGAGGAATCTATTGAGAAGAATACTGAGCATAAAACCATGAGCCTTTGTACTGCAAGCTATGAGATGCATGTCTGGATGATTTGATAGTTTTCAAGAAGACTGATGATAACATATACTTGAAGAGTATTGTTTCAATTGGGGGCAAGTCCATGATTGATTGACAATCTAAAATCAGGTTAAACACTAGAAAACATCTTGATGGGTGTTGGCAAAACACGCGCAACCAATCAAAGGACAATTCTTGAGAGAATCTAGAAGATGGATGATTTGTTCAACTCCTCTATGATGAATCGAGCAACGCCACACTTGGAAGCATGATCAAGCTTGAGAAGCAACGAGAGCAGTAATCATCATGGACAGCCCACGATAGACACGGCACTTACATCTGAGTGGAAGGCTAGCACACGAATGAACCAATACATTGAAAGAATAAAGAAAGCTTTGAATAACAAACAAAGGCACCCTGTGATGATGGAACATCGATAAGGGGGGGACCTATATATCAATTCAGGTAAGGATGATGCATGTCATCTAACATCGAAGCATTGAATATATTTTTGATTTGTAGCAGGAAAAATCCTCAATATAGTCCAACAAGATTGGGAAAAAAAAAAAAGAATCATTGAGTTGATGAACAACAAAGAATCATGGTTTTGACCCTGGAATGGGAGGAAGATGAGATAAAACCTAACATTAGGGAAATCTCAAAGAAATAAGAAGATCAACGAAGAAGAGTCTTCAATTCGAACCCCATCATCTTGAAGAAGAAACATATTTTTTGGTTAAAGGAGATTGCTAGAAGGAATCTCAGGTTAACCACAACATGAAGATTTTAGCTTTGGTTGAAAGGAGTCGTCAGATGGAATTCCAGGTTGACCGAGCTACACACAGACTTTGGTTCTGGTTAAAGAGGATCGGCGAAAGGGATCTCAGTTTAGCCAAAACACAGATTTTGGTTCTAGTTAAAGAGGATCGGCAAAGGGATCTTAGTTTAGCCAAAACACATATATTTTAGTTCTAGTTAAAGGGGATCGGCGAAAAGGATCTTAGTTTAGCCTAACCATACACAGACTTTGGTTCTAGTTAAAGGAGATCGGCGAAAGGGATCTCAGTTTAGCCTAACTACAAAGGATTTTGGTTCTGGTTAAAGGGGATCGACGAAAGGGATCTCAGTTTAGCCTAACCACACACAGACTTTGGTTCTGGTTAAAGGGGATCGGCAAAAGGGATCTCAGTTTAGCCTAACCACACACAGACTTTGGTTCTGGTTAAAAAGCGATTGGCAAAAGGATCTTAGTTTAGCCTAACTATAAAGGATTTTGGTTCTGGTTAAAGGGGATCAGCGAAGGGATCTTAGTTTAGCTTAACCACACACATGATTTTGGTTCTGGTTAAAGGGGATCGGCGAAAGGGATCTCAGTTTAGCCTAACCACACACAGACTTTGGTTCTGGTTAAAAGGGATCGGCGAAGGGATCTTAGTTTAGCCTAACCACACACAGATTTTGGTTCTGGTTAAAGGGGATCAGTGAAAGGGATCTCATTTTAGCCTAACCACATACAGACTTTGGTTCTAGTTAAAGGGGATCGGCGAAGGGATCTCAGTTTAGCCTAACTACAAAGGATTTTGATTCTGATTAAAGGGGATCGGCGAAGGGATCTCAGTTTAGCCTAACCATACACATGAATTTGGTTCTGGTTAAAGGAGATCGGCAAAGGGATCTCAGTTTAGCTTAATCACGCAGAATTTAGCTTTGGTTAAACGGAATCGCTAGATGGGATTTCAGGTTGATCGAGCTACATACCGATTTTGATTCTTGTTAGATCGCCAGATGGGATCTCAGGTAAACCCAATCAAAAAGGCAGGTCACCCTTGAAAATAGACCAAAGTGAGTATGAGTGGATAGGTCACCCGTGAAAATAGACCAGTGTGAGTGTGTGGGCTGGTCGCTCCTGAAAATAGACCACATTGAATATGTATGGGCAGGTCGCCCATGAAAATAGACTAGTGTGAGTGAGTGGGCTGGCCACCCCTTACCTTTGCAAAAGAAGAAAACAGAAGCCAACCGACCGCTCCCCCTCACTCTCCCTTCCCATTTCCAGTGCCTTTCCATAACCCCAGAACAGCTCCACAGAGCCTCCTTCCCCTCTCTCAGCCACGAGACAACCATCCCCTGCATTTCCTTCCTTGCTGCAGACTCACAGAAACCGCCGACCTTAAGACAACCCTTTACTCTCCATCCCAACTATTCCCTTCCATTGGCCTCCCTCCCCAGCCATCTCACAGATCTCCAACCAACCGGCTAGCAACAACGTCTCCTTCCCCATCAGCAGCGTCTGTTTCCCCCTTCAATCTCAGCTGTAGCAACCAAAATAGGTGCCATCTCCAGCTTCCCCCACCTCCATTGAAACCCTGCAGCAACTCATCCCCCACGCACGGTTGCACCCACAGCTCCGGCCTCCAGCACTCCTTCCTAAGTCGCAAGGTCTGCCACCTGAAGAAGGAAAGAACATAAAACCAAGGGGAAGAAAGAAGACCAGGAGCAAATCTAAGAAGGAGAAAACAAAATAAAAACCACTACTTGTTGCGTTTTCTTGGCTTTGCGGGTGACGTTACTTCCCACCACCGGTGCAGAAAGGGAGAGGAGGAGAAAACGACTTAGATCCACCCATCTCTCAGGATGTGCCCGCGGCGACGCATGAACCCACGTGCCGCCAGTGGTGCCGGCGCGTGGAGAAGACGCATTAGCACTGTTCCGGTGGTTCAGAAGACTTCCCAACAGTTTTCTCAGATTTTTAGGGGCTATTTTGTAATTTTTAATTAGTGTAATATGTTTGTTTGGTTTATTTTAAATATTTGTGATTCGAAACATGTAAATGGGGGTAAAAAAATAGAAAAAAAGATGTGTGTGTGTTTGAAATTTTTTTTTATATGTATGTTATTGAATCAAAAAGATAAAAAAAATGAATTTAATGTTTTAATTTATATGCTCAAGTATATGAAGGACAAATAAAATTATATTGTATTTTCCATGAAAATATAAGAATATGTTTCTTCATATATTCTAGTATTTAATAACTGATTTATTAAAGTTTTAGAATTTGGCTAATATTTTATTTTTTAAATCATATCAAAGCTACAAAGCAGCTTATCTTAGGTAGGGTGCATTAGAGGTGTTAATACCTTTCTAATCACAACCAATTTCTTACCCGTAAATCTCTGACAAGATCAGTGTATCCGGGTTTCCTAGTAATCCTCAATTAAATACTAGGTAATGACTCCCAACGAATCAAGTAAACGAAATGAAAAATCATCAAACTATGCCGCGCGGGTGACGTGTGACAAAGGTAAAGGTTAACTTTGTTTTTTCTTAATTTTTTTTTTCATTTTATTTTTTACTATTAAATTAGTTAGAAAAACACGTTAATAATTTTAAATATTTTTTTACATTAAAAATAAATAATCTAACGTGCTATGTTGCGTGATAAATTATCTAGTTTATCTCATAATTGCTTAACCATTAAATATTCTAGGCCAAAAGATCTTATTTATAGCAAAAGTAACAGTTATAATAACATCAGCTTAACTTCAACTTACCTTGATAGCATCATTTAAAGGTAGGCTAATCAAGAGAAGCCTCCATTCCGGCGACCATCAAGCATTGAGAGGGAGAATTTGAGAGTGGGAATTTTAACTACTCCTGCGTGTGTATGTGTAGCCAAATCCAATATTATACCAAAAAATAAAAAACTCAATTACATAATAAGTAAATAAATAATACAACTCATGTGGAATAATAAGAAAATAAAGGAAACGAGACTTATTATATGTAACGCAAATTGATACAATTATACAAACCAGAATTTTCCGTCCCAAGTTTTTAACGTCGTCAAAAACATGTCCTCCAATACCCTGAGCATATTAATTAATACAAAGCTCATTCTTCTATTCAACTTGCATTGAAGGATAAGAACAAACTGATCATTGAAACAATCCAGTCTATATGTTCTCCTGTCCCTTTTGGAGGGCCGA
>Ga0325400_1005651_pt1 | contig 11816 bp, 13 predicted proteins | sample PopdelMetagenome_2_FD_205662 | JGI IMG/M metagenome (GOLD analysis project Ga0325400, IMG submission 205662) | Populus deltoides microbial communities from Bellville, Georgia, United States - Xylem-PdKOR-R1 | ecosystem: Host-associated > Plants > Phyllosphere > Stem > Wood/Secondary xylem...
CTGCAAGGTCGCCTGGAACCCCACCGACGCCTGCTCGCGCGCCAGCATCACGCCGGCGATGTCGGTGGTCTGGCCCCGCTCGTAGCTGTCGGCGGCGGCACTGGCCTTGGTCTGGAGGCCGTTCACCTCGGACAAGGCGGAAGTGAGCGCCTTGCCGAAGTCGGCCTGGCCCGCAGGCGCGGTCGCCGCGGCGGGTGCCGTGGGGGCGCCAACGGTGGCGGCCTTCTGGAGAGCGCTGTTCTGCTGGAGGATGGCGGAGCGCATCGCCATCAGCGAGGAAGCATCGACCTTCATCACGCGGCCGCCAGCTGGTCGGAGGCGGCACGGATGCCGGCCAGGCGATAGCGCAGCGTGCGCTCGCTGATGCCGAGCAGGCCGGCCGCGCGGACGCGGTTGCCGCCGGTGGCGGCGAGCGCCTCGGCGATGGCGCGGGTGGCGGTGGAACGCGCGGCGTCCGCCAGCCGCGACACGGGCGTCGCTGCCGGCGCAGGGGCCGCGGTCTCCACGATGCGGAGCGCGGGGGCGAGCGGGAAATCCTCCGCCTCCAGCCGCTCGCCCGCCCGGAACAGCAAGGCGCGCTGCACGACATTGTCCAGCTCGCGGACGTTGCCCGGCCAGGCATGCGCGGACAGGCGGGCCAGCGCGGCGGAGGTCGGCCACGCGTCGGCGGCGCCGTGGCGCACGAGCAGGGCGGCCACGATGGCGAGGAGGTCGGCCGGCCGCTCGGCCAGCGGGCGCAAAGTCAGCGGCACCACGTTCAGCCGCCAGTAGAGGTCGGCGCGGAAGCGGCCGGCGGCCACTTCGGCGGCGAGGTCGCGGTTGGCGGCGGCGACGATGCGCACGTCCACGGGGATGGCGCGGGTGGCGCCGACCGGCAGCACCTCGCGCTCCTGCAGCGCGCGCAGCAGTTTGGCCTGGAGCGCCAGCGGCATCTCCGCAATCTCGTCCAGGAGCAGCGTGCCGCCGTCCGCCGCGCGGAACAGGCCCTCGGCCGCGGCGCCGGCGCCGGTGAAGCTGCCCTTGGCATGGCCGAACAAAGTCGCTTCCAGCATGGTTTCGGGGATGGCGGCGCAGTTCACCGCGACGAACGGCTTGGCTGCGCGCGGGGAGGCGGCATGGACGAAGCGGGCGAGACCCTCCTTGCCCGTACCGGTCTCGCCCAGCACCAGCACCGTCGCGTCGGCGGCGGCGGCGCGCTCGGCCAGCGCCAGCAGGCGGCGGCTGGCGGGATCGGCGGCGGCGGGGCGGTGAGGCGCACGCAGCAGCTCGGCCACCAATGCGCGGGCGAAGGGCGCGTCCGCCTGCCCGTAGCGGACCAGCGCCGGCCGGCCGTTGGCGGCAGGGCGGAAGGCGGGCGCGCCGGGCGCGCATTCCACCAGCAGATCGCGCGGGCCCGCTTCCGGCCGTTCGGCCGCGGCGAACACGCGCGGGCCGCGGCCCGCTTCCGCGAGCAACAGCCCCGCCGCTTCCAGCGCGGGCCGCAACCCGCGATCGGCGGCGTCGGCGGCGGCGGAGATGGCGATCGTCTGCATGAGTCTCCTTCCTTGCGGAAGGCGGATTACCCTTTTGATGGTAAAGGAATTCGTAAACGCGCAAGGTTTCGCGAAAGCGGTCGTTCCTTGTTCGCCCGCGGCGGATCGCCGCCATTTCCGGTGCTGCCGGACGGTAAACGGGCCCGCTAAAGTTCTCCGCCGGGCCACCGTTACCTGCTTCAGTGGCGGACACGGCCGGCGGCCCTGCCCCACCTTTTCAGCGGGAAGGGAATCAACCATGACGGTCATCAACACCAATTCGAGCGCGCTCCGCGCGCAGAACGCCTCGCGCATGGCGGACGCCAAGCTGTCTACCGCGATGGAGCGCCTGTCGTCGGGCAGCCGCATCAACTCGGCCAAAGACGACGCCGCCGGCCTCGCAATCTCGACCTCCATGACCTCGTCGATCAAGGGCATGACGCAGGCGATCCGCAACGCCAATGACGGCATCAGCCTGGCGCAGACCGCCGATGGCGCGCTGACGGAAGTGACCAACAACCTCCAGCGTATCCGCGAGCTGGCCGTGCAGTCGGCGTCGGGCACCTACTCCAACGACGACCGCGCCAACATGCAGGCGGAGGTGACGCAGCTCACCGCGCAGATCTCCGACACGCTCTCGAACGCCAAGTTCAACGGCGTGTCGCTGTTCGACACCGCCGCCGCCAACAGCAGCGCGGCGGTGGGCGCGGCCGGCAACGGCACCAAGACCTCCATCCAGGTCGGCTCGCTGTCGGGCGAGAAGGTCGACATCGTGATCGGCAACCTCGACAAGACGTCGCTGGTCGGCGGCACCACGACCCAGACGGGCTCGCTGGTGGCGGCCACGGCCGGCGCGCACACGGTCACCGCGGACGACGTGGCGAAGGGCGGCACCTACAAGAAGGCGTTCACCAACGCCGACGTGGGCAGCTCCGTCACCCTAACCGCTGACGACAAGGTATGGGACGCGACTGCCGGCGGCGGTTCGGGCGCCCTGGTGGCGGCCACGCCCGGTGCCCACACGGTGACCGCCGACGACGTGACGAACAGCGGCTACATCGCCAAGAAGGCGTTCACCACCGCCGACGTCGGCAGCTCCATCACGCTCGACACGACGGCCAAGGTGTGGGACGCGACCACCGGCACCTCCAACGTCACGCTGGACGCGGTCTCCGTCGCCAACACCACCAAGGCCAACAGCGCGCTCACCACGGTGGACACGTTCCTGGGCAAGGTGAACACGGTCCGCGCCGGCCTCGGCGCCTCGCAGAGCCGGCTCGACTCGGTGGTCAACAACCTGACCTCCAACGTCACCAACCTGTCGGACGCGCGCAGCCGCATCCAGGACACGGACTTCTCGACCGAGACGACCAACCTCGCCAAGGCGCAGATCCTGAACCAGGCGGCGACGGCGATGCTGGCGCAGGCCAACCAGAGCCAGCAGGGCGTGCTGAGCCTGCTCCGCTAGGGCTCAGGCACATCCGTTGAGGGGGGAGCCCCGGCGTCGGCCAAGCGGCCGGCGCCGGGGTTTTCGCGTGGCGCGCCGCGCTTGCCGTTACCGAGGCACTTGCTTGCGCCGGCATCGGCAGCGCCGCTAGACACGCAGCGGCCATGGCCGGCTACATCATCTGCACCACGCCCAGGAGCGGCAGCACGCTGCTATGCCGGCTGCTTGGCGCCACCGGACGGGCCGGGCAGCCCGACTCCTTCTATCACGAACCGGCTTTCATGCAGGAATGGGCGGACGCGTGGGGCGTGGCGGCGCCCGGCGCCGAACCGGCAGCGACGCGCGACCTGGACTATCTTCGCGCCGCGATCGCGGCCGGGCGTGGAGACACCGGCCTGTTCGGGATGCGCCTGCAGCGTCCCCATCTCCCGCGGCTGCGCGCTGCGCTGTCGCGGCTCCAGCCCGCGGCGGCGCGCGACGTGGACCGGCTGGCGCAGGCATTCGGGCAAACGGCCTTTCTGCACCTCACCCGCCTCGACAAGGTGGCGCAGGCCGTGTCGCTGGTGAAGGCACGGCAGAGCGGCCTGTGGCACGTCCTTGCCGATGGACGCGAACTGGAGCGGCTCGGACCGCCGCACCCGCCGGCCTATGACCGCACCGCGATCGCGCAGGCGGTGCACCTGCTCACGCAGGACGACAAGGGCTGGCATCGCTGGTTCAGGGCGCAGGGGGTCGAACCGCTGCGTATCCCCTACGAAGACTTGGCGAGCGACCCGCCGCTACCGTGGCCGGCATCTTCCGCCATCTCGGGCTCGACCCGCCCGACGCCGGCACGATCAAACCGGCCCTCGCCAGGATGGCCGATGCGGACAGCCGCGCCTGGGCAAAGCGGTTCCGGGCGGAAACCACGGCGTCCGCGCGGTCTGAGACCATGATCCTGGCAGAATGACCCATCCGCTTCGTCGTCCCCGCGCTGGGGGGGGGGCGACGAAGGAGTTCGTCAGGGTCGCCGGACGAAATGCTAGTCGCGCAATCCCGCGCGCAGCTTGTCCAGCGCCGCCTTCTTGATCTGGCAGATGCGCGCGGCGCCGACGTTCAGCGTGCGGCCGATCTCCTCGAGGTTCATCTCCTCGACGAAGTAGAGCTGCAGCACCATCTGCTCGCGCTCACCAAGCCTGCCGATATGGTCGGCGAGCAGCGCCTGGAGCTGGCTGCGCTCCAGCGCCTCGTCCGCGCGCTCGGCGACGTCGGCAAACCACATCGACTGGTCCGAGTAGAGTTCGTCGATCGATTCATGCGTCGCGGCGGCGGTCTCGTCCACTAGCGCGCGGAATGCGGCGGGGGCGAGCCCCATGTCGCGCGCGAGTTCGGCCTCGCTGGGATCGCGGCCCAGGCGGCGGGCGAGATCGCCGCGCGCCGCCTCTAGCTGGCGGCGCTTGGCCATGGCCGCGCGCGCGAGCGTCGCGTGACGGCGGAGATGGTCGATCATGGCGCCGCGCACGCGCGTGGTGGCATAGGTGGCGAAGGCGTGGCCGCGATCCTCGTAGGCATTGGCCGCCTCCACCAGCGCCACCATGCCGATCTGGACGAGGTCCTCGACCTCGATCGCGCGCGAAACGCGGCCGTGGACGTGCCATGCCACGCGGCGCACGAGCGCCATGTGCGCGCGGACCAGCGCGGCGGGATCGCGCGCGGCAGGATTGCGGCCGTAAGTGGCAGGCGCCGGGTCGGCCAGCGCGGCGGCGGACGAAAGCAGGGTCATGCGGGCAACTCCGCGGGCAGGGGACGGGCCGGCGGCACGCCGCCGCCGACGACGGCGACGACCTCCACCGGCTTTCCGTCCGGGATTTCGAGGAAGGAAAGCACCGGCGCGTCGGCCAGATGCGGGCGAAGCAGGCGCGCGAGCGCCCGCCGGGCGAGCGGCGAGGTGACCACCGCGAAGCGGCGCGCCTCGCCCATCAGCGGCTGCGCCGCCTGGGTGACCGCGCCCACGATGCGGCTGGCAAGCGCGGGCTCGAACGGATGGGCGGCGCCGGGGCCGTTGCGCACCGCTTGGGCCAGCAGCGCCTCCAGGCCGGGATCAAGCGTGATCACGGGCAGCGGCATGCGGATCGGCACGAGGCCGCCGACGATCACGGGGGCGATGCGCTGGCGCACGCCTTCCAGCAGCTGGCCGGGCTCCACGCCTTCGCGTGCGGCGTCGATCGCGGCGGCGGCGACGCGGCGGAAGTCCTTGAGCGCGACACCCTCCGCCAGGAGCGAGCGGCACAGCGCGGCAAGCGCGGCGAGGCTCAGCGGCTGCGGCACGAGGTTAGCGACGAGCTGGGGCGCGGCCTCCTTGAGCGCGTCGAGCAGCGCCTGCGCCTCGTCGAGGCCGAACAGGTCGGCGGCGTTCGCCTGGATCAGCTGGTTGAGGTGCGTCGCGATCACCGTCGGCGGATCAACCACCGTATAGCCCGCGATAACCGCATCGTTGCGCTGCGACGGCGCGATCCAGAGGGCGTCGAGGCCGAAGGTTGGGTCCTTGGCCGGGCGCCCCTCCACCTCGCCTTCGAGGTAGCCGCTATCGAGCGCGAGCAGATCCTCCGGCCAGCATTCATCCTCGCCCACCGCTGCGCCCGCTACGGTGATGCGGTACTGGTTGGGGCCGAGCGCGAGATTGTCGCGCACGCGCACCATCGGCACGACGAAGCCGAGCTCGCGGCTGAGCTGGCGGCGGATGCCGGTGATCCGCGCCATCAGCGGTGCCCCGCGCCGCTCGTCCACGAGGCCGACGAGACCGTAGCCCAGTTCCAGGCTGAGCGCGGCGCCGTCTGACACCTCGTCCCAGCCGATCGCGGCGGGGGCGGCGGTCTTGGCGTCGGCCTCGATCGGGTCGGCCACGGCCACGATCTTGGGTGCGCGCAGCTTCCAGGCGATGAAGCCGGCGACCGCGGCGGCGCCGAGCATGACGAGGTGCGGCATCCCCGGCAGCACGCCCAGAATGCCGAGGATCGCCGCCACCGGCACCCACGCGCGCGCCGCGCCGAACTGGCTGGTCACCTGACCGGCAAGGTCGAGCGGCGAGGAGACGCGCGTGACGATGGACGCGGCCGCGATCGACAGGAGCAGCGCCGGCACCTGCGCCACCAGCGCGTCGCCGATCGCGAGCAGGGTGTAGGTGCGCGCCGCCTCCGCCACGCCCAAACCGTGGCTGACCACCCCGAGCGTCAGGCCGCCGAGGATGTTGACCGCCAGGATCAGCACGCCCGCGACCGCATCGCCCTTCACGAACTTGGACGATCCGTCCATCGAACCGTAGAAGTCGGCCTCCGTCGCCACCTCCTGCCGGCGGAGCTTGGCCTCGTCGGGGGTGAGCAGGCCGGCATTGAGATCCGCGTCGATCGCCATCTGCTTGCCGGGCATGGCGTCGAGCGTGAAGCGCGCCGACACTTCGGACACGCGGCCGGCACCCTTGGTGATGACGACGAGGTTGATGATCATGATGATCGCGAACACGAAGATGCCGACGACATAGTCGCCGCCGATCAGGAACGAGCCGAACGCCTCGATCACATGGCCCGCCGCCGCCCCGCCCTTGTATCCGTCGACCAGCACCACGCGGGCGGACGCGACGCCGAGCGCCAAGCGCAGCAGGGTCGCGAACAGGAGCACGGTCGGAAAGGCGGAGAAGTCGAGCGGCTTGGCGGCGTTGAGCGCCACCATCAGCACCGCCAGGCTGATCATGATGTTGGCAACGAAGCCGATGTCCAGCACCGCCGCCGGCATCGGCACCACCATCAGGCCGACCAGCGCCAGCGTGGCGAAGGGCAGGATCGCCGACTTGGCCGCCCCGCCCCAAACCGCCTTGTTGACCGAAGATACCATGCACGCGCTCCCGCTGGTTCGGGAGAGTACGAGCAAGGGTCGTGCCAGATTTCGTCCCGCAGTTGGGGAAACTACAGGTAGCGGCCGGTTCTTCCGTAGCGCTGGGCGCTGCGGCCGGTGAGCGCATGAAGTCGGTCCAGGCGCTGGCGGCTATGCTCGGCCAGGTAGCGCGTGCGGATGCGTGCGGCTGCGCTTTCCGCCAGCGCGTGCCGGACCGCGTCCTTCAACTCGGGCGTGAGATGGTGGCCGCCCGCCGCGCCCAGCGCCTGCGTCGCCCGCGCAAGCGCCGCGGACGCGCGCTCCACGTCGGACCAGCTGCCGGCGTCGAGCGCGCGCGCCAGGCTTCCCGCCGCGTCGCGCACCGCTGCGGCGGCCGCCTCGCTCACCGGCCGTCGCCGAGGTCGAGCTGCACCATCGCCGCCGCGATCGCGAGCGGGTTGGCGCGGTAGCTGCCGCTGGCGATGGCGGCGCGGATGCGGGCGACGCGCGCCTCGTCAACCGGCGGGCCCTTGGCGGCGATGTCCCGGGCGGTGCTCGGCGCCTTGGCCGCCTCGCCGCGCACGGCCGTTGCGGCGGGCGCCGGCGCGGATGCGGCGATGCCGTCCGCCTTGGCGGGAACGAGGGCCACGGGGCCCGAAGGGGCGAGTGGATTGATCATCGGCCTGTCCTGTCCCGGGGCTTCACGCCCCTCCTGGATACAGGAACGGCCGGGTTACGGATTATTTAAATCCGGCGATGCGCACGCGGCCCGCCTCCACCACCTCCGCCGTGCGGGGACCGCCTTTCTCGTCCGAGCGGACGCGGATGCGGTCGCCGGGGGCGCCGTCGGTCTCGGCCACCGCCTCGAGCGTGACGGAGAAATTGGCGGTTTCCACGCTCATCTGCACGGGATCGCCGCGGCGCACGACCGGCTCGGCACGCAGGCGCGGGACAAAGGCGGCCGGCGCGAACCCCGCCTGCGCCTGCGGGGCGGTCGCGACGCCCGCCGGCACCAGCACGCGCAGCCGCCAGCCCACGGCGGGGCACCGCACGGTGACCGTGCCGGCGAGGCCCGGCTCCACCACCGGCGCCTGGGGGCAGGCGGCGAGCCGCAGCCGCCGATCGACCGGCGCCGCGGGCACGCCCAAGGCGGCCGCGATCTGCACGTCGAGCGCCGACAAATCCTGGAAGGCGGCCGCGGCGGGCGTGGCGAGAAGCAGGGCGGAAAGCAGGAAGCGCATCATGCAAGCGGCTCTGCAAAGAACGTGCCAGCAGGTTGCGCGCTAGGTGATCCTCATCCGCTGCGGGCCAGCTTCGTCGCTCCGGGGTAAGGCCAGCTCCACCTGCGCAGGATCCACCGCCAGCGCGCGCGCCACCGCTGCGAGCCTCGCCGCGCTCAGCTCCCACGCGTCCAGGCGCAGGCCTGCGCCGTCGCGCCCCTCCGCCGCGACGCGCACGCGACCGTGCAGCCTCCGGCCCAGCGCGCGCAGGCGCAGCGCCGCCGCCGGCCGCAGCACCGCCTCGCCCGGCTCGAACAGCGCCGCCGCTGGCTCGTCCAGCGCGGCGCCTTGGTCCGCCGGCCCGCCGAACGCCGCGCGCACGCTCGCTGTCGCGGCATGGCCGTCGGCGCCTGCGTGCAGCAGCACGAAAAACGCTAATAGCACGAGCGACAGATCGGCGAAGCTCAGCAGCCAGCGCGTGTCGCGCGCCGGGCTCATCCGACCAGCCGCAGCCGACGGGGCGTCTGCGCGGGCGCGGCCGGCTCGGCTTGCAGCAGCCGCAGCAGACGGTTGGTGACCATCCCGCGCCACTCCGCTTCCGCCGCCGACAGCCGCTCCAGTCGCGCGGCGACGGGCCCGGCCAGCCCGTAGGACAGAACCAGCCCGTAGAGCGTGGTGCGCATCGCCAGCGCCATGGCGGGGCCGATGCCGGCCACGTCGTCCATGGCGGCGAACATGCCCATCAGGCCAATCACCGTACCTATCATGCCCATGGCCGGTGCGGCTTCCGCGACCGCGCGCCACACGCCCTGCGCCCGGGCGTGGCGGCGGGCGAGCGCCGCCGCCTGATCTTCCGCCCACAGGCGAAAGGCGGCCGGGTCGGCGGCGTCGGCGAAGGCGCGCGCCGCCTCGGCCACGAAGCGGCAGGGTTGGTCGATCCGGTCGAGGCTGGCGCGCGCGCGCGTCGTCGCCCCGCGCTCGATCCGTCCCACGCCCGCCAGCGCCTCCTCACCCTCCGCCGCGGGATCGGCACGGACGCAGGCGCGCAGCGCGCGCAGCGCCGCCACCAGATCGCCGCGCGTCGAGCGCAGCGCCGCAGCGGCCAGGGCGCCGCCCAATACGAGCAACAGCGATGTCGGATCCGCGATGCGCGCGAGCTGGTCGAGCAAGCTGTTCTTCTCCCGCGCTGCCGCCGGCCGGCAAGGATTTGCCGCCCCGGCAAGACGTTGCCGCCGCTGCCGCCCGCCGGCCGGCTGCGGCGCTGCCGAACCGTTTGGCACGAGCTTTGCTGATGCCCTGCCGAACGTCGCCGTCGCCTGGTCGTCACGAGGCAAGAACGGCAGCGGCGGCCGGACCTTTAGGACTTGAAGCACATGCCCGACCAACTCTTCGGCATCCACGGCGCCAGCCTGGCGCTGCGCAGCCAGCGGCTGGCGATGCTGGCGTCCAACATCGCGAATGCCGCCACGCCCAACTACAAGGCGCGCGACATCGACTTCGGCCGCGCGCTCGACATGGCTGCGGGCTCGGGCGACGCGGGCGCGGCGGCGGCCGCCGCCACCGCCTATCGCGTGCCCACGCAAAGCTCGCTCGACGGCAACACGGTGGAACTGTCCACCGAACAGACCGAGTTCGCCGAGAACGCCGTCGGCTACCGCACAACCCTGTCCTTTCTCCAGTCGCGCGTCGCGACGGTAATGCAGGCGATCAAGGGAGAATAAGCCATGCCCATGTCGGTCTACGACATCGCCGGACGCGCCATGTCGGCGCAGCTCGTGCGGCTCAACACCACGGCGTCCAACATCGCCAATGCGGGCACGCTGTCCGGCAGCAAGGAAGGCGCGTTCCGCGCGCTCAAGCCCGTATTCGAGGCGGTGGGCGAGCGGCCGGGCGTCGCCACGGTGCGCGTCAATGCAGTGGTCGCCTCCTCGACCGAGCCCACGCGCCGGCACGATCCCGACAATCCGCTGGCAGACCGGAACGGCGACGTGTGGGAAGCGGGCGTCGACGGCGCCGCCGAGATGGTGGAGATGCTGGAGACCGCGCGCCAGTACCAGAACAACGTCCAGGTGATGCAGACCGCCAAGACGCTGACGCTCGACACGCTGGGCCTCGGCAAGTGACCGCCGCGATCACCGGCACGTCGGCCACCGCCGACACCGCGAGCAGCGCGCTCGCCAAGTCGAGCACGCTCGGCATGAACGACTTCCTGAAGCTGATGACCACCCAGCTCCAGACGCAGGATCCGTTCAACCCGATGGACAACAGCCAGATGGCAGCGCAGCTCGCGCAATTCTCGAGCGTCGCCGGCATCTCGGAGATGAATGCGAGCTTGAAGGGGCTGGCCGGCGACATGGCCGGATCGCGCGTGCGCGACGCGGCGGGCTGGATCGGGCGCAACGCGCTGGTGCCCGGCGCGAACCTCGGCCAGCTCGCCGACGGCAGCTATGCGGGCGAGGTCACGCTCCCCGCCGCCGCGGCGAATGTCACCGTCAACCTGGTCGATGGATCGGGCCGGGTGGTCCACACCGCCGCCCTCGGCGCGCAGCCGGCGGGCACCGTGCCCGTGCAGTGGGACGGCCGCGACCCGGACGGCGCGCCCGTCGCGGGGCCGCTCAAGCTCGTCGTCTCGGCGCGCGACGCGGCCGGCGCCGCCGTCGCCCCCACGCTCGCGGGCTGGGCGCCGATCAGCGGCGTGCAGTCGCCCGCCACCGGCACCACCCGCCTCGTGACCGGCATCGGCCTGGTCGATCCCGCCACCGCCCTCCAGCTCGGCTAAGGAGCTCACCCTTCATGTCCTTCTACACATCGCTCACCGGCCTCAAGGCGGCGTCGACCGACCTCCAGGTCACCTCCAACAATATCGCCAATGTCGGCACCACGGGCTTCAAGAAGAGCCGGGCCGAGTTCGGCGACATCGTCGCCACCTCGCTCACGCAGATGGCGGACACGCCCGGCCTCGGCACCAGCCTGCGCGGCATGGAGCAGCAGTTCACGCAAGGCTCGTTCAAGTCGACCGGCGAGACGCTCAACATGGGCATCTCCGGCCAAGGCTTTTTCGTGACGCGCCAGGGCGCCGGTGGTGCCACCGCGCTGACCCGCGACGGCGCGTTCGGGCCGAACGAGCAGGGCTATGTCACCGACGCCAGCGGCGGCTACCTGCAGGTGCTGGCACCGGGCAGCGCGGGCGGCGGACTGGACGCGCTGACGCCGCTGCGCGTGCCCCAGACCAACGGCACGCCCAAGGCGACCGCCACCCTGTCGCAGTCGGTGACGCTGCCGAGCGATGCCGCGGTGCCAGCGAACGCGTTCGACGCCAACGACCCGTCGAGCTTCAACTACCAGTCCGCTACCACCGTCTACGACGCGGCCGGCACGCCGCTCCAGGCGACCACCTATTACGTGCGCGCCAAGACGCCGAGCGCGACCGACCCGACCTCGTCCTGGACCACGCACCTCGTGGTCGACGGCAAGGAGGCTACCACCACCGGCACGCTGGCGTTCGACGGGGCGGGCAAGCTCACGGATCCCGCCGGCCCCGCCGCCTTCACGCTCGCCTCCGGCGCCACGCTGTCGGTCGACTACGGCACGGCCACCCGCCAGGGCGGCACCGCCTTTGCGCTCACGGCGACTTCGCAGGACGGCGTCGGCATTGGCAAGCTTTCCGGGCTGTCGGTCGGCACGGACGGCATGGTCGCCGCCGCTTATTCGGACGGCAGCACCGCCCAGCTCGGCCGCGTGGCGCTGGCCAACGTCGCCTCGCCCGCCGGGCTGCAGGCGGCGGGCGACAAT
>Ga0325400_1005653_pt1 | contig 11815 bp, 1 predicted proteins | sample PopdelMetagenome_2_FD_205662 | JGI IMG/M metagenome (GOLD analysis project Ga0325400, IMG submission 205662) | Populus deltoides microbial communities from Bellville, Georgia, United States - Xylem-PdKOR-R1 | ecosystem: Host-associated > Plants > Phyllosphere > Stem > Wood/Secondary xylem...
ATCTATCAATAAATTATAAAATATAAAAATTGATTTTAAAAATATTAGACATATTTTTAGTAGTGTAAAACAACTTTTACACGAATATTAGAGTGGAATTGAGATTTTATATTGTGAGCTTAATAAACATGCATCTTTTTAATTAATTTTCATCCTTTTTTTTGTTTTATATTATTTTATAAATAAAATATTAAATTGTTAAATATAATAAATTCTATTATTATTCTTATTGTTATTATAGCATTTGAAGGTTTAATAATATATTTGTTTTTTATATATAAATTCTGACATAGTTTTTTTGGGCATGTTGTTTTAACATAAGAATAATAAAAATTACCTAAATAAAAAGAAGGATGTGTCGGTCCAAACTCGAGCTCGTTGGACTTGAGTATTTAAAAAGTCTAAAATGAAATGAGATACAATCTTGATTTAATATTTACGAATATTATTTAACACCATGCATGCATTTCTTGATAAATTTTCATATGAATATTATAATTGTGAGATTTACTTGATAAAATATTTAAACATAAAGAAGGATATTGTTGGGTCCATATATTATATGTTTTTCAATTATCCTAAAATTACTCCGTATACACAGAATAAATAGAATAGGTGATTGTTGTTTTTGTATTTTAAAAATATTTTTAAAACATTTAAATTTCTTTACTTTAAATTAATTTTTTTTATATTTTAAAATTATTTTGAGGTCAAAATATTAAAAATAAAAAATATATTTTAATATATTTTTAAATAAAAAATATTTTAAAAAACCACTGTTCTGCATACGTTTCCAATCTTTTTATCCACAAGTAGGGAAAGAAGTCGTGCTTGTCTTCTTCATTGCCTTTCCGCTTTCTGTCCCATGCGAATCAATATCAAGATTTTCGTGTGATTGCATTAAATTAAATATGAGCTAGAGTTAATAAATATATTTAAAAAAAAGGGATGTGGACCGTTCATAAGAAACGTTCTTTTTTTTTCATCTTTAAATTTTAATTAAAATTTTTTGTGAGCAAAATTTACGAAATAAAATTTGAAATTGTGGTAGAAAGATAAAAAAAAAAAAAAAGAACCACAATATAAAATATAAAAAAACACATGGTCAATCTCAAATTCATAAAAAAAATACTTTTTAGTTAACCTATTTTCCTTTTTCCTCCAATTCAGTCTCTTTATAATTTTAAAATTCTAATTTTGATCCAAAAATTCATTATATTGATTTTTTTACTCATCATACTGAAGAGAGAATAGAAAAATTTGTTAGGAAAAAAAAATAAAAAAGAGAAAAAGTTGTCGGTTGACTACAGTCCAACATTAAAAATAATAGATCTTGGTGTAAATGAGTTCCATTTGATGAGAGGAGTTTCGTAGGGATATTTTTAGATCTTTATCTTGTTGGAAAAAATAGATTATTTTTGAGAGATAATTTTTTTTTTCTAGTTTAATTTTGTGTCGTTGAACCAATTTAACCGTTTTTTTTTTAGTTGAGAGATTGATTTATTAATTTTATAAGAATGTTTATTATGTATTTTTTAGTGAAATAAATTGAAAAATAAATTTTTAGATAAAAAAACCTTGATTTAATTTTCCAACCACCTAGCCCGTGGTAAAAAACTTGGGAAACAAATGTTTATCATATCATAACTCAATTTTGATGCTATTTTGATCACATTTTCAAAGAAAATCCCAAATATACCAAGAAAAATTAAATATATATTTTTGATGCAATTCAACCAATTCTCGATTACTTTATGATTTTCAACATGTCACTTACTGTTATAGTGATGAAATTTTAAAAATAAAAATTGAAAAAAATTAAAATGAAAAGAAAATAAAAAAAAAATAGTGAGTGAAACAATAATTATGCAAGAAAAAAGAGATCAAAATAAACGTAAAATTCTGGGTCCCTCTCGAAGCAACTAAGGGATATAGATGAAAAAGAGGATAGGAGAAGGTTTGAGAAGATAAGAGGACAAAAATAAAGGGCAGATTAAATAGAGAGAAACCCCAAGAAAAAAAAAAGTAATGGAGATTAATTAGGAGGGGTGTAATTTAATTAATTAGATTTTTAATTTATTTATTTTTTGAATTTATTAGTTTAAATTTTATAAATTTTAAAATTATTGAAAACTTATATAATTATTAATTTTAAAATATATAAAATTAATCAAAATTTAAGTAAATCAACCTGAATACACATATTAATCTTTATAAAAATACCCCTCTCATCTCTCACTCGTAGTTTACCACACCACGATCATCAACGACTCCAAAAACCTAGCACAATTGCGACCAAGCCTCCAACCATGAGAGCAACCACTGCAGCCTTGTTTGTCACCATCAACACTAGAACGTGGTGGTTTCCTCCGCATGCACATGTGCTGTGTTTGGGTGCATTTAAAAAAAGTTTTTACCTTAAAAAAATAAATTAATATTTTTAGTTTTTTTAATTATTTTAAATTATTGATATCAAAAATATTTTTAAAAAACATTTAAAAGCATAAGCTACAAAACTCCCTAACTCGCAGTTAATTTTAATTCTAATCGCTTAATTGTTTTAAATTAACAAAATTTTATTTTATTTTTATAAATTGAATATATATATATCAACCACTAAGTCAAATCTAAAAAAAATAATGTGAAATGATAAACTAAAAAAAGAAAAAGAAAAAGTCGAGTGACTGGAAAAAAAGAAAGAAAGGGTATGAACTATTCCCTGCTTGGCAAATCAGTAGCTGACGTGTGTGCGCGCGCGCGCGTGCACGAACAACACTTTTTCTCAGCAAATTTGTTACGGCAGTCCCTGCCTTGGACACAACAACTTAGCGCTCTATTTGTCTGGTATGTTCTCCTGTGCTAATCTCCATCATAGACAAAAATTAACTACGAATACAATATTATAAAGGAAAATGGTTGTCAAGGAGTCATGTGTAGAAGAGAAATACACACAAGAGTAAAAAATTTTAAAAATAATATTTCTGAAAATATCTATATATTTTTTTAAAGGATCCATTATGATTTTCCATTTTATGAGTAATAAAATTTAGTTGTAGTTTTTAAAAAATATATATTTAGTTAAAATTATTATAAAATGGATTTATATATACAAAATAAATATAAATAAAAAGCATGTCACAATAAATAAAAAATATATTATTTTAGTTTATACAAGATCGAGGTTTAAAATGCAATTATATCGAACTCAATACAAAAAACATAAGCTATTTATCTTAAAAAATGATTTTTTTTTCGTGATTGAACAAAAAAAAAACTACAACAATATTAAATAATTTTTAAATATTAAGTGTATAGGCCAATGAAAAGCAATTGGAAGTGAAAACATACATATATAGTATTAACCTAAGTTTAGCCAATGTTAATAGGCTGGTTTGGTAATTAAAAAGATGTATTCTATTCTTTGGTTTTCTGATTCAAATTAAGAAAATTAATTAAATTTCTCTATATATTAGGATAATGTGAAAGGTGCGCACATAGTTTTGAAATCCGGCTCGGTGGGTTGACCAGGGACCCGACCGATCCAGGTCTGAAATCAGGCTGGTTGAAGAAAAAATAGAGGGATAAAAAACCCGATGTGACCCGGTCAAAAACCCGATTGCAACCCATTGATTTTTAATATTTTTTTTACTAAAATGATGTTATTTTAATTTAAAAAAATTGATCCAGACAACTTGATCAAAACTCAAAATCCAAATCTTGAATCGAGTCAAGTCTGAAAACTATGGGTGCGCCCTTAAAATTAACCTAGAAAAAAGACTTAACATAGTGGATAAACAAATTAGTCATACCTCTTATTATCGGGGAGGGGGGTAATTACAGCTACATGAATTCTTTCCTTTATGTGATGTTCGAGGGGGGAAAGAAAAATTGTTTTTTCTTCGGATCAGAACCAAAACCAGTTCAAATTAGTTTGATTTGGTTTTGGTTTGATTTTTTTGATTTGACTCAGTTTTTTCTGGTTTTTTTGTTTGGGTTTGGTTTGGTTTTTTTGATATCAGGCTTATAAAATCGAAACCAAACTTGTCGATTTTTTTAAAATTCTAATCAATTTAATTAGTTTTTTTTGCAGTTTGATTTTTTTAATTATTTTTTTTATTTTTTTAATTTAATCAATTTAATTAATTTTTCAGTTTTTTACTTAACTTTGATAGCGTGGGTTTGTTTAGTGGATCCAGGCTGATGATGGCTACCTTTCTTGAAGTGATTAAATTACTAAAATACCAGCATGTACAATCTTCATACGGGATAATTTGTTAAATATACATCCTTCTAACAAAAGACAAAAGCAGGACAACTTTTTTACGCGTTTTAACAAAATAATTTTTGTTTAAGAAAATCATGTATTTATAAATTAAAATGAGTTCAGTTAAACTAGATTAACTTAAATCATAAAATTACATAGCTATAAAAATATAAATTATAAAATTTAATTCTAAATAAATTTAATATTAAAAAATAAATTAAAAATTAAAAATTAAAAAATAACATAAAAAACTATCATAGTTAATCAATCATTAAAACTGGGATCGTAACAACCCCCAAAAGATATGTATGTATATATGTATGTGTATATACATGTGTCGATTTTATTCTATGCAATATTTTTATAATAAAATTTTGGTGGATGTTTTTTTTGTATTTTTTATATTAAATTTTCGACTCAAAAAATTCACAACCTATAAATAATAATCACAATATTTATCCCATCATATTGAACTTTACAACTCAATCATGATATCATCTTCCTATATATATATATATATATATATATTTTTTTTTAGAGCTAGCATTATAATATTCCATAGAACAAAATTTTTAAATAATTAGTTAACAACAAGCATCAATGTTTTTTTTTTTTATATAGAAAATAGATATGTTTAATTTGGTATAAAACAAAACTATATACTACTTAATAAAAACAATATCTTTAATTACATCATCTACAAAAAATATAATTTAAACATTTAAATTCTTAAATATAAAAGGTTATATAATAACAAAATATTAATTTCTCCAGATACATAATAATTTAATAAAAAACTTCTATCTATGTATCTATTTCCCGGCTTGAAGGAGCGAAGCACCTAACAACATATTTGCGCGCGTGCCCATACACACGCATATATACAATATAAGATTAAGATTTATAATTTACAATAAACAAACAAAATAAGGACCATTTAATTCATGTTCAATAATACATTCATTACATCATCAATATATTAACGTTTATGTCAATCCTTAACTAAATATCATTCTCATTAATTAGGAAATAAACTTCTCAACTCATCCATTAGTTAGTATATTATTTTTATCGGTTAGGAAATAATCTTTGACTCGCTCATTTAACATGACATTATTTCTTTTAACCAAAAAATAATCTTTCGACATGCACATTCAACAAGACATTATTTTCATTAACTAGTAAATAATTTTTTAACACGCCCATTCAATATGATATTATTTTTATTAATCAATAAATAATTTTTCAACACATCCATTCAACATGACATTATTTCTATCCTTTTTATTTCACAATTTTACGCTAAAATTACAATTAAAAGAAATTTCTTATAGAATTATTGAAATAAACTAATAAATTACTTAAACGTGTTGAACACCTATCTGATACTTGTACACGTAATGTGGTCCTTTGAATCACTAACCATTTATTTCACAATTTTACGCTAAAATTACAATTAAAAGAAATTTCTTATAGAATTATTGAAATAAACTAATAAATTACTTAAACGTGTTGAACACCTATCTGATACTTGTACACGTAATATGGTCCTTTGAATCACTAACCATTCATTCACCATAAGAATCAATTTTATCACCCCTATAAAATTTTCAATTTAAAATTAACACAACTCAATATGATTCATGTATTTTTTTTTAATTTGATCTATTCAATGTTCTACCACGTGCTTAGCTGAATTCCTTATTCGTAAAGGGATAAAATCTCTTTTCTTGATTCTTCACATCGTTGTTGTTGTTGTTGTTATGATCATCACTATCATCTTAGAACACGCCAATTATTCCTAAATAAACATGTTTCCCTCATTGTCAAGGCCAAAGCTCAACCCTTCCCTTTTTGATAGTCTCGGTAGAAACCAATAAAGAGGGTATTGAAGGATCCTCTTTTACATGCACGCGCGCGTGCGTGTTTGTATTTCTTATTCTTTCTCTCCATTTATGCATACAATATTCAACATAATTTTAATCAATTATGTTATTTCTCTAAATTCTTTTCCATTTTATCCTCTTAGCCAAAAGCAAGCACTAAATAAAAATGGTTTGTTTATTCTATTTTTTTAAAATTAACTAATGGCGTTAGTGTGTAAGAGGCGTCCTCGCATTTCGAGCGGCACATGTGACACCTCTCGGCTGTCAAAACTACCCTTCTAATGTGTCATTGGAAGTGCCACCGCGTTCATTTCCTTTTAGTGCGACGTGTGTCAGGGAGGGAGGACGGTTTATTATCCTGGTCTCATGATTTAGAACGCGAGTTTGACAAGTTAACCCAAACTAGCTCGCCCCAGGTTAATGTCCAGATTATATGTCTATCATGCTAGCTTGAGTTGGCACACGTTGGTTTATTTTGTCCCTTTTCTTTTATTCTATTTCATCATTTTTGTATTTAATTGGCTAAAAATTAATAAAAAAACATTGTATTTCAGCTCTTTGATATAAGTTTTATTTCTAGGTTGTTGTGATCACTTTATATATATATATATATATATATATATATATATATATATTTGTTATCGTTGTCTTTTTTTTTCTATTTGATTCAAATAAAACAAGCTTCCTTGTTCAATAAAAATTATAACCTGAGTTATTAATTTTTTTTCTTTAAAATACCCTTGCAGTGCCTGAACATTTTACGAGGAAAACAATGCCCCTCTTTTAGTATACACTATACTAACATGGAAGTCAACAAGTCAATATATTTGACAATTACATTACAAATATACTAGCACTAGTTAAATGCCCCGCGCGATGCCGCGGGTCAATTATTTTTTGCATTTTAAAAAAAATCAAGATCTAAAAGTGTTAAGTTTTTTTTGCAAAGTTATACCCAAGAGTTTTAGGTTTGGTTGCAACGCTTGACCCAAAAATAATATTTATAATATTAATAATAACATTAAACTTGGGTTAACCCTTAGTATAAAAGTGTCTAGACTGCAATACCAGATCTAATAGCATTGGACGTGGGTCTGGCTGCAAGGTCATGTCATAAAAGTGTGATAATTAAATAGATTAGTTAAAAAGAAAAAAACAAAGAAAAAAACCAACAGGAAGGAAAAAAACTAATGAAGAAAAAGAAAAATATATGAATTAACTGGGTTAATCTTTCAAATCAGGTTAACCCGTCATACCTTGAATTCGCATTGTCAAAGTTTGATAATTAAAAAGAAAGAAACAAATTAATGGGTTAACCCAGAATTAACTGGGCTAACTTGTCAAATTAGGTTAGCATGTCAAATCCGAAATCCGTGTCATGAAAGTTTGATAACTAAATAGAAAAAAATTTAACATTAACAATTTAAATTAAACAAAAAAATTAATTAAAAAGAAAAAAAACAAAAGGCATCAGCCTTTTCACTGTGGACTGCACTGTGCAGTCCACAGTCAAAAAAACAAAAGGCATCAGCCTTTTCACTGTGGACTGCACTGTGCAGTCCACAGTCAAAGGCATAAAAAAACAAAAAAACAAAAAGAAAAAACTAAAGGCATCAGTCGAGAACTACTTAGAAAAAAATTTAATATTAATAAACTAAATTAATTAAATAAAATTAATTAAAAATAAAAAATAAAAGAAAAAAAACCTCTAAGAAGAAAAAAACTAAATAGAAAGAAATTTAACATTAACAAACTAAACTAAACAAAAAAAAATTAAAAAGAAAAAAACAGCAAAAAACAATTACAGGTTAACTCGTCAAATTAGGTTAATCCATTAAACCCGAGATTCGTGTCATGAATGTCTGGTAACTAAATAAAAAAAAAGTGAAAATTGACAAATTGAAACAAACAAAAAAAAATTAATTAAAAAGGAAAAAAATCCGGGTCAACTCGTCAAACCATGTTAACCCGTTAAACCCAGGATCTGTGTCATGAAAGTCTGATAACTAAATAAAAAAAAATTTAACATTAACAAAATAAATTAAACAAAAACAATTTATGAAAATAAAAAAAACAAAAAAAATTGACGGTCAACTCATAATTAACTGGGTTCACCTGTAAAACCAGGTTAACCTGTGAAATCGGGATATATGTCATGAAAGTTTGATAACTAAATAGAAAAAAAAATTAGTATTAACAAACTAAACTAAATGAAAAAAATTAATTAAAAAGCAAAAAAAAAAAATTTGGGTTAACTTGTTAAACCAGGTTAACCCGTTAAATCCGGAAAACGTGTCATGAAAGTCTCATAACTAAATAAAAAAAATTTAATATTAATAAACTAAATTAAATTAAACAAAAAATTTTGTTAAAAGAAAAAAACAAAGAAAGAAGCAAAAAAATAATCCCGAAAGGCATAAAAAAAGCTAAAAAAAATGAGACAACTTAAAAAAAACCTAAAGTATCAGTGTTTTAATGTGGACTGCACTATGCAGTCCACAATAAAACACTGATCCCTTTTAGTATATGTTACAATTAATTAAAAAGAAAAAAAATAAAAAAAATTTCAGGTTAACTCGTCAAACCCGGGATCTGTGTCATGAAAATCTGATAACTAAATAAAAAAATTAACATTAACAAAAAAAATTCATTAAAAAAACACAGAAAAAAGCAAAAAAAAAAACTCATAAAGGCTAGAAAACAAAAAAAAACAAAAAAAACAAAGAAAAACAAAGAAAAAACAAAAGAACAAAAAAAAAAAAGACAGCTCAACGTTTCACTATGGACTTGAAGAGTTAAACACTGAGCAATTTTAGTTTATTGTCAATTAACAAATTAAACTAAACGAAAAAAATTAATTAAAAAGAAAAAAAAATTTTGGGTTAACTCGCCACACCAGGTTAATTCGTTAAACCCGGGATCCGTGTCATGAAAGTTTGATATCTAAATAAAAAAATTAACATTAACAAACTAAATTAAATAAAAAAAATTATTAAAAGAAAAAAAAATGATGGCCCGTGAAACCAGGTTAACCCGTGAAACCTGAAATATGTGTTATGAAAGTCTAATATCTAAATAGAAAGAAATTTAACATTAACAAACTAAAGTAAACGAAAAAAATTAATTAAAAAGAAAAAAAAGTAAAATTTTTTTTTTGGGTTAACTCGTCAAGCCATGTTAACCTGTTAAACCCGGGATCCGTGTCATGAAAATCTGATAATTGAATAAAAAAAATTTAACATTAACAAAAAAAAATTATTAAAACAAAAAAAACCCTAGAAGTGTAAAAAAAGGAAAAAAAACCGTCATGAAAGTCTAATAACTAAAAAGAAAGAAATTTAACATTAACAAACTAAAGTAAACGAAAAAAATTAATTAAAAAGAAAAAAAAAGCAAAAAATTTTTTTTGGGTTAACTCGTCAAACCATGTTAACCTGTTAAACCCGGGATCCGTGTCATGAAAATCTGATAACTGAATAAAAAAAATTTAACATTAACAAAAAAAATTATTAAAACAAAAAAAACAAAAAAAAAACCCTAAAAGTGTAAAAAAACGAAAAAAATACCGTCATGAAAGTCTAATAACTAAATAGAAAGAAATTTAACATTAACAAACTAAAGTAAACGAAAAAAATTAATTAAAAAGAAGAAAAAAGCAAAAAAACATTTCTGGGTTAACTCGTCAAACCATGTTAACCTGTTAAACCCGGGATCCGTGTCATGAAAGTCTGATAACTGAATAAAAAAAATTTAACATTAATAAAATAAAAAAATTATTAAAACGAAAAAACAAAAAAAAGCAAAAAAAAAAAACCCTAAAAGTGTAAAAAAAATGAATAAAAAACCAGCTCATCTTTTTATAAATAGAAAGAAATTTAACATTAACAAACTAAAATAAATGTAAAAAATTAATTAAAAAGAAAAAAAAATCTAGGCTAACTCGTCAAACCAAAAAAAATTCTAGGTTAACTCGTCAAACCATGTTAACCTATTAAACCCGGAATCCATGTCATGAAAGTCTGATAACTGAATAAAAAAATTTAACATTAAAAAAAACCTAAAAGTGTAAAAAAAATAGCTCATAAAACTCTAAAAATATATAAAAAAAAGCTTACTTTTTACTATAAATTATACTGTACAGTTCACAGTGAAAAACTGAGTCTTTTTAGGTATATCTTAATGACAGTAAACAAATCAATACATCAACATTCCATAGGTTAACAAATGTTGACCGACATCACTTCTGCAAGGCTTCTAACGTGACCAAATGTTGACACGTACCCGTGCGGGGTCATGACATGTGGTTGTGAAAAAGTAAATACAATAATTTACTTCTAATGAAAATTATATTATTTATATTTATGGATAAATATTGAAATTACATTACTTATAGTTTTGGATAAAAGGATAACAATGTGAATAAATAATTTGAAAATATTATAATATATTTTAAATTTGCAACTTAAAAACACGGTTAAGATTCTACCTAAACGAATTAAGTTGTTTCCACCTAATCTCCATTAAATATTTTTGAAGTGCAGAAAAATCTTATAATGCTTCCGAAATAATTAGTTACATTTTATTATTTATTTTCAGAGATTTATTTTGAAAAAAAGAAATATAACGAAGAGAGAAAACTTTTAATTAAAAATATGTGAGTACTTAGTTTTATTTTCTCTCTCTTTTTGTGTTAATTTTTTTTATTTAAAATGAATTATAAAAAATAATTAATAGAGTTACTATGATTGGAGTTGGTTGAAAATAGGTTTAGTTATACCTAGAACGGACTTCATGGAAGGTGCACATTGCATAAAATCATAAAATGCAAGGGCTATATTAAAATATTAAATTGATGAGGGGCTAAATTGATAAAATCAAAATAGTCGAGGGAGGAACTGAAGGTGATTTATCTACCGTACTTTTTTGTCCCGATCTTGTTTGTTTTCCAATAAGCGTGTTTCATGCACCTGGACATGACGTGTACATGCAGACGTAGGTCCCACAATAGACTTTCCACAAGTACACGTGGAAGTCTTTAGATTAGTGTCACGACAAATCCCAAGAACTCCATCGGTGCAATGGCACAGGTAATCCAACGGCTGACAGGAGATGAAGCAGGTCAACGTTCCTTTTAAGCAGACCATTGTTTTTCTACTACGTTTTGGCTGGGTTTTGCTGCTCTACAGCCTGTTTCATCTAAATTAGTTCGACAAGCTCTTGTAGATATTGCCACGCAACTTAAATGGAAGAGACGGCTGTCCCGGGTTGTTGCAGACCTATGCAAGCAACGGCGTACCTATAGATAAACTCTTGAAGAAGACACCACGAGAGAGAGAGAGAGATGATGCATAGTTTTTAGTTGATATTTTGCCTTTTCCAAAGCACTACAACGAAAAACAAGCACCAAAACGCAAGGTGGCATCCAAGCGATTCTAACCAAAGACAAGGGATATATATATATAATCAAATATGGGGAGATAATCCCAAAAAAAGAAGAAAAAGTACAATTAAAAACTCAAAATATAAAGCAGAAATGACAAGAAGCAAGGCTAGAGAGTTTGCCGTCTCTCTCAATGTGGCATGGAACTATGTATGCACCCAATTGCTAGGAGCGAAAGTCTCAAAAACACCATAAAAAAAAACAGAACCACTTCTCTCTTTCTGA
>Ga0325400_1005654_pt1 | contig 11814 bp, 4 predicted proteins | sample PopdelMetagenome_2_FD_205662 | JGI IMG/M metagenome (GOLD analysis project Ga0325400, IMG submission 205662) | Populus deltoides microbial communities from Bellville, Georgia, United States - Xylem-PdKOR-R1 | ecosystem: Host-associated > Plants > Phyllosphere > Stem > Wood/Secondary xylem...
GGAGGAGATGAGGGTTGAGCGTTAGGTCATAAATTAAATATTATCGATGGATTGACCGATAAAATTATTCTAATGGTAACACCGTCGACAATTCTATCAGTAGAAATGTCACATCATCATATGATTTGCCTTCTTAAATCTCACTGTAATACCCTCCGTAATGTCACTGGTATATACTGACGGGAGTTTTTCATCGGCATATTCACGGATAAATTTTACCATCAGGTTAATTCCATCATCGTACTACTTGCTTATTTTTATTTTTTTTTTCCATTGCAATTCCCTCGGTATATACCATGAGAATATTCTTGTCGGTATTTACTAACAATTTAGGGATGAAAAATGCGGTCAGTAAATGTCACCGCAACATACCAACAGAAAAATTTCATCGATGTTTCCGTTTCTATTTGTCAATTTTTTGATAGTGCCCCATCACATTGCGAAAGAAACTACAGTATGGTTCAATTTAAACCTAACTTCACAAGAATGCTACAACATATATAGCTAATAAATTAAGATTTATAATCCTGATAGGTAGTTCTACTGGTCAGGCCTTGGGTTTGTTTCCTAATGATCACGAGTTTCACTCATTTCAGGGTCACTGGAGGCTTACATGGTCGTTAATTTTAAGCCTGTAGGATTAGTCGAGGTGCATGCAAACTGATCCGAACACCTCTGTTAATAAAAAAAAATAAAGATTCATTAGTAATTAAATATTGTTGTTAAGTAACATTTTGGCCATAATACAATACAATCGACTCTTGACTTCTCTCTTTAGCATCAACATGTAACTCAGCCAAATCCCTAAATTAATCAAATCTCCCAGATAGCTCATTCGATTTGATGAAAATAAATCCTGAAAACACAAGGACACACTACTAATAATTAAAGGAGAATGAATATAGGCCGAAAAGGAAATGGGGCCGCGCAAGCTCTGGCAACCCAAGCATGCCAGGGACTGCGAGCTTGTAATTTGCTTACAGTCACCACACACACACGGGGGCACGAATTGGAAGGCAAAGAGCAGGATGAGCTTTTAAGCGCACGTGATGGAGTGGCCACCTATGTCTCTTACTTAATTATTCCTGTCGTGCATCCACACGTGTGCTCCTCCATCGCATCCCACACATCCCCATACATCCATTTCTTTTCTTACTCCATTATAAATAAATAAATAAACAAAGAGTTCAGATTAAATAAATTATCATTTCTTTAATGGTACGGTAGCGGTGGAAAATATGTATTTTTAGTTTTTTTTTTTACTTGTTATTTTTATCATCTTATATTTGACTTATTTATCACTATTTTGTTTTTGTTTTTTTAATATTTTTTTATTTTTTTCATTTTTTTCTTTACATCTTTTTGAAAACAATTATATTTTTTTATTTTTTACACTTTCAATATTTATAACTCTACACTTGACTTATTTATACCATTTTTTTATTCTTATCTTTATTTTTTTGTAATTTTTTTAAAAAAATTTATCTATATATAATTTTTTGAACAATTATCATACAAAGGCTAAGGAAATGGTATTTTAATGTAACAATTACAACATTATCTTATTTTTCTACTGCGTAAAAAATAAGTTTGAGATCTCACATATTTTTATTAACACACAATCTTCATTATATTTTATTATATGTAAACATCGATTTTTTGATTCATAGTTATAATTTTTACTCGTTGTCAAAAAACACGTTAATAACAACTATATATTAATTTATTTACTTTAAAAAAATTATTGTTCGACCTGTGTAGCTACACGAGTCGAATAGACATATTAATATTTTTTGTATTTATTGATATAGATGATTCTCGATTTATTTAATTAAATGTATCCATAATTATTTTATTTATAATTAAAAAAAATTGCAAAAAATTCATTTGAAAAAATTATATATTTATTTATTTATTTATTATTAAAAGAAAATTATCCAAGACAAAACGCATCAAGTAACTAGCTAGCATACTGCTATTCTGATTTGGGACCTCTTCAAAGTTGGTTTTGCCCCCTTGTTGCCAAGCAAAAATCATCAGGATTCATCACTTTATGCCTGAACTTCCCACCACGTATGGAGAGGTCAACTTTCAGTAGTTAAAATTACTGAAATGCCAGTGTTGGTTGCGATGGAGCTTGCTTCTGGCACGGGCTTTTTGGGAAAGAAAGAACATATAGATGGTGAAAGAGAGAGGGGCACGAGGGCAGCTTTTGTTAAAGGAGCTAAAGAGGGATTGTGTGGACGTGTGGGAGTAAAAATAGAAAGTGAGGTTTTAGGAGAATTTTTGGCGATCCCAAGGAGATTATTGTGGGGAACTATTTTATTAGTGCTGCAGCTTTTCTTTTATCTCTCTACTACCAGGACACGTGTTTTCACACTCTTTCTCTTTTTTTTTTACCCAGAGAAAAAATCATTCTGTTAATTAAATAGCTTTTTTTTTACTTATAATTATATTTCAAATATTAATTTTATAGAAGATAAAATAATTTGCTAAAAGTTAGAAGAAGTGAAGAAGAAGGAAGTGGCATTTTTCATGATGAGATGAGGAGATGGAGGATGCTGAAAAAGTCATGGAACTCTGGCTGCCGAGATGAATTTCTAGTTTGTGAGTTTGTCAACATTAAATTTTTATTTTTTTATTTTTTAAAAAGAATAAAAAGAATTTTGAAATTTTGTATGATAAAAAAAGTTGTGAAAAGATTCTTGTTTTGTTTTTATTTATATTTTTTTATACTGAATTAGAAGAATTACTAGTAATATATTTCTATATTTAGTATGTATATCGACAAGAAAAGTATTTGATTTTATTTAATTTTTTTCCAATCTAAATTGGAGTGGTGAGATTGTACACAGGCAATCACAAAATCGAATAAGTTTATGTTGAATATACTTCTGATTTTATTTTAATTTAAATGAAAACCATTTTTTTTTTTTATTTTATCATATGATCAATAGATCATGGAATTCACTGAGAACTCATTGCATTTTGTTAGGGTCTTTAAATATAAATAAAGTATGATATTTTTCTTGACCAAATTATTAGAGTGGTTCGAGTAGTTAAATCAGTGCCGAAAACTTGAAGGGCGTAGGTTTCAATCATTGTTATTAAATTGAATTCAAATAATAATGTATTCAAGCTATTGAGATCATGAGCTTATTGATTTAACTATTAAGTCATTGATTATATCGAGAAATTTTAAGGTTCACAATATATAATTTCTTTGTTCTTTTTTCTTAATTAGTGATTGACCCATAGGTCTAGTCAATCAAATTTGACAGGTTTGCAAGATATATATTATGTCTCTTATGTTTTTTTTATATAGATTAAAATGGGTATTTGGATGAGTTTGCACGTACCTCGATTAATCTTACGGATCCTGAAATTAACGACTATGTAAGCCTCCAGTGGCTATCATATGAGCAACCACAGGTCTCGAACCTGAAACCATAAAGGAAACAAATCTTTTAATCCCAAACTCTTACCACTGAGCCGCCACCTAGATGATTGTCTCTTATGTTTAATATTATGATAAGGTGATTGAGTCAACAATGTCTTTTTTTAAAAAATATTAAAATAATATTTTAAAGTATTTTTTTTAATTTTAATATTCTATATTAAAAAATAAAATAAAAAAATATTATTTTACATATTTATAATTAAAAAAACTTTTTAAAAATACTTTATATGAAACAGTCTTGTTTGATAATATGGCTGGAAAATATTTTTTGTTAAAATTTGATTTTTTTTAATTTTTTTTATTTTTTGATTTATTGATATTAAAAATATTTTTTAAAAAAATTATTATTTTAATATATTTTTAAATAAAAATAAATAAATGTTGTTATACTATTTAAATTGTGATTTAACAACACTAGTTTCAATCATGGAACTGTTTCATGTAAGGAATTTCGGTCCATGAAATGACTAATTGGGCTAAAACCCATCCCAATAGTCAATGCTCTCATGGGTCAACGAACTATTTCTACCCCTATTCTTTGCAGATGCGTGAATTCAAGTACATTTACACTGTGTTTAGTACTGCCGTTAAAATATTATCCGTTAAAAAATTTAATTTTTTAAATATTTTAATATATTAATATCAAAAATAAATTTTAAAAAATTATTTTAATATATTTTCATATTATAATAAATAACCATAGCTGTAATACACATGACTGCTTATTGGACTTCGCGTTCACGAAGAGATTTTCATTTACACATATCATCTTTATATTTTTTAATCACACTCAAATACCCCATCACCGATTCAAAGTCTGCTCTTCTTTTGAGAAACAAATCTGCCCATTTCTCTTTTAGAGACTCTTTGAAAACAGGATTACTCAGTATTTTTAAAAAATTTAATTTTTTTTATATTTTAATAAGTTAAATTCAAAAATAATTTTTAAAAAATAAAAAAATATTATTTTAATATATTTCAGTATAAAAAATACTTCAAAAAACAACCATAATTACACTTCTAGACAAACTTTTAATGATTTTCTATTAGCATCTTCGATCAGAATTAGTAATAGCCGAATATCTCTAACTGACATTATATTTAGTGTTTATTTCTATGGTTAAATTATATTTTTAAAAAAATAATTAATTTTTTAAATTAATTTTATTTTAATAATTTTAGATTTTTAAGGTATTAATATCAAAAATAAATTTTAAAAAATAAAAAATATATATTATTTTAATATATTTCTAAATATAAAACACTTTAAAAATTACTTCCATTACCATGTAAAGAAAAAAACTTGAAAACTTACATGCTCGATCCTTCGTAAGCTTTTTAATAGCGGTGATATTGTTAGCAATTGCAATTATTTACGTTTAATTCTGTTTAACTAATTATCTTAGATAATTATAAACTAATTAATGTAGTGTATATAATATAATCACTAAAAAAAATCATGCAAGTAGAATAAAAATTAAATTTTTAATTTGTTTTAAAGAAAGCAACTTGCATGCATTCAAATTTAATCAATATGAATTATATAAATTCATGAAATGGGAGTATTATATATTTAAATTAACAAATTGTTTAGTAACATATATTTACTTGTTGAAACAGTGCAATTAGCCCATTAGGATTTCAAAAATATTACCTCACCGTTGACGAACCGTGAAAATAAACTCAAAAACTCTTTACAAAAAAAAAATTAAACCTAGGCTCTATAATTAATTACCAAAAAAAAAGAAGCAAAACAATGTTGTAAATAAGGTATAAGAGATAATGCTTATCGTACAAGTATTCAACTCCTTTTTATACTATTTTTTGAAATTAAGACTAAAGCATAATTAATTATGGTAATTACTAGAATTAATTATCATTGTCTTGCTTTAATTGCCGAGCTTTAAAAAGAATAAAAAATCTAATAATTTCTTGCCTTTTAAAAACCAAATGTTTTTCTTTTATATAAAAATTTTGGTGCCATACTAATTCATTTTTAACTTTTTCAACTTTCTACTATATAAATTACAAGAAAATATTGTATTATTTTAATATAGGATAGAGAATTTTGAATTTCAAAAAAACATGTCAATGAATGAATGTTTAAGATTACCTTATATATAATTCATCTATAATTTGTTTTACTCTTGTTAATATTATATGTTAAAAAAATAATTTTTAATAAAATGTTAACACCAAAAATGAATCGACTATATTTTTAATTTGATCTTAAATATGTTAATGAATCATGTATTTTTAATAAATTTTTATCAAATTTGCTTTCTTTGCAACACGTTTCTTACGTATGTGATTAAGAATCTGTTTGTTTTTTTTTTAATGGTATTTTTAAAAAAAAATTTAATTTTTTTGACTTTAAATTAATATTTTTTGTATTATCCGATTGTTTTGATGGGCTGATACCAAAAATAAATTTTAAAAATATCAAAAAATTATTTTATATATTTTCAAATAAAAAATATTTTAAACAACAATAACAATTATGCTTTAAGAAAATTAGTTGGTATACTGTTACCATCAAATAAGAATGATTGCATGTAGAGATTAATATAATAAAACACTCTAAAAGTCTTACGATTAGGTTCGTTATCAATTCCAAACTCTTTTGAGAGAGGCATCCCAACCATCAATGAACCTAGCTAGCTCGTTTCTACATGCACTTTATCTGTATGGTTAAATAAATTAAAAGGGCTTAATAGTATGCTTCGCAGAATGCAAAAGGTTCAATTTTTAGTGGTAAATACAGGTGAAGTTTCACATGGATAACCTGAACGAGAAAAATCCTCATGACTGCTGTTCTGTTCAAAATACCTGTAGCACAATAGTGTTGAGCGAGGCAGTTTTCATGGGATGTTAAATTATGACCTCTGCTACTGATAGAGAGAAACTATGATACCGCCTGCTATCACCCATAAAGAATATATTGCAGAATTGGACCATATGTCCCTTGGTTTTCAGTGAAGACCATCATGAGTATAGATGCTGATGAATTATCGAACCTCTCACGGGCTAGTAATGATAGTGACTGAGCTAGTTGTTGAGCACAACAAAGAAAAGGCCGGACCACCAGCAGCATCCATGGATCCTCTCTCTCTCTCTCTCTCTCTCTCTCTCTCTCTATATATATATATATATATATATATATATATATATATATATATATATATATATATAGATTGTGGGTGAGAGAGGATCCATATACATCAGTCTTCTCTGGCTGCCACTCAATTTTTGGGTCGTAAAGTTACATTAATGTTGATGTGAGAAACCGTAGCTGGTGAGGGAATTAAAGGCAGATTCTTCTTTTGAAATGAAAGCGTATTCGGTGTCTAAAGAAGTAGGAGCTAGGATAATGACCATTCATGTCAATCTTGACATGTGCATCGTTGATAAATACATCGAGACTAAAGTTGTATTGCTATTATCTTGACACCAGTCTAGCATTGTCTTTCTCGATAATCCGAAATAAGACCATCGGTATCTTTTCGTGCTTAATTTGCATAAAACAGAAAGAAAGATATGTAGCTGTAACTAGCTTTGTAGCCCACGCTTGGGACACCATGATTAGCCGTGGAATGAACTGTTTTTTCTTTTTTTAATAATTTTTAAATGCTAAAATGAGGTAAAAAAAAAAAATAGTGGTAAACCTATAACTACGACAATTAAGATTAAGCCAATCTAAGATATTTTATTAAATCTGTAATTCAGATCATAAGATTAGAATAACTTGATAAAAAAATAAAGTAAATTATAAAATTTTTAAAAAAAAAAAAAAACTCTATGTTAACTTTTCAAACTCGTGATCCAAATCATAAAATTAGAATAACTTGATAAAAAAAATAAAGTGAATTATAAAGTTTTTTTTTAAAAAAAAACTCCATATTAACTTTTCAAACCTGTGATCTGAATCATTAGACATAAAGCACCAATATGAACAAACCATAAAATTCAATTCTCATTCAATCAAATATTGAAGGATGAAATTGAAAAAAAAATTCAATTATACAAAAGAATTAAAAAAATACCAATTAAAAGAACGAGGATCAAAACTAAAATACAAAATAAATTTTATTTTTTATTAGAGGGTGAAATTGAAAATAATAGTCAATTAAGTAAAACGAAAAAAACAAAATCAAAAGCATGATGGTCAAAATGTAAGAATAAAAATAATGTTTTAATTGAAGGAAGAAATTGAAAAGAAATTTAAACTTATGTAAAAGGGCTAAGAAGAAAAATTAAAAATCAAAACAATGAGGATCAAATTAAAAAACATAATACCTTTAATTTAATTTGAAGAATGAAATTAAAAACCAATAAAACTTATATAAAAAGGCCAATGTAAAAAATTAGAAATCCAAAGAATGAGGACCAAATTGAAGAACATAATATTTAGTAAATTGAAATTGAAAAATAGTATTGAAAACAAACAAAACTTCTAAAAAAGGACTAAGATCAAAAATTAGAAATCAACAAAATAAGAATTGAAGTTAAAATATTAACAACTAAGAGAACCAAGTTGTAATTTTCAATGGAGGAGAGGGAAAAGATGGAGAGAGAAAAAAAAGATTCATCAACAACAAATTGAAACACCACTGAGACACAAGTCACATCAATAAAAAGAAAACATGGTGACACTTCCAATGACATGATAAAAAGGCATTTTTGGATGCTAGGAAGCATCGCACGCGCCTCTAGGTGACATGCACTCGTCTTTTTTTCTATTTAGCCAAATACCAAAGTTCCCCTGAGATGACTTTATAATTACAAAAAAGTCATTGTGAAAAGACCAAGAAGCCCATTGACTCCAGGTTTAAAACTTTTGCTTTTAAGTGTATCTTCATCATTTCACCATGCATTTTAATTATTTATTATTTTTTTATATTGGGTAAAATATTGAATTGCCCCTCAGTTGACATCATAATAAAAAAAAATCATTATAAAAATACTAAAATACCTTTGATGCCAAGTTTATTTTTGTTTTGTTTTGAAAGGTATTTTGGTCGTTTTACTCTGTAATTGAGATATGAAAAGACTCATTTATCCCTGGTAAGTTTTGTATTGACAAAAGGGTCATGTGAAAAGATTTTAATGCCCTTGATAGCTGGTGTTAAGTTTTTTAGGTTGAGGGGTAAAAACATCATTACAATGTTCCAGTGAACAATATCAATGAGTATATAGCTACAATACTTTCTTGAGGCTAATTAGCTATTTTTAATAAGTCATTAATAATTTTTTATTATTTTGGAATCACTTAAAAAAATATTTGTGGAAGTGTTATATTACAATTGTCGCAGGGTACATCTTGGTGAACTATAATTATTTTAGGATTGATATGGTAAGATTAAAAACTTGAGTCACCACCTAGTTTTATTGTAATTAGAAACCCTAACTGGTCTTTAGAGTTTTAAGTAAAGAACTAATTATAAATAGAAAAAATAACTATCACCTTATATCTTCCTACCCAAGATAAGTTACAACCATATACATCCTACCTAAGGTAAGTTGTCATCTTATACATCATACATAAGGTAAGCTTGCATTGTTACTTATCTTTGATGGTAAAAGTACCTATTATGTCATTGCTAAAGTTTACCTAAAATAATATATGTATTATCATGAAAGGGTAAGGACCACTAAAATGATATGGGATCTAGGCCTTGTAATAAAACTTAATCCTCACTTTTATGATATGGATGTTAGACCCAAAATGATGGTAAATGATAAATTGAGCTTCATGCCTTCTTTGCTTGATTATATCCAAAATAGGTCTGAAGGACACCTTACACCTAATGAGTCTTTGTGGGGTCACGTTGACCCAACTTAAGTTTACTCACAATGGTAGGGAGGAACATGTCGCAATACCCAAATATTCACACACAAAATGACAAAACAACATTCACAATAAAGTATTTATATAATTTGTATATATTGTTTTTTTAATTAACAAAGTTTCAAATTCACGAGAAAAAAACTTTTTTAAGGATCTTACCATACTCGGGTTGATTCTTCGGTAAAAAATTAGAACTTTATATTTCTAGAAAAAAAAACCATAAAGTTTCAACTTCTTGTGAACAAAACCCTTTTTTTCATATAATAATTTCAACTCAAAAGCTTAAACTGCTAGGTGAAGGTACAAGGTATGACTTATATTATACTTTAACACATCATCTCAAATGAAAATTTTTTGAATTTGAAACTTGCACAGGCTCATTACTACCACGTGCTTAATTTTATTAAATAAAGTGAGAATTATGAGATTTGAACTCATGATCACTTTTCCAACAGTGCGTTGATACCATGTCAAATAATAAATTCAAACTAAAAGATTAAGTTGTTAGATGAGACCCTAAGATATGATATATATATATATATATATATATATATATATATATATATATATTATTCTACAACACACATTCTCAAGTGAAAGCTTTTTAGACTTGAAACTTACACAATCTCATAATACCTTGTGTTATTCATTAATTTTAATTAAAAAAGAGAATAGGGGGTGGTGCCTAAGATATGATTTATATTATTCTTCAACACACCTTCTCAAGTGAAAGCTTTTTAGGCTTGAAACTTACACAATCTCATAATACCTTATGTTATTCATTAATTTTAATTAAAAAAGAAAATAGGGGGTGGTGAGATTTAAACTCGTGACCTTTTAGTCAGTATAGCTCTAATACCATGTCAAAAAATCATCCCCACCTTAAAACTTAAGATGTTAGATGAAGGTCTAAGATATGATTTATATGATGCTCTAAACTAGTTGATTCTTCAACTAAAGAAAACTATTTATTTAAATTTTAAAAAATATCAAATTCTCAACTTTTTAGTATAGAACCCATTTAAAGATTTTACCTTCGATAAAAAAAAATGATCAATGAACATCTCATAAGAAGAAAATGAAAACCTATATAATCACATCATTATAAAAAAAATCCCATGATGATCAACAAACACATACACACATGAAAATTAATAACATATTACAAGTTCAAAAGATATTAATCGATATATTAAGGTTCAAAATCAACCTAAGAAGTTCTTCCTCGAAAACTATTGGAATGGCTAGACAGTGGTGTCTCTTGTCTTCCATACACTAGCAAGTTGACTATTGTGGGGTTGTGATGTGTGTGAAACATGCGAAGATATTGCTCTAAAAAACATAGTAGAACTTAGATTCTTTGGGGAGTGTTAATAGTATAATTTCTGTGTTATTAGGTAGGATTTCTTGTGGATTTTCAAAGCACATTTAGTTTTGATTAATGACTGGTATAGAGACAACGAGAGGGTAGATCATGTCACTAGTTTTTGGTTGTGGAGCGACGAAGAGAGGTGGCAATGCGGTTGTCTGTGGTTTATATGGCTAGATCAAGTATGAGTTTTATTTGGTCTGTCTCACAAGCATACTAAAAAAAAATAGCAAGTATGATATTTGGTTAGGACATGGACGACAAATACCTAAAATTCTTGTAGTTGAAATGTTGATTATATTCTTGCCAATTGAAAGCATTTGCCATGCTCCTTCCACCTCTCTACTTGATGGAGACTAGAACTAGTATTGATTGGACACCGTTCAACACCTACATAGGACTTATACTTTGACAAAATTTAGTAATGACAAAATAATTGTTATAAAACAATGTGCTTTAAATAGTAAATATTACGGCAACACTCATCTAATATCAATTCCATTATCTTGAAAGAGATTAGTTACAAGTTTTAATTTGTCGCATGGATTGCTTGAATTATGTAGATGGAGGAGATGAAGCTGGTACGTAGTTATTGAATACTCTAGCGACCTTCCTTCTGTTGCTGTAAACATGACATTTCAATCTAAATTCGAGAATCTGAACAGGAGGCAGCTGGCTAATGATGTTCTAATTTAAAAAATTTTGAAATGGGGTGTGATGGAATTACTAATTTATGCGAGCACGAGCAACTTTCTGAACCTTTTCTTTTTCTTTTTCTTTTTGAGAAAGTAATTCTTCAAATCATTCTTTATATATATCAATTAACATTTAACCCTGAAGAGATTAACTCAATTGGTCAGGTTAAAGTTTGTTCCCTAGAGGTCACCAGTTTGAGTCTTACAAACCTGAAGGTCACTAAAGGCTTATATGGTATTTAACTTTAGGGCCCATGGGATTAGTCGAGGTGCACGCAAGCTGATTCGGATATCCACGTTAATCTAAAAAAAACCGAACATTTGTTATTAAGGTTAATTTAGAGCAACTTATAATTTACATATATTTAGGTCTTAATTTGTCCACAATATTTGCATCTCATATAATTAGAGACTGAAAATTGGCAACATTAATCATTCAATC
>Ga0325400_1005660_pt1 | contig 11809 bp, 12 predicted proteins | sample PopdelMetagenome_2_FD_205662 | JGI IMG/M metagenome (GOLD analysis project Ga0325400, IMG submission 205662) | Populus deltoides microbial communities from Bellville, Georgia, United States - Xylem-PdKOR-R1 | ecosystem: Host-associated > Plants > Phyllosphere > Stem > Wood/Secondary xylem...
TAAATATATATTTCAACGAATCTAAAAAATTCTTATATATGTGAGGTCAAATTAATATCTATTATTTTCGGATTAAATTGCCATTCCCACAAGTGATCTTGACATTGCATCAGGTTTAACAGCGTTGATGAAATTATTTTTTTCTTGGTAGATTTTCATATATGAATTTAGATTTGTTTTAAAATTATACCCTTTGAACCACCAGCAGAGCTCCAGTAGAGTAAGAAAATATTTGGCACCCGTCTGACGTGGACAGTTAAAAGTGTAGAGTGTCTAGCTTACCCGCCAGCGCCACGGATCTCCACACAACTAGAGCTGGCTAGAAAGGCATATTCTCTTACACTGAAGTTTCCGAGCTTCATTTTCACGTCCTTTTGTCTGTCACTGCTCTGCTGTCGTTCAGTTCTGTTTTGATTTTATTCTAATACTTATTACAGATCACTCCTCAATCTTTTAATCTAGTCCAAACCAGTCTAGAACTTTCACAAATATCTTACACAGTCCTACATAGGATGATGGATTGATAGAAAATTAAACGTTGTCGGAGTGGCTTCGTAAGAAATAGATGATTCTTATTGGAAATCGTCTGCTCATATCTCCTTTTCTTTTTATTTATTTGTTGTAAATGGGAAGGGATTTAATTGATTTTTGTTTATATCCTAGGAGCGCAATGCATGAAAAAACAAATCAAGGACCAAAGTAGAAATATGGACCTAATAGGGTGGTAGATATGTAAGAGTTCAGATTGTTAGGGACTGATATGGAATTAATTTAGAAGTCACGACACTCATTTGTATTTTATTATTATTTTCTTCCTACTCTATCCGTTAGGCACCCATCTTCTTCTCTTACTCACCACCATCGTTTCTAAAGTATAGAGCTGCTCAGTTTTTCCCGAGAAAATAAAAACACACTCTTGCACGCTCATTTCATTTTCCGGGAGAATCCGATTGTGATTGCTGCACTCATTGTGATAGAATGATGGATCTGTGGGCAGTTCATGTGAAGAACACAACTGGAAGCCCTCTTTGTTTGAGAAATCATTCAATTCGAGAGAATTCATTCAGTTTTGGGAAATTCAGGGTTTTGGACGTTAGGGTTTTGAAGCGTAATGTTTCTTCTTTTGGGTATCATTCTTTGAGTGTCAAAGCTATGGCTAAGAAGAATGGCAATGATAACTCCAATTCCTCTTCTCCTTCTCCTTCTGGTGCGTTTTTTTTTTAATTCATAATATTGAACTATTATTGTGGTTGCAATCTTGTATACCTTTTGATGATATTATGTGATTATATATTTGTACTGAACAAAGAAGGGATTGAAATTGAATTGATTAAAAGAAATAGACTGTTATTAATGTAAAAAAAGTTTTGATGTTTGTTTTTTACATGCAATTAAGGAATTTGAAGGCATTGGATAGAGTGAATAGTAGGAGAAGTGATCCATTTGGATTTGGTTGACTTTCTTAGAAAGTGAGTGCGAGTATTAAAAAGAAGAAAAAATAAATTAGTGAAGGATTACGGAGTTGTAACCGGAGATCTTTATCTATAAGTAAAATGTTATCATGGAAAACCAATTCCTGCTCTGTTTACCAATTCCTGCTCTGTTTTTATTTTTATTTTTTATAATATATAATTTATATCGAAGGGTGATTTCAAGTTTCTGTTGATTCGGATGATATGGACACCTTGACTGGTTCCATAAATATTTTTGTGAAGTTTGGTGAAGGGGATAAGAAAAGTTTTTGTGTGATGACTTTTATATGGTACTTCAAGTCATCATGTAAAAGAGTCATGCAAGACTCAGAGGGATATTGAAAGGTTAGAAAAGTAGTTGGGTTGTTTCTCTTTAAGTTTTCTACTATTAGATAAATCATGTTTCTGAAATTTAAACTTAGTGTCAGTTTTTCATAACAAACTCTCATAGCAGACTTTCCTACACTCAGATGAACTAACATTTTGTGATTTCCAATATATTTGTCATATGTCCCATCGAGAATGTAGGAGAGTCTATTAGGAGAGTTTGTTAGGAAAATAACATTTTTTTCAAACTAAATCTCAGGATCAAAATAGGTGAGAGCAGTGACATGGATCATTTTTCTCCATCAATTGTATTTGGGACCAATGCATTGTGAGCTACAGTGGTTCTCCATATGCACCTTCTACTTCAATTTGTCATTTTCATTGAATATGAATTAGTGGGGTGGAAACACATGGAAGGACTACATAAGAAATTAGCATGACAGCAGCATGGTGGAGGCTGTTGTAAACAGTATCATTGGGATGCATTGTAGAGGCAGCTATGAGGATATGTTAGTAACCTTTATGTGATACATTGGTGGAATCACCCGTACTTGTTACTGGAATCAGGTTTTCCTTGTACAAGAGGTAAAAACTTTGGTATCAATTGCAGGGTAAAGTTCAAGGTTTATGGCCATTATGGGTGCTGTACTGTAAACAGTATTGTTGGGATTTTTCTTCTGTATATTAGGCTAATTGATGAGATTTGATGACTGGGGTTTTTAAGGAAAATTGTAGAGGGCTTCATGAAGTAACAAATTTATCTGAAACTTGATTGCTTGAAAATAAACTGAGTGACACACTTGTCAGACAATCCAAAAGAAAGCTAAAAGTTTCTGAAACTTATGTAGAATTGATCTCTTTTATATTTAAAAGTGATTGCAAACATCTGCATCTATAGTTTTGAATTGTTCTTAGCATTTTGCAAGGATTTGGTTCCTTATTGAAAACTAAGAATTTAACTCCTAAAACTAACTTATAACTATTCTGAGTTTAGGAATGAAAAGAGCATTGGAACTTTAAAATATTGATATGTGGATTTAGTTTTTCACTGAACAAAATTTAGTCTATACCCAATAAAATTAAAAGTAACATTGACTCATAAAATAACAGCCAGTTTTAATGAAGCTAAATCTAAATTACCTCAACTGAAAATCAGATCAAGGTTGCTAATTCAACAATACCATGAAGGTGTGCACATGGCCTTACATTGACTTTAGGGTTTAGAATGTTCTGTTTGCTCATCTATGAGCTCCTTGAGTTGCACATCTCATGCTTTTCAGTAAACCAAATAGAATTGTTGTTACTCATTTGTGGTCAAAGAATCTAGGTTTTACCAAGTCAATGGTGTCTCTACCCTGTTGCAAGCTTACTCATCACCGCTAAGGGATGGTTGCATGATTTTTTTTGCCAGCTTTCTCAACAGATTGCCTTTTGTTGTCAGCCTAACCCCCCCCCCCCCAAGTTCATCCACTTGCATGTGTATCACCCTGAGGTTGAATTAAGCTTCCCTTCATCTAATGATGAATTGACTGCTCACTATTGCTTCCTTCTCATTTTATATTTTCTGAGCACTATAGTTTATAATGTTTGTTCAGGTCATACGCATATTGCCTTTTGTATTAACCAATTGTTTGTTTGTTTCGACACCCCTTTCAAGAATGATATTTCTCCCTAGATAAAAAATAGGAAAAGAAAGGTGAGTTATATCCTTTCATTGTTAATTAATTTCTTTATGTATCATTGCTTGCCTTGTTACCACATTATATTAGTTTTGAGAGCATTTTTAATATATGAAAAGCATCTGTCAACATTATTTATTCACAATCATTTGCAGGCAATATCCCATCAAATCACTTGCCCTTTCTAATTAGTGATTAGTCAAAGCATAAGCCATCTAAGACTATTGCCTGTTCTTGCTCGTAATTGTTTTGCTATCATCATCACCTTTGTTGTTGATGTTACTATCTTTCACCAGTCATGCATAGTGAGTTTGTTCCAGTGAAAGATATACTATTTTCATTATGATTAAATGAACACTGCCAGGATGTTATATCTGGATGTTGAGTGAAAAATAGCATATTGAATTTTTTTGCTGGCTAAATGGAACTTAATTTAATGTGCACAGGAAATGGAGATGGTTCAAAAGGAAGTAACTCTCCTGATGGGAACAAAGCCAATGACTTTGCTTCCCAAAAATCTCATAGGGTAAACTTTGATTGGAGAGAGTTTAGGGCAAATTTATTTGCTCAGGAGAAGGTGAACGTTCTTTACTTATTGGGCTGTATATCTATTTCATTTTGAATGTCATAGTTACAAAGCTCTAGAAAAATGACTTTTAAATGTTATCAGCACTCTGTTCAACCTGTTATTTGTCATCATGGTAGTAGATCTTATGATGGTCCAGGGTAGCAGCATTAATTCCTCTTTGATTCTACCCTGTGTAGCTTGTTCATGAATGAGCTGTTCCCTGTAAGGAAAATAAATCGATTTCATGTTTTTTGGAGTAAATTCTGATAGGGTTCTCACTTCTCACATAGAGGGTCTGGTACATCAGAAAAGGGCAAGTAACTTAATTGAAATGGGAAGCACTTTATTCTATTTTGTATGTTCCTTCCCTGTTTCCATGAACAATTGGAAAACGCTAAATTTCCCTTGAGCGCATGACATCTGATGTTGTCAGGTCAACAAAATTTACCTACAGCTTATCATCAAGTTCTCTTGTCCCTTTTTACCCCTCCTGAAAGAAACAGTGCTGTTTTGTAGCTATGATGGATCTTGTAATTGAGGTCGACCAGATGAAGCCATAAAGTATAGTATTGGGGTAGATGCATGGCATCCTATCAGATTGGTTTATTCACATAGTGACGAGTTGAAGATGGACTCCATGTCCTCACAACATGAAAAATAAGATAATCAAATTGATGATGTTAAATCTGTGCTTTATAGACTTCAAAATTGACACTTGTAATGTTTTCACAGGCAGCGAAGGCAGAATCTGATGCTCACAACCAAACTGGGACACCCCAGGAGTCAAAACCCCTTGGCCTGAAATGGGCCCACCCTATTCCTGTACCTGAGACTGGCTGTGTCCTTGTTGCCACAGAAAAACTTGATGGAGTTCGCACCTTTGAAAGAACTGTCGTTCTTCTCCTCAGATCTGGAACCAGACATCCACAAGAGGGACCATTTGGAGTTGTCATAAACCGCCCACTTAACAAGAAGGTCAGGCACATGAAGCCCACTAACATGGAATTAGCAACCACTTTTGCTGATTTTTCTCTTCATTTTGGGGGACCCCTCGAGGCAAGCATGTTTTTATTAAAAACAGGGGAGAAGACGAAGCTTGAAGAGTTTGAAGAGGTAATTCCTGGCCTGTGTTTTGGTGCTAGAAACAGTTTGGATGAAGCTGCAGCACTTGTGAAGAAAGGGGTGCTGAAGCCTCAGGATTTCAGATTCTTTGTTGGTTATGCTGGGTGGCAGCTAGATCAGTTGAGGGAGGAGATTGAATCAGATTATTGGTATGTGGCTGCATGTAGTTCTAATCTGATTTGTGGGGGTTCATCAGGCTCATCATCAGAAAGTTTATGGGAGGAGATTTTGCAGCTAATGGGTGGTCATTACTCGGAACTAAGCCGGAAGCCTAAGCGGGATGCGTAGGTAATTATTATGAGCCGTCGGCGTTCCCCAAATCAATAAACCATTCCTGAAGCTATAGCCAGATATATACCCAAGGTAATGAAGCTAAATGTACAGAAACTCACATCTTTGTTAATCAGAATCTCTTTTTTCTCCTCTCATTTCTCCTTAATAACCCAGGCAATTATGGCTCTGTTATGTGACAGTGAACTCTTAAATTATTTAAGAAAAAGTGAAGCAGGTCTTTTTGCTGTAAGAAATACATCTGTAAAAATTTTCAGGTGAAAGTAGCAGTAGGCCTAAGGGCAGGCTTCTTTGGACAATCTTCAACTGAATTTTTTTTTATTTAAGGCCTAAGGGCAGGCTTCTTTGGACAATCTTCAACTGAATTTTTTTTATTTAATTTACTTAGAGATGGGGATTTCTTGTTTACTTTAAAACCCTGGATTGTTGTAGTCAACTACGAAATAAAAACATATAGCATCATTAAGCCTTCAAACTGTTGAAGTCGATTCTTAGCCAAGCTGAGCAGAGCATTGTGTTCATAAAAGAAAATCTGGAATTGAAGTTCCCGCCACTCTCAACTTCCCATTTAAGCCTGGCAAGCATATGCACTAATCAATTCACCTGTAAGCTTTGCTGTATAGATTGATAGTACTTAATGTACTTTTGGAGCTCAGATCGCCACCTATTCACTGAACTTTTTCCTAGAGAAAATTCTGTGTCTGGTAAGGTTGTTAAACTCTTGATCTTCTGAAAAGTTGCCTGCATCGATTGTTATCCCCAGTTAAATTAAGCAAAAGCAAAGAATGGCAACTGTGAAACTGCTTTAATTTCCCCTTTGTCAACGGGCCTGAACATGAAACTGCCGACAGACAAATGTCCAAACTACAAGCAGCCGGAATGAATTTATTTCTGTTCCAATCATTTCAGCAGTGAGTTGAAAGATAAATTGGATACTTGACTACTTCTGAATACCGTACCTACTTATTAATCAACAACACTATCCACTATACAGAACGAAGTCCTACCTCTTTATGTATTTTCAAAGAAATACAAGAACAAACCTCCCTCCTTTCTCCGTTAAAATGCAAGTTTACTTCAAAACGGCGTCTCACAATCCCCACTCTATCCCAGTGAAGCTCCAGCAGCACATCACATCTGCTTTGTTTGATGGCATGGACAGACGCTTCTGACTGGAGGGTAAATTGTTCTGCAGGGTGAGGAGAAAGACACCAAGAGGATGCTTCCTTAAGGCATGATGGAGAAGAATTACCCTTTGCGTCATCTGTTATGATGTAGCTGCTCATAAACGTCAAGGTTATCTTTGGTCCCCGATTTCTCAAGACATGCTTTACGCACAGCCTGCTGGATCTGTCTCTCATGCTCTTTGAGTATTTCTTCCATGTTTCCCCCAGGAGGCATCAATGGTCCAGAGTAATGGATCCTGGTTTTCCTGGAGAATTACCCTTTGCGTCATCTGTTATGATGTAGCTGCTCATAAACATCAAGGTTATCTTTGGTCCCCGATTTCTCGAGACGTGCTTTACGCACAGCCTGCTGGATCTGTCTCTCATGCTCTTTGAGTATTTCTTCCATGTTTCCCCCAGGAGGCATCAATGGTCCAGAGTAATGGATCCTGGTTTTCCTGGGAACAAACCCCTGAAACCAGATTTCTTTTTTTGTCAAATGATCAGGCATAACACAATAGCAGTTCAAATTAACACAGAAAAAGAAAGATAAAAAGCTACGTAGGGAAAAATGGAGAGTAAAGAATGAGATATCCACTGTCAAATTTGAATGTCTGACATGCTTGTAACTAGGGTAGCATACTATCTAAAACTTGCAATTTGTTTCAAAATCTACATTTATCAATTGTATTGTAATGCATAAAACTTCAACTCCCATTGCTGGACAAGAGTTTGCTCGTAGCGGAAACAATATGAAGAGTCTTAAAATTATGGCAATTTTTCTCGAACTTTTCTCCATGAGTAAATAGCTTCCTTGCACATCAAAATCCATATTCATATATAAGGGTGGCAGTTGGATGAATGTATCAGTTATGATTTTAACATTTAACTTTGTTTAATATAGAGAAAAAAATTTGAAAGATTGATGAAGGTGGATGATTCTTTACCGCTGAAGAATCTATGCTAGGAGCTCGTTCCTTCTTCTTAAGGGAGGAGCTAGATATCTCCCCTGATTGCGACACGCGAGATTTCTTTGACCTCAATTCTGGATTATTTTCTGTACAATCTACACTCTTATTTAACGACAATCCTACTGCAGAATGGTGAATCACTGAAGCAGAATGCTCGAGACCATTCTTCTTCGATACTCTAGGAGGCTCAATTCGGAAGCTAGAACCTCCATCCTCCTGGATATTATATTTATAACTGCTACATATAGTTTTTGGCTGTCCCTGAGCAGTGAATTCTGAAGTGGGAGCTTTCTTAGTATCTCCTGAACCCCTTCTAACAGATTCTGGTCCTCGTCCTTTTACTGCCTCTGCTTTTTGCCTGAAATTTAAAATTAAAATGTGTTTTCAGAATGTTGTTTAAGATTAAATTCGTACTGTTATTGTGTTATACCTGATTGAATTTATTTTACTTGTGAAAGTGCTAATGAAAGTTGTATAAGATTAAATTTTCCCTCAAGATGTTATGATTGATGTTAATTGTCACGTACCTTCTTACTTCCTGATCTCGCATCTTGGCATCCAGTTCCTTGCTTGGAGGGTATTTTGGTAGACTAGATGGATCAGACGGGAGGGGTTCTATTCTGAAGAACTGTAAGTAAAAATTTAAATAATAAATAAATCCATCCAACTCAATCAACTGCTAGCAGGTCCAAACACTCTTCAAAGGCAATCTGTTCATTATAACATTTGCATTTTCATTTCATGAAGCCAAACTCAAGAAACCAGTACTAGTGCTGTCTTCATACTATGTTCAGAATACAAGTTCAAAATATTTTAAACAGAAAAACTCAATTGGAGAGGTTTAAGTAAGCTTTTCACAAGAAAATGGTTTGCAAGTCAACAATGTTGCCCTCAATTTTTTTGTGTCTGCTGGATGGTATATGATGATAAATTGATACTATAAGTTTTGAATGTCTAAAATTAAATAGAACATAAGAAATAATTACCTCACTTCGAAGAGCTGAAGTGGCTGATCCTCTATCTTGTGGTTCCATTGACAGGAGCTTATCAACAAGTGTCAAAGCTGAAGGAGGGAAATTTTTGAATGTCTCAGCAATACGGCGGATGTAAGGTTGCTGAGGCTTGAAACTAGTTGCATGTGGAAACTTTTTTTCCGTCCAGTAGGCCTCAGAGGGCGAGCCACAAAGCTTAAAAATCTTATGCATTTGCTCTACCTGTAATCATTAAGATGATAGTTCTTAAGACCAAATACAATTCTGTGGACTGATGATAGATAGAAATCACATTGTCTTCTGATTCTCTGTAGGTGGTCCAAAGTCATGCATTGAGAAATAAATGGCACAGAGACACATTTTCTTATGATAATTCCCCGTAGGTGCTTAAATGACCATCTTTAACTTCTGTGAAGATATGAAAATGATGTAGACCATAGAGGGAAGTTGAAGATTCCAAAGCATAGAAGACTTGTAATGCTTGTTGTCTAGTGTTGGCTAAGATGCAAGTAAGATAACCATACATGCAAATGAGCTTACTTCTGTTCTTCCAGGCATGATAGGCTTGCCAGTGAATAATTCAGCAAGAATGCAGCCGGCACTCCACATATCAATAGCAGGTCCATACTCTGTAGCACCAAGCAAAAGCTCTGGTGCCCTATACCAAAGAGTTACTACACGACTTGTTAAAGGCAGACTCTGATCAGGCTGATAAGAAGTTGCCAGACCAAAGTCTGCAATCTTGAGAACTCCATCATTGTTTATTAGAAGATTTGAGCCCTTGATGTCTCGGTGCAAGACACCGTGTTTATGGCAGTGTTCAAGTCCACGTAGAAGTTGTTGCATATAGCACTTTATCTGCAAGCACGAGTAATTTCCTTGTAAGACTAGACATGAATGGCAAGTTGATAAGTTATATGACTTCCATGGTAGCAGAAACTAAGAGAAGCCATTTTCAAAGTATGGAAAAAATCGTAAAATTGAACAGATAAGATCATTGGTACCTGAGCTTCTGTATACTTGATGCTAGGATTTGCTGCAAGCCCAGCAAGGTCATGTTCCATATACTCAAAGACAAGGTACAAGCTCCCTGACATCCTTGAAGTGACTATTCCTTTGAGTTTCATAACATTAAGATGGTCAAGCCTGCGCAAAATAACGATTTCCCTAGCCATGAAACGGACACTTTCCGGATCCATATTGACAAACCGCACCTTCTTCATTGCAACAATTTTTCCAGTTTCAAGGTCACGAGCCTTGAATACAGTGCTGTAAGTTCCTTGTCCAATCTGCACATCATTTCATTTTAAAAGCAACACATAAGAAGACCTCAAAATGTCGACATGATACAATCTAGACCATGTTTCTTGATCTCCCTCGTGTTTTGTTACTAGAAATTAACTTTGCCTGCACTTATGCAACTAACAGACCAGTATAGTAAAGATTTCCTTCAATCAGAATTTCTGCTCCATAAACGAGTCTCCTTTTACAGGACTGATACAGCTCTTATATAAATGATTGTCTGCTTCTTCTCTAGCATCTTAACATTTTATCTAATCTTTCTTACATTAATTTGGAATGATAGTAATACCATTTGTTTCCTTCTAGCTAGTGCTTTCATACGATTATTTTCGTAAGCACATAATAATATTATCCTAATGCTAAATGTTAACAGCAAGAGATGCTCCATATTGCAATTTTGTTCCTACCAAACAAGGAAATAAAACCCTAACAGTCATCGAAAATAAATTATTTCATGTCACGTTATCTAATTCAACAGGCAACTAAAAATAAGTTTTACAAGCTGAACCTTGTCTAGCTTCTCAAATGAGTCTGCTCGTCGAGGCAGCCACCCTTTGACGGCTTCTCCAGCAGCTGCTGTTAACCATTGTGGCCATGCTTCCCTTTCAGCGGAAGGACGCATGCTAATCATCCTACTCATGATACGTGGTTGGTCATCAATGGACTCTGAATCCATTGCTACCGATCCATGATGGCCTTTCTTCTTCTCATCAACAAGTTTCGTTTTCTTTTCTCCTTCTTCCAATGAAACAATAACATTCCCAACATTTTCCTTCGACACATGACGAGCATCTTTTCGGCCAAGAACATCTACCAGAATCTCTTCTTTAATGAATATTGTGGGAGCAACCAATTGCACAGAAGACTTACCCACCTCTATCTGCCTTTCATTCTTAATGATATTTACATCTTCTTCTGCAGCTCGTTTTGAGCAAATGCTGCCCATAATCTCACCTCAAAAATCACCTTCTATCCTGACAGAAGCCCTTCAAAAAATGCCAAAACCCCCACCACCCCTTGCCGTATTGCTGCAATGAATTAAATGGGCACCCTTGCATTTATGCTGGGAGCCCAAGTTTACCATTTTTGTCAATCTCTCGAATCAATGGAGCATTAAAAGATCGACAAATATCTCAACGTGTTTGCTCTTAAGAACCAAGATTTGTTTTTACCATTTTAGGAAATACAATCCCTCTATGCAAGCTTAATTACAAGACTTACTGCAAAACACAAGAGCACAGAATTTCCAAATGTGAATGATGTTGTTGATATCAAGAAAGCTATGACAAGAATATCAAAGAGAAAATTAAAGAAATGAATGCAAAATAAGGACTATTCAAGAAACAAAATCCTAAAGAATTGATTGTCTAAGAATTTTAGACAAGGGAAATAAATCTATAATGCAGGAATTCTGGCACGTCGTTCTGGGTTACAGTTATTTTTTTCCTCTTTAATTGATTAAAAAATTAAATTCCTAATTTTCCTTTCTTTTTTGGTGACTTTTTAGCTAAGTAGAGATTAGAGACAAAAGGGTGGATATTAATGGAAAATAGAAAGATTTTTCTTAAAAGTATTAAAGAAAATGATATTTTGAAAGAGAAATACAAGAAGGTTGGTGGAACTGGATAATCCCTGAAAATGCGAGAGGCCAAAGATTTTTGGGATTTGACAGGTTCTGTGTGTGATTTTTCAGTTTTCTTGCTAGCCATCGCCATTAAATATATTGAACAATTTGGCAATTTTATTCCGTTTTATTAAAATAGCCTATAGTTTTAAAAACAAAATAAATTAGAATAGATTTTATTTCTTTTGAAATCTCAATCAGTTTTAAAAATGCAATCTATATTCTTCTCGGAATATTTTGATTTCTTTCCGGATTATTTTGTTTTGGTTAAATAATATCTTTTCTAAAAAATAAT
>Ga0325400_1005662_pt1 | contig 11807 bp, 10 predicted proteins | sample PopdelMetagenome_2_FD_205662 | JGI IMG/M metagenome (GOLD analysis project Ga0325400, IMG submission 205662) | Populus deltoides microbial communities from Bellville, Georgia, United States - Xylem-PdKOR-R1 | ecosystem: Host-associated > Plants > Phyllosphere > Stem > Wood/Secondary xylem...
GTAATTAAAATTATTTAAAAAATCATTAGATTCCACTAATTTCAGGTCGGTTGTTTTACAAATATTCTAATAAAATCCAAACGACGCACATTTCTTCCTCCCAAATCCAAAAGAAGAAAAGGCAGCATTTCTATAGGTAGAGGCTGGAAGACTCAAGTAGAAGCGTAGAATATCGGAGAAACTCCCCTCGCCTTCTCTCCTCATTCCTCACCAGCACAAACAATCCCATCTCTTCAGATTCTTTCCACTCACAAAAATCATCTACTCTTCTTTCCGATTCCAATTTGGAAACCTAAATTAAAGAAAACACAACGGTGAAATCAATTAATAAAAGCCTTCCATTCTTAAAAATAAAAAAAGAAGATGGCCAGACCTAATCAAGAAGCAATCGAGACGTTTATCAGCATCACAGGCGTCGCCGAAGATGTAGCGGTGCAAAAACTTGAGGTAACTCTTTTTTTTAATCAATCGGATTGTAATCTTGAAGAACTGGAGTGAGATTCATGCTTTGATTGTTGGATTTTGTAATCGGTATGTAATTAGGGTCAGCATTGTGGGCTAAGTAGTTGATAATGTTGATTGCTAATTATATTTTTTTTGTTAATTCAAGTGTAACTTGACTATTTGATGTTGTAGACGCAGAAGTTTGGGTCAAAATTTGTAACCAATTTTTCAAGTTCAGATAATATTTTTAATCATATGGAGGTTAGACTTAATCCGAGGTTTTTGTGATTACTTATTGATTCTTGATTGATTGCAATTAGGAACATGATGGTGATCTCAATGCAGCTGTCAATACGCATTTCAGCGAAGGAGACAGAAGCGCGTAAGTCTCTCCTGCCATTTTGTCATCCTTTTGCCTGTTAGTTGTTGTTTTTCATCCTCCGGTAGCAAAAATTTGTTCTGTGCAGTTCTTGTGGTATGTTTTTGAGGATTTATGTTGCAATTTTGTTTTCACATGTCCAGCATGCGACAACCTTCCATTCCTTCGCTGCAAGATGATGTCATGGATATAGATGATGACCCAATTGAAGTTGCGCCACCTCCTAGGAGAAATCCTCTATCAATTCCAGCTGAGAGTGGTGCTATGAATTCGTTCTCACTTGATCCACTTTTTCGAAGAGGTCTATTTGATACTGGTCCTGATTTTATGAACCAGGCACCCTTTGTTTCTCAACCAAGAGAGTTAAGGGAGATACCTATAGAGGTCAAGGATGACAGTGATGCATCTGGTCATTCTGTTCATGCTCCTATTATTGAAGATGTAACTGGAACTGAACATGCACAAGGTCCTGGTATTCAGGGAACAGTCATAGCTGAGGATGACGATGATGATATTTTAACTGACTTAAATGCACGGGCCACCCAATGGGATAGTTCTCTTGACGGACATTTCAGGCCCAGTGCTCCTGAATTTGATAACTTACCTGATTATAGCAATGACATAGAAGAAGAAATGGTCCGGGCTGCCATTGAGGCTTCAAAGCAAGAGGCTCAGGTAAGCCAACTAAGCTAATGGGTTGGTGCATGCACTATCTGATTTTTTTTCCAGGTAGTTTGTGTTACTGTACTCTAGATATTGTACCGATAACCAATTTGAAGCAGACCTCTTGAACCTCAGAACTTTGATTTGGACCCTCATAGCATCAAACCTTTTGATTTGGATGCTTCTTTTGATTTGTAAGTTTTATTTGGGTTATGTGACATAAACTTGTAAAAAAATAAGGTTCTTCTGCCAGTTTGCCTCTTTCTACATGCAAAAGAGCTCCAAATAAAAAACTTTTAAAAGTAGTTTGATCAGTTGCAATCTAAATTCTAAAATCATAACTTTAAAAGGTTGGATTAGCTTTTTGTTAAGGTGTTCTCTTTACCTTTTTTTTTTCTTTTGAAAATGTTTCTATTTTTAATTGATTATATGCATTATCATTTCGGAGCTAACTGAAACTGGACCTCAGCAAAGGCAGTCTCATGGGGAGGATGCTGAACTTGAACATGTGGATTCATTATCCTTAAAGGTTTGTGTTTCTTTACACTTTGCTTCACTTATAGGCATCTCTTGGTCTTGTTTAACACAAACTGAATCCAGACAGCAGAGCAAGAGAAAACTTTGCATGACCAGAGGGGGAAAGTTGGACTGTCAGAAGTAGGAGATAATGCTGTTGAGGAAGGGCAGGGGAAAATAGCTGCATCAAATGGAGGGCAAGTATTCTTAATTGGTCATTAGTACATATAATCATATGATATTGGACTTTTTCTATGACTGATGTGATGTTCTTATGATGTAATGGCCAAACAAAAGGACAATGAAGTATTTGTGCCATCTAAGATAACCAAGTTCACTTGGCCTGCCAAGAATAAATAATCATAGAAAAAACCTGAAATGCATCCCATAATTGCACAATCATATAAAACAGAAGATAACAAAGTATGTGTTAGATTTTACTTCTGAGGTTAGAGGTAGGAAATCTCACAATGGTCTCTTGACTCAATTTAGGCAGGAGGCAGGAAGCTCTTTCATCCAAGATGAAGCGGAAGACGTGGAAGATCAGCCTCTCATTAGGCATAGATCAAGACAGCCATCTTCCGGCTCTTTGGAATCTGCTAGAGAAGTTGGAGTTGCTGAGGCTAGCCCACCATCAAGTCCTGGACAGAATAATATAGGAAATCATCCCCTGCACAATGGAGATGCATTTTCTGATGAGGTATCCTTCACAATTCTTCTCTACAATTGATCAACTCTAATTTCAATATGTAGAACACGTAACATTCTCTAGGTAAACAAATCTGTTGATACTTGAAATTTGACAAACTGAAGTGGGGAGGCATCTCTTCTGAGGAGCATGATGAAGCAGTCATGCTTGAGGCTGCAATGTTTGGTGGAATTCCTGAAGGGACTGGATATCGCTTTCCATATACACCTCACCACCAGTTCATGCAAAATGAGAATCATTATCCTCGTCCAGTACCTCGTCCTCCATCACCCTCTTTACAAGCTCAGCGCCTGATCCGTGAACAACAGGTTTGGCTTTTGTTCTTTGAATGCGAAATAAAATTTCAAATTCTGGGCCATAATGTTGATGCGGTTAGCATGCTTTGTCTGGTGGATGCAGGACGATGAGTATCTTGCATCATTGGCAGCTGATCGAGAAAAGGAGATGAAGGCCATTGAGGAAGCTGAAGCTCGCCGTGTACAAGAAGAAGTGGCTAGGAAAGCTGCTCTTGAAGAAGAAAGGCGAAAAGAGGAAGAATCTCGTAGAAAATTGGAGGAAGAGCAGGTATTGTCTTCTCGTTTTCCTATGCTAAAGATGGACATGGAACTGGTGACTAATTTATGTCTATTTTCAAACTCGCAGTGTCAATTATGTTGCTTGGTAATATATATGTTTCTTGTCTGGGTAAATGATAACAATGGAATTGAGATTTTGATGCTCCTCAAAGCAGCCAGTCACCTTGTTTGCTATTTTTTCTTCATGATCTTTGGTTTTTACCTTTGGCAGTGGTAGATATTGTTGCAAGTGTTTCTCAAAGTCATCAATCAGTTCCTTGCTTGTCGAGGAAGGGATGTGACTAATGGCTTTGACAAACCTTTTGTTAATTGTTTATAGCTGCTTGTGTGATTCTTGCTAGCAGGAGTTTGAGAGACTGTTGGCAGCTAAAGAAGCTTCTCTGGCTCCTGAACCTTCATCTAATGATGAGAATGCTGTGACGCTTTTGGTGCGGATGCCTGATGGAAGCCGGCGTGGCCGCCGATTTCTCAAGTCTGACAAGTTACATGTGAGTTGAGTTTTGATGGGAAAGTAATGCTTAAACATTTTGTATATGCTTACCATCCTGGTTTTAAAATGTTGTTTATATTGTGCTTTGCAGGCTCTCTTTGATTTCATAGATATTGGCAGAGTGGTCAAGCCAGGCACTTACAGATTGGTAATCTTTCAGCTATATTTTCAGTGGTTATGGTGAAATCATCTCCAGATGTACACTTGATTTGTTGAAACTTTACACCATTTTTATTTTGATGCTAGAATTTCTTCTGGTAAAGATGGTAATTAAATTTACATCCTCCTGCCGTCTCTGATTTGTTTTGTTACCTGAGCAGGTTAGGCCATACCCAAGGCGTGCTTTCAGTGATGGAGAGGGTGCGTTGACTCTCAACGAACTTGGCCTGACCAGCAAACAGGAAGCCTTGTTTCTAGAGTTGATCTAAGGATGAACTTGTTACAAATTGTAGAGAGTTACAACTTAAAAGGTTATAAATTTGTTGTCTAGAAAAATGAATCAATGCATGGAGTCCGGGGATGTCACTCGGATCCACACTGTACGGACAGATTTCACATTCAATCTGGCTTCATGGGTTGCATCATGTTTATGGTGGCGATTTGTTATTTTGGGTGTTCGGGGCGGGGGGAATGTTTCTTGTATATATTATTGGTGTTGGTATTTGTGAGCTTTCTTGATCTCACTTAAAAGGCGTGTGTTTCGCATGCAGCTTCTGCTGCTACAGCCTCAGCTTTTTTCATTCGTGTTTTTAAAAATTTTAATTTTAATTTATTTAAAATTAATTTATTTTTAGTATTTTTGGACATTAAAAATAAAAAAATATTATTTTAATATATTAATGATTAAAAATTATTATTATTTTTCGTTAGCAAGTATGCCGTTGGCAGCATCTGGGGTATGCTGTCAAATTACAAATGGTGCAATGAATTTCAACAATATTACCGTTTCTGGGCAAATAATCATCGCTTACAAGTCCAAACTGCCGTATCAAATAATAACACGGAATCAACTCTTACCATGGTAAGGTTTTGTCTTTTTAATTCCAAACTCGGGCAGTGTGCAGTACGTCATGACTCTTCCACCTTCCGTTGGGACCGAATGTCCGTGATCTTACTGTTGCTTTCAATACAGGTGTCGCTGCACGGTCTAGATGGCATGTAGTATGGCAAGCTTCTTTTAGCTTTACCTGCCCTAGTCCCGAGGGCCCATCGCCCTTAGCTACAAGCGACCCATTCCTCGTAGAAAAGCAAGACGATAATCAGTATCTAATTACGGCCGACAGTGCACCACGTGTGTTAATATTTGTTGATGACATCAGAGGTCAAGGGAAGTTAATGATAATCACGCAAAGTCCTAGCAAGGATGAACAAAGACGAGACGATGATACAACCCAACGGTCTAGTGAACAGGCACGTGCATCCTACGTGATCGTCACAGAGAAAAACAACAGAAAAGGAGTAAAAGTAAAAAAAACAAAAAAAGGAATAAAAATCTTCACACATATACACACCACCTCCTCCGTACACACCACCTCCTCCAATCTCCAACGGTCATATTTACCCGACATGCTCCAACGGCCACTTGAACTTGCATCATCCACCATCTGATCAAAATCCAACGACCAGAAAACCAGTTTCCCAAGTCTTCTCGAACATCTCTTTTCACTGTAATCATTATTTTTTCCAAGTGCTGGTAAAAACCATGCCAGTCTTAGAAAAAGCAATGACTGAGACAGCTATGGAAGGTATACTACTAGTAAGAAACATAGTAGTAGAGAGAGAAGGGGCGAGAGAGAGAAAGAGAGAGAAGAACAAGAACCAAATGTTTTATTAGTATATAAAAACACAACCTCTTTATGGTTTATGGTTTCTTTGGTTAGTGAGTGAATGTTTATATTTCTTTGTTGATCATGCATTGTTAAAGAGGTGGGTTTTCTGGGTTCCGGTTTTGGTTTCATTTTAACTACCGTGATGGAAACTTCAAATGCTGAACTGGGTTTAAAGAGTTGTGTTGATTTCAGCCAGCAGTTTGCGCAAGTATGTTTCTGCGTTTCCTTCCATGAAGTGAATATTAGAGTTGATAGTTTGTTTCAATGAGTTTGTTTTAAATGTGTTGGAATCCGATGACTGTTTTATTATAGGTGTTGTTTTGTATGATTGATTAGTTTTACAAATTCTTTCATTCTTTTGTTGGGGTTGGGGGGTTTTCATTGCCTAGTCTTTTGTTAAATAGTTGCATACTAGCTCACATTGTTCATACAGGAACACTAAACACAATTTACGAAAACTTTGTTTTGATTTTTTTTTGTTACTCATCGGATTCCTGTTTATTCTTTTTATTGGTTTCTTAGAAAAAGAAAAAGAAAATTCACACACTCACATTAGTCCATCTCTCTTGATTTCTGTTTTCAAATATACATGCAAAGTTTTATATGATTACATAGAACGCATACACGATAGAGCAAGACCATACATTTCATAGTTGAAGATTTGTTATAGAAACAAAGGGAGATTGGGAGAGAAGAATAGAAGAAAATAGGGTGGGTGAATCAAACAAAAATCACAGAAAAGAAAAATTGGAAGTTTATAGAGGATGTTGGCCGGGTGTTCTAGTTCAACATTGCTGTCACCAAGGCATAGATTGAGGAGTGAATCACCTGCGCAGTTTCAAGCTTGCCATTTTCAGTTACCTTCAATGAGCACACAGAGATTGGACTTGCCATGTACTTTCTCTCGCAAAGAATCATCGCGGTCGCAGCCAATGAGGCCTGTTGGTGTTGGCTTGTCTGTGGACAAATCACTTGAGTCCAAGACCAGCAGTTGCTCTCTCATGCAGAATATCAGGCTCCCACCATTGGCAACTAGCAATCAATCAGTGAAAGATGAGTTTTGGGAGAAGGGTAAGAGCTTGAAGAGGTTTGCCGAGCAATCAGTTGATGAGTCTTGCTTTAACAGGGCTAAGAGAAAAAAGGGTAACAATGATAACGGTAAATCTGATGATATTTGCGAAGGTGATAGTTTGAGTTTAGGCCAGTTGGGTAGTGGCAATTCTTGGTTTCAACCAAGTTTGGATGTGCCTAGAAGCCTAAACCCTCAACAATTTCCTTTCTCTTTGACTTTTTCAGGAGATGAGGAGAGGGTTTGCTTTGTGCCCAGTGAAGTGAATTCACCGCCTTTGCCATTGTCTAACAATCCATGGGTGGACTCTGTTATAACTGAGATCGCTGACCTGGGTGAAAAATATGGAGAGAGTAGCCAAAGGCCAGTAAAAGAAGCCTCGGGTTCAAGTACTTCATCAGAGAGTCAAAGCTTGGGCCTTAGACTAAGCGAGAACGTAGTGGAGCACGAAGTGGGTAATGGCTCTAGCAATCCTCCTCATCCACAAGAAGGCGCGCTGGAGGCTGCAGAGGATGATCAGAGAGAGCATCAGGGGTTTGAGCTGGTCAGCTTTCTTACAGCTTGTGTTGAAGAGATTGGGTTAAAGAATATTTCTAGGATCAACCATTTTATAGCTAAACTGGGGGAGCTTGCTTCCCCCAAAGGAATTCCTATTAGCCGCCTTGCTGCTTATTATACCGAGGCATTAGCTCTTAGAGTTACAAGGATTTGGCCTCACATTTTTCATATAACTGCTCCCCGGGAACTTGATCGGGTTGACGATGATTCAGGGACTGCATTGAGGCTTTTGAATCAAGTGAGCCCAATTCCGAAGTTCATTCATTTCACGGCGAATGAGATGTTGTTGAGGGCTTTTGAAGGGAAAGATAGGGTCCACATTATAGATTTTGACATTAGGCAAGGGCTTCAATGGCCTAGTTTGTTTCAGAGTTTGGCCTCCAGGACTAATCCTCCTAGCCATGTTAGAATCACTGGTATAGGTGAGTCTAAGCAAGAGCTTAATGAGACAGGAGATAGGCTTGCTGGATTTGCCGAGGCATTGAACCTGCCTTTCGAGTTTCATCCAGTTGTGGACAGGTTAGAAGATGTGAGGTTGTGGATGCTCCATGTGAAGGAGAGGGAGTGTGTGGCTATTAATTGTATTTTCCAAATGCACAAGACACTATATGATGGGAGTGGAGGAGCACTGAGGGATTTCTTGGGGCTTATCCGGAGTACAAACCCCACAATAGTCCTTCTGGCAGAGCAAGAAGCGGAACATAATGCCCCTAATTTGGAAACAAGAGTTTGCAATTCGTTGAAGTACTACTCTGCTATATTTGACTCGATTGATTCTAGCCTTCCATTTAACAGCCCAGTTAGGATCAAATTAGAGGAGATGTATGCTCGGGAAATTAGAAACGTTGTTGCTTGTGAAGGAAGTGACCGGCATGAAAGACATGAAAGTTTTGACAAGTGGAAGAAGTTGATGGAGCAAGGAGGGCTCCGGTGCGTGGGAATCGATGAGAGGGAGATGCTTCAGGCCCAAATGCTATTGAAGATGTACTCTTGTGATAATTACGAAGTTAAGAAACAAGGGCACGAGGAAGCAGCGCTTACTCTAAGTTGGTTAGATCAACCTCTCTACACAGTCTCGGCGTGGACACCTTTAGACATTGCAGGGAGTTCAACCTCTTTTTCTCAGCCACCTTGAAGATTTTTTTTCATACATATCATCAAAATTCCATACCATTCTTGCATACTGAAAGGGGGGACACTAAATTCTTTGTAGGTAGAAGAAGCTGTGATTAATCTTTCATTCTTTTGTTGCAGATAAGATTCGTCAGTCTAATAGCACAAGATACATTTCTATGAATACACAGTAGTTTCATACCGATTTCAGTTCTTTGCGGGGCAGGTTTCTAGGTTTTGGTCCACAGAATTCAGAGTCAGTTTTATGTTTATTCTTTGATTCTTTATGTATTATGAATTCTTTGTAGTCTTGTCATTACGTTGTTCGTTCTTTATGTATTAATGAATTCTTTGTAGTCTTGCCATTACGTTGTTCGTTCTTTTTATAAGTTGAAGGACTATTAGAAATGCGAAACATGATGTGTTTGAGAATTGAAAATTGCCACAAGTGGAATTATTTTATTGTTTGGGAGTATATTTTGGCTTGCAAATAATGATCTTCAACCCTAAACACCAGTTGGCTTTCTGCGAAGTACGAAAATAAGTGATGTGTGCTGAAAAGCTTTTTTTCCTTTTTATTTTATTTTATTTTAATGATCCTGAAAAGCTTATTCAAAACAAGAAATGAAGTTGAAGAAGGATATCTGAATTTCCATGTATTTTCTCATTTAGGAGAGCTGAATATCAAGAAAATAGAGAGACTGGAATTTCCATGTCTTGATCAATCCGTAGGCAATCTCCAAAGAAAATATACATCAAAACCAGCACTTCTATCATAAGAAACGCGAAATATACGTCGAAACCAGCACTTCTATCATAAGAAACGCGATAATCACACTCAAAAAGTTATTTTGGTGTGTTACACACTACTGCATACGACAAAGCTGTTACTGCATATGGAGAATGGGATAACAGGAATGATAAGAATCTAGTTTTAGGGATTAGAAGGAGAGGGTGTTCATTTAGCAAACAAACTTCTCAATCATGTCTCTGCTGTTGGGATTAATTCCTTGAGGGAGAGAGACCAATCAAAGAAATGATGGATCGATAGTGCAAGAACAGAAGGCACCTGCTTTTTGCAGCCATGGACAGCATCTCCTTCTTGCACCAAAGGGCAAGAGCTCAAAACCATTACCTTTGAAATCCAATGCCGAGTTAAGAAACTGCCGTGGTTTGAATACGAGTGATATCTTCCCAATTAGCGGGGCCACAGTCCGATTGTGCCCACTCTAACACCCACTTGAGAGTTCATTAGTACTCGGCTTGTCTCCATAGTGCGGTGAGGAAGGGGAAATGGTGCCAAACGGTGCTGCCTTTCATTTTTCTTGGTACATATTTCATCGATTCTTCTTAGTGCAGGTTGGGACGTGGCCAATTCCTGATCTTTTACCTGTACACCTACAAGAGAAGAAAGTAAATAAATAAAACCCAAAGGGAGGGCAAATTCACTATAGACACATTTTACTGTTTACTATAAAAGTTTAATTACCGTTCTTTTCCTTAAGAAAAAAATCAATGGTCTTAAGGGTATTTCAATCTTCTCAGATGATTTATTAATTATTAAATAATTGATGAGAAATCTATGTTTTTTTATAAATTTTTAAATACAATAAAATGATTTAATTACTTTTCAAATTAGTATTTTTAAAATCAACAAATAATGATATTTTTATTTTTTCACTTTTAAAAATACAATAAAATGACATATTTATCCTTGAAATAAAAAAAGCACGCGTCCAGGGTCTTTTGGCATTTTCGCTATGATTTTTTTGTTATTATTAATTTAATGAAGAGCAATTTAATCTTTTTACACATAGTAATTATTATTTTAATGGGAAAAGTTAATGGTGCGTATGAGACATTCGTGCATTTCAGATGGTGTTTCTTGACAGATAAAAATGACTTTTCATCATGTCATTGGAATCGCTTTTATATCCTTTATATGTTGATGCAATGCATGTCGGTAATGAATGAAAAAATATTCAAGTATTTTCTTGAGTTCTTTTTTCTTTTTATTTTTTTTTTCTAAAGACTTGTTCTTTTATTCTATCTTTCTTCTCTAGAGTTTATATTTGGTTTTTATAGAGAGATATTTAGTATTATTCTTTTGAGTTCGTTTAATTTTGTTTATATAAGCATCTGAATAATGAGAAGTTGTTTTAATCCTGAGAAATTTATTGAAAAAAGTCATTTTGTATTAAATGATGAGTAATAAAGTTTTAAGAACAAAAAAAAATTAATTACCGGCAACAATAAAATTTTAAATGAGATATGTTTGAAGAATTTCAATAAATAAATACTCGAAACTAGTTTTAAGTTTTATTTAAGTATAATTTCGATTTTTTTTACATGATAAAAAAAATTATATATTTTTTTAATTTATATATTTGCTCTGTATGAATTTTATAATAATAAATATGTAAGTACTCAGTTAAAGCAAAACGGTATCGTATCATGAGTCTCTCTAAAGGGCAACCACAGTTGAATTAAACGACGAAGGATAGAAGCGAAGCAAGCTCCGATCTAAAACGTCGGTGGAGTTCCTTTCTTTCTCCGTGAAAAAAAAAAAAAAATGGAAGAGAGGATCCTGGAGATGGTTAATAGCATCAGTAATGTCATGGCTGTTTCTAATTTACCTCCCAAAATCCTTCAACTAGGCCTCTCGCCCCGAGGCATCCACTCCCCTCACCGGCCTCAGTTACATATTTAATTGTTTTAATTAGGTCAATCGGAGTTAAGAACAAGACATTTTCGTGAAAAAAACTGAAGGGTATTGAGATGTTTTCGTCATTAATTCTCAATGTTGATGCCTCCATGCTAACAGACCAGCTCAGGCAGGTAATCACTGCTCACATGGTATGGGTTGAAAACTATCTTATATTCCTTTTTTTTTCCCCCTGAAAGAACACGACGCTTTTTGAGGTTTCCCACTTCATTGGGAGATGTTAAGAGTGAGTTTTAATGTTTAATGCACACATGGACTGGGTCCATGGGCATCAAATCAACTATATTACTGAAATATACCGTGACGACGACGACACGATGGTTGTCAGGGTGGAGCTAGCATACCTCTTAGGGTAGCCAAGACTGGAATAATTTTTCTTGAGGGCCAAAAAGTAAGGTCTGCTAATTAATTAGACTGCTAAACTTGATTATTTAGAATAAACACATCACGTTTATCGAGCATAATATGGTCAGACTAGCACTTGCACGTGGATTAAGCCTAGTTAAATTAAATTAGAGTGTCTTGGAGGTCAACCGTGGATTAGGCCCATTACATGTATAGTATATACTAGCTGCGGGACTTGGGCTACGCTGCCGTCTACACTCAGATTCTTTTTTTACTGTATAAAAAAAATGCCCATGTTTGGTAAGGGGTTAAAAATTTAGAGAGAAAATATTAAGGGAGCAAGATTTATTAAAGATGAAGTGTTGAAGTGCAAAGAATGTAAAGGGGTAAAG
>Ga0325400_1005663_pt1 | contig 11806 bp, 8 predicted proteins | sample PopdelMetagenome_2_FD_205662 | JGI IMG/M metagenome (GOLD analysis project Ga0325400, IMG submission 205662) | Populus deltoides microbial communities from Bellville, Georgia, United States - Xylem-PdKOR-R1 | ecosystem: Host-associated > Plants > Phyllosphere > Stem > Wood/Secondary xylem...
CCGTCCTGGACAGGCCCCGGGTGCTGTTCTCCTCCTCGGCCAGCCTCTACGCGACCCCGGACCCGGCACGCGGCAGCTTCGAGGTCATCGAGGACGACCCGCTCGCGCCGGCCTCGCCGTACGCCCGGACCAAGCGGATGATGGAGGAGGTGCTGGTCGACCTCGCGTCCGCGACCGACCTGCGCGCGATCATCCTGCGCTACTTCAACCCGATCGGCTCCGACCCCGACCTGCAGTCGGGCATCTACGCCAAGGAGCCCTCGCACGTGCTGGGCCAGCTGGTGCTGGCCGCCCGCGGACAGAAGGACTCCTTCACGATCACCGGCACCGAGCACCCCACCCGCGACGGCACCGGCATCCGCGACTATGTCCACGTGTGGGACCTCGCGCGGGCCCACGTGCGGGCCGTGGAGCGCTTCGACGACGTGCTCGCCTCGGTCGGGGCGCCCTCGACCATCCTCAACGTCGGCACCGGTGAAGGGGTCACCGTGCGGGAGCTGGTCGCCTCGTTCGAGCGGGTCTTCGGCCGGGCCGTGCCGGTCACCGAGGCGCCGCCCCGGCCCGGCGACGCGGTGGGCGCCTTTGCGAACGTCGACCGCGCCACGTCGCTGCTGGACTGGCGGGCCGAGCTGTCCATCGACGACGCCATCGCCTCCGCCCTGGCGTGGGCCGACAAGCGGCACGAGATCCTGGGATACGAGTGAGCGGGCCGGCCCCCCGTCGGCGGGCCCTGATCACCGGTGTCACGGGCCAGGACGGGTCCTACCTCGCCGAGCTGCTGCTGGCCAAGGGCTACGAGGTGCACGGGGTCGTCCGCGACGCCTCGTCGTTCAACACCGCCCGGATCGACCACCTCTACCAGGACCCGCACGAGCCCGACGCCCGGCTCTTCCTGCACGCCGGTGACCTCTCCGACACCGCCCGGCTCACCGCGCTGCTCACCCGGATCGCCCCGCAGGAGGTCTACAACCTGGCCGGGCAGTCCCACGTCGGGGTCAGCTTCGACCGGCCCGAGCACACCGGCGACGCGACGGGCGTGGGCGCGGTCCGGCTGCTCGAGGCGGTGCGCACCGCCGGCCTCGACTGCCGCTACTACCAGGCCTCGAGCTCGGAGATGTACGGCGCGACGGGGCCGCCGCAGACCGAGGCGTCGGCCTTCCACCCGGTCTCGCCCTACGCCGCGGCCAAGCTCTACGCCCACTGGATCACCCGCGGTTACCGCGAGACCTACGGCATGTTCGCGGTCAACGGCATCCTGTTCAGCCACGAGTCCCCCCGCCGGGGCGAGACCTTCGTGACCCGCAAGATCACCCGCGCGGTGGCGCGGATCCAGGCCGGCCTGGACGACTGGGTCTACCTCGGTGACCTCGACGTGGTGCGCGACTGGGGCTACGCCCCGGAGTACGTCGAGGGCATGTGGGCGATGCTGCAGGCCGACGAGCCCGACGACTACGTGCTGGCCACCGGCACCCGCACCAGCGTGCGGGAGTTCGTGGCGGCCGCCTTCGACCACGCCGGCCTCGACTGGGAGAAGCACGTGCGCTTCGACGCACGCTACGTCCGGCCGGCCGACCCCGCCGACCTGATCGGCGACGCCGCCCGCGCCCGCGACGAGCTCGGCTGGACCACCCGGGTGCGCGGTCGCGACCTCGCCGCCCTCATGGTCGACGCGGACGTCGCCCTCCTCGCCCACGAGGGCCGCCACTGGATCGACGTACCGTCCTGGGGCGCCACCACCGCCTGACCCGACGCCCCGCCCGCACCCAGGCCGTCCCGGTTGGTCTCGAGGCTCGTCGCTTGCGCTCCTCACACCTCGACCAGCGTGGGGTGGCGGTGGCGCCCCTCGCTATGCGGCCATCACGTTGGTCGAGGGGGCGGGGGCACGCTGCCGACCGCGACCCGGCCGGCGCCGGAGGCCGTGAGGGCGCCGGCGGCGTGGGGCACGAAGACCGCCTCGCCCCGCGTGAGGACCGTGGAGTCGCCGTCGGCGGTCTCCAGACGCACCGACCCCTCCAGGGCGAGCACGATCCGGGGGCCCTGGGCCGGCAGGTCGGCCTCGGGGGCGTGGGCCACGACCAGCCCGAACTCCGCCGCCGGCGGCCTCAGCCGGGTCGCGGCCCCCGGCTCGAGGTCCGCCACGCGGGTGCAGGCGGCGGGGGCCGGGGTGAAGTCGGTGATGGCCAGCAGCTCGTCGACGTCGGTGTGCTTGGTGGTCAGGCCGGCGCGGAGCACGTTGTCGCTGGAGGCCATGATCTCGACGCCGAGTCCCGCGGTGTAGGCGTGCACGACGCCGGCGCCGACGTACATCGACTCGCCCGGGGCCAGCACCACGTGGTTGAGCAGCAGGAGCACCAGCACCCCGGGGTCGGCGGGGTAGCGCCGGACCAGGTCGGGGAGCATCGCGAAGACCCGGGCCGCCTCGCGCCGCAGCGGGTCAGCGGTGTGGGCGCGCGGACGGGTGAGCGCGTCCTCGCGGTGCAGTACCTCGCGGGCCCGGCCCGCCGCGGCCGCCAGGCGGGTCAGCAGGTCGGGCAGCTCGGCGCCGGGGTGGCGCAGCATGCCGGTCGCCATGTCCTCGAGCGCGCGCGGGTCGGACTCGAGGCGCTCGGCGAGCCAGGCGGCGTACGGGTCGTCGAGCAGGCGCAGGAGCGCGGCGGTGCCGGCCGGCTCCCGGAACCCGGCCATCCCCTCGAACCGGGTGAGGGCGAAGATCAGCTCGGGCTTGTGGGAGTCGTCGCGGTAGCAGCGGTGGGGGGCGTCCCGGGGCACGCCGGCCGCGTCCTCACGCGCGCACCCCGCGACCGCCGCGGGGGCGGAGGGGTGGACCTGCAACGAGAGGGGCTCGGCCGCGGCGAGGACCTTCATGAGGAACGGCAGCCGGCCCCCGAAACGGGCCTCGACGTCGGCGCCCAGCATCGCGCGCGGCGCGTCGGCGATGGCGTCGAGCAGGGAGTCGCCTCCGGGGAGCCGGGAGGGGTCGCCCGTGTGCGCCCCCATCCACAGCTCGGCCGAGGGCTCCTCGGCCTCGGGCTCACCGAGGAAGCGCGGGATGTGGGTGGTGGACCCCCAGGGGTAGCGGCGCACGGGGTTGGTGAGCCGCAGCATCCCGGTGGGGGTGTCGGAGGCGGGTCGGGTGGGCGCCTCGGCGGGCAGGCCGGATGCGTTCACGGCGCCGATCGTGCCAGAGCGGGCCCGGGAGCCCGGTCGCGCCGGCGCTCAGGACCGTGGCTACGTTGAGGCCCGTGCCCCTCGATCCCGGTGTCGCCGCCCTACTCCAGTTCATGGCCGACGCGGGCTACCCGCCCATGTCCCAGGGCACCCCCGAGACCGCCCGCAAGGGCTTCACCGCCCTCACCTCGGGCTCGGTCACCCCCGACCAGGTGGTGGCCGTCGGGTCGGTCGAGGACCGCGAGGTCGCAGGTGTGCCGTGCCGCGCCTACCTGCCCGAGGGCGACGGACCGTGGCCCACCCTCGTCTTCTCCCACGGCGGCGGCTTCGTGATCGGAGACCTCGACACCCACGACCAGACCTGCCGTCGGCTGTGCGCGGGGGCCGACGTCGCGGTCCTCTCGGTCGGCTACCGGCTCGCGCCGGAGGCGCCGTTCCCCGCTGCCGTCGACGACGTCGTGGCGGTCACCCGGTGGGTGCTCGACCACGCCGCCGACCCGGCCTCGGGCCTCGGCGGCACCGACGTGGTGGCCGTCGGTGGTGACAGTGCGGGCGGCAACCTCTCGGCGGTCGCAGCCCAGGAGCTCCGGGACCGGCTCGCAGGACAGGTGCTGGTCTACCCCGCGACCCACCTGGCCGGCGACTACCCCTCCCGCACCGACAACGGGGAGGGCTACTTCCTCGACCTCGACACCATGCTCTGGTTCGCCGGGCAGTTCGTGCCCGAGGGCGCCGACGTGGACGACCCCCGCCTCTCACCCCTCCTGGGCGACCTGACCGGGCTCCCGCCCGCCGTCGTCCTCACCGCCGAGTACGACCCGCTGCGCGACGAGGGCGAGGCGTACGCCGCGGCGTTGCGCGCCGCCGGCGTACCCGTGGAGACGCACCGCTACGACGGCCTCATCCACGGCTTCCTCGACATGGGACCCATGAGCCCCGCCGCCGCGGCCGCCGTCGACGACGTGGTCGCCCGCACCCGCGCGCTGCTGCACCCCTGAAGCGGGGCGCCCAGCGCAGTCCCTGGGCGACCGGCTGCCTGGGTCACTGGGGTCTCGACACGCTCCGCCGCGGCCGAGCGGTTCCTGAGGAGGCGCGCCAGCGCCGTCTCGAAGGGCGGACGCGGTCGTCGCGGGTCCTGAGGAGGCGAGGGACGAGCCGTCTCGAAGGGCGACCACCGACGATCGACCCGACTTCGTCGTGTCGATCAGAGCTCCGCGACCAGCACCCGGCGCCCGCGCGCGTCGGTGACGACGACGCGGTCCACGTCGTCGCGCATCACCGAGCTCTGCAGGTGGCAGACCAGCTCGGCGCCACCGACACCCCGGAACTCGCCGGCCGAGACCATCCGGTCGTCGAGGCCGTCGTCGTCGTCGGTGCCGGTGGTGCGGAAGGACGCCCGGTAGGTCTGACCGGCGATGAAGCCGGCCCCCTGGAACTCCAGCTCCACGCCCCAGGTGTGCGGCACGACCCCGGCCCGGTCCACGCGCAGGTCAGAGGACCCGACGTCACGCAGCTCGATCGCCTCGTAGGGTCGAGGCGCCGCGGTCTCCTCGGGCGCATCGGAGCGGCCGAGCAACCACCCCCCGCCCAGCGCGAGGACCACGAGGGCTGCGGCCGAGGCGAGCAGGCCGATCCGCGTCGTACGCCGGCGACGGGCCGCGGCCCGGGCCAGGTCTGCGTCCGCGGCCCCGGCGGCCCGCTCGTCCTCCACCCGCCGGTCGGCGGCCAGGCTGCGCTCGGAGGCGACGGCGTCGCGGATCCGGCCGCCGAGGTCAGGCGTCGGGGCGGGCGGCGCGGCGAACCGCTCGACGTCGACGGTGTCCAGCAGGGCGGCGAGCGGGGCGATCTCGGCGAGCTCGGCCCGGCAGGAGGCGCACCCGTCGAGGTGGGCGCGGACGGCCGCGGTCTCGACGTCGTCGAGGTGGCCCAGGGCGAACGCCCCGAGCTGGTGGCGCCAGTGCTGGTGACCCCCGCGAGGGCCGGTGGGCCCGAGCGGTGGGGAGCTCATGGCGCCACCCCCATCTCGTCCATCGCGGTGCGCAGCGCCTTCAGACCGTAGAAGATCCGGCTGCGCAGGGTGCCGACCGGCACGCCGAGCTCGGCGGCGACCTCGTCGTGGGGTCGCTCACGCAGGTGGGTCTCGACGATCGCGGTGCGGTGGGTCTCGGTGATGCGCCGCAGCGCCTCCTCGACGAGCCAGGAGTGGAGCACGGCCTCGGTCTGGTCCTCGACGCTCGGTCCGGCCTCGGCCACGGTGGTGGGGTCCACGAGGGCGCCCTGCCAGGGGCGGGCCCGGGCGGCCCGCGCATGGTCGATCATGGCGTTGCGGGCGATGCCGAAGAGCCAGGTCCGCAGCGACGACAGCTCGGGGTCGTAGCGGTCGGCCGCCCGCCAGGCCTTGACGAACGTCTCCTGGACCACGTCCTGGGCCGCCCCCGGGTCGCCGAGACCGCGCAGGACGAAGCGGTAGAGCTCCGGGCCGTGCAGCAGGTACGCCGCGTGCACCTGCTCCTCGTCGGCCAGTCCGGCCACGGCCACGGGCGCCTCCTCGGGTGGTCGGGCCGGCTCGGCCCGCATCCTCTCCTACGCCGCCGGCCACCACCGCGTTCACCGGAGCACGGGGAGGACGCGAACTCGTCGCCACATCGCTGAACGCCGTCGCGGCCCCGCCCGTAGACCTCGACGTCGACCTTCCCCGGCACCACCGCGACGCCCTTCTCGCTCCCTCCCCGAAAGGCACCACGATGACCAGCCCCTGGACCTCCCGGGTCCGTCTCCTCGCCGGCAGCGCCGCCGGTGGCCTCGCCCTCGCCGCGGTGGCGGCGGTCCCGTTCGCGAGCCCGGCCTCGGCGGCCCCGGTCGCCCCGGCCGACGCGACGGGCGCCGTGCCGTCGGTCGCCTCGGCCGCGTTCGCGCCGGCCGCGGCCCGCCCGCAGACCACCACCCGGGTCAGCAACCAGCTCCAGCTGCGGCGCGCGGTGGCCAAGGCCAACCAGCGCCCCGGCCTCGACCAGGTCGACCTGACCCGCTCGATCGCTCTCTCGAAGGGCAACGGCACCGGCAGCGGCGCCCTGACCCTCGACATCGACGTCACCGACGACCTCGTCCTCAACGGGGGCGGCAACACGATCAACGGCCGCGCGTTCGACCGCGTCCTCGACGTGGCGCCCGGCACCCGCCTGGAGCTGAACTTCATCACCATCCGCAACGGCGCTCCTGCGGTGGCCACCGAGAGCGGGGGTCTGATCCGGGTCACCCAGGGCCAGGCGCGCCTGGGTAGGGTCACCCTCGCCGAGGGTGACGCCACCGGCGACGACCTCGCGTCGGGCGGTGCCGTCATGAACGACGGCGGGCGGGTCGCGGTGGTCAACTCCGAGGTCCGCATGAGCACCGCGTCCCGGGCCGGCGGCGGCATCGAGGCCAACGGGGGCACCACGGTCCTCCGCGGCTCCCGGCTCACCGGCAACCAGACCGGCCCGACGCCCGGCAACGGGGGCGGGCTGCACCTGACCGGCGAGGGCAGCGTGCAGGTGGCGGGCAGCACCGTGTCCGGCAACAGCGCGACCGCCGAGGGCGGCGGCCTGTGGAACTCCGCCACCGGCACGATGAGCGTGCGCGACAGCGTCGTCTCCGGCAACAGCGCCGCGGGCGCCGAGGCGACCAACGGCGGCGGCGGCATCTACAACGACGGCGGCACCCTGCGACTGATCGCGGGCAACGTCTCCAACAACCAGGCGACCGGCACGGCCGGCTCCGGCGGCGGCATCCTGAACGTCGGCGGCAGCCTCGACGCCTCCCAGGGCGCCCTGATCGCGAACAACAGCGCCCAGCGTGCGGGCGGCGGGATCGAGGCGACCGCCGGGTCGACCACCACCCTGGCCGACAGCGACCTGGTCGCCAACACCGCCGGCGCGGCCCCCGGCAACGGTGGTGGCCTGCACCTGACCGGCGCCGGCACCGTCGACATCACCGCGGCCGAGGTCCGTGGCAACACCGCCTCCGCCGAGGGTGGCGGCCTGTGGAACTCCGCGGCCGGCACCATGACGGTCCGCGACTCGTTGGTCAACGCCAACGTGGCCCAGGGCGTCGACGCCACCCAGGGTGGCGGTGGCCTGTTCCAGGAGGCCGGCGGCGAGGGCAGCCTCACCGCCTCGGGCCTGACCGTGACCAACAACCGCGCGACCGGCACCGCCGGCTCCGGCGGTGGTCTGCTCAACGACCAGGGCACGGTGACGGTCAGCGACTCGACCTTCTCGGGCAACCAGGCCGTCCGCGCGGGCGGTGCGATCGAGGCCAACGTCGGCAGCACGACGCTCACCGACACCGACCTCACCGGCAACTCCACCGGCGCGGCTCCCGGCAACGGCGGCGGTCTGCACCTGACCGGGGCCGGCACGGTCGACGTGACCGGCGGTGCGGTCGACGACAACACCGCGACCGCGGAGGGTGGCGGCCTGTGGAACTCCGCCACCGGCACGATGAACGTCAGCGGGACGACGTTCGACGCCAACAGCGCCGCGGGTGCCGAGGCCACCAACGGTGGCGGTGCGCTCTACAACGACGGCGGGGCGTTGACCGTCGAGGACGCCACCCTCATCGGCAACCAGGCGACCGGTGCGGCCGGCTCCGGCGGCGGGATCCTCAACGTCGGGGGCACCCTGACGGTGTCGGGCTCGACGTTGAGCACCAACGACGCCGCGCGGGCGGGCGGGGCCATCGAGACCGCCCCGTCGGCCATGGGCGCGCCCAGCACCGTCGACCTCTCCGAGGTCGTCATGACGGGCAACACCACCGGGGCCGCCCCCGGCAACGGTGGGGCCCTGCACATCACCGGCGCCGGTGCGGTGACCTACGCCGGCGGGGAGGTCACGGGCAACGACGCGGCCAACCAGGGCGGCGGCCTGTGGAACTCCGCGACGGCCACGATGACCGTGACCGACGTGGCGGTCACCGGCAACACCGCCCCGACCTCGCCCAACGCCTACCAGGACGGCGAGACGGCGGGTGGCTTCACCATCAACGGTCAGGTCGTCCCCACCGGCAACAACCCGGCGGAGTACCCCAACCCCTGACCGACGGCGTACGACGGCACTGACGGCCCCGCGGACCACGGTCCGCGGCGCCGTCCCACGTCCGTGGCCCAGACGTCCATGGCCCGAACGGGTCATGGACGCCCTCGACCCGCGGCGGGCAGGCTCCGGCACGTCATCGCGGGAGCCCCACATCCTGCGTCCACAGAGGCTGGGGGCCGGTCAGATGTTCTACACACGCGCGTCCGCGCGTCCACGGGAAGGGATTCTCGGTCTGGCTGGCGCAGCGCTGGCCGCGGCCGCCCTCGGGATCCTCGGGGTGGTGGGGGTCGTCCCGCCGGGCCCCGCTTCGGCGTCTCCGCACCCGGTCGCGGCGGTGCGGGCGGAGCGTGCGCCCGGTGGGCAGCGGCCGGTGGTGCTGGTGGGGAGCCAGCTGGAGCTGCGGCGGGCGGTCGCGGTGGCGAACCGGCGGCCGGGGACCGACCGGATCGGGCTCACCCGGTCGGTGGCGCTGGCGAAGGGCAGTGGGAAGGGTCCGGGCGCGCTGCGCCTCGATCTGGACGTGACCGACGACCTGGTGCTGAACGGAGCCGGCTTCTCCATCGACGGGCGCGACCTGGACCGGATCCTCGACGTGGCCGAGGGGGTGCGGCTGGACCTGAACAACCTCACCTTGCGCAACGGGGCCCCGGCGGTGGCCGGCGAGGGCGGGGGCCTGCTGCGGGTCACCGGCGGCACCGCCCGCCTGGGGCGGGTCAGCCTGACCAACGGCGAGGCCCTGGGAGGCGCCTCGGGCGGCGCGGCGGCCAACGACGGCGGTCGCCTGGTCCTGGTGAACTCCACGGTCGAGGCCAGCACGGCCTCGACAGCAGGAGGGGGGATCGCTGCCTCCGGCGGCGCCACCGTCCTGCGCGGCACCTCGGTCACCGGCAACCAGGCGTCGGGCGAGGGGGGTCACGGCGCGGGTCTGCAGATCACCGGCGGCAGCGTGACGCTCGACGACGTCGCGGTCCGTGAGAACCGGGCGACCACCGACGGCGGCGGGATCTGGGCCGACGCCTCGTCGAGCGTGACGGTGCGCGACTCCGTGGTGACACAGAACGCGAGCAACCTCGGCGCGGGCGCACGCGGAGGTGGCGGCATCTACTACGGCCGCCCCGAGACCGATGAGACCGGTACCGGAGGTCGACTGCTGGTGATCGGCTCCGCGTTGTCGCGCAACACCTCCAGCGCCAACGGGTCCGGCCCGTCGCGCGGTGAGGGCGGGGGCCTGCTCAACGACCACGGGTCGGTGGAGCTGCGCGACTCGACGGTCACGGGCAACATCTCGCTGGCCAGCGGGGGCGGGATCGCCGCCCTGGACGCCTCGACCACCCTGGACGGGGTCGAGGTGAGCGGCAACAGCACGGTGACCGCCGACCGTTCGCCGGCCCGCGGTGGCGGGCTCGCGGTGGACGGTGGCACGGCGGACCTCAGCGGCGGCACGGTCCGGGACAACCAGGCCTCCGCCGGTGGTGGCATCTCGACGAGCGGCGACCTCGACCTGGTCGGGATCGAGGTCGCCGGCAACACCGCCCAGCAAAGCGGCGGTGGCATCGAGGTGGTGTTCGGTGCGGTGGGTCTCGACGACGTGGACCTGCACGCCAACACCGTGTTCTCTACGCAGGGTCGGGGTGGGGGTCTGCACGTGACCGGCGAGGGTCTGGTGTCGATCAACGGCTCGCGGGTCACCGACAACGAGGGCGGCCTGCAGGGCGGCGGGCTGTGGAACTCGGGATCGGGTCGGATGAGCGTCACCGGCACCGACGTGTCGCGCAACACCGTCTCCGCGTCGGGGGATGCCGCCGGTGGGGGCGGGCTCTACCAGGCCCAGCGTGACGGCGGAGGTGGCCGAGGGGCCCCCGGCACCCTGTACCTGACCCGGGTGACGGTGTCGGAGAACCGCGCCGTCGGGTCGGGCGGCGTGGGTGGCGGACTCCTGAGCGCGAGCGGTTTCGTCATCGTCGACGGCTCCACCTTCGACCGCAACGTGGCACGCATCGTGGGCGGCGGCGTGGTGCTCTCCGGACGGGGCGGGACGGCCCGCGGACGTGTGAGCCTCACCGACACCGACCTGGTCGGAAACACTGCTGGTTCCCCGGGTATCGGCGAGGGGGGCGGACTGGCGGTCGAGGGCGCAGGGCTCCTCCAGCTCGACCGCGGGCAGATCACCGCCAACAGGGCCGGCAGCCGGGGAGGCGGGATCTCCAATTCGGCCGAGGGGACGCTCACCCTCACGAACGCCGAGGTCTCCGGCAACGGCGCCCCGACCGCGCCGGACGCCTACCAGGGCGGTGAGACTGCAGGCGGCGCAACCGTCAACGGCCAGGTCGTGCCCACGGGCGACAACCGGGCGTCGTACCCGCGCCCCTGAGCCAGGGCCGAGGCGTCCTCAGCCGGTGACCGGGCCGAGGCTACCCAGTGCGGCGAGCACCGACACGATCCGGCCGACCTCGTGGGTGCGCAGCATCCCGGCGCCGCCCAGCCGCGCGAGCACGGCGAAGAACGGCTCGGCCTGCCGCAGCTGCTCGGCGGCGAAGAGGTCGGTGGGGCACGGCAGCGCGTGGCAGACCGGGACGCCGAGCGTCCGCAGCCGGAAGGAGTGCAGCAGCGACCGGGTCTGGTGCCGGGCGCGGGAGCCGCCGTCGGCGGGGTCGAACTCGAACCCGACCCCGGGGTCGACGACCAGGCCGGTCACGCCCCGGGCGCGGGCGTCGGCGAGCCGGGCGGCGAAGGACTCCAGCAGGTACGGCGTGGGGTCGGCCGCCGCCCGGGAGCCGTCGAGGTCGCGGGGGTGCCGGCCGAGCACGTGGCAGAGCACCACCGTGGCGTCGTGGGCCGCGGCGAGATCGAACATGACGGCGTCGTCGCCGGAGCCGGTCAGGTTGACCACCCGCGCTCCGGCGGCCAGGCAGGCCTCCACCACCGCGGGGGAGTAGCTCTCGACCGAGACCGCGACGTGGCAGGCCAGCGCCTCGACGACCGGCACGAGCACGGCCGCCTGCTCCTCGGGTCCGACCCGGGCCGTGCCGGCGCGCACCGACTCCGCCCCGACGTCGACGACGTCGGCGCCCTGGGCAGCCAGGACCCGGCCCAGCCGGACCGCGGCGGCGGGGGTGGGCACGACGCTCTCGCGGTACCAGGAGTCCTGGGACAGGTTCACGACCCCCATCACCACCGGGCGGGCGTCGGTGTCGAAGGTCTGCGTCCCGATGCGCAGCGGGGCCACCGGGAGCGCCAGGTCGTCGGCGTACGTCGTGGCCAGCGCGGCCAGGTCGGCGAGGGTGATCACGGGGTCGTCACGGGATCATCACCGGGCGTCAGGGCGCAGGTAGCGGTTCATCAGCCCGTCGTCCCCGGTCAGCACGTGGGCCAGGACGAAGCCCGCGACCTGGTCCAGCCCGTGGGTGCGCGGGGTCTGCGCGGTGCCGGCGAAGACCGGCGAGAGCGTGATGTCGGCCTCGTCGAGGCGGTCGGCACGGACCAGGTCCTCGAGCAGGCTGGGTCCGCCCTCGCACACCACGTGCGGCAGGTCGCGGTCGGCCAGGGCGTCCAGGGCGTCCCCGGCG
>Ga0325400_1005666_pt1 | contig 11802 bp, 8 predicted proteins | sample PopdelMetagenome_2_FD_205662 | JGI IMG/M metagenome (GOLD analysis project Ga0325400, IMG submission 205662) | Populus deltoides microbial communities from Bellville, Georgia, United States - Xylem-PdKOR-R1 | ecosystem: Host-associated > Plants > Phyllosphere > Stem > Wood/Secondary xylem...
GAAACTGAACCAAACAAAAAAAAATTAATTAAAAAGAAAAAAAATCCGGGTTAACTCATCAAACCATGTTAACCCGTTAAACCCAGGATCTGTGTCATGAAAGTCTGATAACTTAATAAAAAAAATTAAACATTAAAAAACTAAATTAAACAAAAACAATTTATGAAAATAAAAAAAAAATTGATGGTCAACCCATAATTAACTGGGTTCACCCGTGAAACTAGGTTAACCCGTGAAACTCGGGAAATATATCATGAAAGTTTGATAACTAAATAGAAAAAAAAATTAGCATTAACAAACTAAACTAAATGAAAACAATTAATTAAAAAGCAAAAAAAAAATCTGGGTTAACTTGTCAAACCAGGTTAACCCGTTAAATCCGGAAAACGTGTCCTGAAAGTCTGATAACTAAATAAAAAAATTAATATTAATAAACTAAATTAAATTAAACAAAAAAAATTTTTAAAAGAAAAAAACAAAGAAAGAAGCAAAAAAATAATCCCGAAAGGCATAAAAAAAAGCTAAAAAAAATGAGACAACTAAAAAAAAAACCTAAAGCATCAATGTTTTACTGTGGACTGCACTGTGCAGTCCACAATAAAACACTAATCCCTTTTAGTATATGTTACAATTAATTAAAAAGAAAAAAAGCAAAAAAAAATTCAGGTTAACTCGTCAAACCCGGGATCTGTGTCATGAAAATCTGATAACTAAATAAAAAAATTAACATTAACAAAAAAAATTAAACAAAAAAAATCATTAAAAGAAAAAAACACAAAGAAAAAAACAAAAAAAACCCATAAAGGCTAGAAAACGAAAAAAAAACAGAGAAAAAACAAAAAAAACAAAAAAACAAAAAAATGAAGACAATTCAGCGTTTCACTGTGGACTTGCATAGTGAAATACTGAGCAGTTTTAGTTTATTGTCAATACACCGTTTTTTTTCATTTTGGTCCTCAAACTTTTATTTTTGGGTGATTTTATCCTAATTGAAGGCCAATTGCTTTTTGTTTCTTAAGCAAGGGTGGAATTGAAAGAAGAATGACTAAAATGAAAAAGACACCAAACATGAGTGGCATGCAAGCTTTTTATAAAAATACACTTAGGTCCTTCATCTTTAAAAATAACAATTTATACAATTTAGGTTCCTTTAAATTTTTAAAAAAATCAATTTTGATAAAAAAAATTCATTTGTATTATTTTTCAGTTACTGGTTAGAGAGATGTCGTTTAATTTCGACAATGAGAAAAAATATCATCGTTTACGCTAATTTTAACCATTAAAATAGTTTTTCTTGGTTTTCATGAGTTCCATGTGATGAGAAGTTTGATGGTGATGTTTTAGAGATTCAATATTGCCTGAAAAAACAGATTTAAGTTGAGGAAAATAAATCTAATCCGGTTTGATTTCAGGTTTTCTATTTTGATTTTTTGGTGTTTTGGATTGATGGATTGTTTTGTAGTTGTTTTAAGGGTGTTAGTGAGGTTTTCTTGGTTTGAAATGACTTAAAAGTTGGGTTTTTAGGGTAAAAAAACACCGCCTTTATTTTTCGGTCACCACAATGGTGACTGGAATCTGGGCTCGCAGACGACATGCCATCTGCTTTTTTTTTTCATTTTATTTTTAGTTATTGTTAATGATTTTTTTGTATATTTATTTATGATTCTCAACTTATTTAATTAAATGTGTGGTTAGGCTTTTTAATTTATATTCATGATTTTTATATATAAAAAATGCTTTTAAAAGTGTGTATATCTTTTTATTATTATTATTAGAAGAAAAAATATTGGACTTGTAAGAAAAGACAATCAAATAGCTAGTTTCATTACTATACAGCGAGGATAAAAAAGAAAATGAAAGTAAGTTCTATATGACAAGAGAAGTTTGATGGTGATGTTTTAGAGTCTTAATATTGCATGAAAAAATAAATTTAAGTTGAGAAAAATAAATCTAATCTAGTTTGATTTCAGATTTTTGGATATTTTTTGGGTTTTTTGGATTGATGGATTGGTTTGTAGTTGTTTCAAGGTTGTTAGTGAGGTTTTCTTGGTTTGAAATGACATAAAAATTGGGTTTTTAGGGCAAAAGAAACACTTCCTTGATTTTCCAGTCATGACAGTGGTGGCTGGAATCTGGGCTCGCAAATGACACATCATCTGCTCTGTTTTTTTCATTTTATTTTTAGTTATCATTAATTATTTTTTTATATATTTACACATGATTCTCAACCTATTTAATTAGATTTGTGATTAAGCTTTTTAATTCACATTCATGATTTTTTTATATAAAAATTAGTTTTAAAAGCCTGTATATCTTGTTTTTTTTATTAGAAGAAAAAATATATGGCTGTAAAGAAAGACAATCACATAGCTAGTTTCATTGCTATATAGTGAGGATAAATAAGAAAAATTAATTTTTGCATTGAACTTGTCTTACAAGCAATGTTAGAGGTTATTTGGTATTGTAATAGTGATTGTTTTTCAAAGTACCTTTTGCTCGGAAAATATATTGAAATAATATTTTAAAAAAATATTTTTGATATTAACACGTCAAAACGATTTGAAAATACTAAAAAAAATTAATTTAAAGTAATTTTTTAAAAAATATTTTTGAAATGAAAAACAAATAAAATATCAGAACACTAGCTGTTTGTTCTTGGTTGCAGTTTCTATAGGTGTACCAAGTGGCAGAACTACATGTTGTCATAAGAACATGACCGGTAAGACAAACTGGCAAGAACTTGGTCACAGTTTCGACCTGTCATTTTGTTATCAATTTTGTTGTACTATTGTTATTGAAAGGGGAAGCTCAAGAAAAACATCACTGATACGGTTCAGCTTTGTGATACGACCAAAACAAGGTCAGATTTGGATTTTGATGTAAAATTTTTTACCGTCCAGTTTTATGCTATTGAGCATAACTCCAAATCCAACCATTGGATCAAGCTGAAATTTTATCAGAAGATTCCAAAGGTATTTTACATTATATGGATTCATGAGGTTTGCATCAATCTTTGTGTCTGCGTCAGATTTGGATTTTGACGTAAATTTTTTTACTGTCTAGTTTTATATTATTGAGCATAACTCCAAATCTAACCATTGAATCGAGCTGAGATTTTACCAGAAGATTCCAAAGGTATTTTACATTATATGGATTCACGAGGTTTGCATCAATCTTTGTGTCTGTGTCATCTAAGAAAAAAAAAGGGTTATAATTCATTTTGTTATTGTCTAATCATATCAGTAAGATAATCAGTAACACACACACAGATATATATATATATATATATATATATATATATATATATAAAGAGAGAGAGAGAGAGAGTAGATGAAATTTGAAGGATGATTCAATTTTGCCGTAAAAACACAACTCTTAGTGAACCATAAGCAAACCATCTCAGAATCAATTGAAACTTCAAATTTTGTCTATTAGGGGTGATATCGCATCATATATTAAATTTGAGCTTATTTTGATATTGTTTGCTTGAGATTTTAATTTGAAGTTCAATTTTGCCGTAGAAACACAACTCTTAATGAACTATAAGCAAATAACATCAAAATAAATTGCAACTTCATATTTTTTCTATTGGGGGTGATATCACAAGATATATAAAATTTGAGCTTATTTTTATATCGTTTGCTTGAGATTTTAATTCGAGATTCAATTATGTCGCAAAAACACTACTCTTATTGAACCATACACAAACCACCTTAGAATCAATTGAAACTTTATATTATGTGTATTGGGGATGATATCACACCATATATTAAATTTGAGCTCATTTGAATATCGATTTCGTGAGGTTTAATTGTAGATTCAATTATGCCGCAAACTGATTATACAAGGAGTTTGGGTACCTAGACATAATAAAACAACCTATAAACTGGGATTTGTTGTTTTCTTGGTATCCGAATACTATATATTAAATTCAAGGTCATTTGGATAGCATTTTCTTTAGGCTCTAGAATCAGGTTTTGTCTTGTCGTAACAGGTTTGTTTTGTGTTATCTTTCAAATTTTGTTTTTTTTTTGTTGATTTTGTTCCTACCAGTATATTATCATCATATTTGAAATATTTGGCTGTCATTTGAGTCATTTTTATCACTTTCACATTTGTTTATTTTCGATCAGTTCTGGTCCAAACAAAAGTCAGATTTGTAATTTCGAGTCTAAATCAGTGTTCTTCCTATCGTAAACTCTATTCTTGTTGTGACTTCGTCTTTTTTTATTTTTTTTCTATTTGTGTCATGTATTCACCAAGGGAGAGGGAACGAATGAGGATTCTAGCTCAAGGACGCGGAAAACTAAGCCATGGTTTGGGGGTTTTAGAACAAGAAGTTGATAGGTATAAAAGATTATTCTATGATCTTCAAGCTTCATGGGAAAAGGAGGTACAACGTCAAAAAAATAAAAGACAAATGAGAGCCGTTGTTGTTATCATTCAAAAGTATGTATGCAAGTGGTTATTACAACATGCTTATTTGAAATTCTTGTCAGTCACTACTTCCATATAATGTTTGTTGGAGAAAGATGTTAGCAATAAGGGAATTCTGAAGGCTTAAACAAAAGGCTAATATAGTCGCTGCTAATCCTATTCAAGATTCAAGGGTGAATCTTCTTGAAGAGGGAGGAAATGATACGGTTCAGCTTTGTAATACGACCCAAGCAAGGTCAGATTTGGATTCTGACGTAAAATTTTTATCGTTCAATTTTACGTTATTGAACATAATTCTAAATCCAACCGTTGAATCGAGCTGGAACTTTACCAGAAGATTCTAAAGGTATTTTCTATGTTCGAGTAAATGTTCAGGTGAATCGGAGTTTAGAAAGGATTTGCGATATAGGTCAGAACATGTTGTATGAATTTTGTTATTTACTTTCTTTTAACCCGTGGACTTTCTATTTGGCAATGATCTTTTTTCTAAAAGGATGTGGCAGCTTGTTTTGGGGATTTTCTAACTCCACAAGAATCTTTAATGAGCTGAAACATAATTTTCAAGAGTGGCAATGATTCATTAATGTTCTAAAATCCTTTTCTTATAATGATTTATTATTCATCCTAACTACACAAGGAAAAAAAAGGACTAATGTTATTTAATGACAGGTTAGTTATTTTTATTATTTTCTTTCATGTTTGGGCTTAATTAAAACTTTGTTTTGAGTTAGGATCCAAGACTTGTTTGGATCAGGTTATAGGCTTTTCAGTTTAGGATTTTTGGGCCAGTTTTGTATGTGGGTTAGTTCAGCCCACAGCGATAAACCCATTAAAGTTAAATTTTCAAGAACTATTTAAACTCATGTAACAAAAATTTCAGCGGTTATTGATGAATATTACTTATGAATTTTTTTAGTTTTAACGTGTGAAAGTGATTCTTGTATTCTTTAGTTCTTGAACGAACTAAATTTGACTTATCAAAGATTAACTGGCTTTATAATGTCATTCTATTTCATTCCAATAGTATTGATGCCTTGAAACATATTTTTATTGTGTCACGCTTCTATCAGACCTATTTCGACTTTCCAGGATCATATTTCAATTTTAATTATAGATTACTTGAACATATAATCACAAGTTTCACATCAATTACTTAGATACCTTTCCAATAATTTGCATTTTTATAGTAACATTTGGTAATTGTCGAGAAGTATAAATTTGTTCGGTTGTGGTATAAAAAAAATCAGGATAAAAAAAATTGCAAAATAAAAACAAATAAAGAATGCTGCTTGTGTGATTGCTCTGTTGTTGTACATGGGTGCCTAGCTGTAATTTGCACATCGAAATGCGAATCCGTTACGCGAGGGACCTCTCCCAGGGAAGGAACCCAGACGTCGAATCGGCAAGATTGGCCATAACAAAATGCTTGAGGCCAGTGTCCCAAACCTCGCAGAACCGAAGCCGCCAATCGGGAGGTTCAATGGCCTCTGTCCCTAGACCTGGCGCTCTATCCTTTGATCCCTTATTGTGGTCCTCTTGCCAGTTAGTGACATAGGTCGAAACTCTTTTAAAGAACTTGGCTTTAAAGGAATCCCACACCTGGTATTTGTAGTGGTTCACTAAAACCTTGCTCTCTCGCACGTTCAGGTATTTGTATCCATCCCGTAGTTTAAAATGATGCACCGCATTAAGAAGAGTTGTATGAAGGAGCTCCGGGCGCACAACAGATTTGTGTCTCTCCGGAGCCTCAAGCCGACAGGTATAACCTACAGTTACACCCTGTGATGGAGGTGATCTCAATCCAGATGGCCCATAGCTGTGGCAAACCGTTCTTAGCTCTGCAATTTTTGGTGAATCTGAGTATTTCATGACGAGGGCTCGTAGTGAATTTGGTCCAGGTTTATATCGTCCCCGTCCATGTGGGAAGTAGAAAAACTCATCAACATCAAAGAATCCAAGCCACTTGCATTCATGTTTTGCTCTCAAAGCACAGTGCGAAAAGCCTGCCTCTTGTGTCTTAACCCATGGCCAAGCATGCCTAGTGATATTGTACTTGTGCAAATTAAGCTCATCAATAACTTCTTGAACCTCATCATCGCTATTGTTGTCATATATGAACCATCGCTCGATTCCAAGCCAGGCGTGATAGATAATCCACTCCCGAAGGAAAGAGGCTTGGTTCCACAGCATGGTGCAAGCACAGAGCTCATACTTCCCAGTGTTACTCTTGTGCTCATGGGAATTGATAATTTGAACTTTGGCGACAGAAGGCAGAGGAGCTTCATCTGCACCTTCAACATTGTAATCAACACGGCTAACACTAACTCGAATGTCCTTAGCCTTATCTAGATTGTTTAGAATACTAGGAGGCAACAAACACCGAAAAACTTCTTGAGCAGCTGCAATTGCTCGAGTATTGAACACAAATAATCCTTGATCAAAATCAGTCAAACTGAAGTGGCACCTGAATTTCCTAGCATCGGCTTCTCTATGCGGCCGAAGATTCAATCCTTTAGCAAAAACAACCACATTACTAGTGTAACCATTCGAATCCAAAACTGCCTCATAAACCACCTTGTTCCAGGAAGGAACCACACTCTGATTAAGCCGCGACAACCATTCACGTCTTTCCACCACAACATCGCCACTCCGCCCTCGCCCTCGCAAATTAACTGAAGCAGAAAAATTAAGAGGCGGAAGGTGGCACCTCACAATGGACTTCAACTGTTGATGATATCCATCAACAGATATAACAGGCTTTAACACAACTCGTTCAAGCATATTGTCGTAGTAAACACAGTCTAAATTATCAGTTGGTGGAGTTAATTTACTGGAAACGATTAACACTAAGTGGTCAGGCAACAACACCCTGCCTTCTACTACTAAATTTTGGTACTGGGATATACCACCACCACCACCACCGGTTAGAAAAGCAGGCAAGAAGGACATCGTGGAAGTCCTCAGAACTGGACGAAACGACCCGTCCCTACGGATTGGTAAACGATCCGACGAAATGAACAAAAGAAATACTAAGAAAGATAAGCATACAGTTAGAGACCTTACTAATAACAACTTGGCACATGCTGGTCTATATATTCTTCCCTGCTGCTTTCTCTTCCGCCTTTGCTCAGAATCCATTTTTTCTTTTCAAAACCAAAATAAAAGAGAGATTTTTGGATCTTGAACGAATGAGTGAGAGGAGATGGGCCTGGAATTTGTGAGGTGCAGATCTGGAGAAGCTGACGGAGAGATTTGGCGTTGTGGTCGGCCGGAAAAGGGAAAAGAAAGGGAAGCGACGCAGCTATGCTTTGACTGGAGGAGGGAGAATAATACTACAGTATAATATACTACTACTCCTGTTTCTTTTTTGACTCGTTGAGGAGGAAAGGAAGAGGAAGATGATGGTGAGGACTGAGGAGGAATTTTTATTTTTATTTTTATTTTTATTTACTTTTTTACGCTCTTTTAGCGAGTGAAATTGAGCCACGTGTCTTGTTTTAATTTGATGATTGCTAGTTAGTATCTTAATAATAAATTGATTAATGAAAGATAAAGAGATAATAAAAAAAAAGAGAGATAAGAAGGAGAAATTAAAAAATAAAATAAAAGGAGATATATATGAGATTATATATAATTTTCTCTCTCTTTTCTTGTATATATTTCTCTCATATCATAAAATCCCTCAATAACAATAAAAAATTATAGCTTGAAGTTATAAAATCTCTTAATTAAGGCCATAACTTTGTTGTCTTAGCAGATATTAAAAGAAAATTGTGAACTTAATTAATTGTATTTTGTTTATCATGGATAAACATTTAAACACAAATCTAAGAGGTTGGTTTCACTCACAGAGGTATGTATCTTTTCTGACATTTTAATTTTGATTATTTAAAGATTTATTTTTTAAATTAATATGAGTGTCCGAACCAGCTTATACGTATCTCAACTAATTCCACGAGCCCTGAAGTTAACGACTATGTAAGTTTCCAGTAACTTTCATATTAGCAACCATATGACTTGAACCTGAGATCACATAAAAAAACAAATTTTTTAGTTTCAATCTTTTAGTATTGAGCTATTTATTAAATGATTAGATTTAATATGTTCTTAAATGTTTTACTTAAATGATGTAGAGAATAATCCAAGAATATGTTCTTGATATTATTTTAAGAAAATCTAAATAAAATAAAAATAAAGAAATACAGAGGGCCCCGAGTCTTCACTATGGTGGCAACCAGACGAGATGGCGTCGTTTTATTTAATTTTGGAGGACGTCATATAATTACAATTTTCCCGTGAAGTGACATCATCTTTCCTTTATTTATTCATTCCTCTTCGATGGTGTTGTCTTTGGTTTTTGGCATTCTAGTATTCGATTAATTAAGTAGCCATTAATCAATGCATCCCATCCCTTAGACCTTTATTACCATGTTACTGCTGTAATTATATATATATATATATAATATCAATTTACTTTGATTGAAAAAAAAATTCAAACGTGTTTTTTAATTAAAAAAATATTTAATTATAAACTTAAAATATAATAGGATGATATATTAGATGATAATTATTTTTTAAAATAATAAGATAAGAACATATTAGATTAATCCGGGTCAATCTATCAAGTCTATAATATGGATCATAAGATCACAACAACCATATAAAAAGCAAATCAAAATAAATTATAAAAGTCAATTTCTAATCAATATAATATCGAACGATAATATTAAAAAAAATACTACATTAAAAAAAACACTCAAGTCAATCTGAGTTAGCATGTCAAACCTGCAATCTAGATTATAAGGAGATCGAGATAACCTCATACGAAGCAAATAAAAAAAAAATTACAAAGCATAATTTCTAACCAACTCAATATTGAAAGATGAAATTAATGAAAGAATCAACTAAAAAAACAAACCAAGTCAACATGGGTTAACTTGTTAAATTTGTGACAAGTCATAAGATCAAGATAACTTCATAAAAAAACAAATAAAAAAATTATGAAGCTCCATTTCCAACATATCCAATTTTGAAGGTTGAAATCGAGAAAATAAATAAATCCATGAGACAGAGTAACTTCATTAAATTGAAAAAAAAATCACAAAACTCAATTCTGCGACTTTAGTCATGAGATCGGAACAAACACAAGAAAAGCAAATAAAAAAACAATTACAAAGCTCAATTAAAGATATTCAATTAAAAATAATATAAAAAATAAATAAAATCAACTCAGGTTAATTTGCTAAACCAGTAACTTTGGTTATGAGATCAAGATAATTTTATAAAAATAATTATAAAGCTCAATTTACAATCAATCCAATATTGAAATAAAAAAATCCATTAAAAAAATAACTTGAAAAAACGACCTTTGCCAACATGTTAAACTTGTAGTCTAAAAAATATAACATAATATAAAGAAAATTTAAAAAATATCCAAAGCATCATTCTTAAAATAACCTAATATTTAGAGGTGAAATTATAAAAAAAAAATACAAAATACTATTTCAATGAATAACGTTTTGTAAGTATTGTTACAATGATTTAACCGCATCTTTTAGCAAAATAAAAAAAACTCTTTAGGTAACAAATTTTTAGCAAATCCCCCGATCTAATGATAAAAGGAATTCTCTTTGTCTTGTAATTTGGTTGGTTTATTTCCAATCAAAATGGCTCAAATCTAGCCGTAGCATCGCCAAATGGATTGATAGGTATAGCATGATGAGGAACTAATATGAAAGGGCAAGTTATTAGATGAACTGTTTTTATTAAAATAATTTTAGTTTTTTTTAATTTTTTTTAGTATTTTCTTGATTAAATTTAATCCAATTAATCGAGTTACTAAAACCCTAAACAAATCAATTAATTTAATTGAATTAGAAACTCAAAATATAATAGGATGATATATTAAAAAATGGCAGACTATGCTATCATGGCCTCCCAAAATAAGATCTACCATATCGAGAAATTATCCCGAATTAACAATGGCAGAATCTTTTCAAACTAAGTTTTCTTTCAGATGGGAATTTCATCATTAATTACCTTTGATCATGGATGGAGAATCTATCCCTTTGATCGGATGATAAAATTGTTGTTACCCATAGCGACTTGCTTTTTATTATTTGTTTTTAAGGAGTGGGTGGGTGCTAGCCAAGGAAACAAATGTATGTGTTTGTAGTTTATATAATATGAACTATTTAATTATTTTTTAGCGATTTGATCATATCAGTATTTTATTTTATTTTATTGTAGATGTGGATCAATTCAAGTAATCTATAAAACTTGTGACCTGAGTCATGAACTTCAATGAATTTGATATATTAAAAAAATATTAAATTAAAAAAAGATAAAAAAAACTACCCGAGTCAACTCGTGTTAACCTGCTAAACTCGTATCCTCGGTCATGAAATCGAAATAACCTCATAAAAAGCAAATAAACAAATCATGAAGCTTAATTTCTAATCAATCAAATGTTCATGGATGAAATCAAAGAAAAAATCAATTAAAAAAGGATAAAAAATAATATAAGTCAACCCAAATTAACATGTTAAACCTGTGATTTAAGTAATGAGATTGACATAAATTTATAGAAAGCAGATTAAAAAATTTATGAAGCCCCACTTCCAACAAATCTAATGTTAAAGATTGAAATCGAAAAAAATAAATAAATTCATGAGACCGGTTTATAACCCAACAGAAAAAAAAATTAAAAAAATTAAAAAGTATGATTTGCAAAATAATCTATTATTGAAGGGTAAAATTGAAAAAGGGGTGAAATATAAAAATTCAAATAAAAAAAATATAGGATTTAATTGGTTAACCCGCCAAACTCAGAATTGGATAACTCAGGTGAACACATTAAACTCGGGAACCGGGTCATGGACTCAACTGGGATTAAAACTTGTTTATCGACTTTTCTTTTTAAGACCACAATAACCTTATAAAAAAAATAAATTATAAAATTCAATTGTAATCAACTCAATATCAAATTAAAACAAATAAATAAAAAATAAAATTAAACTTGCCAAACCCATCCATGAATTTTTTTAAAATTTAATAATATGTTTTTATTTCTAAACTAATATTATTTAACTATATAATTAAAAAAGTAAAAAAGAATTAAATTAAATTGTTTTAAAAAAATTCCTCTAAGAACCTATGAAATAATAGCAACTCGGGTCACGACAACAACCTTACAAATCAATCAAGTCATATATATATTTCATTATTTAATGAAAGGGAAACATTAAAAGAAATTTGAAAAACGTGATTACAAAGAATTCATAGATTAAACAAAAAAAGGAAATTATTTTAAGATGATTAAGTTGCAAGCCCGCCATTGATCAATGTCCATGAAGTCGTCATGAA
>Ga0325400_1005669_pt1 | contig 11800 bp, 8 predicted proteins | sample PopdelMetagenome_2_FD_205662 | JGI IMG/M metagenome (GOLD analysis project Ga0325400, IMG submission 205662) | Populus deltoides microbial communities from Bellville, Georgia, United States - Xylem-PdKOR-R1 | ecosystem: Host-associated > Plants > Phyllosphere > Stem > Wood/Secondary xylem...
TGAAAATTACAGCTTGACCCTCTATGTTGTTGGTATTTCAACCCTAGTTCTTATTATTTTGATTTCTAACTTTTGTTCTTGTCCCTTTCAAAAAAAATTATTTGCTTTCAATTTCATCATTTAATCCAATTTGTATGTATTATTTTTTCTACTTTGTTCCTCGTTCTTTTGATTTTTTTTACTTTTTGTTGAATTGATTTTTTTTTTAATTTCACCATTCAATCGAAAATAAAATTTATTTTATATTTCAAACTTGATTCTCGTTTTTTAATTGTTATTCTTTGTTTTGAATCCTTTTGTACAATTAAAATTCTTTTTTAATCTCAGCATTTAATATTTTATTGATTGGAAACTGGGTTTCATAATTTTTTTAAATAGGGTGTTTCTGGTCTAATGACTCGGGTCATGAGTTTAGCCAAATAACTTAGGTTGACTCAACCTTGATTATCAGGATTACAAGTTTATCAAAGCTAATATTTTTAACAAATATCATCCTTTTGAATTCTATAGGCAAGAATTGAGCTACTTTGTCTCATTTCGGGAAAAAAAAACATTTTTTTTCAATGTTATTGTGATTTTTTTTTAATTTAATCTATTTTTTTATTTAATTAAAATAAAACCAACTCATTTAATTCAAATGAATCTATAACCTGAGTTGTGTATTTTTTTAAAACCAGTTTAAGCATCTAGATATATATTTTTGAAAAAATAAATCAGGCACGCTGCAAATCGTGTGTCCATAATAGAATTCTATTCTCTCACATGAGAGAATCACACAAAGATCGCATCTTTGACGCTATGAGAACAAAATTGACACAGCCATTAATCCACATTTCGATTTGACATCTTTTTTTTGCCCTGTGCCGAAGGCAAGAAATTAAGTCGAGCAAATTATTCCGATATGAACGGAAACTCACAGCTTCCACAATTTATTGGCCGCCACAATTTATTGGCCGGGGCAACACGCTAGAAAGAATGAGCGAGACACTGGCACACAGAAAATGATTTTTGCCTTGGAGAGAATGTACAAACCGTTGAAACTGGGTCCCATTTCCTCTACTGGAGCACTATCTCAACTCGGTCCACAGATGACAGCCCTGTTCACATAACACAATTGATGGCGATGATGATGGATGGATGGGCATGATATCTTAATCACTCTTGGTTTAAATTAAAAGAAGGGGATGCTTATGAACAGATCCCTCCTTTACATGTAAGCAAAGCAACTTATCTTCATTCGTCAGAGGCGTATCACTTTGCTTATGAATCCAAGGTTGCTAACTTGGTCTGAAAGGAACCGATCATCAGAACAAGCTCCCTTGGCGTCACCATAGGTGATGGTCCACCGGTCCTCCTCCTCGCCACTCATTTCGAATCTGAGGGGCATATTATTGGGGCTATTATCCACATGAGATCATAGTCCAATAATGTGCTCCAGAGACAGGAGAGAAGATTCTTTTGCTCATTGAGCTCGACAAAACTCCTAATCATGTCCACGGCCTGTTCTGACTTCTGACCCGAAACAAGCCCAGGAGTCGTAATCTCCTTTTAGGCGTAGCACGGTCTGGTCCATATAGTACAAATTAGAGTGCTAGTGAAGGGAGATACTACGGTGAACCACTCGCCATCTGATGCCTGTAGAATCTCTCACAGCATCACGAGTCATTTCAGGTGAAGGAATGTTGAGAAAATCAAATGGGGATAAAATCTGACATCGTTGTACATTTAGAACAACATCATATTGATGATTCCTCAAGTTAATGAACGCCTATCGTGTACAAACGGAGCCTCAAAGAAAAGTTAGAACAGTGCTATACAAATGAATAGCGAACACTCATACGGACCCGTCTTTCATCCTTCATTCCAGAAGAAAATAGCCTACCGAGATCCTATTTACTTTTCAGAGAAGTAACTTTTCGGAGAGGTATGGACGGTTCATCCCAAAATAGAGCCCTGGGCAGGAAGCTCGCACATTTACATAACGCATCGGATTTTGTTAAAGCTTCAAAAAATCCTGGAAGACAGTTCATGTCCATCGGCACACCACTTAAAATGAAACGACTAAAATAAAAATCGGCACTAATGTTATCTGCATAAAGGGAAGTAAGACCACCCAGAAAGAAGCCAAGTTCAGCCAATAGCCCTCAAAACCAATGTATCTTAGCACAAGCTTGGGACATGGCTCTCTATTTGGATTCAGTAGAGGACTTGGAAACATGGTTTGTTCCTTGCTTTTCCAAAAACTAACAGCCGGACAAAGAAACATACATCAAATCATAGTAGAACATCGAATGTCACTACACCCGGCATAATTAACATCATTGTACGCTACGAGATGAAGTGAACTACCAGTGGGAGAGCAAAATCCCCACAAAGTTGTGCCATGAACATAGTGAATGATTGATTCGTGGTACTGCAACCATATGAAGGTGTCGAGGAGAGGCCATGAACTGACTAACCTATTGGACTGCGTAAGAGATATCAAGTGTAGTAATTGTTAGATAGACCAAGCTACAAACCAACATGCAATAGGTTACAGGGTCTGATAACAAGTCACCCTCTTCTTTGTGCAGCTTGAGATTAAGTTCCGTGGGAGTATCAAGAGCGGTAGAGTCTTGGAGACCAATAGCAGCCACCAAATACTGGGCATACTTGTGCTGCGACAGAAAAACATCATGTGAATCAGCAGTAATTTCTAGACCAAGAAAATACACAAGGAATCCCAGATCGTTCATGTGAAAAGAGTCATGTAAATACTGCTTTAAATGGGAGATTAGAGTTGAATCAGTACATAATTAAGTCATCAACATACACCAAGAGAATGACAACCAAAACTTAAGTTTTGTAAAGAAACAAAGATGCATTATATTTTCTTTTGAGAAAAGCAAACTTTGCGTAGGGTAGAAGTAAATTTCTCATACCATGCACAACAAGCTTGTTTAAGACCATATGACGCAACTTGCACACTGTCAAAGTAGAAGTGGAAAGTAAAGGACGAATATAAACATCTTCCTTGAGATCCTCGTGAAGAAAAGCATTCTTCACATCCATTTGGTGCAAACCCCAATTTTAAGAAGCAACAATAGCCAAAATTGTGCAGATGGTGGTCATTTTGGCCATCGGAGCAAAAGTTTTCTTATAATTTACTCCATATTCTTGATTGTTTCCAAGCGCTACTAAGCAAGCTTTATACTTGCCCAAACTACAATCAGACTTAACGTTAATAAAATAGACCCACTTACATCCAAGTGGAGTCAAGTATCAAAGTATGGCATGGTTCTCTTCATATCAAAGTATCAAAAGCAATCAACTAAACCTATAAATATGCAGTACTTGCCCAGCGACAGAGGAATAAATAATTAATTAAGGTTGTCTTTTCATCGCATCGAGCATCTTTCATGATAATACTTTATAAGCTAGGTTCTTAGCTGAAGGAAGTTTCGCTTACTAACTGGCCGACAACAAAGCGATCAAGGATTGGATAAGGCATCCTGAGAATGGCATAGGGTAAGCAGAAGGAGATTGACAATAGATTATGCATCACATAGATTGTACAGTCAAAATTCTTGTAGAAATACTTAATTACTCAATGTCTATCACAGCATGGTCTCTTTAATCTCAATAAAGATTCAGCAAAAACTTCACAAAAGCAAATTATGGCATGTTTACACACACCAAGCACATCATTTACATGAAAGAATCATAAACAAAGTCAAGTTAACCTAAACACACACCCATTCCTCAATCTTATCCAGCATGGATGGATTTGCTCTGCCTGTCCTCGCGGAATTAAAATTATGAGTAGCACTGAATTTACAAAATTCCATAACCTTATAATATTTGGCTGGAAAAAAAAATCATCTTCTCTAAAACTAAAAAGACATTTTTCCTCCATAATTTTATTCCTTATATTTCATGCGAATGCCTATTTTTATTATTGTATAATTAAATACAAAAATATTCAAAAAGTACTCCACGGGCACGCAACAATGCTAGTCTTCTCTAAAAGTAAATTTGAGCATCAAACACACATACAGCATCTTCCTCAATCAAAGATTTCTCCGCTTCAATCTCTTCAATAGTAGCATTCCTAATCACTCCTCTTCTCAATATGACATAAAAATTTCAATATATATATAACCACAATAACAACACCACATCTACTAAAAATGCTTGCCTGCTTTGCAACAACGGTTTTGACAGGGAGTTTGGAGGAGCCATTCCGGAGACTGGAGTAGTTAGCAGAAGAGCTCCGCAAAGACACTCTAGTAGCAGCAGTAGAGTTGTATTGGACTCAACCTGTAAAATTAAAAAAATAACTTTACATCACTTCGTTGCTTGAAATGTGCAAAACAATACATACATATATTATATATATAGAAGATAGTAGGGATTAGGAGAACCTGAAAGGGAGAGGAGGCTTTGGTTTGGATTGGAAGATGGACCACGGTGTCGGTGGTGCTGTTGTTGAAGAGAATGGGGTTGCTTGGTCTTGGCTTGTCAACAGGAGGGGGAAAAGGAATGGATTGTGGATAAGAAAGTTCCAGGAGAAGTAATGCCACGTTATTTTCATGGCAGGAAAGTGTGTTTTTTTTTAATATTTTTATTTTATTTTAAATTATATATATATATATATATATATATTATTTTTTATATTTTTAGATTGTTTTGTATGTTAATGTTGAGATTAAATTTTAAAAAATAAAAAAATATATTTTTAAATAAAAAGTAACGGCTGCTATAATTCTAAACTGTTGCTAAGGCTAGAAAATTCTCTATTCTAGACGCGGGCTACAGAATAAATACGTTTTCCTATTAGTGGGCAAATCCATTTATCAGTCTCTACAGCTGCCCCAGATAAACTTCTAGATTAACATTCTTTGGTGGGCTTATGATCTGGGCCTTAACATTTGCTTAATATAAGTGGACTTTCTTGTGCTTCCTGGGAAATGGGAATTATTATTATTATTATTATTATTATTATGAGAAATGGAATTGGAATGATTTTTTTATTGAGTTTTGATATTTGATTATTTTCTTGAGATAGAATAAATAATATTTTTCTCTGTGTATATTGTTTTAAAATGACATGAATTCATTCTAAAATTATTTTATAGATAAATTTATTTCATATTAATGTTTCTATCCCTCCAACCAAATAATTTTATCTCTTATATATATATATATATATATATATATATATATATATATATTCACAAGACACTAACCAAAACACAATATTATGTATTAAATAAATAAAATAAAAGTATATATATATACCCTCTTCATTCTCTAACCTTTTATGCCTTGTTTTCTTTCTTGGTAAATCTTAACATATTATATTATGGTCATAATTTTGCAAAAGGATGCAGATCACGTGCAATGGTGATTTTCTTTAGGATAATTATGGTTTTTTCTGCAATCTTTAAGGTAACTTTCTACATGGTTGGGGAGACTGATGCTTGACCCTAAAAAAATAAACATTAGTTCAAACTTCTTTTTGTTTTGGTTTGTTAAATGTAGTTCATTAACATCAAAATTAATTATTTTTATGGTTGAAAATATTATCAATAACAATTTTTCTACACCCGAATCCAACCAGACTCTCTCTACTCTAAGAGCTTTCTAAAAAAATCAACATCTAGAGCAAATTAACTTCTACAAAAGATACATGCAAACGTGTGTGGTTATATACAACAATGCTTATTTGATAAAAATTTATATTTTTTATTTTTTATTAATGATTATAATAAAAGATCATGAATATATTTTTTAAAAGAAAAGTTTAAGTATTTAATTATTTTTAGAAGTTTAAAGCATTAATTAAAAAAACAATTATTTTATAAAATCATCTAGGACAGATAAAGAATGGATTTTATTTTAATAAGTTTAATTAATTTTATATAAATCATAATATAAAAAAACTCTTAACAATACCTAAATTACCATAACAAAATGACACGGGAACGAGAAAAAATAAAATCATCTTCAATAAGACAAGAAACATGCTAAAAACTAAGAAAATATCAAAAACATTTTGAGCTAAAGTAATAGATTGTGTTGTTTATTTTTTTAAATATTTATTTTTTCCTTAAAATACACATTGTGCACTTAAACATCATTTAAAAAAAAATAAAAATACAACCCCTCTCACGGTGCGGATGCACGTCTAGTCCAACCCCAACATAAACCATAAACAATAAACAATTCCATAATAGAAATTTAACTCTTAAGTAATACAATAAATTAACTGGCCAAGAGAGTCAAAAGACAGTCTTGTAGTGGTGCCCTGTCAGTCACTGTGATGAACGAATAATAACAGTTAAAGCGAGAGCCGAGCCGAGTTAAAAGCCGAGATTGGCGCTTCCTTCCCATAACCCGATAGGAACACCCTTGATTGCACGTGCAAGGACAGTCCATCCGCGTAAGCAAGTCTTTCACAACACAAAAGTAAACCCCTAGCCCTAGTAAGCAAAAATAAAAGAAAAGGAAAATAAAACAAGAAGTGGCGCGTATATAACCACCTTCACTGGCACGCCTCCTATTCAGTCCCTGTTTCAACTCTCCACAACTCACAGAGCCCACAGAGAGTAACAAGAGAGAAATGGGACACACTCTTCCCACTCACTCACTCACTCACTAACTATCTATCTCGTCCACTTGAAAAGCCAGAGATTTTGATATAGAAAGAGCGTGCATTGTGCAGCCATTAATGCCTTTTATCTACTAAACGTGACTCCGTTTTTCACTACACGCTCCTTTAGCAAACTTCAGGAACACAATTTCTTTCTCACTTTCATTTACACACACAAACGCAAGAGCAGCTGCATTCCCAAGTATCGAGAGAGTGCTCTTGAAATGGACCTTAGTAAGGCAACGCTAGAGATCTTCTCCAAACTGGAGCAGAAATGGCTCTCGCACTGTGAAACCACCAAGAAAACGCGAGTGCTAAGCATTGATGGTGGAGGCACGACTGGCATTGTGGCCGCTGCTGCTCTCATCCACCTTGAGGACCAGATCCGCTTCAAAACTGGCGATCCTCAAGCTCGGATCGCCGATTTCTTTGATATCATTGCTGGCACTGGAATCGGAGCTCTCCTCGCCACCATGCTCGCCGCCGACGATGGTTCTGGCCGTCCGCTCTTCACTGCCAGAGACGCCGTCGCTTTTGTTGCCGACAAAAACTCCGACCTCTTCAAAGCGAAGCACGGTGGCTTCCTCCTCCGCCGCAGGAGGTTCTCTGGTAAGAGCATGGACAAAGTATTGAAAGAAGCGTTGAAGAGGGATGATGGAGCTAGTTTGACCTTGAAGGACACGTGTAAGCCTCTCCTTGTTCCTTGCTTTGACCTAAAGAGCTCTGCTCCTTTTGTTTTCTCCCGAGCAGACGCGACCGAATCACCGAGTTTTAACTTCGAGCTCTGGAAAGTCTGCCGTGCCACGTCAGCGACTCCAAGCCTCTTCAAGCCGTTTAACTTAACGTCAGTTGATGGCAAAACCTCGTGCTCCGCAATTGACGGAGGTCTCGTGATGAACAATCCAACAGCTGCGGCAGTTACACACGTGCTCCACAACAAGCGTGATTTCCCCACCGTTAATGCCGTAGAGGATCTGTTGGTTCTGTCATTAGGAAACGGAAGTGGATCGCTGACTGGAAGGAAGCTCCGTCATAACGGCGAGTGCTCGACGTCGTCTGTTGTTGACATTGTGCTCGACGGAGTCTCAGAGACTGTTGACCAAATGCTGGGTAACGCATTCTGTTGGAACCGTAATGATTACGTCAGAATTCAGGTATTTACTGTTTTTTTGAAAAAAAATTCAAGTTTTAGTGATTTCCATTTTCGATGCTTGATCTTTGTTGACGGAGTTAACTGTCGGTAGGCAAACGGATTAGCGAGCGTGGAGGAGGAGGTGCTAAAGGAGAGAGGAGTGGAAACGTTACCGTTTGGTGGGAAGCGGTTATTGACGGAGACCAACGCCGGAAGAATAGAGAGCTTTGTGCAACGACTTGTTGCTTCAGGGAAGAGTAGTTTGCCTCCTAGTCCTTGCAAGAACTCCGCCGTTAGTCCTCTTGCCAACAGTCGCTAACTAGTTCCGTGAACTCCTTGTGTTTTTGTCTTTTTTAACCATGTTAACCAATCTTGGTTTAGTTAACTAGTTAGTTAACCGTCTCTTGTTGAAGTAACATAGCAGTGGGTAATTATGACCCCTTGAATAATTTAAGACCATCTTACATTTCTGTCTCCTTCTCTTGGAACGCATCAAATGGGAGCTCCTTTGACTGAAGCAAATTAATTTATCACATGAGGTAAATATCACCATCATTAAACACATGGAATAAATTTATAATTGACGATGGCCTTGTGTGTTTCTCTTGCCAGCGAAAAGTTTTGTGTTGAAGCTTCATAATGTTTGTAAATATTCGGTGCTTGTGACTCTTAGCTATAGATGGAACTTCTTAGGAAAATATGCCAGAACTATGGAATGTCATGTGTAGTGAGGCAAAACAAGATGATTTGGTTCAGCTAAGAATTTGTCGGTAGAGGTTTTTGTTCTCCTCTTCAAGTATATGCCATTGTATTTTATGCAGTCTCCAAGCAGCCAGCCTTAACGATTCAAGGGGACGAGTTCAATATATTTGGATGTTGGGTAAGAAAAAGGTGACGGGTAAAAGTAAAATTCAAGCTCTACTCAAATGACTTGACCGGTCAACACAAATTCAAGTAAAAATGTCGGATAATTAACCAAAATGACAATTTTTCACACGAATGCTTGTCCTTGATTATTCCAAGTTTTGTTGGAGAATAAAAGCAACAAAACTAGCTAGCTGCCAGGAAAATCATAGAGAACATTCAAATGAAAGCTAATCACTCTAGTGATATCTTCAGAACACTGTTTCTTCACTTGTTCACAGGAATGACTTGTGAGGTATCCCACCATAAATTCGCGTGTTCAAAGCTCACAGTAAAATCCCACTTTATATTAGCCAAGAGAAAATGAAAGTGTAATCAAAACATTTCGTTCTAGGGACCGCTTCAGTGATTAAGGGGTCCATCCATGTTAGCGTGGATGCGTGGGCATTTTTCATGTACGCCCTATCGCATTGAATATCCACTGTAAGGAAAAGAGTTGACCAGGGCAACCCGCCTCAATATCTCTGTCGTGAATTTTCAAGCTGTGAGCACAGCATGGCATACACAGTAACACAGGGAAAGGGAATCCAGTTCCATTATTACGTGTTAGAAAGAGACCGTATCTTGTCATCGCAGGAGTAACTTTCCCAATTTTTTTTTTTAGTGAAGGACAGGATTTCTCTAGTTTATTCGTCGCTCTTCGGTTTTTTTCTGGAGTATATACGCCGCTGCTCCATTTTCTTTTACTTCCCCCGTCCATCCAATTTCCTGGAGGTAAGTTGGTGGGTGAGAGTGTAAATACAATATTTCTTCTTCGTAGCCTTGTAGGTGATATTTTCATGGTGATATTATATATATGGGATGGTAGGTAGAAATTAGAATAATACTGTCTCCAGCACATCATGTACTTGTGGTTCGAAAATGACAATACACAGGACAACATTTAGGACCTAGATTATAAAGTATTATTTTCAGTTGCTGAAAAGGGGTCCAAGAATTAGCCAACCTGGTTGATGTGGATTCGATCCTGGCATGAGTTTAAGCAAAATAGCTAGCTAGCATCCTATGGTTTTTGCTGCCCAGATTACTTTCATGGAAAGGGAGTGATAGGGATAGAGGGGGAGGGGGACCTCAACCATTTTAAGCAGCTTTCTTACTCTTTTTGGTACGCGTAGGTGTAATTCATAGGGTATAAAGAACAATTTAACAGTGCTAGTAATAAGCTCTTCACTACAGACATGGCTTTTCTTATTTGATGCGGTTGCCTTCTAATGCTGAGGATTTCGTATTGACTGAAAAATGATAACTCCCTTTCATCCACTCTTTTATTGTGTAGAAGGAGCGCAGGATGTGCCCAAACAGTTGAAAGGGTACAGACCCCCGATAAAGAAAAATGTTCATTTAATTTAACACTCAGTATATATCTATGTATATTTGGATTTCTGGTCATTTCTTAAAGAAATATTTTCAGAAAATAATGGAGTGTCATAATTAAGCCTCTCCTTGAGCTACACCTACACCACAAAAGTTATAGGGATGATAAATTGCACCACTTTTCAGAAACATTAAAGAGTTTATTATAGTATTTTAAACCACAGTTTTTGTTAGACAAATTCATTTAATTAACAGGGGAATCCACATCAGTGAACATGTCAAGTTGAGCAAGTAAATGAAATAAATACAGAGATTCTTTGATTCAAGAGATTAGTTACAAGGGGAGAGAATTCACAATCATATATTCTCCTGTAATAGTTGAAAGATAAAATTTAAAAAGAAAATAATTAAAAAACAAAAAAAAAACTTATAAGAAAGAATCAAAGTCAATCAATTAAACTTATAAGAATATATAGTTATCAAAATGATCGATCTTTGTGTTATTGAGTTTTATTTGATAAAAAAGGTTTCATTTAAGTAGGTGTTTGTTATTGTGATTGTGCGTGAGTTATTGTGGCTGCGTGTGAGATTCACCCGCAACCATAACTTTTAGTGTTTGGTAAGATTAAAACAGCGGTTTTTTTTTCATGGGACCCACTTATAACTGTGGTGTGCCACAGGTTTTTGAGAAACAGCATTTCGTCTAGACACTAACACCAACAGTAGAGCATGGCTCCACTGTTCAGTGAACAGTGCAGCCATGCTCCATTGTAGCATTGTTCACTAACGTGAACAGTAGGTATTTTTTTAATTTCAAAAAACAGTGCTAGTGAATTAATTCACTTGCACCGTTCACATGAAAATTTTAGTTTTTTTTTCTAAAAAATCAGTGTAATTAATTGATTTCACTCGCGCTATTCACGTAAAAGTGAACAATATTTTTTTTTGTTTGTTAAAAAAATAGTTTAAGGTGAATTAAATTTACTCGTACTGTAATCTCAATTTTATTCATGACAATATTTTACCTAATTTTATTTGCACGCTCAAAAAATCATGAGAACTATAGTTCTTGTCGAATGAATTTTGTACGTAATGAAATTATAATTTTTTTTAAAACAAATTGAGTTTTACTCGAAAAACTAGTATTTAATATTATTTATAACACTACATAAATTAGAAGGATATCGCATGATGACGTAGCATTTGTGAAATTGATCGCAATTCCAATTATGTTCTTGTCGAGTCCGATCCAGTTAAAAAAATTCAGTTTTTATTTTTATTTTAATTGTGTTTTATTCAAAAAATTAGAAGGATATCGCTTGATGACATAACAAAAAATTCAGTTTTTGTTGTTGCATGCTTAAGAAACCATGAAAAATATAGTCATTGTTGGATAGATTTTGTATGTGATGACATTGCATATAGTTTAATGGAGTAATAAAAAAATATTTGATATCAATATTATTTATTTCATGATGTAATAATAGTAGTTACATCTTCAATATTTAAATTAAAAATATTTTTTTAATTATTTTATAACCTCAACTTAAAAAACATTTTCTTAACCAAACACATTAAACTACTTTTTGTTCAATCTCAATTTCAACCACAATTTTAACCAAACATATATTTTTGCAAACCAACCTCAACTAAAAATACTTATTATAAAATAATTTTTGTCAAACCACAACTGCAATACCAAACACACTCTAAGTGTTTTTTCACCATCAAATTGAATAAAAAACCAAATCTAAGCTTTGGTAGATTTTTAGTTTCAGGTTTTTGTGATTGTTTCT
>Ga0325400_1005670_pt1 | contig 11800 bp, 8 predicted proteins | sample PopdelMetagenome_2_FD_205662 | JGI IMG/M metagenome (GOLD analysis project Ga0325400, IMG submission 205662) | Populus deltoides microbial communities from Bellville, Georgia, United States - Xylem-PdKOR-R1 | ecosystem: Host-associated > Plants > Phyllosphere > Stem > Wood/Secondary xylem...
ATGTAAAAAAATTAAAATAATAATTAATTAAATCATTATTATTATATTTTTATTGAATACTAATTAAATCATATACATTTAATTTGTTTTAATAAATATAATAAAATATACAGATTAAATTACACGAGGATAACAATTTAAATAAAATATCTAGAGTATTTGAATTTAAACATGATCAAAAGGATTTTAATATGTATAAAATGAAATTTCTTTGTATTTGATAAATGCTTATTTATTCTAATTTTTTAAGGTTTATGTTATGCTATTTTCTACAAGTATATTTCTTTCAAGTGTAAAAATATCAATTGGTCTACTGTACACTAAATCTGTCTCCATCTTCTTTTTTATAAATTCTTTATGAAAACTTAAAAATATAATTATATAAAATAAAAATTATTTAATATATATACACACACGGATAAAAAAAATTTTAAAATAAAAGCTAAAAATATCAAACGTAATTTCGACAGAAAAAAAAGGGTAAATGATAAGAAAGTGGAGTTTTTTTTATTATTAATATAGTTATCCGGATCAGTTTACACACATCTCAACTAATTTTACAGATTCTGAATTTAATAAATATATAAATTTTTGATTTCATTGCTAAAATTTAAAATAAAAAAAATAAAATTTTAAATTTTAAATTTTTATCACTGTACCCCTTGATTGGATAGGAAGTGATGGTCAATATGTGGACATGAGGAGGATGACAGATGTCGGAATCAAACAGGAGAATACGAGGTCCTTGAACCGCCTCTGGATTGTCTCGGAAGCGACAGCGAATCACATGGGACTTATATTGGATTCTTATTCTGCCACGTAGCATCCAGTATCATCCCTAACCGCCACACCCTTTTTGGGATGCTCTTGTCTGCTACTTGGCAAGTTTCAATTGGATACTTTTAGATACACACGTTCATTTTCTAGTCGTTTGTTGTTGAAACTTGAAACCTGGCATTTTATCTTCGACATAACCTGATAATTGCTCGCATTATGATGTGTTATGATAGGAGTGAGATCTTTTTTATAAAAAAATTAAAAAAATTTAAGTGTTGGTTGTGAATGAAGTTTTTTTTTTAAAGAATAACATACTTGTTGATGTGTTATGATAGCAAACTCAGAATTTTTTTTTTTTTAATAAATCCAACAAAGAAAAATTAGAAAAAGGTAAAAGTAAAAATGATTCCTATTAAAAAAAACCCTATATCCCTACTATTAGATGAAATTTTTTTTTATATCATTATATATCTTAATAAGACTACTCAAGAACTACATTGAGTGCTAGTTGTTGTTTTATTTTAAAAGATGAACCTTCTATTTATGGAAAGAAGGCATATGAACTTGAGGATCCTAACGATGCCAAGAGGGCCGCATAAAGACTTTATGGGAAAGACAAAAAGTGTCTCACCTATATAACATCCAAAGATTAAGAGGGCTATCGATGAATCAATAGTTATTGTTTTTTGTTTGTTCGTTCGAAATTATCAAAAGGTTAAGATCTTTCATCCTTGGGATTAATCAAGTGCTGAGCCCAAATTCTGTGGGTCTGGCGAGCTGCCAGACCCGTCGTTTCTAGGCTCAGCCAAGCATTAAGCCTAGACATCTATGAGTCTGATGAGCTGCTAAATCTGTTGTTTTTAGGCTCAATTAGACGTTGAGCCTAGAAGCCTGTGGTTCCGGCGAGCTTCCAGGCCTATCGTTCCTGAGCGCAATCAAGCGTTGAGTCCAGACCCCTTTGATGGATCAAAGATATTTTATTCTGATGAGATCATAAATCAAAGATATTTTATTCTGATCAGACAAGTAAATCTTTCCCCTACAAGAAGGAGGAAACAAAGATAATTACGTCAGGTTTAGTTTTTCTCTTTGGTTATAAGGATTGATGAATCTTAAAAGTCTTTTCTAAAAATTATAATCAATCTTTCTTTAAACCAACACTAATTTAATTATCAGAGAGTCTCTAAATAGATAAAAGAGAGTTTTTATAGATAACAACAATAATCTACTTGTATCTTTACTGTAAAAACATGAATTAAATTGTCAGAACCAGGACATTAATGATTTTATCCGAGTAAAGTATGACCTTCAAGCTTACAAGATAAAACTGTACGTAATAAAAAAAACATTAAACTTTTTGATGCAATCTCTACACTATATTTGATCATAAATATAAAATAACCTTTTCTTTCTGTAAAGATTCTTATATATTATGCCTATGGAGTATTTGATTGGAAATAAAAAGAATAAATTTTTTGTATATTTTATTTTAAAAATATAAAAATTTATATAAAAATTGTTATAAAAACAAATCAGTTTATATTTATGTTTCTATTTTTTCAATCAAATTTGTTTTTGCTTCTTTGATATTTATTTTTTTATCCTTAAATATCAACTAACCACAATTTAAAATCCCATTAATTCATTAGTCATTACTCGATCCATTCTCAATGAATTATTATCTGTAATGATAATTATAATTTTGCATTCTTTTGAATTTACTTGGAAATTAATTTAATTTCTTGATCGTGACTTATTAAGATTCCAAGGAGATAATTCTAATTCCACCGTGACAAACCAAGGAAAGAAAGAAGGAAAGAAACTTGTGGAGCATGTAGTTCAAAGATGCTGCAGATCTCTTAAAAAGCCAGAAAAAAAATAAAATAAAACAAGATATAGGTTTTGTTCATATAAAGCTATTTTATTTTAGTCATTGTTTTTAATTGAAAAAAAAATAGGTCCGTCATGAATAGAATTACACTACGCCATTAAACAGTTTTACCGACGGATTAATTTCGTCGGTATAAGGAACACAAACTGTCGGTAACATTATTACTGACGGAACCTCTGATGAAATGATTCCATCGGAGTCCTGAGCGTCGGTAATTTTGCATTTCGTCGCCATTTCTGTCGGTAAGAAAAAAAATTAATTATCGACGAAAATTCCGACGGTATTATAGACGGCTACGCGCGCCAAATTTTTTTTCCCGCCACCAAGTTACCGATGGAATATATCCGTCTGTATGTTCAACGGTAATTACCGACGGATATTCCGTCGGTGATTGTGGCATGGAATTACCGACAGAATACTTCCGTCGGTAAAAGCCATGGTAAATCTGTCGGTAGTTTACTATACTAAAATACCGACGGAAATATTCCTCTATAAATCCATCAGTATTGATTTAAAATATTTTTAAAAAATTATTTATTAACAGTTAAAAAACTTAATAATGTTAAATAATATTCATTACAAATTTAATTTTTTTTAAAAATTAAACTAATTAAAATAGCGGCGGAGCTGAGGGAGAAGGAGGCTGGTTGTTGTCGGAACTGTACGGCCAAAAAAGAAGTAGCACATGGATCATCACCCATCTTTGATCTAATCTCCATGACCATTTGATGGAACTGAGCATAATCCGTTGAGAGGCGTTCATATTGTTGTTTCAAGTCTAAAACTCCTCTGACTGGGTGCTCGATACTGATGGAGAGCTCCCAACGGTTGAGACACTACCGGCCGACCATAATTTTTCGGCCATAGTGTTGGAGAGCCCGTAGACCCAATTTTTATCGGGCTCACCAGGCAATCCGACCTCCATCCACAAATCCAGATTGAAATCTGGTTGGGTCAAAGGTTCGTCCCCGTATCTCTCTCTCGACCGGCTATTATAGGTCTCCTAATTTTTTTTTTTAAAAAATCATCATATTCAATTCAAGAAAATAATAACTTACGAGATAAAATGATTGATCGAATATACCACAAAATGCTGAGCATGGTTGTCCACGTACTGCTGCACCTCCTTTTGGCGGTCTTGAATCCGCACGTGCGTCTCTACAAATAGCTCCATTGGACTCGGCTCATGTCCAAAAGACGTAGCCTGTAAGGAAAAAAAAAGATTGCAAGTTAAATATATTTATAAGAAACAATAAATTAATTAACAATATATTTCATTTAAATTAATTTTACCATCCGCTTCGTATGTGCGCTGAACGGGACGGAGCCGTCGGTGTGCGTGGTCACCGAACCATGAATTTGCCTGTTCCGGTTGATGGCTCCGGATTGTGAGTGCCGTGAGAACCGCTCAGACATCACGTGCTCAATATATGCCGTCCATTATCTCCTGAGATGAATGGCGGTTTAAATTCCCGCCAAATCGCCATCTCATTCCATCCTTCAAGACCATTGTCCCTCACATATCTTTTCGCTTTTTTTTTGGTGTCATATGAAAAATCACGCAACCTAATTCCATAGTTGCCGTGCGAGTCTCCCATACTCTCCTGACAATATTGTTGTCCGCGCTATCCCACTCAAATTTATTCTATATATATATATAATTCATTGAAAATAAAAATAGTACAAGATATAAAATTACAAAAATTATTTATTAAAAATAAACTAGAAATTAAAAATTAACACCTACCTAAAATCGTTGAAACCAAGCATCGATATGAGGTCTCCACTCAGGATGTTTGGAGACCTGACTCCATTGAAATAATAGAATCTCCATCGACGATTTCAACACCATTGTAATTATTCTGGCAGCCTCAATGTTTGTGAACCTGAAATAAAAAAATAAAAAACTAATTAGTTGTTCATAAATTATGTTATACATATTAAAAAAAACTAATACCTAAAGAAACTTACATTGAGAGGTCATCCTTCCATTGTGCTTGGTACTTGCGGGTGAATTGACCCTGCTGTGAAGGCACACCGCTTCTGCGCTGTGAAACCGCACTAGAAGAGGCAGCATCACACAATTGCACAGATGCATCGCCGTGATCAGCACCTAAAGAGATGTCCTCCTCGCTGCTAGAAGAACTAGATGCAACTGTCTCCTGATGACATCCTGTAGATTTCATTCGACGCATCTACACAAATGTATATGAATTATTACATAAATTAACTTTGATTATTTTTTAAAAAATTCAGCAGCACCTCCCTATACTAAAGACTACCCATAGTTTTCAAACCTGCAATCTTTACAATACCCACAATCCATATAATCTTCATCAATATCATATATACAACCTAATATCTATACCAATTGAATCATTAAAAAAAATATAAACAACACCTCCATTATAGTAGAGATTACCCACAGTTTTCATACCTACAAATATTGATAATTACACAAATATTGCAAAATCAACTATATACAACCTAACATCTATAGAAATTCAACGTCTATATATTTTGAACTACCATCAATACAAATTCATAAATAACAATTAAAACTAATCAAAATAAGAAACAACATAACATAAATTGAACAATATCATAAAATTAAAATTAATATAAACTAATTAAATTTAATTCTATATATCAATTCATATTTATAACATAAATTCAACAATAACAATTATTCCAATACAAACAATAATATCCTAAAATTAAAATTAATATAAACTAATTAAATTTAATTATATATATCAATTCACATTTATAACATAAATTCAACAATAACAATTATTCCAATACAAACAATAATATCCTAAAATTAAAATTAATATAAACTAATTAAATTTAATTCTATATATCAATTCACATTTATAACATAAATTCAACAATAACAATTATTTCAATACAAACAATAATATCCTAAAATTAAAATTAATATAAACTAATTAAATTAAATTTAATTCTATATTTCAATAACATTAAACAAAACATCCTAAATACAAAACAAACAATACACAAAACTAAAAAAACAATACATTAATTCAAAACAAATTTGGGAATAAAAAATGCTTACCTTAATAGTGTGTTGATTTTTAGATTTTATCTATAAATAACACACAAAACAAAGAATACCAAAAAAATAATGATAATTAAAATAAAAAAAATACAAAGATAAAAAAAAAACCATTACATACCTTTTAATATGTTGAAAACTACCACTAAAACAATCAAATCTCTTCCAAAAACTAAACTCAAACGGAAAGGAGAAGAAATAGAGATGAGAGCCAAGAGAAAAAATGAACCAAATGGGGGAGGGGGAACAGTTTTATATGCCAATATTTTCATCGAAATTACCAACGAAACATAAATGTTGTCGGTGACATTTATTTCCGTCAGTACCGTCGGTGAAACAGTCAATATTTTTACACCTGCTCTCTTTATTTGTGTCTATCCTCCTGCACACTTAGATCACACACAACACAATTACAGGAGCTGACAATTAATTATGAATTACATAGCAAATGTAATATTTAACCTCTCGAATGGATACATCCATCTGTACTGGACCGGTCCTCCAACTTTTACCTCAAACGGTAAATGTACGGGTAGATGCTCCATGGAGTCAAAAAATGATGGAGGGAATACCATCTCAAGTTTGCATATTGTCTCTACGATATTTGTTTCAAGCCTCTCAATGTGATCAACATTCAACTTGCTGGAGCATATATCTCTGAAGAAATGACTGATCTCCGTTAGTACATCCCATATCCCCTTTGGCAACAAATCACGAAAAGCTAATTGGATCAGTGTTTGCATAAACACATGGCAGTCATGACTCTTCATTCCATATAATCTGCATTCCTCGGTGTTAACCAACCTTGATATGTTTGAGGCATGTCCATCAGGGAAACGAAGACTCTTAAGCCATTTATAGACTAGTAGTTGTGCGTTTTTCTCTAACACAAAGCTTGCTCTTGGTTTTGCGACCCATGACCCATCACAAACCAACTCCATATTTTTACGGTTATAGAACAACACTACATCCAATCTAGCCTTGATGTTGTCCTTTGTCTTCCCTTTCACACCCATGACGGTGTTGAAAATGTTCTCAAACATATTATTTTCAATGTGCATGACGTCAAGGTTATGCCGGAGAAGATTGGTCTTCCAATAAGGAAGCTCTCAAAATATACTTCGCTTCACTCAGTTATAGGTCAAACCAAAACCAGGAAACTTCTGCTTACTTGATTGGAGACCAAACATAATGTCACTGTACTCTGAAACAACATCAAGCAATTCTTCACCGAAAAGACGTGGGGGTGCATCATCCTTTTCAACTCTGCCGACAAAGAAATCCTTCATGTTCTTTCTGTACCTGTGGTTCGGCGACAAGAAGCAATGATGACAGTAAATGCCTTATTGTTCTCCATACAGTATGGACATGCTAGCTTTCCATGCGTGCTCCAACTAGAAACCATTCCATAAGCTGGAAAATCATTGATAGTCCACATCAAAGCCGCTCTCATAACAAAATTATGTTTCCTCAAGATGTCATAAGTCAAAGCTCCAGAGGACCACAACTGCGTTAACTCATCAATCAACGGACGAAGACAAACATCTATATTCCGACCCAGACTGCTCGGACCTGGTACGATCATAGATATAAAAATGAACTCCGGCCTCATACACATCCCCTGTGGCAAGTTATAAACCGTCAGTATGACCGGCCAACAAGAATAAGAAGCAGCAAATAACCCGAATGGGTTGAATCCGTCTATACATAACCCAAGATGCACGTTCCTTGATTCAGCTAAAAAGTGAGGATGCACACTGTTAAAGTGTTTCCAGGCTTCACCGTCAGAAGGATGGATCATCACTCCATCAACCGCATAATGTGATTGGTGCCATGTCATGTATTCAGCAGTCTTTGGTGACATGAATAACCTCTACAGTCGAGGTGTGATTGGGAAGTATCTAAGTTTTTTATATGCCACGAGAGTCTTTCCTCGTCCAGTTCTAGGTTTGTAACGAGAATACCCACATGTCATGCACTCGGTCAGCTTAGCATTTTCAAGGTAGTATAACATGCAGAAGTTAGGGCACATGTCAATTTTCTGGTATCCTAAACCGAGGGGTTTCATCATGGATTTGGCAGCATAGAAGTTCTCTTTTATCCTGTTCCCTTTAGGTAAAATGCTTCTCGCCCATTCGATAATCTTGTCATAACCGGCCTCACTTAACCCGTGATTTGACTTGATGGTGAACACATGTGCTACGATCGATAATTTACTGTGGTGCGTGCAACCATCCCATAATGGCTCGTCAGAATCTTTCAACAGATCAAAAAACCTTGCTGCATCTGCATTAGGTTCTTCTTCTACGTTTGGAAATTCACTAACATTACCTTCACTCATTCTCATTGCATCCATAACAATATTCCTGTAAGGATTACTGTTCTCATTTCCAACTTCATGCATGTTGCTAGCACTAGAAGTTGACCCGACCACCCTTTCAACCATGCTCTCATTAGGAACAAATAGTTCTCCGTGTGCATACCAACACAGGTAGTCATGCATGAACCCTTTGGTTAGAAGATGCATCGTTACAACATCTTGATGCAGAAACTTTAAATTTTTATACTTCCTGCATGGACACCTAATACCGCCATCAGTAAAATTCCTCGGGATAGATGTTGCGAAATTAATAAAACCCCGAACACTGTTACAATAATCCATCCTCCACAATCCTTGGGGTGAGTATACATCCATGAACGATCATCCATGACTTCTATTAAATCTCTATAAAACATAAAAAAAATTGGTTTCCTATGTTAAATATTCATGCATTATCAATTATCCAACAAACTAAAAAAACACTTGTGTTAAATATTCATTATCAATTATCAACTATCAACGTTCATACATACAAATTTATACATATATAAATTTACGGAAATCACAACTTCGCAATAGAATTGATAACAATTAAAACAGACCCGTTAAACAAGCTATTATCAACTATCAATTATTTATTTATATACTATAAAAACAATAAAATTCACATTAAAAAGTTAAAACTAAAAATGATAGATTTACTTACAAAAAATAATAAAATTCACAAGAATTAACAGATATTGTGACCACGTACAAAAGTATAAGAAACTTGAGTGTTTGTGCTGAGAAGAGGGAGAGTTGGGATGGGTGCTTGGCTGCAGTTTGGGAGGGGAGAGGTGGGATGGGGAAGAAAAAGGAGAAGAAGAAGGAGAAACAGAGGAAGAGATTGTCGGCAGAGTCAATATGTACCGCCGTTTTCCGACGGAAAATTGCCGTCGGTGATTCCATTGGTTATTCCGCTCGAAAAAAATCCACGTCATCATGCCGTTGCAACTTTCAAAAAAAGTTTCTCACCGTCGGCGATACCGCTGGTATATACCAATGGAAGTTGTCCGTCAGCAAATACCGGCGGTATCACCGATGGAATTATTTCATCGTTAAAAATTTTCGACGAAAAAATTATGTTGGTAATTCTGTTGATGTTATCCGATTTTCTGGTAGTGTTATTTAGACAAAAGAACAAATTAAAAATATAAAGAAGAAAATGGACAGGGCTGCTTGTCACTTAATTATGTGGTTGTCATATCTTTGAAATTTTCCATCTACTAAAATGTTAGACTAGAAAGCCCCCCCTCTCTCTCACACACATATAAATGAATTTGTTATAAATAAATAAATAAATACTTCAAATCATAAAAAGGTTTGTAATAATTTAGAAATTATATGTTAATTGTATAGAGATTTTAGTAAATATGTTTTATAGGTATTGGATCTAATTTCATTCTTCTTACCAACAGATACTAAGAATAATACAAATAAAGTTAATTACATGAATTATCATACATAATTAAATGAATCAATGAAGTGTTGGTCTGGCAGTTAAGGTATTATTATATCCCTGCAAGGGTGAGAACACAAGTTCGATCCCTAGAAATCATACTTATTAGGAGGGGCAACCACGAACCCTGAACAAAACTGGTCTCACCCTTTAAAAGGGTGTGAGGATACCCGGGTAAAAAAAAAAAAAATACATAATCAAATGAAAAGTTGTGTTAATTAGCATCATACATGGATTATACATGTTATAAAATATTATTTTAACCAAATAAATTTATAAATAAAAGGATTGTCATAACCCAAAATTTGATCTTTTTTTATTTTAATTATTTTTATTTTTTAAAAAATGATGAAAATAAGTAAAAATAAAATAAATGAAGAATGAATTAAAATTTGGGTTAAGGAACATGATTGGAAGTTTACAGATTTAATTAAACTCTTGACTAGTTTAATTAATTAAATCAAGGGCTTAATTGGAGAATTGATTTAATTAAAATTTAGATTATTTTAATTAATGAAATCAAGAGTTTAATTGAAGAATTGATGAGTTTGAGGACTTAATTAAACTTTAATTTAATTAATTAATGGAATCAGGGGTTTAATTGAAGCAATACTAAAGTTTGGAGCTTATTCGAAGAAAAATTGCTAGAAAATTAAAGTCCAAGGACTAAATTGAATAGTCCAAGAAACCAGGACTGTTGTGTAAATGACACTATAACTGAGGGTTCAATTGAAATTAATCCAAGGGTACAATTAGAAATTGATTATTACTGATTAAGATCCAATTGTTAAGTTTAAAACGTTCAGGGTCCAAAGTGAAAACTAGCCTCAAGGATACAAACGGCACCGTTGGAAGCTTTGTTCTTCATCCCTTCCGTTTCGCACGGAGAAACCGATCCAACAGGAAATCTGCAGCAAATCGTGGACCACGATCCCGTTCGTGGGGTAATGGTTGTTGAGGCTCTCTGGCCTTTTAAAAGGCAGTAAGTAGCAAGGGAAAAAGGAAGGGGGGGGGGGGGGGGAAGGAAAACCCAGGGACCCGAAAACCAAAGCAGGAGACAGACGAAGACAGGAGGGCACCGAACAAACCCAGGGACCCGAAAACCAAAGCAGGAGACAGACGAAGACAGGAGGGCACCGAACAAACCGAAGGAGGGGGAAGACAAATAACATAGGAAGACTAAAAAGCAGGGGAAAGAACACTGGAAGCAGGAACACAACGGGGGAGCTGACGAAAAAAGACCCAGAACAGAGGAGGATTTTGGGCACCGAAGACGAAAGGAGGAGACGGAACCAAGGGGGATTTTGGGATGAAAAACCAGAGAAAGACCCCAGCAACAGGGGAGGAAAAAAAAGCGCACACAGAACCCAGAAAAAAACCAGAACCGGAGGCAGCAACAAGAAGGCAAGAAAACGAAAAGATAGCAGAAAAGAAGAAGGACCCAGAACCAAAACCATCGGGGAGAACCGGCATCATCATCATCTTCGTTCCTTCATTTCTAAAAAAAAAAAACAGAAGCAGAGAGGAGACAAACGACCGAGAGAAGAAAAAGAAGCAGAGGGCAGGAAAGCAAAGGTAGAAGGAGGAATTCCAGTTTCCCAGTGAGGAGCGTGTTCATTGATCTTCGCCCGAAACAGTAGCACTCTAGCAGAACAGGTAAGCTTTCTTTAGCTTTCATAGAATAATTCTCTTTCGCCTTCACAAATAAGTTTGTTAATTATCTCGCACAATACACAGCACGCGTGCTTCTTGTTGGCTTTTGCCCGGCCGGGCCACTGGCTTGGGCCAGTGGCCGGGCCATGTGGGCTAAAATAAAAGAATAAAAAAATAAAAGATAAAAAAATAAGAAAAATAGGAAAATAAAAAAGTAAAAAAATAAAAAAATGTGTATGCATGAATAAAAATAATGTAAATTTATTGGTTTATTCACTGATATCAGAGTCAGGAATAAAAATACCGATTTAAATTTATAGTATTTTTATTCGTTGTATTTTATTTTATTTAGCTAGAAAAATAAAAAATATGTGCATGCATAAAAATAAATTTTTATTTATTTATTTATTTATTTATTCACTGGTGCTAGAGTCGGGAATAAGAAAATATTGATTTAATTTATTTTATAGCTACGTAATATTTACCAACACCAGAGTTAGAAGTATCCGTAGTTGAATATTCACTGGCACCAGAGTTAGGAATATTATAAGCAAATTATCATAGCGTAAACTAATAAACATT
>Ga0325400_1005671_pt1 | contig 11797 bp, 9 predicted proteins | sample PopdelMetagenome_2_FD_205662 | JGI IMG/M metagenome (GOLD analysis project Ga0325400, IMG submission 205662) | Populus deltoides microbial communities from Bellville, Georgia, United States - Xylem-PdKOR-R1 | ecosystem: Host-associated > Plants > Phyllosphere > Stem > Wood/Secondary xylem...
TGATAGCATGCGCTGGTAATTCAGAGAGATAGATCTGAATCTGAGATGAAATCTGTTTTGATCGTTGTTGGAGGAGTGAAATCGGAAATGATAGTTTTTTATGAATGCTAACGTGCGCCAGGTGATCTTGGCGTATGATAGAGGGCGGTGTACTGCATACTGATGGACGGTTAGGATTTTTAATTTGGTTGATGGAGTGTGAAGGCACAAGAAAGTGTTTTCGGTTTTGTGTTTTGTTGACGCACGGAACACGAGATCTTAAGATTCGGGCTCTGTTTTTCGTGCTTTGATTCTTACACGATCACGGTAAACAGTAACTCTCAGATGGGTACCCTGCCTGACAAAATATTCGTGTGATTCGGAGGGGTAGTCTGGTCATTTTCGAGCAAAATCCATCTCTTTTGCTTTGCTTTAAATGCAGCTGATTGTCTCTCTTTTTAATCTCTGGCCTGATTTTTTTTTCCTTACCTTCGCCTGCTTTGGAGATTCCTCCTCTTTTCATTTTCTTCTCAAAAATAAGTTTTTTTTTAACCTCGAGATTCCCTCAATTATTTACCTTCTTTAATTAATTTATTTTGTTATAATTTCTTCGACGATAGCATGAATGGGGCAGATGCCGATAAAGTTGAAAAGGTGGTATAATAAGGTGATAACAAATCCTTGGATTCCATAGATGCAATGGAGTATTGTTATTTCTTTTAATTTTTAAATATAATAATTTAAAAGTAACAAAGCGTGTGAGGAGGGGTGGATATTTGATTAATGCCGTTGAATAGGAACATGTTGGGGGTAGGGAAGATGGCGTGACGTGGGGTGCAGTTTATTGATCGATAGCGCTATTGTTTTGACATTAATTCCCTCTTTTGTCGCCCCCAAATTACCCTTCCCCCCCCTACCCTGTTCTTTCTCTCTCTCTCTTTTGGGTGGAGTGGGAAGTTGCTGCCCCTGCACGGTAGCTTGTGTAGTGAGAGCTGTTGATTTGATTTGTTCACGTGTAATTGTAATGGTGGATCTCGCAATTAAGATTGTTTAATATAATGGGCTAATCGAATTGCTGGTGATTTTATAATCTTTAGAAAAGAGAAATCACGTAATTGTGAGCTGCAACATGATCTGACCTCAGCATTTGGTTGGAGTCCACCTGTTCTGCTTTTATATAGTTTGTTGTAATTTGAATCATGTACTCTGCTTGATGATTTGTCACTTAGATTTAAAATTTTCAATTAAATAATTCATTAATCTTGGCAAGTAAGGAGATGAACTGTACAGGCTGGTGGTCTGTGATAGTAGGTGCTCCCATAACTGGTGAAGGGGCTTGGTTTTTTTTTGAAAGAATCACATTTTATTTAGTTTTATTTTGTTTCTCCATGCTTCAAATCCTTTGAATAACAAGTAATGAATTGGTCAATTTGATTTCTTTTAATGGATGAGGTATGAAATAGAGAGGGTCAGAGAGAGGAATTTGGGGGGCTCCATGAGGTGTTTAAGGTGTTATGTAGATGGTCTCATTGGAGCATATTGGAGCCATCGTAAATAGTGATTGTACATGCACAATTCTAAGGATTTTGGGAAATTTTTGCCCCTCAAATCCTTCAAATTTTGTAGAGTTGCTTAAACACTCGTGGACATTCAGGTGTTAAATGCATCCAACAGCCGAGTTATTTCCTAGTCAAATATGGTACTATTAATTCTATTACAACTACTCTCGCTTGCTAAGAATGAAAGTTTTGAACTTTCATATGACATAATTTAAGGTGTTGCCATAGGAGAAACTTACAGCTACTTTCATTTGTTTGGGTACCTAGATAGATATCCTTATCAAACCATCTAGAGATGTTGAAATATTTTTGTCTCAATTAATTGAATCATCTGTTTGCATATCTATAGGGATGCAAACCTGTGGAACGCATGGATATCATGGGAGGTTCTGCATCAGCTAGTCCATGTTCATCATACCATCGAAGTCAATGTGCATCCTATAATCCAAGCCCTGCCTCATCTTCTTTTCCAAGTCCTGTTTCATCCCATTATGCTGCCAACGCTAATGGTAATGCTGATCCCAATTCCCTCATCCCATGGCTCAAAAACCTCTCCTCTGGCTCATCATCAGCCTCTCCCAAGCATCCTCACCATCTCTTCATTCACACTGGTTCCATAAGCGCTCCTGTTACCCCTCCATTGAGCTCCCCAACTGCACGAACCCCACGTACCAAGAATGACTGGGATGATGCAGCTGCTGGCCAATCTTGGATGGGACAGAACTACTCATTCATGCCCTCATCTATGCCCTCGTCTACCCCACCTAGTCCTGGCCGTCACGTCCTACCAGATTCAGGTTGGCTAGCTGGTATCCAAATTCCCCAAAGTGGACCCTCATCGCCAACATTTAGTCTTGTATCACGGAATCCATTTGGCTTTAGAGAGGAGGCTTTATCAGGTGCAGGATCACGAATGTGGACTCCTGGACAAAGTGGGACATGCTCTCCAGCAATTCCGGCAGGCATTGATCAGACAGCTGATGTGCCAATGTCGGACAGTATGGCAGCCGAGTTTGCATTTGGAAGCAATGCAGCAGGATTGGTGAAACCTTGGGAAGGAGAGAGGATCCATGAGGAATGTGTTTCTGATGATCTTGAGCTTACACTAGGAAACTCAAATACCAGGTAAGTTGGAGTAGATATCTGGTTGAATGGATTTAACTACCATGTATTGAAGTTTATTTTTTTATATATTTTTAATTCCAGTTTGATTTGTTAATAAGTTGTTTGTTTTAATGTTACAGATAGGGAGATCAATGGAAGAGGGGGTTGAATGAGTTATCCCTTGATCTCTCCATTTGGCTTCTCGATTCCCGTCAGGGTGTCATGTCAATAACTTTGTGTTGTGCATCTTTCGGTCGATAAAGCAGCTGAGTTAGAAGTACAGTGAGTAGGAGCGCCTGTTCATTTTTCTTTTCCTTATTCCTTTTCCCAACAAAAGAAAGAACTGAAAATTAAATTATAAATAGCTCATGGTGGTGACTTTTCCCCTTCAGTTGAATTCATTCTTCACCCTCTTTTTCCTTTTGGAATTCTTTTTAGCTCTTTCTTTTCGAAAAAAAAGAAGAGAAGTTCCCGTCATAGCCTTGACTACTTGTTTGGTGTGAGTCCTGTTTTGTTATTGAAAGTGAAAGTTTATTTCAATTCTTTACTGATTAGCTCTGGAGTTTTGACCACCACTGGATCCTCTTTTCTCGCTGTTTTGCCGTCCTGTGTGACTGTATTTTCACCACTCTACTATTTTGCATCGCCTGCAGGCTGCAACTCTGCAAGGAAACAGCCCTGCCATAGCTTTTGTTTGATGATATTGATGGGCAAATCCTAACCCCTTCAACGATTACCAGGGGCAACTATTACGGCTAAAAGATTATTATTATTATTTATTTTTTCATGGCTTCTCAAATCAGCCACTTGGGGGTTTTCGAGCGCCTTCGATCAGATCAGAGTGCTATCATCCATATATTCACTTATTTAGAACTCCAATAAAAATGGCAACATGATAATTTGGCATTGAAATCGATAGCAGGTAGAACTTGGCACCCCTCTGTTTTTTATTAATGGTCTGAAACATGCTGTTGAAAGAAGTTACTTGTTTGATGATGTGGGGCAATGTCTGCTGCTCAAGGCATCACCAGAAATATTTGGTGTCGCCCATGAATACCTCATTTTGCCTGAGCAAATAAGCAACTACAAAAAAAAAAAAAAAAAAGACTTTGGAGGGGTTGGATAATGCTTTTGAAAAATTAAAAATTTCAAAAAAAAAAAAAACATTATTTTAGGTTGAACGCTGCTGAGACAAACTACACAGTAAAACAGGCATTCGAGCAGAACAATCTTCTTTTTATTGCATAGAAATAAATTCAATTCCATTAAAGCATTGAAAGTCTTGTATGTACAGTTAGACATCCAAGCATGTCATCGACTTTGTCAGATACAACTACTACACAATGCATGCCGCCCCCCCCAATCAACTATTTCAGAAGAGCAAAGAATGGCAATAGATGACTTGGCAAACACGGATAAACAGTATACCGGTGATTTCTTTTCTTTACATTGACTTGTGTCCAGATATTTTCGACAATGAACTCCAACAAATCACCTCTCGAACTTCTGATATAGGTCTGCAAGTGCACGATACAGAATTGCGGCGGCAGGTGGTCTGGGCAACGAGCCAAGTAGTATATCTGATGCAGATAAAGACTGGCTCCCATAGAATCTGGAATTCTCTTTTGAGCGGGTAGTGACAATACTCCCTTCAAGTGAACATCCAACAAATGCTCCTGCATGTTCGACAATAATCATGTTTAACGGAGAAATCACCACCATGTCAAAACAACACGCCAGAACGGGTGGATTAGTTTGCGGAGGAGATCAGGATCTAAACTAGCTTATTTTACAGGAAAAAAAGTTGGCTTCTAGAAAATATCAAGGACAGACAAAACGCAAAGGAAACATAAAAGGCACAATTCGAACACCACAGAAACATGTAATGTAACTGGACCGAAATAAATAACTGTTTAACTGACAGAATTACCGAAGACAATGAGATTACCTTTACTGCAGCTGTATGTATAACAAGCAGCATATCCACCATCACCAGCTCGTAAATCTGCTTCAAATGCCCGACCAGCGATGCCTACTGCCGCACTCACACCAGCACCGAATGACAAATGCGCATTACCACAAAATGTTTTGACTGCTTCAGTAGTTCTCAACACAATTATGAAATCGGTCAATTCACCTCCAGCCTGCAAGAAAATTTTCCTCTCCATAATAGAATCCAAAGGAAAGAAAGCCAAATATCCAAATACAGATAGTTCTAGTTGAAGTGGAAAATAAGACTTTATGGGTTGAGTGACAGAAGCATCTAGTTCTCCCTTGCATAAGAATAGATGGGTTATAAACTCAAGGAAGTTTTTTCAGAACAAACATGTCATCAGCTAGATGAATTTCAGCACAACAAATAGAGTCATCAATATGCAAAGATCTGTGCAAATATGAAACAATTGCCTAATCTAAGTAACTACTCTTTCAGGAGCACTAAAAGGTCAGTGTCTACATATTTTCCAGGAGTGGGGAAAAAGGCAAGTCAAAATCAAGTACATTCTGGTGACAATCTTTAACCAGAGAGCACAGACAGTAGTGGAACCACCCTTTGATTTGGGGGGGCCCACAGCACCCCCAAATTTCTCCATATTTGGAAGTAAGTAGCTTCTGCCGTTGAAAGCAATGCTTTTAAAAAAACATCAAATTTATGATTTTTGTTTTTTTTTTTTTATGATTTTGATGTTTGCTTCATAAAGAAAAACACTGGAAAAATTATTTTGATATATTTTTTTTTTAAAAAAAAACTGTACACTATAAACACGACAACCTTAAATTTTTAGGTTTTCATAATAATTAAAACCGCCACCCCCCCCAAACAAAAAAAAAAATTATATTTTCTATGTGGTTCTAAGTTTACTTATTTTGAAATCTAGCGCAGTAGTTATTTTTGACACCCCCTCTTAAGAAATCCTGGTTCCGCAAAATAATGATCCCAAGGTAATCGAAGTTAATAAAGATAAATGTAATCACCTGAGCTCCCCATCCCAAACCAAGTGTAGATATGGCAGAAGGTGGGGACCATGAACCATCTTCTCTGCGAGCAATTACAAGTCCTGTTCCAATATTATATGTGACCATCACCCCAACTTTCACAATTGTAATAATTGCAAGGCCTTTTGCTCGTCGTAGAATGGCATCTGGAATTGACTTCTCGGGTTTCAAATAACCTACCTGTCAATGGAAATGCACCAAATCAGAATTAAACGTTGCACAATATCACAAGAGATATCTAGCTATGCAAATGAACAGATCCATGAGTTCCTCTCCCCGTGACCAGTTACAACCAGTGCAGGATAGTTGCACGCACATTTCTTTATTTCTTTCGTCTCCTTTTGGATAAACAAAAGGAGAAAGGGCTGAACATAAAGGAGAAAACAAAATAAAATTTAGGCCAAAACAAGCTTTTCTAGAATGCAGGCTTTCTTGTTCGATTCCCATTGAAAGGAGGTCATATAGTGCAAAACTCCTAATTCATGCCCGCCTTTCAATGACTTGCACAGAATTTGTTAAACATCAGCAATGAATGACAGAAAAAAAAAAAAGGATCTTAAAACCTTACCTTATGATAGCCTTGAATTGTGTTTGCTGCCTTGTAAATTTCATATTCCATGGTCTGTCCCCATGGAAAGTTAACCCACGATCTCAAAGTGCTGAGGTCTGTCAGGTCATGGGTTGGTAGCTGGGCAGCATTGCTTACTTGGTCCATCAAATATGTTTGGACACACTCGAGTCGCACACAACATACATCACAGACTCGCTGGGGATCTGTGACACGAAACTTTACTGGCAACAAACTCCTTCCTCTAGAGCAGTCACCACAAAATATTCCTCCACAGAACCTACAGTGATGCCTGGAGCACATAATCGGATGAAACCGCACACCACAAAGCATACAAGCAGCAGCAGTGCTATCAGGCAACCATTTAGGAGGGTCCTGTTCAAGAATTTCACTCACGTTACCAAAATTAGCCTCAGTGAGAGTTTGGGCCATCTCTTGCCAAGCTTGCTCAAGTAGATGGCTGGACAACCACGAAATCCCACACCCCTGTAAATCACCAGAAGCGATTGCATTCACTTTTCCACGAGCTGCAAGTAAAATTTCTAAAATCACATCCCACATAGTCAACTCCTTGTCTTCTCCAATATACTGACTCCACCCCATATCACCTTCAGGAAAATAACCACCATTGGAGTGAAAACCACCTCTATTCGTCCACTCTTCACGATTACTTTCTATCATGGGCGGAACAGAAACAGGAATCCAAACCCCGGTTTCTTCATAATGAGGCGAGTCATAATAAAAGTAATTCCCTAGCTTTTGATGGGTAATTTTTGTTTCTTCTCTCTTCTCATCATTCCCCTCCTCAAATAACCCAGTATCACTTTCTTCAGGTCTAATCATTTTCTGGCTCCCAATTTTCCCATTATCCTGTGATCAGTACACAATTATAACACATCAGCACACAATTATAACACCATGTAAAGATCAAAACTTTTTCTTATTATTATTATTATTATTATTATTCTGGTTTTGAACTAATAAAAACTGAAAAAAATTGACATGAAATATAAAAAATGAAAAAAAACCAACAACAATACAATATAAGTAAAGAAACAAGCAATGGAATCGGGGTGAATAGGATAAGTGATTTTACCGATGGAGGAGAATTCGTGGGACGATGGAAATCAGAAACCCTAGAATCCAGGTTGTGGGTATTTTCGGAGTTTACAGGGCTGCCCTCCATGGAAAGCAACTCTTATCAGAACGAAGAAGCAATCAATAGAAACAAATAAATTAACGATCTCCAGTAGCAAGAATAATAACAATAACAATAACAATAGAGAGACAGAGAAAACGTGCAAAAGAGAGGATTGTCAAAGGCAATCAGTGCATAAGCTGTTGACGGAAACTTGTAGCTATGAAATATTGGCGTGTCGTTGTGCTAATGTGTATTTCCCGTCTTCATAAAAGTCTATTTAAGGGTTTTTTTTTTTTTTTAGTCTACCTTAAATAAATAAAGAGATAAGATATAAAGAGAAAAGATGTACGAAACTCATACAAAAATAAAAATAAAAATAAAAAAGAATATTTATATTTATAATTTCTTTTTTCTATTTTTTTCTTTAAAATATACACATAAAATAACTAACATGATGATACTAATTATTTTTTAAGTATCATAAAATATAAAATAAATCAGCAAAACATTATTATTAAGATGCAAAACATTACTGTAGAGAATTTTCCAATCAAATTTTCTCATCTTACATGCTTCTCTTTTCAATTTCTATATCTCAAAAAAGAAAAAAAATAATTAAAAAAGAACATGAAAATAGAGAATGGGCTAAGATATAAACGAATATAAAAAAAAATAAGGATTAATTATATATTTTCTAAGAAAAAAGAGTGACTAATTACTTACTTTTTAAAATATAGGGACTAAATCATAAGAACTCAAAAAGAAAGTTTAAAGGCACATAAAAAGGATTTGGTAGCTTGGGTGGGCCGCCAAATTATCAGTTGCCTTGTAATAAAAAACCCAACTTTTGGCTAAAGAAGCGGAGCCCAACTGAGCCCAACCACAATTATATCTCCCTTCGTTTTGCTTAGGAGAAAGCCAGCAGCAGCAAGCTAGTCTTTAGTAGGGTTTATATCCCCACAACCACACAGAGAAGGGAAGACCAGTCGATTTGTGATTTGAAAAATGGGGTGGAAAGCTGCTGAGAAACTGATTAGGCACTGGAAAGTACTCAGAGGAGATAATGTAAAATACCAATAACATCACCATCATTTCTTTGCTTTGTGGGCTTAATGGATTAATTGTTTTCTTTTTTACATTTACAGGTTATGATAATCAGAGGAAAGGATAAAGGTGAGACTGGCGTTGTTAAGCGTGTCGTTCGCTCTCAAAATCGTGTTATTGTCGAGGGCAAAAATCTGGTATGACATTTAATTATTATTATTATTACTACTGTTTCCCTTTATTTTCTGTTTAAGCAACTCTGTTTTCTTTTTTATTTAATTTTGAAAAACAAGAACTGGGTTGTGTTTTTTTAAAAAATTTTTTTTTATACTGCCTTGTATCCATTTATGGTTTGGCTGACTGCCCTTCATTATTGTAGTTGGCATCAAATCCTATTTAATCTAGTGTTTATGTAAAAGTTTCTTTCTTTGATTTTTTCTGAAATTCCAAATTTTCTTTGGGGACATGCTTGATAATTATCAGCAGTAACTTACGAAGAAATCTGAATGAGGATGGTATGGTTCAATTTCATCCCTTTTCTTGGCGTGATGATTTTTCTTCCTGTCTCGTTAATTACAATGTGAAGAGCAAAGTAGTCAAGGAAAGTGAAAGATTGTTTTGGGTCAAAGAAAATGGAGGTGGATATTACACTTAAAAGAGTGTTGTACCAATGTTTTCCAAACTAGGAAATGGTGATGCCATGTTATGTTTAGTGTATATGATCTTTTTCTCTCATGTTATGTTAATAATTCTTTTGGTTCCCCTGTCTGTTAGGCTTTTCTGTGCTTGATTATTAGAAATTTGTCTGCAACTTATGAGCTTAGTTTGGGTATTCATTTTGTTCTATCTCCTTATGAATTATAGGATTTTTGTCAATGAGTTTCCTGGAGACATAGGTTGTCTGTATTTTCTTGTAAAATATCTTTCATTGTCTTGTAAATCTTTGTCGCAGGTGAAAAAGCACATCAAGGCAGGTGAAGGTCATGAAGGTGGAATCTTTACCGTTGAAGCCCCACTTCATGCATCAAATGTTCAAGTTGTTGACCCAGTTACAGGGTATGGTTAATTTGAGGTTTCTGATTTAACAATCATCGGTTTTTATGCTCCTGTGTTTCATACTTTGGACTCATTTTCAAGCAGTCGGTTACTTGTGCAGGAGGCCATGCAAGGTTGGAATTAGATATCTAGAAGATGGTACTAAAGTAAGAGTTTCAAGAGGTGAAGGATCATCTGGGTCCATAATTCCTCGTCCTGAGATTTTAAAGATAAGGACAACTCCAAGACCTACTGTTGGTACATCACTAAAAACTTACCTTTTTGCTGTGACTCATTTGACTAGAATTTAAAACTTTTGAAATTTGCATTTGATGGGAGATAGGAATGGGATATGAGGCAATGTGTAGTGTCTGTCTTTGCTTATTTATTATAAATTCACATGACACATGCTAATGCCAAGGGGATATACAGCTATCATGTGAATAAATTCTGTGTTTATAATCTTTTGTTAAGTATAACAACACATTAAATAGTAATTCAAAATGGTAAATCCAAAGAACATAGAATATATAGAAGCATCTCCCCATGCCAAAACATAGGTACGCATAAGAAATTAAGTTCCCGGTGCTACTTAGCATGCACTTCATGATTCATAATTGGTGGAATACATGGAAAAAAAAACAAGTAAAAGATTCATCATGTATCAGAAATGGAAGAAGCTTACTGGCATATGCAATGTGTTTCTGGAAAGAACAAAAAAAAAAACAGATTCTGATATTGAGTGATTGAAATCTTTCATATCATGAGATGGTATGTTTTGAATCTCCTTTTCTCTATTTAGCCAATTTGATTAACGGGTGTGTGTAAGTTGGTGACTATAGTTGATTGACAGCCCTCATTAAATGGATTATAAAAATTGGACCTGATTGAGATGAAGTATGGTTTAGTTTGTAACGCATTATATATGTGGTCCAAATAGCTTGGTCTATGAGGTATGTGATGATGAAAAGGTGTTGAGCGGGACAAGTACCTCATGGCTCATTGCTGGTGTAATTTCACAAATTTCTGCCAGCAAGTCACTAGGCTGGATGTGTATCATCTAAAAGGATTTCACCATGCGAGCATTGTTCTAGTGTTTATTCCTTGAGTGAAAAACATGTTTCTTGATTGGTGGAGGGAAGAGGAGGGAGGACTCTATCTGGTATTTTGGTAAGATAAATGGAGGTTGAATGGCTTTTGATGGGACTGAAGTAATTCTGAATTGCTCGGTTGAATTATTGTTCTGAATAAATAAAGAAAATGCACCAATAAATATATGAGATGTGATTTCATTCCAAACATTTTATTTATGAAACTTGCTCTAGAATAAGTTAACACGTACAAAGTATTATCTGAAACTCGTAAGATAATCTTTCCATTGTTTTCACTCCTGTTCAAAGTCATCGTTGGCAATAAACTGATTTAATATTCTTTTTCCAGCTGGTCCCAAGGATACCCCAATGGATCTTGTGTTGAAGAAGACATACGATGCTAAAACCGGGAAGGGAATGCCTGACCTGTGAGCAAATCTTGTTCATTTTTGTGGCAGACATTAAGCATGTTGATGAGAAGTGTTGCGCAATGTGAAAAATAATGATTTTGTAAGGAATTCAGCTCCCAGTTTTACCATTTGATTAGCACATTTTCAAAGTGGGATGTTTGGATTAATTTGTAATCGCCCAAATGTAGCTGATCTGCCTATGTGTGGGTGTTTCTTGCCTGCGTTCATGATCCGTGGCCAAAACAGAGATTAATTTGAGCACTCGTAGATGAAATGTAAAGGTAGTGGGCTAAAGATGTCACTGATGCCGTTCAGGGGCTTTCATTTAATGCCAATTTGAGAAGAGTTCTTAACTTGACAAGGTTATTTTGTTTATATCGGTACTGAAATCCAACAGTAAGACCCTCCGTTGTTCCAAAACCAATTGATTCAACTTTCGTATCTCCAATCTATTGTAGACGATGGAGGATGACGCAGGGCCTTGAATGGATGAATATCCCCTCCCGTAGCAGTGTTCTATGAAAAATTGACAGATGCTTCAAGCTTTTTCTTGTCATTCCAAGGGTTCTGTTCCTTTCGAACCCTTTATATTTAGACGATGGAGGATGACTTCTCAAGTCGATCAAAGCTTACGATTGACTCGCTATCATTAAAAAGAGCTAATCGGAATGGGAAATCACTGTAGTTCGTTCCAAATTATTCCCACGGCTTATTGGAACAGTGAAATGTTATTTTTGCTCTTTCATCTATAACACTTAACATTGATTTTGCATTGAAATCTTTCCATGTAGTTTATTTATCACAGGAATAAATAAATATTTGTCTTTCTTGATTGTACAGTGAGATCATCAGAATATTTTTAAATTTTTTTT
>Ga0325400_1005672_pt1 | contig 11797 bp, 9 predicted proteins | sample PopdelMetagenome_2_FD_205662 | JGI IMG/M metagenome (GOLD analysis project Ga0325400, IMG submission 205662) | Populus deltoides microbial communities from Bellville, Georgia, United States - Xylem-PdKOR-R1 | ecosystem: Host-associated > Plants > Phyllosphere > Stem > Wood/Secondary xylem...
GGCGTGACGATCTCGGTGGGCACGGGCTGGTCGCGCTCGACCGGGTTCCCGCAGGCCAGGTCGATGGCCGCGGCCATGGCCCGGTAGCCGAACTCGAAGGTCTGCTGCTGCACGACACCGGTGATCCAGCCGTCGCGCAGGCCGTCGACGGCGGGGTCGGAGAGGTCCCAGCCGACGACGTCGACCCGGTCCTGGGCGCCCTGGCCGCGGACGGCGGCCGCGACGCCGATGAGCGCCGGCTCGCCGGTGGCGTAGACGTAGCGCAGGTCCGGGTTGCCCGTCAGCAGGTTCTCCGCCGCCGACTGGGCGGTCTCCTGCACGTTCTTGCCGTCGACGACGGTGCCCACGGTCATGCCGCCGGCGGTGACGGCGTCGGCGAAGCCCTGCTGGCGCTCGAGCTGGATGGTGGAGTTCAGCGCACCGACGATGCCGACCTCGCCCTCGCCGCCGGACTGGTCCAGCAGCGCCTGGCCGATCTGCGCGCCGCCCTCGGAGTTCGCGGTGCCGACCTGGGCGTCGACGGCGGGGTCGTCGACGATGGCGTCCACGGCGACGACCGGGATGCCCGCGGCGTCGGCGGCCTGCACGGAGGGCTTGATGCCCTCGGTGTCGATGGCGTCCACGATGATCGCGTCCACCCCGCCGGCGACCAGGGTGTCGATCGCGTTGGCCTGGGTCACCGAGTCGTCGTTGCCGCTGATGATCTGCAGGTCGACCCCCTGCTCGTCGGCCATGGCCTGGGCCGCGGCGTTGATCTGGTTGAAGAACAGCGCCTGCAGGTTGATGGTGACCAGCCCGACCGTGAAGGGGCCGTCGGCCGGCTGCTCGCAGCCCACCGGCTGCGCGCTGGGGGCCGGCAGCGAGGCCGGTGCCTGGCTGCCGGGGGCCGCGGAGTCCGCGGTCGAGCCGCTGTCGCACGCGGCGAGGGCCAGCAGGCAGGCGCCTGCGGCGAGGGCGAGGGGGCGGCGCTTCACGGGTTCTCCTCGGGACGGGGTGGGCGGGGCGGGGCGGTGCCGTGCGGTCAGGCGGTGCGGGCGAGCTGGTCCAGGGCGGCGGTGACCTGGTCGGGGGCCGGGGCGGCGCGGGCGCCCTCCCGGGTGCAGGACAGGCTGGCGGCCACGCCGGCCCGGGTGGCGGCGGTGACCGGGGGGAGGCCGGCGGCCAGCCCGGCGAGGTGGGTGCCGACGAAGCAGTCCCCCGCGCCGGTGTCGTCGACGACGTCCACGGGCAGGGCGGGTCCGGACGCCGCGCCGTCGGGGCCGGCGAGCTCCCAGCCGGCGGCGCCGTCGGTGACGACCAGCGTGGTGCGCGGGCCGCGGTCGGCGGCGGAGAGCCCGAGCAGGCCGGTCAGCCGGGCGCGGCCCACGACGACGTGGTCGGCCGCGGCGAGCGCTGCCCGGGCCACCCCGGCGTCCTCGCAGCCGTCCAGGTCGACGGCCAGCACGACACCGGGGCGGGCGGCGCCCGGCAGCTGCGCGGCGCGGTACCCGTCGAGGTAGAGCAGGCCCCCGCCGTCCCCGGCCAGCCGGTCGGCGACCCGGGCCACGTGCGCGGCACCCAGGGCGTCGTCCTGGCTCACCACCGACCGCCGGCCCGCGCCGTCCACCAGCACGATGGCGGTGGACAGGTAGCCGGACCGGTCCGTCCACCCGGTGTCGACGCCCTCGGCGTCCAGCTGGGCGAGGAACAGGTCGCTGGGCAGGTCCGACCCCACCACGCCGGCGAAGGCGGCACGGGCGCCGGCCCGGGCGGCGGCCACCGCCGCGTTGGCCCCCATGCCGCCGGGCAGCTGGTCGATGGCGGTGGCGTGCACCCGCTCGTCCGGGGACGGGAAGCGGGGCACCCGGCCCACCACGTCGAGGTTGGCGTAGCCGCAGAAGACCACCGGCGCACCGGGCGTCACCGGCCGGCCGCCCGGGCCACGTCGCGCACCTTGGCCGGGTCGACCCGACCCCACCAGCGGCCGTTCTCCTTGGCCGCCGACGCCACGATCGCGCCGTCGCACTCGGCCAGCAGCGCCGCGGCGTTGGTGGGGTCGACCCCGCTGCCGATGATCACCGGCAGCTGGGTGTGGTCGCGGATGCCGACGACCTCGGAGACGCTCGTGGCGTGCCCGGTGCGCGAGCCGGTGGCGATGAGCACGTCGGCGTCGAAGAACTCGGCGTCCTCGGTCTGCTCGGCCAGCGTGCGGTCGGCCACGATCGCGTGCGCCCCGTGCTTGACGTGCACGTCGGCGAAGACCTTGACCGGGTCGGCGCCGATGCCGTGCCGGTAGCGGGTGGTGCGGGCCGCCTGGCCCTCGATGACGCCCTCGTTGGCCACGTAGGCGTTGACCCACTGGTTGACCCGGACCCAGCCGGCCCCGGCGGCCCAGGCGCTGGCGACCGAGCACTCACCGGCGTTGGACAGCACGCTCACGCCCACCTTCGGGCCCAGCTCGGCGACCACCGCGGCGGTGATCACGCCCATCGAGGCGGCCACCTCGTAGCCGTGCTCGCCGGGCTTGAGGAAGGGCAGGTCCCAGTGGTTCTCCACGATCACCGAGTCGAAGCCGTTGCCGGTGTAGGCGCGCGCCTCCTCCACGGCGAAGCGGACGATCTCCGCGACCGGCTGGCCCCGGTACGCCGGGCTGCCGGGCAGGGCGGGCAGGTGCACGGCGCCGATCAGGGCGGTGCCCTCCCCGAACAGCTCGGCGACCGCCGAGGGCTTGCGGGGGTAGACCCCGAGGGGTGCGGACACCGTCGTCACCATCCGTGTAATCGATTGCCAAGGCGTGACCGACGCTACAGCCCGCTCCCTGGCGGCCGTCAAGAGGCAATCGTTTACATTCGTGTTGCGGCTGGTCAGGACGACGACACGCGACCGACACGGGCGCGGGCGGACCTGGTCGTGCAGGATGGGACGACCCCCGGCTCCGGGGTCGGGACGGGGGGACCGTGGGTCGGGTGACCATCCGGGACGTCGCCGAGCGCGCCGGCGTCTCCACCGCCACCGTCTCGCGGGCCCTGTCCGGCGCCCGGCCGGTCTCGCCGACGGTGCTGGAGACCGTCACCCGCGCCGCCGACGACCTGGGCTACTCGGGCAACGGCATCGCCAGCGCGCTGCGCCGCAGCCGCACCGACACCGTCGGCATGGTCGTGCCCAGCATCGCCAACCCGTTCTTCACCGCGCTGGTCGAGGGCGTCGAGCACGCCCTGCAGCAGGCCGGGCGGCAGCTGTTCCTCTGCTCGTCGCGCTCGGACCCCGACCTGGAGGCCCAGCGGCTGCGCAGCCTGGTGGCCCGGCAGGTCGACGGCATCGTGATCAGCCCGGTCCACGGCATCCGCAGCCGCGAGGCGCTGGCGTGGGCCACCGACCAGCTGCCCCTGGTGCAGGTCGACCGCTACGTCGCCGGGGTGGACAGCGACTGGGTCGGCGTGGACGACGACGTGGCCCTGCGGCTCGTCGTGGACCACCTCGCCGACCGCGGGGTGACCAGCGCGGCGTTCGTCAGCTCGACGCTGACCAACTCCTCCACCGAGCTCCGCGTCGCCGGCTTCCAGGAGCACACGGCCCGGCGGGGGGTCGCGGTCCGGGACGTGCTGCTCGGCGAGTACTCCATCGCCTGGGGCCGCGACGCCATGCAGCGGCTGGTGGCCGCGGGGCCCCTGCCCGACGCCGTGGTCTGCGCCGACGACCTGATCGCGCTGGGCGTGCTGCAGGCGTGCGCGGCGGCGGGGGTCGCCGTCCCCGGGGACGTGCTGGTCACCGGCTTCGACGACATCCCCTACGCGGCGTTGTCGGACCCGCCGCTGACCACCGTCCGCCAGCCCCAGGACGACATCGCCGAGGAGGCGGTCCGGCTGCTGTCGGCGGCGCTGGGCCCGCACCGGGCGCCGCCGGCCCGGGCCGCCCTCGCCCCGTCCCTGGTCGTGCGGGCCAGCACCGGCCTCACCGCCAGCGGCTGACCACCTCGCCGAACACCCGCACGGCCTGCTCGAGCTCGGCCACCTCGACGTACTCGTCGCGGGCGTGCATGACCGCGGGGGTGCCCGGTCCCCAGACCACCACGGGCGCACCGGCGGCGAGCGGGCCGAGCACGGAGCCGTCGGTGAAGTAGGTGGCCGGCTCGGTGCGCACGGTGGCGGGCAGCGCCCGCACCCAGGGGTCGTCGGCGTCGGTGCGCAGCGGCGGCAGGTCGACGCGCACCTCGACGACGGCCACCTCGGGCTGGGCCCGCCACCAGGCCTGCAGCGCCGCGCCGTCGCCGACGGTGCGCATGTCCACGACGACCTCGGCGGCGTCGGGCACCACGTTGGGCACCGTGCCGCCGGCGACCACCCCGGGGTTCCAGGTCTCGGTGCCCAGGAACGGCTCGGTGGCCAGGGGCAGCTCGGCACCGGCCCGGGCGAGCACGGCGACCAGGTCGAGGACGGCGTTGTGGCCCAGGTGCGGGGTGCTGCCGTGCGCCGCCCGCCCGGCGGTCCGCACGGCCAGCCAGAGCGCGCCGCGGTGGCCGAGCACCACCTCGTTGCCGGTCGCCTCGGGGACGACGACGGCGCCGGTGGGCGTCCCGGCCAGCGCCCGGGCGGCGACGGCGGCGCCGTGCGAGCCGATCTCCTCGTCGCTGGTCAGCAGCAGGCCGACCGGGACCTCGGGATCGGCGGCGGCCACCGCGGCTGCCGCGGCCACCAGGCCGGCCTTCATGTCCGAGCCGCCGCGGCCCCACACCCGGCCGTCCTCGGCGTCGGCGCCGAACGGGTCGCGCTGCCAGTGCACGGCGTCGGCGGCGGGCACCGTGTCGACGTGGCAGGCGAACAGCAGCCGCGGCCGCGCCGGGTCGGTGGGCGTGGTGAGCAGGGTCCAGGGGTGGTCGGGGTCGTCGCCGTCGGTGCGCCGCAGGTGCGGTGCCTGCGCGGCCACCACCTCGCCGAGGACGCCGATGAGGTCGCGCTGCGGGCGGGGGTCGCCGGACACGGTGGGCCGGCGCACCAGCTCGCGGACCAGGTCGACCGGGTCGATCGTCATGCCCCCACCCTGCCCGTTCCACGTGGAACCGGCAGGCCTCACCAGGTGGGCGGGGCGGCCTGCGGCTGGGGCTGCGGCGGGGCGCCGCCGCCGCCGCGGACGTGGTCGACCCAGCCGCCGACCACCGACAGCCCGGCGAGCACGGCCGCCACCGCGGGCACCGGCAGCAGGAAGACCACCAGCAGCGCCTGGCCGAACGACGAGCCGTAGGACGACGCCGCGCTGACCACCGCCTGCAGCAGCACCGCGAGGGCCAGGGCCGCACCGCCGCCGACGACGGCCCAGCGGTCCCGGCCGGCCAGCAGGCGGGTGCCACCGAACAACGACGCGGCACCGGCGGGGATGCCGACCACGATGCCGAGCCAGCTGCTGGCGCCGCCGTCCGACCCGGCCAGCAGCACGATCGCGACCAGGCCCCAGAGCAGGGCGATCCCGCCGGCGACGAAGCCCAGCGACGCGGCCGCGGTGGCCTGCCCCGGCCGGCCGGGCCCGCGCGGCCAGGCCGGCGGGGGCGGGGGCGGCGGGGTCCAGCCCCAGGACTGCCCCCACGGCTGGGCACCCCACGGCTGCGGACCGCCCCAGGGCTGCTGCGGCGGGTAGGGCGGGAACGGGTCGGCCGGCCCGCCGGCCCAGGGCTGCGACGGCGGCGGGCCGCCGTAGGGCTCGTGCTCGGGCGCGTCGGCGCCGTCCCGGGGTGCGCTCACCCCTGCAGTGTGGCCGACCCCGTCGCCGCCCCCGGGCAGGTCAGTCGCCGGGCGCCTCGTGCCGCCCGCGCCCAGGGGCCGCCACCGCGGGCTCGCGGGCGTCGTCCCCGGGCGCCTCGTGCGCACCGTGGTGCGTCGGCGCGTCCAGCTTGGCCCCCTCGACGTCGAGGTCGGGCAGCACCTTCTCCGCCCAGCGCGGCAGCCACCAGGCCGACCGGCCCAGCAGCACCAGGACGGCGGGCACCAGCGTCATCCGCACCAGGAACGCGTCGATCAGCACGCCGACCGCCAGGCCGAAGGCGATCGACTTCACCACCGGCTCGTCGATGGTCAGGAAGCTGGCGAACACCGAGAACATGATCAGCGCCGCGGCGGTGACCACCCGGGCCGCGTGCCGCATGCCCTCCAGCACCGCCTCGCGGGGGGAGGCGCCGTGCACGTAGGCCTCCCGCATCCGGGAGACCAGGAAGACCTCGTAGTCCATCGCCAGCCCGAAGAGCACCGCGATGAGGATGATCGGCATCAGGCTGACCACCGGCCCGGCGCTGGCCACCCCGAACAGGTCGATCAGCCAGCCCCACTGGAACACCGCGACGACCGCGCCGAAGGAGGCCACCACCGACAGCAGGAACCCCAGCGCGGCCTTGACCGGCACCAGCACCGAGCGGAAGACCAGCAGCAGCAGGACCACCGACAGCCCGACGACCACCAGCGCGAAGGGCACCAGCGCGGCGCCCAGGGTGCTGGAGACGTCGATGGCCACCGCGGTCTGTCCGGTGACCGCGATCGAGCCGCCGGTCTGCTGCTCCAGCTGCGGGGCCAGGTCGCGGATGTCGCCGACCAGCCGGGTGGTCGCCTCGTCCTGCGGCCCGCTCTCGGGGATGACCTGGATCAGCCAGGTGGTCTCCCCGAGCTGCTGGGGGACGGCGGCCAGCACGTCGTCCAGCCCGCCGGTGGCGGTGCCGGGCACCAACCCCGGCGTGCCGCTGATCGCCTGCGCGACGGCCTGCGCGCCGGCCTGGCCGCTCGCTGCGTCGACGCCGTCGAGCAGCACGACGAGCGGGCCGTTGAGGCCGGGCCCGAAGTACTCCGCGACGGCCTCGTAGGTGGCCCGCTGCGAGCTGCCCTCGGCGGCGGTGCCGTTGTCGGGCAGCGCCAGCTCCAGCTTCGTGGTCGGCAGCGCGACCACCAGCAGCCCGGCGACGACGAGCAGCGCGGTCAGCCACGGCAGGCGGGTGACGAGCGCGGCCCAGCGGACGCCCAGCGACCGGCCGCCCGACGCGCTGGCCTCCTCCAGCCGGGCGGTGCGGCTGCCCGGCCTCGGGGTCAGCCGGGCGCCGGCGAAGCCCATCAGCGCGGGCACCAGGGTCAGCGCGACGGCGACGGCGACCAGCACGGTGCCCGCGGCGCCCAGGCCCATCACGGTGAGGAACGGGATGCCCACCACCGAGAGCCCGGCGAGGGCGACCACGACGGTGAGCCCGGCGAACACCACCGCGGAGCCCGCGGTGCCCACGGCGCGCCCGGCCGACTGCTCGGGGTCCGCGCCGGCGGCCAGCTGGGTCCGGTGCCGGGACAGGATGAACAGCGTGTAGTCGATCCCGACCGCCAGGCCGATCATCAGCGCCAGCGTCGGGGCCGAGGAGGACAGCGTGGTGAAGCTGCCGATGGCCAGGAACCCCAGCAGGCCGACGGCGACGCCGACCAGCGCGGTGAGCAGGTTCATGCCGGCGGCCAGCAGCGAGCCCAGCGCGATCGCCAGGACGGCGACGGCCACCGCGACGCCGACGAACTCCAGCGGCCCCACGGTCACCGCGGTGGTCTGGAAGGCGTTGCCGCCGACGTCGACGGTGAGCCCGGCGTCCGAGGCGGCGGTGGTGGCCTCCTGCAGCTGCTCGAGGGCGTCGTCGGCCAGCAGCGTGTTGTTGACCGTGTACTGCACGTTGGCCAGCGCCGCCCGGCCGCCGAGGCTGATGGCCTGGGACTGGAAGGGGTCGACGACGGCCCCGACATCGGTGACCTGGCCCATCGCCTGCACGGCGGACTCGATGGCCTGCTGGTTGGCGGGGTCGGCGACGCTGGAGCCGTCGGGGGCGACGAAGACCACCTGGGCGCTGGCGCCGGCCGCGGCGGGGGAGACCTCGGTGAGCCGGTCCAGGGCCTGCTGGGACTCCGAGCCGGGGATGGTGAACCGGTCGTCGAAGGACAGCCCGCGCACCAGGACCGCGGCCGCCACGCCGGCGAGGACGAGCACCCAGACGGCGACGACGGCCCACCGGTGGCGGAAGGAGGCGCGGCCGAGCCGCTGCAGCAGGGTGGACACGGGGCGCTCCTACGGGGTGGGGGCGGTCGGCGGGGCGGTGACGCCCCGGACGAGGGCGAGGAAGGCCGAGCGCTCCAGGGCGCCCACGGGCGTGCCGGGGGTGCTGGCCGAGGCCAGGGCGAGGCCGTGGTGCAGGGCGAGGAAGGCCTGGGCGACGTCGGCCGCCGGCGCGGTGAGGGTGGTGCCGAGGGTGTCCGCGGCGCGGGTGAGCACCTCGGCGACCTGGGTGGTCATGGCGGCGGAGAACCGGTCGAGCAGCCTGGCGGCGTCGGCGTCGCGGGCGGCCAGCAGCTGGTACTCGGTCAGCACCAGGGTCCAGGTGCGGCTGGCGGCCAGCAGGTCGGCGACCCGGTCGACGGCGGCGGTCAGCGGGTCGGGCGCGCCGGACACCGCGGCGACCAGCTGCTCGGCGGCGGCCAGGTCGCGCGCGGTCTCCCGCGTCATCAGCGCGGCGAACAGCTCGTGCTTGGTGGTGAAGCTGGAGTAGAAGGCACCGCGGGTGAACCCGCCGCGGCGGCAGATGTCCTCGACGCTGGCCGCGGCGAAGCCGGTGTCGGCGAAGGTCTCCAGCGCGGCGTCCAGCAGCCGTTCCACGGTGACCGCCCGCCGGCGGGTCGTCGGGGCGCTCACGATGCAGGACTGTATTGGATGCAGCCCTGCATCGCGCGGCCGCTCAGATGGTCGGGAGCACCTTCTTCATCTGCTCCTCGGTGTCGGTGCCGAGCTTCTCCAGGGCCGGCTTGAGCAGCGGTCCGGCCACCGTCGCGACACCGTGGAAGTCGAAGTCGACGTGGTAGGTGATCTCGGTGGTGCCCGGGTCGACCGCGCGCAGGGAGATGGTGTCGGTGGAGGTCACCGTCTTGTTCTCCCCGACCAGCGTCAGGTGGTCGGGCTCCCACCGCTCGAGGCGGTACTCCAGCTCGGTCTCCCGCCCCAGGAACTCGCTGACGTTGTGCCAGCGGGACCCGACCTGGACCGGCTGGCCGTCCAGCGGGGTGCAGGTCTTGGTGCCCGGGTCCCAGGCCTCGGCGTGGGCGAAGTCGGCCAGGTAGGGCCCGACCTTCTCGATGGGGGCGGAGACGGTGAACGTGCGCTCGACGGTCGGCATGCCGCCGGGGATGCCCCCGGCGGCACGCCCTCACACCAGGGCGCGGCCGACCGCGACGGCGCGGGTGTCCGGGGCGGCGACCCGCACGGCGTCGGCCGCCTGGTCGTCGGCCTCGGTCTGCGACCGGCGCTCGGCCTCGACGCGGGCGGCGTAGGAGGCGACCTCGTTGGCGATCCGCTCCTCGTCCCACCCGAGGACGCCGGCCACGGCGCGGGCCACCGGCTCGGCGGACTCGGTGCCGCGGTGCGGGGTCTCGATGGAGATGCGGGTGCGGCGGGCGAGCAGGTCGTCCAGGTGCAGGGCGCCCTCGTGCGCGGCGCCCCAGACCATCTCGACCATGAGGTACTCCTCGGCGCCGGGCACCGGCTGCAGGAGGTCGCGGTCCTCGGCGGCCAGGGCCAGCACGTCGGGGGTCATCGAGCCGAACCGGTTGAGCAGGTGCTCGGCGCGGTAGCGGCCGATGCCCCACTGCTCGGCCAGCCGGTCGAGGGTGTTGACCATCGCGTGGTAGCCCTCGGCGCCCAGCAGCGGGATGTCCTCGGTGACGCTGGCCGGGACGGTCCGGGTGACGTCCTCGGCGACGGCGTCCACGGCGTCGGCGGCCATCGGCCGGTACGTCGTGTACTTGCCGCCGGCCACGGAGATGACGCCGGGCGAGGGCCGGGCGACGGCGTGCTCGCGGGAGAGCTGGCTGGTGTCCTCGGACTCCCCGGACAGCAGCGGGCGCAGCCCGGCGTAGACGCCGGAGATGTCCTCGTGCGACAGGGGCGTGGTCAGCACCTTGTTCACGTGCTCGAGGATGTAGTCGATGTCGGCCCGGGAAGCCGCCGGGTGGGCCTTGTCCAGGTCCCAGTCGGTGTCGGTGGTGCCGACGATCCAGTGCGAGCCCCACGGGATGACGAACAGGACCGACTTCTCGGTCTTGAGGATCAGCCCGGTCTCGCCGTTGATCCGGTCGCGGGGGACGACGATGTGCACGCCCTTGGAGGCGCGGACGTGGAACCGCCCGCGGCCACCGACCAGGGTCTGCAGGTCGTCGGTCCACACGCCGGTCGCGTTGACCACGACCTCGCTGCGGACGTCGACCTCCTGGCCGGTCTCCACGTCGCGCACCCGGGCGCCGACGACGCGGCCCCCGACGCGGGTGAAGGAGACGACCTCGGCGGAGTTGAGCACGGTGGCGCCGTACTTCGCGGCGGTCAGCGCGACGGTGAGGGTGTGCCGGGCGTCGTCGGCCTGCGCGTCGAAGTAGCGGACGGCACCGACCAGCGCGTCGGGCTTGAGCGCCGGGAAGAGCTTGCGGGCACCGGTGCGGGACAGGTGCTTCTGCGAGGGCATCGGCTCGCTGAGCGCACCGAACCGGGCCAGGCCGTCGTAGAGGGCGAGGCCGGCGGTGACGTAGGGCCGCTCCCACACGCGGTGGGTCAGCGGGTAGAGGAACGGCAGCGGCTTGACCAGGTGCGGGCTGATCCGGTTGACCGCGAGGTCGCGCTCGTGCAGCGCCTCGCGGACCAGCCCGAAGTCGAACTGCTCCAGGTAGCGCAGGCCGCCGTGGAAGAGCTTGGAGGACCGCGACGAGGTGCCCGACGCGAAGTCGCGGGCCTCGACGAGGGCGGTCTTCAGCCCGCGGGTGGCGGCGTCCAGCGCGACACCGGCGCCGGTGACCCCGCCGCCGACGACGAGGACCTCGAACTCCTCGGCGGCCAGCGCGGCCCACGCGGCGGCGCGCTGCTCGGGACCCAGGGAGGGGACGGCGGACATGGCGAACTCCTCGCGACGTCGAGTCCGGCGCGGCTCTGCTCCGGACGCTCGACCGCCACGGTAGGACCGGTGCACGGGCCCGGCGATGCGAGCCGTACGACCATGTCGTACAGCAGCTGGCTAGTCGGCACCCCACGCGATGGACAGCCGGACCGCCTTCTCCCAGGTCGGGTACTCCGCGGCCAGCTGCCGGGCCCGTGCCGGGACGGGGCTCCACTGCGCCGAGCGGTGCCAGTTGCGGCGCAGCGCCTCGACGTCGGCCCACAGCCCCACGGCCAGCCCGGCGGCGTAGGCGGCACCCAGCGAGACGGTCTCGCCGACCATCGGCCGCACGACGGGGGTGTCCAGCACGTCGGCCACGAACTGCATGAGCAGGTTGTTGGTGGTCATGCCGCCGTCCACCCGCAGGGACGGCAGCTGCAGCCCCGAGTCCGCGGCCATCGCCAGCACCACGTCGCGGGTCTGCCAGCCGGTCGCCTCCAGCACCGCCCGCGCCAGGTGGCCCTTGGTGACGTAGGAGGTCAGCCCGGCGACCAGCCCCCGGGCCTCGCCGCGCCAGTGCGGGGCCAGCAGCCCGGAGAACGCCGGGACGACGTAGCAGCCGCCGTTGTCCTCCACGGTGCGGGCCAGCGTCTCGATCTCGGGGGCGGTGCCGATCAGGCCCAGCCCGTCGCGCAGCCACTGCACCAGCGCGCCGGCGACCGCGACCGACCCCTCCAGCGCGTAGTGCACCGGCTCCCCGGCCAGCTGGTAGGCCACCGTGGAGATCGACCCCGACCGGGTCCGCACCAGCTCGGTGCCGGTGTTCTGCAGCAGGAAGCTGCCGGTGCCGTAGGTGCACTTGGCCTCGCCCGGGGCGAAGCAGGCCTGGCCGAACAGCGCCGCCTGCTGGTC
>Ga0325400_1005673_pt1 | contig 11796 bp, 3 predicted proteins | sample PopdelMetagenome_2_FD_205662 | JGI IMG/M metagenome (GOLD analysis project Ga0325400, IMG submission 205662) | Populus deltoides microbial communities from Bellville, Georgia, United States - Xylem-PdKOR-R1 | ecosystem: Host-associated > Plants > Phyllosphere > Stem > Wood/Secondary xylem...
TATGTATGTATATATGACCTAAGTGAATTGACGAGACTTCAGATATTTATTGCACAGCCTTTCATGGCTACGAAATTTAGGCACTGAAGATCATGCACATGTTTTTCTGTGACGTGCATTTAACGAATTGGGGTCACGCCGTGGAAGATTGTTTTGCCAAAATAGTGCTTATTTTTTGATATATATATATTTTTAAATATATTTAACTTGTCGATATTAAATATATAAAAAAAATATAAAACATATTATTTTAATACATTCTCAAATAAAAAATACTTTACACTATAATATCAAGTACAAAATTAATTTTTGTATATATTAAGAAAAAATTATCATATAATCAACAAATTATCAAGGGAGATTAAATTACTAATTGTCATTTTAATCAACAAAAAAAAATTTGTAATGTAATCAACAAATTATGTGCGTTTTACGAATCTAGCCTCGACAAAAGAATTTAACTTTCAAAATTTAAAAAATTTTTGTTTTTTTTTCTTTGGATAATTTGGCGGGAAACTCTAGTATACCAAAATTAATATAATCAAGTTACTCTTATTCCTAGACATTGAATAAAAAATTGAATGGCATCTAATTAAATGTACTCATGTCCCACTAACAACATACATTGAGCATTGCCACTAACAAAATTGTGTGGTTAAGGTTAGGTCAAGCTCAGCCAGCTATGGAAGAAAATACAGGCCACCAACTTGGTCATTGATTTGCCTCAATTCATAGAAATTCAGAATGAGTTAAAGAAGGAATCTGGACTTGGAAAATAAGAAGCTACATGGCCCGAGGGAGAAAGGGATTGGTAGCTAAGTATGATGATTATTATGGAATCGTATTGTCATGATCAGAACCGCGCACCAAAAAGTCTAGAAATCAAGGAATAATCCGACTCATTTTATTTTCTTAATAAATTAATAATCCGACTCATCTTCCTTAATTGCTTTTATATTGACGGCTATTTAATCCTTTATGGTTTTCAAGTAGTTTTCCACTATTTCTTTTGATATGTATTGGGAAATAGCCCTACTAGGCCCCTTCTAGTTATACAGAAGAATTAAAAATTATACAAATTAAGGAATATGATGAAGTTTTAAAATTCAAAATGCTAAAGATTAAGGTTTTTTAAGTGTTTGGATAGTGGATAATTACACATTCACATTAATATTTCATTCTTTAGAGCTTACAAAGTTAATGGTCAGTTGTAGAAGAACTTAGTTGTAGAAAAACTAACGCCTGCAAAATAATTTCTTTTTGTAGGATTTAAGGATCATCTGATGAGAAAGTTAATGACTTTTAATATAAGATTGTAGTACATGAGAGAATGAGCTTTAAATTCTAAAAACAAGAGTTTATTCTTGTTTATTTATGATAAATGATTTGAGAATAAGAGTATAAATACTTATAAAATTGATAAATGTGAACCTTTTCTTGTTGCTTTAATAGAAAAGTTTAAATGTCATTTTCTCCTGATAGCATTAGTGAAGGATAAATAAGAGATTGCAAAGCTGCACCAATCATCTGCCCAGATAAATTTTATGGCTCTAATTGAAAATATTGTTTAGAAAAATGCAATTGATGTTGAACACAATGATAAAATTACCTTTCTCAATGTTAAAAAAATTCATGTTTGGTAATGTTGAAATTAATAAGAACGTCGACATCAATAATATTGAGGTAGGATATCGTGAAAAGAAGAAGAAAAAATAACGACAAATGATATTGAGTAAGAGTCTCAGAATTCAACATTAGTTATAAGTTTTTGATTCATAAAAATTAGAGCTTGCAAGAGTTCTAAAATTGTTAGAATTTTGCAATATCGAGATCATCAATCATATGTTAGAGTTTTATTATAGTCAGAAGATAATTAACTAGTTTTCAACATTAGTCTTAGATTTGTAAGGCTATTTAAAGCCATCTTGAATATTAAATTTGATTTTTTTTATAGATTAAATAAACTTCTGTAAAAACATTTCCACTTCATCATCAAATACGTACTTACTTAGTACTATCTAATGTGACTTAATGAATAATTGTAAGAAGATGGAACATAGTGGATGTCATGTGGGCTAAACTTGCCCAATAATTTCTTACTGTGTGACATTAGACAATAGTGTTTTTCTTTTTCTGGTCAAAGACTCAAAGTCAAGCCACGTGATGACTTATCAAAGTTAGCTCGGCATGCAGCCGACTAGTCACTGTTAATCGCTACCTAGCTTCCAGTTCGATTCGTGCCAAACGTTTTGGTTTCTAACTGTGAGATGACAACTCTAAGGATGCAGCTATATATGATAGCGACAGTTTATCAAAGAACTTGTTTAACATATATATATAACACCATTATTTTTTCTCGTGAAGGTTTGGTATGATTTAGGAATATATCCCCGTAAGCAGTGTAGAATTTGATAAGCCTCTACTTTCTTCAAATCGTGCCCCACCTGTTTCTATTGATGACTACCCATCATAGACATAGGTGATGCACGGGGGTGTTCAAGAATAAAGTAGTATTCTGGTCTTGTAGGATGTTCAGTAGGCTCTGAGATTAGTTATAATATGTGTAAATTAGTCCGGATATTTGAAATTTAAAAAAAGGAAAAAGAAAAAAGAAAAAAGAAAAGAATGAAGCAGTATATATTTGGATGAATCCAAGTCTCTGTGTGTTTCTGTTAACTTGACAAGATTAAACTAAGCTATATGAACTTGTTACATTTGCTAGCTTGTGATCTTAACACCTGTATGTGGCTCGCATCTTTCTTATCAAACTATAGTGAACGCCAAAGGGGATATCATAATATGAGCAGGATGTCAACTTTTGAGATCCATTCAAAGATTTACTTGCTCTTCTTCTTATCCTTTTGTTTTAGAAGAAAAAAAGAAAAGATAAATGATATTAAGCTTCTGTATCACATACGAACACCATGCAAGTCATGATGGAAACTCTAAATCTGGTGAAAGTTTCCTGGGAAATTTATGATGTTAATGATAATCGCTGTACGAGACTCGTATAAACAATTTTTACATGTTAAAATAAGCAAAAAATAAAAAAATATTTGCATTATCGAAGAACTTTAGTAACTCAAACTTGAGTTGATTTTTATATTCTTGCAAATCCCAGTACTCAATCAAATTGTTGAAAAGATTATTCCAAAATCCTTCAATATGGCGCCATGGAGAGGATTCCAGCCAGTTTGACGGCTGTTGATGTAATCTTTGCAGCTTTGGAACTTTCAAGGTTGTCGTTCTAGGTCTAGAAACCATCAGAATCCTGTTCCTAAATTAATGTTTAGACTATTTAATGTCATAAATTTACTCTAAAAAGAGCATCGATGGACGGATTGATAAGTTCTAAAATTCAAGAATCTAAGAACTTACTCGAAACCAAGTAAAGTAGCAAAAAGCAGCAGACAAACATCACAAGTTATGATATAAGTTTATTACTCTAAAACTTGGCCACATCTTGCCCTGAATCGGCAGACACTATGAGATTTGTTGGGAGCCTAAATGTTGTTTGGTGGCTTTGACGAGGGTTAATTTGTAACTAGAAAAGAAACATGAAATGGATAGATATAGAATGACGGTTATAGAGAATAACTTAACCATGCTTTCCCATCGCAAACCGTGAAAAATAATCTTTATATAGCAAACCTTGATCATGTGCGGGTATCCCTACTCAGAATTTTATTTTATGGGAAATTTTAGCTTGAAATATGAGTTACGATATTAAAAAAATTATATAATTCATATTTTAAAAAAGTATTTAATAATTTAAATTACTGAGCTGAGATGATTATTTGATATAATATCAAATCTTTGCTAACTAAATAGTCACGAGTTTTAATTTTATTATCTTTATTCTATTTGATAAAAATTAAGCACAAGATAATATGAGCCTATGTAAATTCCAAATCCAAAAAGGCTTTCACTTGGAGAAATATGTTAGAAAATTATATAAATTATATATTGAGACTTCTTCTAATAACTTAACCTACAATATTTTAGTGCATAGTTTCCTGGCAATTCCATAAGAGAAAATGGTTTCCAACTTTCTGCTTTCCTATTGGTTTTATTTTTATGCATCTTGTCGTACATGTGCAGTGTTGCGATAATCATCTTTCCGGATCAAAATCGTTGGGAATGATGTAGGTGGAAAAGATAAGGAATTCTTGTTCTTGATCAGTAGAAAAAAAAAATGGGAGTCGCCACTTAGTATTTTGGTCATTAGAAACCTTAACTGGTCTCAGAGTTTAGGTAATGACACTAATTGCGTAAAAAAAAAGTATTAGCACCCCTAATACGTCTTACCTGAGGTCAACTGCATTGTCTATTTTCTAATATAAAATAAGGAAATGTTGTATTTTCTAACTATTGATTTGTTTAAAGTTTAAAAAAAGTTCTCCTCAATAAGGAGGTCCTTATCTTATCAGGTTAAAAAATTAATCATTCTAATGTCAATATAAAAAATAAAATAAATTATATTTTTATTTAATATTAAGAATATATATTACGTATAAGTTTATAATCCAGCATATTAAAAGAAACAAAAGAAAATTTTTTTTTTTAAAATATAGACCAAAATCCTTTGGAATTCTACAAGCCTATTATAAAATCCATGCATATTTGTTTTTTAAAACATGCCAAAGAATTTTAAATTTAAAAAAAATACTTAAATAACTTTATAATTTTTAGCCACATGCAAGAATGAATATATATATAACATTTTAGGCTTTGATTGATAAAAACTTATTTTCTTTGTAATAAAACTATAAAAAATAGGCTTAAAGAATATTTACCAAACACACCTTTAAACCCAAAAACCCTTTAACAAAAATTATGGAAAGTCAAACAGGGTACTAAACCCTGTGATCCATCTTATTTATTTATTTAATCATTTAACTTGACTGAGTTAACCTGAAAGTTTTGGTTTGACCACAAACCGAACAAAAAATTTTGGTTTGACTTAAAAAATAACCCACAAACAAAACTAAAACAAAAAAAAACAGATTAAACACCCCAAAAACATAATAAAAAACTCAAAAATTCTTGAATAAAACAAATCAAACTCATAAAAAAAATAAAGAACACGAAGAACAACCAAAACAAACCCAACAACAACAAACCAGATTTGGTCAAAATGAATGCATATACATGTTGGAAAATATGAAAGGATCAATAATTTAGAATCAATTCACTTCGATTATCTCTCAAACATCATGATTTTGTTAAAATGAGTTTTGGTTCTAAACTAAAACCCTAAGATTAAAAACCATTACAAATATGTTATTGATTAATTATACATAAGAAAGGGTTATGTGCAAAGAAATGGACCAAAATTGGTCCAAATCAAGAAACTAAAGCAATGTTCTTCTCAAGAATACAAAGAACAATGCCTATAAACCTAGAAAAAAACCTAACCATGCCCAGAAATTCCTAGCCATTGCCAAGCCCATAAATAAGTAGTTTTTGCTTCTAAAATATGTTTTTTCTATCCCAATAAGTTACAATACCATACACAAATATATTTAAATCCAAAAAACATAAAAAATTAAGCATGAGGTACTAAATTCAAAAAACTAACAACCTAAAACAACTTATGTGTTCATGCAAAATGGATTCAAAATTAGTTTTCTAAACCCATTTTGTACATCAACAGGCCTAGTAAAACTAGGATAAATACCTTTGCTTTCACATGTATATCTTAAGCTAAATAAAAACTAAAACAACATTATATATCAAAAAAACTTAAATAGAAACTTTAATATATCAAAAACATAAAAAGACTTTAAAAGAACATCATTAAATAAAACAACACATCAACAAAGAGGTGAATGCAACATCATTTGTTAAACATTTCAAACATCTTTTCTATACTTGTTACTATAAATGTAAACCAAAACAAATAAAAAAACAACAACAAAAGCAGGCCACAAAGGTCTTACTTTTGGTTCTTTATTTAGGATTTAACAAAATTCATTTGAGTCCTTGTTATTCTAATTGCTTTTAATTGTACTCGTAATTATCTTAAGACTTTTAATTTCATGCAATTTCACCCTTAAACTCAACTGTCAACCCCATAGTCGATCACTATTTTCATTTTAGTCATTGGTTCTGAATTTATGCATTCCGACCCTTAATTAACCAACAAATTTTTAATTTCTTCAATTTGGCCCCTAATTTGGTCAATTTTAGCCCCTATATTTAGGTGGCTTTTTCAGCGTGGTTCTTGGTTTTGAATTTCTTCAATCAAGTCCCTAATTGTCCATCAAACTTCAATATTTATGCAATTAAGCCCTGATTTGATCAAATTAATTACTCTTTAAAATTGCAATTCGACATTGATACTTTAATTTCTTCTAATTAAAGCCTAAATTGACTTTAAAAATCATTTTTTCTGCAATTAAGCTCTCAATAAATTCAATTAAACCTTGAAAAATTTCAATTGAGTCCTTAAATATCCAATTAAAAAATTTTCTCCTCAATCGAATTTTTCTCTGCTAATGGAGTCTTCATCAGTAAAAAATACACTGTTAAATTTTTCAATCTTATATATTTTGATCTTTCTCAACCAGTTGTTAGCAATTTCCTACGCGTTCTAGTATATTTTTCTTAATGATATATTTTTGTAATATTCTTCCAGTATTTTTTAATTTTATTTATATTTTCTTCTTTTTGCATTTTATTTTATTTATATTGACCCAAAAATAAATAATAAACACATTTTAAAGGAGATAAAGCCCCTTGCACATCAAAAAATACTTGGACGCTTAAATTAAAGAGCAATCACTTTTGGCAGGGATCAGAAGACTTTTCTCTGAGGATATTGTATTGAATTCGGGGACAATTTATGAACGTTTGCCTCATGTTTTTTTTTTTTTTTCCAAAATGAGATAGCATATATGAGCATGAACGTGGAATGAGCTCATTCAAGTAAGTAGTCATCCATGGGCTATAGAAATTATAATTCATACGTTCTTTCATTTTCCAAAATTTCGACCATTCTTTACATGGATACATAAGCATGAACGTGCACAAGCAAACAACAATCATTTTTATATGAATTGCTGATGGGGTGGGGATCCATGAAATGAATTCTTTTAATTATTTGAGACAAAACCATTGAGTTTTCACTGTGATAATTTGTTTTTTTAGAAGAAGATTAATAAATATATTTGGTTAAAATATTTTTTTATTACGATAATTTTTTTAATAAAAAAATAGTCACAAATTTTGTTTAATTAATTTTTTTTAATTGATTGATTTTGATTTGTATTGTTTCAAACGTTAAATAATAACTTTTCTCCTAATAGAGGAGAAAAACAACAATTTAGTATTCTTTAGATGAAAAAATAATTTTAAAAACACTTTAAAAAAACAAGTTGTAATACAAAAATAGACACTAAAGAATTCCTCAAGGAAGGATTATCATAAAACTAAAATAAACATTATTTGTGGTAGTCAAAATTATTAACTCAAACTAAATATATAGTATTTTTTTATAACCATTATATAGCTTACATTTTTGTATTGATTAGTATTCAGATTCTTAAAGAAATTATATTATTCCTCTGAATTATATTATAAATAATAAAGGTTAAAAGATTATTTCAAAAAAATTTTTTTTATCTCACATTGGAATGATACTATTTTATTTTTTTAAGTTGAAGTGTTTAATCAAAAAGATTTCTTATCCCACATTGAAAAAACACAATTTTTTTTTGTGAACAAATAATATATATACTAGTGGGCTTCCAATCCCACGTTAGAAAAATAAAACATTCTTCTAATTTTCATATAGTGAACTTTGATATAGACTAGAAACAATAAGAAATGGGTGGTAGGCTTATACATATAAGGTAGAGCCGAACAAGCGGAAAACCTTTGGTTCCCTGACCTTCGTGCGTACAAGACAATGCCTATACTTTCTAGATCTTTTATCTTCAATAATAGTTTTCTTTTGCCGTTAATTGAAACCACTATCTTTGAACTCGTAAATTAATTTTCTAAAAGCTCTTGGAATTAATTCTCTAACAACTTTTTAATTCTCTCATTTATTTTTCTTGCTTATATATACCCTGCATTATTGGAAACAAACAACACCAAAAAAGTTATGTGCTAGAATGCAATACTATTATTGAAACAAGAATGCAGAATTCTTTGAACACATTTATCCATTAAATAAAAAAAACTTCTCATGCACTTGAAATTGATTCGCTTTTATAATATCAAACTTCAGAGATTTTTTATTTGCTCCTACGTGCAAAACCTATTGTTTGCAAATGGATTCTTAAAAGAAAATATTTTCCTGATGGTTATATAGAAAAATACAAAGCAAGATTGATTGCAAAAGGTTTCAATAAAAAATATGGATTATTTTGATATATTTTCACTTGTAACTAGAATTTAATCAATTCAAGTTTTAATTGTTTTACCTTGCTTATATTCATAACCTTTTTATACATCAAATGGATGTTAAAATTGCTTATATATATATATGTTACAACTTGAAGGTTGTATAATTTATGAAAAAGAGAATAAAGCTTGCAAGTTAAAAAAGTCTTTATATGATTTAAATCAAGATCCTAAACAATGACATGAGAAATGATGGTTTTTCTTCGGTTAGTGTGGATAAATGTGTGTATACTAAGTCTATTGATAATGAATAAATGATTATTAGTTTCTATGTAGATGATATGCTTGTTTTTGTGTTAGCATAACATTAAACATTTCTTAACCTCTAAATTTGATATGAAAGACATGGGTAAAGTTGGTATGATATTGGATATTAAAATTATAAGAAGAGACAATGGTATAATGTTAACACAATAGCAATTTATAGAGAAAATTCTCAACAAATTTGGTCACTTTGATGTGAAAGATGTGAGTACTTCTTATGATGATAACACTCAATTAAAGAAAAATAAAAGTGAAGCTGTTGCTAAGCTTGAGTATGCTTAAATTATTGGGAGTCTGATGTATTTAATAAACTTCACTCAACCCGACATAGCATACGTTGCGTGTAGATTGAGTAGATATACATATAATCCTAATCATAAGCATTGAGCGACAATGGTTCGACTAATGAAATATTTTGAGAGGTACCATGAACGTATATTATATAGTTGATTTCCCGCTGGATTAGAAGGATATACCAATGCTAACTAAATTTTAGATTTAGATGAGATTAAATTCACCAATGGCATTCTTTATTCTTGGTGGTGATGCATTGTCTTGAAAATCATCCAAGCAAAGTTTAAATTGGTTGAGGATTTTTCTAACTGAAATTCAATTGGGAATAAAACCAACTCCTTCTATATCAATGTATTGTGATTGGTAAGCAGCAATAGCCTTTGCTAAGAATAAATCTTTTAATGGTAAAAATCAATATATTCAATTAAGACATGATGCTATAAAGTGGTTGTCAAAAGATATAATTATTCCATATGATTATATGAAGTTAAAAATGAATTTGACTGATCCTTTGACTAAATCATTTTGTAGGAAGATGATATTCGAGAAATCAAGGGGAATAAAACTAATGCTAGTCAAGGAATCAAAATGATGGTAACCTAACCTATATGATTGTGTAGCTTTATAAAACAAGTTCTTTTCTGTGATATGAAAATAGTGCTAGAGTGTAATTAAATAATGGGTGAACTAAAAAGTTCTTAATGAATTTCATATTCCTTCTGGATAATGTTCAAATTACAATGAATACTTGATGGAATAACCTATATGAGTTAATTTGGAGTGGGGCTGTTCTAATTAGATACTAACAAATCTTTAGAGCACTCATGAATAACCAGGTGTACACAAGGTCTCTTAGCGCAAAAGTGAGTCAAACAACAAGGTTTATTAGCGCAAAACTGAGTCAAACAATAAAAAATCATAGAAATATAATATGATTGGTGAGATATCTAACTTGCAATAAAAAATTTTGGTTAGTAAAAGTTAAAAACTTCACCAATAATTATATAAGTTAAATCTCATTCTTTGATGATATGATTCATACTTCAAAAGACACTAGGTTTCCTTTCCTTTTTGTTTATTGTTTTCACAAAATCAACCCATTTAAAACTCAAAAGTTACTCATTACCTAAGAGTAAAGAATTTTCCATCTCAACGTATTCATTTGGCTCCCAAAATAAAGTTGCCGACTTTGTGATCACTGCCTATATTGCATGGCCTGTTTCTACGATCACTTTATTCCCCACACACTCTCAAGCATCCTTAGTCACATCACATAGCTTCCAGCAAGGTGTACAGCTAGTTGATTCACACCTTTTCCTACTAGCGAGCGAATCGTACAAGCAACTCCTTTGTACTCGGTGTTCGGACGGAACACTCAAAATTAGCAATAATATGGTCGAAGAGGAGATCCTCTGCACACTGTGGTTCTAGCAGGCGCAGTCCTTGTTAAATTGAATTGACGAGACGTGGAGCATTTATAATTATTTATAATTTCATTTTTTAAAAAAAAATACACATTTTTAAAACATAAAAAAAAGGGGCTCGAAGTCAACTAGCATAATTTCGTGTTTTTTCTTCGGCTTGTGCTATCTTAAAACTTGTGTCCCAGCTAAGCAATTGCGTAGATGGAACGCATATAATAATTGTAGAGAAAATCTTGGACTAAAATCTATGTTTATGTCTAAAAGTGATGGAAATCGAATATGAGAAATATACCTAATCCTTAAAACTCAATCAAGGCATTATACTAGGGGTTGCAATCCTACTACGCTTGATTTGTATGTAGTTTTTGGGCTTTAAGCAAAGAAGTAAGACATTTTAAATCCTGCCATTAGATTTAGGACCTGCGATTTAACTCGTCTTTAGACTTCAATGATAACTAGGATTTGTCTGCAAGCGTTCAGCAAAACACTAACGTGTTAATATAATGTATAATTCCACCGAGATGGCAGCCATGGTTGAGATGGCCGAGTTGGTCTAAGGCGCCAGATTAAGGTTCTGGTCCGAAAGGGCGTGGGTTCAAATCCCACTCTCAACATGTTTGTTTTTTTTTTTTTTTTCATATATATATATATATATATGATTTATTTATTGAATGCTCATAGTTTATATGGAGTAGTAAAATAGCAATTGAATTGATTTCATAAAATCTACAAGCAGAATTCCTTCCAAACATATTAATTCACATTATAAATTTCCTTTTTTCTGTTATAGGTATTAGCTTGTCTGAAGATATATGCATGATTTAATTCTATAATCTCAGTGATAATTGCAAGCAGCGGCTGCTTCTAGGATTTATTGGGGTGGTTTGAGAGTATAATTGTAGTTATTTTTTAAAGTATTTTTTATTTTAAAATACATCAAAATAATATATTTTTGATTTTTTAAAATAATTTTTGACATCATCATATCTAAACATTAAAAAAATTAATTTAAAGTGAAAAAAATTTATATTAAAATATTTTTAAAATACAAAAATAAAAATGTGACATGGAAGTCAATTTATTACAACTAATAAATAGATAAATATGCAATTCCTTTTCCACGAAGGCAATGCATTCAATTATTTTAATTTTTAGGCTCGGGCAAGTCGGCCATGCCGTCCAAGGCAATGGACATCTCGAACAAAATAATTAGCAGAATACCCCACATGATGGAGATCATAATACGCTGCAATCAAGTGAGTTTTGAGATTAATGAAAATAAATAAATTAAGACAAAATTAATACATTAAATTTAAAATACATTAAAAATTATTTCATTAACGAATTGTTGAGAATTAACTAAAAAAGAGCACGAAAAAGTGGAATAAACAGACAATATTTT
>Ga0325400_1005676_pt1 | contig 11795 bp, 15 predicted proteins | sample PopdelMetagenome_2_FD_205662 | JGI IMG/M metagenome (GOLD analysis project Ga0325400, IMG submission 205662) | Populus deltoides microbial communities from Bellville, Georgia, United States - Xylem-PdKOR-R1 | ecosystem: Host-associated > Plants > Phyllosphere > Stem > Wood/Secondary xylem...
CATGGTGATCGGCTTGAAGGTTGATCCCAGCTCGAACACGCTCTGCGTCGTCAGGTTGCGCAGCTGGTCGGTCCCGGACATGCCGACGCGATTGGGGTTGAAGGTCGGCAGCGACACCATCGCCAGCACCTCGCCGGTGTGGACGTCGAGCACGATGCCGCCGCCGCCGCGCGCCGAGAAGGTGGTCATCGCGCGGCCGAGCTCGCTCTCCAGCGCGGCCTGGACGCGCGTGTCGAGCGACAGCGCGACCGGCTGGCCGATCGTGGCCGGGTTGGTGAGGCGCTCGTCGAGCGCGCGCTCGATCCCGCTCATGCCATGGCCGCCGCTGATGAAGCCGAGCGCGTGCGCGGCCAGCGTGCTCTGCGGGTAGAGCCGCTGCGTCTCGCGCTCGAACACGATGCCCGGCTCGCCGATCGCGTTGACCGCCTCGACGAGCGCCGGGCTGGCGCGGCGCTGGAGGTAGGTGAAGCTCACCGGCTTGGTGATCTGCGCGTAGAACCAGGATTGGTCGCCCTTCTCGGGCATCAGCTCGGCCAGCTTGCGCGCGATCTCGGACGGGTCGCCGATCAGCTTCTTGGGATGCACCCCGATCGTCCAGGCGTCGATCGTGCGCGCCAGCGGCGCGCCGTTGCGATCGACGATGTCGCCGCGCGGCGCCGCCGCCGCGACGCTGCCGCCGCGCTCGCTGCCGGCAACGACGCCGAGCAGCGTCAGCCGCCCGATCACCACCAGCACGCCCGCGACGAACAGCAGCATCAGCACCATCAGCCGCAGGTGCTGGGTGGCGAGCAGCTGCTGGCGCTGGTCGCCAGCGCGCGCGCCGCGGACCGGACGGGCGACGAGGGCGGTCACCGCAGGCGACCGCGCTCGGTGCGGGCGCGGCTGAGCAGGTCACCGACGGTGGTTTCGCTTAGCAGCGCGCGGTCGAGCATCGCCACCTTGGCGGCGCGCGCGGCGGACGCGCCCGCGGGTGCGGCCGCCGCCACCGCCGTCGGGGTCAGGCGGGGAGCGGCGGCCGGCTTGGCCGCCGCGACCTTCACCGTCGCGACCGGCGCGGCGGCCGCGGTCCGGACGGTGGCGGGAACGGCGGGAGCGGGAGCGGGAGCGGCAGAGGCGGTGACGGCGGTCGCGGCGGCGGGGACGATCAGCTGCGCGGTCTGCACCGGGGCGGCGGCCCCCGGCAGCGGCGCGGGCACCGGCTGGTTGGGCGACAGCGAGGCGAGCGCTGCCTCGTCGCGGACGAACTGCGCCGCGGTCGGCACGGTCAGCGCCAGCGTGTCGCCGTTCCAGCGCTCGAGCTGGGCGAGGTTGGCGCGCACGTCGAACTCGGTCTCGAGCGCGCGGATGTCGCGCTCGGCGCCGACGATCTTGCGGTCGAGCTGCTCCACGCGCTTGCGCTCGGCGGCCACCTGCGAGGAGACGAGATAGAAGCCGATCGCGACCATCGCGCAGCTGGTGAGCCAGCCCAGCCCCTTCAACCGATACATCGCCGCCATCCTCACGCCTCCCTTACCCAAGCCGCCGCCGCCGTCCGCCGTGCCGCGCGAAGTGTCGCCGAGCGGGCGCGCGGATTCGCCGCCAGCTCGGTGTCGTCGGCGCGCTGCGCGCGCCCGATCATCTCGAAGGTCGCCGCACGCGCCGGCGCCGCCGCCGGCAGGTGGCGCGAGCCGCCCGGTGCCGCGCCCGCGCGATCGCGCAGGAAGCGCTTGACGATACGATCCTCGAGCGAGTGGAAACTGACCACCGCGAGGCGCCCGCCCGGCTTGAGCACGCGCTCCGCCGCGGCGAGGCCACGCTCCAGCTCGTCGAGCTCGCCGTTGACGTGGATCCGCACCGCCTGGAAGGCGCGCGTCGCGGGGTCCTTCTTGTCGTGCGGGCGATGGCCGAGCGCGCGGCGCACCACGGTCGCGAACTGCGCGGTCGTGGTCAGCGGGCGCGCCGCCACCACCGCGCGCGCGATCCGCCGCGACTTGGGCTCCTCGCCGTAGCGGTAGAGCACGTCGGCGATCGCTTCCTCGTCGGCGGTGTTGAGGAAATCGGCGGCGGTCGGCCCCTCCTGGCTCATCCGCATGTCGAGCGGCCCGTCGCCCTGGAAGGAGAAGCCGCGCTCGGGCTGGTCGAGCTGCATCGAGGAGACGCCGATGTCCATCGTCACGCCGTCGACCGGGGCGAGGCCGCGCGTCTCCAGCTCCTCGGCGAGCGCCGAGAAGGTGGCGGCGACCATCGTCAGCCGCGGCGCGTCGGCCGCGAGCGCGCGCCCGGTGGCGACCGCGTCGGGGTCGCGATCGAACGCGACCACCTCCGCGCCCGCGGCGAGCAGGGCGCGCGTGTAGCCGCCGGCGCCGAAGGTCGCGTCGACGTGGCGCTCGCCGGGGGCGGGGGCGAGCGCGGCGAGCACGGGCGCGAGCAGCACGGGCACGTGCGGCGCGACGGGACCGGGGGGCAGGTCGGTCTCAGGGGCGGTCTCGCTCATCATAGCGCGATCCCCTTCTCCTCGCAGGCGAACTCGACATATTCCTTCAGGAACGGGTCGATATCCGGGGTCTCGAGCAGGATGTTGGGCGCCCAGATCGTGATCCAGTTGAACGCGCCGAGGAACACCGCCGCCCCCGCGATCCGCGCGTAGCGGCGCTCGAACGCGGGCATGATGAAACGGCCGGAGCCGTCGAAGGGCAAAGGCTCGGCGCCGCCGGCACGATCGAGGATGTTGTAATCGACCTTGCCGGTGCGCTCGAACTGCGCCGCGTCGAGTGCCTCCAGCCGCGTTTTCCAGAACGGCACGAAGCCGGGATCATAGGCGATCAGGCAGCGGTGCTCGGGGTGCGGGGCGATGATGACCGTGCCGCCGTCCTTGCCGTCGTCGCGGGGGGCGTTCTTGGCGAGCATCGCGCGAAGGGTGTTGGGAATCGCGACACGGCCCTTGTCGTCGACAAGACCGAGCCCCTTTCCCTGATAGTCCACCCTGTCCGCCACGCCCACCTCACACCCGGGACGCAAAACCTCCCTGTCCGGCGAACGGTCATCACCGCCCGCCGACGTTGCCCATCAGCAAACAACAGTGGTCTTGCCCCCAATGTCGTCGCACGGAGGTATCAGGGTTGTACGGGGATGAGAAGGGAAATTCGGGGATAGCCGGGGAACCAGCGGATTTTCTCGCCCAATCCGCTCGCTAGGGCGGCGGGGGCGGGCGTGAGCGGGCGCTCGCGGGGGTAAAACTCGGCGTGACGAGCGGATGCGGGCGGGCTTTCCCCGTTTTTCCCCGGCAGAATCGGGGACCGCGCGGGAACGACGGCGCACGCTGGGAAACCGGAACTGCCATCGAGCCGGTCGGGCCGTTCGCCCTGTGGCTCCCCCATCTGGCAAGGAGCTGCGCTCGTCGCGACGAGGAGGCCGGATCCGATATCATCGTCACCCCGCGCTCGAGCCGGGATGCAACGTTCCGCCGGCGCGACGACTGGGGCGCTCGCGGCACCATGGATGCCGGGTCAAGCCCGGCATGACGAGATTGCCAGAGTAAAGCCAGCATCAACCCCGCCGACTGTGGCCGCTGGGGGCCAACGCGCTCCGCTGCTGCATGCGCGCACCCGGGCGCGCCGTTCGTCACTGCGCGTGCGGCGCGGGCTTCTCGGCCGGCGGGGTGTTGGCGGCGCTGGGGGTCACGCCGAGTTCCGCGAGCGGCTCGTTGGTCGGCGTCACGGTGGGGATCGGTCCCGGCACGCTCATGTTGACCACGACCGCGGGCTGCGCCGCGCCGGCGACCGCGACCGGGCGCTCCTGATCGACGGTCGAGAAGATCGCGCTGGCCACACCGATCAGCAACACGACCATGGCGAGCCCGACCATGCCGACCCGCACGCGCTGGCGCGCCTGTTCCGACTGTTGGCGCTCGACCGCCACTTTCTTTCGCTGCGAACCCTTCATCTCGTCGTGCGACGTTAACCGATCGTCGCGGCGCTGTCGATCACGCCCCGTCACGACGCTGCCGTACCAGCCCCTTCGCCGCCAGCCAGGCCGGATCATAGAGCGTCGAGAGATAGCGGAAGCCGGTGTCGCACAGGATCGTCGCGATCCGCTTGCCCGGCCCGAGCTGCCGCGCGAGCCGCACCGCGCCGGCGACGTTGATCCCCGAGGAGAGGCCGAGGCACAGCCCCTCCTCCGCCAGCAGCCGCTCGGTCCAGTCGAAACCCTCCTGGTCGGCGATGCGGAACTGCGCGTCGACCGGCGCGCCCTCGAGATTGGCGGTGATCCGCCCCTGCCCGATCCCCTCGGCGACCGACGAGCCCTCGGCGCGCAGCTCGCCGCACGCGTAATAGTCGTAGAGCGCGGCGCCGTGCGGATCGCTCAGCGCGATGCAGACGCGCTCGTCCTTGGCCTTGAGGCCCAGCCCCACCCCGGCGAAGGTGCCGCCGGTGCCCACCGCGCAGGTGAAGCCGTCGATCCGGCCCTCCATCTGCGCCCATATCTCCTCGGCGGTGCCGACGATATGCGCGCGGCGGTTGGCGATGTTGTCGAATTGGTTGGCCCAGATCGCGCCGGGCGTCTCCTCGGCGATGCGGCGCGAGGTGTGGACGAAGTGGTATTGGCTCGAATAGGGCGCGGCGGGGACCGTCACCAACTCGGCGCCGAGCGCGCGCAGCGTGTCCATCTTCTCCTTGGACTGGGTGTCGGGCATCACGATGATCGTGCGATAGCCCTTGGCGTTGGCGACCAGCGCCAGCCCGATCCCGGTGTTGCCCGCGGTGCCCTCGACGATCGTGCCGCCGGGCTGAAGCTGCCCACGCGCCTCGGCGTCCTCGACGATGAACAAAGCGGCGCGATCCTTGACGCTCGCGCCCGGGTTGGTGAACTCGCATTTGCCGAAGATGTCGCAGCCGGTCGCCTCGCTCGGCCCCTTGAGCCGCACGAGCGGCGTGTTGCCGATCAGCGCCAGCGTGTCGCTTGTGGTATGCATGCCGCGCTAGATGCGGACCCCAAGGGGAATGCGCAAGCGAGCAGATCTATCGCGGCGTCACCCCGGCCTTGGCGAGGTGCGGTGCGAGGCGCCCGGCGAGCCACAGGAAGAACATGCGATAGTCGGCGAGCAGCGACCAGAGCGGATGGCGGAAGGTCGCCGGCCGGTTGCGCTCGACCGCGAGATGCGCGCTCCAGGCAAAGGCATAGCCGGCCACCGGGACGGCGGCCCAGAACCAGCCGCCGAACGCCAGCGCCGGCGCCGCCGCGGCGAAGCTGAGCGCGGTGCCGGCATAATGGAGCGCGCGGGTGGCGGGGCGGGCGTGCTCGCGAAGGTGATAGGGCCAGAAATCGGCAAAGGTGCGCGGTGTCACGAGCGGGTCTCCGGTCAGGGCGGCGGCCGATCATAGCATGCCGCGATCGTGCAGCCATCGCAGCACCTGCCCGGGCCACTGCGTCGTCACGGGGGCGGCGGTCGGGCGCAGGCCGAAGGCATGTCCTCCCCTGGCGTAGACGCGCAGGTCGACCGGCACGCCGGCGTCGTTGAGCGCCAGCGCATAGGCCAGCGGCTGCCGGATATTGTCGGTCGGATCGTTCATGGCATGGAGGATCAGCGTCGGAGGTGCCTGGGGGCTGATCGTGACCCATGGCCGGAGCTCGAGATTGTTCCGCCCTTTGGTGTTGTCGAGCATGCGGGCGGTGTAGGCGATCACGGCGAAATCGGGCCGCGGCGACGCGCGGTCGGCGGCGTCGGTCAGGGCGTAGCTGCGCGCCTCGGTGTTGCTCATGTTGGCGGCGAGATGAGCGCCCGCGGAGAAGCCTATTACGCCGACCCGGTGCGGGTCGATGCCATAGGCCGGGGCGCGCTGGCGCAGGATGCCGAGCGCGCGTTGCGCGTCCTCGAGCCCAGGCAGCACGTCGGGGCGGCGTTGCTGCCCGTTGATGCGCAGCCAGACCTGCGGGACCCGATATTTGAGCACCGCGCAGGTCATTCCCTGCCGCACCGCCCAGGCGCAGATCTCGGTTCCCTGCCGCGGGGCCCGCCGGTTCGATCCGGCGCGCGGCACAGATCTACCCCGTCCGACGGCAAGCGTCATCGCTCGACGGCCGGATCGCGCCAAGCCGACGCCGCGATCACATCACGGATTCGCCAAATCGCCGCGAACCTGCCATGTTCCTCATCCGTTCCCTCTCGCGAGTCGCCCGCCGGTGCCCAGCGCCGATCTCATTCTGCCCCCGCGTCCGCTGCGTTGGCTGTTCCTCGACCTGAACAGCTATTTCGCCAGCGTCGAGCAGCAGGTGCAGCCCTCGCTGCGCGGGCGGCCGGTGATCGTCGCGCCGGTCGGCAGCGACACAACGGTGGCGATCGCGGCGTCGCGCGAGGCCAAGCTGTACGGCATCTCGACCGGCACACCGGTGTGGGAGGCCAAGCGCAAGTGCCGCGACCTGGTCGTCACGCCGGCAAGGCACGAATTGTACGTCGCCTATCACCACCGCATCGTCGCTGAGGTCGAGCGCCACGTGCCGGTGACGCGGGTCTGCTCGATCGACGAGGTGGCGTGCCGGCTGCTCGACAATGAGAACGGCCGCGACGCCGCGATCGCGCTGGCCGGGCGGATCAAACGCGGGCTGGCCGCCGCGGTCGGCGATTATCTCACCTGCTCGATCGGGATCGCTCCCAACCGGCTGCTCGCCAAGCTCGCCTCCGACCTGCAGAAGCCCGATGGGCTGGTGGTGTTCGAGGCCGCCGCGCTGCCGGAGGCGCTGTACCCGCTCAAACTGCGCGACATCTCGGGGATCGGCCCCAACATGGAGCGGCGGCTGGCGCGCGACGGGGTCAACGACATCCGCCAGCTGCTCGCCCGCCGCCCGCGCGACGCCGGCCACGCCTGGGGCGGGAGCGACGGCGACCGCCTGTGGTACCTGCTCCACGGCGTCGACCTGCCCGAGAAGCCGACGCAGAGCCGCACGATCGGGCACAGCCACGTGCTCTCCCCGCGCTACCGCGGCTATGAATCGGTGCGGCTGACCGCACGGCGGCTCGCGCTCAAGGCCGCCAGCCGGCTGCGCCGCAAGGGCTATCGCGCGCGGCTGCTGATGCTGCACGCGCGGTTCGAGGACGACAAGAGCAAGTGGCGCGCGAGCGTCAAGCTGCCGGCCACGCAGGACAGTTTCGTCGTGCTCACGCGGCTCGACGCGCTCTTCCCGCGGCTGCACGCGGCGGGCGCGGCGCATCGCAGCGGCTGCCGCATGATCGGCGTGACGCTGGCCGAGATCGAGCCGGTCGCGGGTGAGCAGGGATCGCTCTTCGCCGCGCTCGATCCCGACGACCCGCTCGCGCGCGAGACGCGGACGCTGGCGCTGAGCCGCGCGATGGACCGGATCAACGAGCGGTTCGGGCGCAACGCGGTGTCGGTCGGCCCGCTGAACGGCGGGCGGCTCGATCGCGTCGGCTCGAAGATCGCGTTCGGACGGATCCCCGAGTTGTCCGAATTCCACGAGTGAGCGCTACCGAAATGGGTCGATGATATAATGACTTTAGTATGACAGGGTTGACGACGTTTTCCGCATGCGCGAAGCGTGCGGACCTATGCAAAAGCTCGCTTTCCTCCCCCTCGCCGCCTCCTTGTTCGCGCTCGCAGCGTGCAATTCCGAGCCGTCCAAGCAGGTTCTCGATTCGAACCCCGATCCGATGGCGTCGCAGCTGGCCAATGCCGCGCCCGTCGAGCTGCCGCCCGCGATCAAGGCCGACAAGACGATGCGCTGCAAGGACGGCAGCCTCGTCTACGTGACCTTCTTCACCGGCGACAAGCAGGCGGTGGTGCGTACCGAGAAGAACGGTACGCCGACGATGCTCAAGGGCGAGGGCGGCGAGGCGCCGCTCAGTGCGGACGGCGGCTGGAAGCTGACCGGCAACCCGACCGAGATCACCCTCACCCGCCCCGGCAAGGGCGCGCTCTCCTGCCACGCCTGACCTGAACCGCGCCGGCGCGTCTCGCGGAGAGCGCCGGCGCCTCACCTCGATCAATCCTTGCCGCCCGCCGCGGCCGCCCCTAGCGTCCGACGCTTATGGCAACCATCGCGATCTACAGCCTGAAGGGCGGCGTCGGTAAGTCGACGCTGGCGGTCAACCTCGCCTGGTGCGCGGCCACGCTGTCAGCGCGACGCACCCTGCTGTGGGACCTCGATCCCCAGGCCGCGTCGAGCTGGGTGCTCGGTGACGGCGCCGCGCACGATCGCGCCCAGGCGCTGTTCTCGCGCGACGTCGATCCCGAGCGACTGATCACGCGCACGCGCTTCGACCGGCTCGAGCTGCTGCCCGCCGACGCCTCGCTGCGCGACCTCAACCACCTGTTCCGCGAGCTCGACAAGAAGAAGCGGCTGCGCAAGTTGATCGCCGACCTAGGCGACCACGACCACGTCCTCCTCGACTGTCCGCCCGGGCTGACCGAGACCGCCGACCAGGTCGCGCGCGCCGCCGACCTGATCGTGGTGCCGGTGGTGCCGTCGGCCTTCTCGCAGCGCGCCCACGCCACGATCGAGCGCCAGTTCGGCGGCCACGTCGCGATCCTGCCCGTCCACAACTTGGTCGATCGCCGCCGCGCGCTCCACGTCACCGCGGTCGGGCAGCACGCCGACTGGCCCGCCATCCCCGCGGCCAGCGCGATCGAGGCGGCCACCGCCAAGCGCCTGCCGGTCGGCGTCGCCGCTCCGAACAGCGTCGCGGCAAAGGCGTTCGCGCAGCTGTGGCGCATCGTGGAGCAGCGCTGCGCTTGAGCGAGCCGCTCGACCCGTCGCTGCTGCTGGGCGCCTATTCGGTCGGGGTCTTCCCGATGGCGGACAGCCGCGACGCGGAGGACGTCTATTGGGTCGAGCCGCGCCGCCGCGCGATCCTGCCGCTCGACGGTTTCCATCTCTCGCGCTCGCTGCGCAAGGTGATCGCGGGCGACCGCTTCCGCGTCACCGCCGATCGCGCCTTCGCCGAGATCATCGCGCTCTGCGCCGAGAGCGCCGAGGATCGTCCCTACACCTGGATCAACGCCTCGATCGAGCAGGCGTTCGTGCGCCTGCACGGGCTGGGCCTGGCGCATTCGGTGGAGTGCTGGGACGGTGACCGGCTGGTCGGGGGGCTCTACGGCCTCGCGCTCGGCCGCGCCTTCTTCGGCGAGAGCATGGTGAGCCGCGCGCCCAACGCCTCCAAGGTCGCGATCGCGGCGCTGGTGGCGCGGCTGCGCGCGGGCGGTTTCACGCTGCTCGACTGCCAGTTCATGACCGAGCACCTCGCCTCCCTAGGGGCGATCGAGGTGCCACGGGCCGACTATATGGCGTTGCTGGGCGCGGCGCTCTCTTCGACCGCTTCGTCGGCAGGGGCGGGCTCATCCCCTGCCGCGCTGTCGGAGGCGGCGGGTGCGGGCGCCTTCGGCGCCTTGGATGCCGCGGCGGGTGCCGACGGCGCGGTGCCCGGGAAGGTCATCGCACAGCTCTTGGTCCAGACGTCATAGACCGGGTGGATCACCACGTTGGCGGCGGGCCGCTCCTTGTAAAGCCAGCCTGAGAAGGCGCGGCGCCATCCGCCCTCGACCGCGCGGACGTCGAGCTGCACGAAGGCGCCGGTGAGCGGCTCGGGCTCCCACGGCGCGGTCTGCTCGCACGCGCGCAGCCGCACGATCACATCGCCTGCGCGCACCGCCTGACCGGGCTTGAGCGTAATGTCGCGGCTGACGCCGTTGCGCTTGTTGAGCAGGCCCAGCACCGCGACGCGCTGCGCCATCGGGGTGGCGCCGAGGTCGACCGGATCGTCCTGCGAATCGAGCGACACCTCGTCCGAGGCGCGCGGCGCGGGCGCGCCGACGGGCGCGGGCAGCGCGGTGCTCACGGCCGGCGAGTCGCCGTGGCGTGCGCCGCGCCATCCCAGGCCCGTCCAGGCCGCCGCCGCCGCCACCACTAACAGCCCGCCGAGCGCGAGCCCGCGCCTCACGCGTCGGGGCTCCACGCCTCATAGTCGCCGGTGGCGGAGGCGCGATGGCCGCCCTTCTCCAGCGCGCCCTGGGGGCGATAGGCGAGCGCCGTGCCGGTGAGATTGGGCACTGCGGGCTTCTGCCACTGCCGCGGCGGCGGCAGGTTCTGGTCGGGCGTGCCGTCCACCTGATGGTGCAGCCAGCTGAACCACTCCGGCGGGACGCGGCTGGCGTCGTTGGCGCCGGCGTAGATCACCCAGCGGCGTGGGTTGCCCGCGGTGTCGCGGCCACCCACCCAATAGGTGTTGCCGAGCGAGTCCTCGCCGACCTGGCGCTTGCCGCGCAGCCCGAGGATGGTGCCCCAGCTGGCGCCGTTCCACCAGGTGAAGGGATTGAGGTTGATGCCCATGGTGCCCCGCGCTTACCCGCCCCGCGGGCGCGGTTCAATGCCTGGCAGCGTCCGGCAGATGTGCAGCAGGTGAGTCAAAGCCCACCCTCCCCGCTCGCGGGGAGGAGTTGAGAGAGTTACCAGCTCACCCGGTCGCCCACGGCGATCCCGAGCGCGGCGGCGCGGCCGCCGACCAGCTCGAGCACCGCGGCGACGGGCTCGCCCGAGCTCACCTTCGCCTCCGACAGCGGGGTCGTGCTCGGCGCGATCGCGGCGATGCTGTGGTCGGCGCGGATGAAGACGATGTCGAGCGACAGCGGCGTGTTCTTCATCCAGAACTCCGCCACCTGCGGCGCGCCGCCGCCGGCGGGATAGGGCGCGAACAGCATCGCGTCGTCGGGCTGCAGGTCGGTGCGGAACATCAGGCCCTGCGCCTGCTGCGCCGCGGTCTCGGCGACCTCGGCGCGGAAGGTGTGGCGCTTGCCGCCGCTCTCGATCGTCACCGGTATCGTGCGGCGCTGCGCATCGGTCGTCTCGCTCGTCATGTCGGAGGGCGAGGCCGATGGTGCCGCCTCTGGGGCACCGCGCCCGCAGGCGGCGAGCAGCAGCGCCAAGGCCAGCGGCAGCGCGGCGCGGCTCACTCGACCACCGCCACCGCGACCGCCAGCGGCCCCTTGCGCCCCTGGATGATGCGGGCGCGCAGGCGCTGGTCGGGCTGCGCCTCGGCGACGCCGGCACGGCGCAGCGTCTCCATGTGGACGAAGATGTCGCCCGGCCGCCCGCCCGAGACCAGGAAGCCGTAGCCCTTGATTCGATTGAACCACTTGACCGTGACCTCCTCCCACTCGCCTGCCTCGGCGGTGAGCGCGTTCGGGTCGACGCGCGCGCGGTCGCGGTCGCGCATCGTCTCGAGCGCGACGCTGAGATCGATCTCCGCGATCGTCACCGCCTGCCAGCCGCGCTGCCCCCGCATCGCGGTGCCGCTGACCCGCGCCCCTTCGGGCAGCGTGCGCCGGCCGAACGCCTGGAGGACGCTGAAATGAAGCAGGATATCACCCATCGCGGGATCGTCCGCGACGATGAAGCCGAACCCGCGCGTCGCGTCGAACCACTTGAGAACGCCTGATACCGCTACCGAATCGGCGTCAGCCGTCGGCAGTCCGGCCGGATCGCCGGCGGTAGCGGAAGCCTCGTCTCGCACGTCGCGTCGTCGTCCCCTTCTTCGCCGTGTCGCAGCGTTAACGCCCGTCTATCGGTGCACTGCACAATGAAGCTTGGCAAGCGCCGATCGTTCATTCCTCGTCCAGAATCGCGCCGGGTTCGGCCTCGACGATGCGTCGCGCCAACGGCGGCGCGTGGCCGGCTCGCAGCAACTGGCCGAACTGGCGTGCGCGCTGCGCCGCGTCGACCGGCGCGTCGGCGAACGGCCCGATCCGCTTGCGCCGCGCGAGCCGCAGCGCGCTCTCCAGTGCCGCCGCCCGCGCCTGCGCCAGCACGGG
>Ga0325400_1005678_pt1 | contig 11794 bp, 8 predicted proteins | sample PopdelMetagenome_2_FD_205662 | JGI IMG/M metagenome (GOLD analysis project Ga0325400, IMG submission 205662) | Populus deltoides microbial communities from Bellville, Georgia, United States - Xylem-PdKOR-R1 | ecosystem: Host-associated > Plants > Phyllosphere > Stem > Wood/Secondary xylem...
AGTTCACAAGAAAAGATGTATGAAGCAGAAAGACTATTACCTTCTTCACACATTTCTTCTCTCTAACCTCGTACCTACTCTTTGTCAAGTCAGAGAGCCACATCCCTGGAAAACAATACTGCCCAAATACACAAAATATAAAAACCACTTTTTTTTCAATCATTCTTACAAGCAATATCAATAATTTTAAAGAAGATAGGCAAGTTTGTGATTACCTGAAGTGCTTTATCAATGTTCTTGGCCCTTTTTTTGGGTCTTTGGGGCAGTTTTGTGCCTTTCATTGCAAAGAAATCATCTTCCTTTTCCTTCCTTGACAGAGCAATATAAATTCTTGGCCACTCAATGACTTCATTGTTATTCACCTTTTCTCCTCCGCTAGCTACTACTGGTACTGAGGCAGGGTTACTATTTGTAGCCCCGGCTTCCTTTTCTGATTGAGCCCGAGTGGAATCAACTTGCCTCGTTTGATGATCGGCTACTACTATGGATCCATTTGATTTCTCATCTTTTGCTGCTGACCTAGAGCTAGGCATCTTTCTATCAATATTTTCTGGTGTTGGAGGAGATCTCTTTCCTGCAGTAGATCTAGAAACAACCTTGCCACTGCCACCACTATTTCTTGATGGGGACCCATTACCAGCACCCGATCGCTTTTCTAAATTCCTGGTCATGGCCACAAAAGAAAAAAAGAAGAAAGAGATGCAAACTTGCTGATGAGAAATGCTTTGGTTTGGTTCTGAGATACAAACAAACAAACAAACAAAAGTGGGTTTTTTTCTAGACTTGAAGAGAATATGAATCAACGGCAGAAAAGGGGAGGGCATAGAATTTAATACCCACCTAAAATAAGAAAAAGAAAAGAAAAGCATATAACCTTATTAGTCATCAATAGAAACACTATCACTACATAACTGTGTTCTAAGAACGAAAAAAAAGAAGATAGAGAAACACATTTCACAAATATCACAAATACCAATAAAGAGTAACGAATTAATTAAGTTTTTTAGAAAAAAGGAAATTTCAAATGGGGGAAAAGTCTCAAAAGAGGACATAAGGGTCATGACCTGAGCAAGGGGCAGGAAAAAAAAAAGGCACCTAGTGGACGAGTGATACCTTGACCCCATCAAAACAGCAAGCACAAATGTTAAGCAAGATAAACCAAAAACAAAGCAAAAACAGGGTAGGCAGAGGTGGCTAGAAATGGAAATGGACTTCTTGGATACCAATCAAGCCAATAAATAGGTTAAGAAAGATGAGAGATTGATATATTTCATATATTCTTCTCTCATCCTTCAAGGGGTAGAAAGGTTAACCACTTTAAAAAGAAGCTGCTCTTCAACAACTGGAATCAATGAATAGAGAAGCTAATAACAGCATACGTTTAGATCCCAAAACTTTGAAATGCTTTCCATATAAAGCAACAACCTCAAAATAAATAAATAAAATAAAGAGAAGATCCACCAAATTATACCATCAAAGTAAATCCAGGGAATTTATACCAAAAATACATACAGGGCAGGTTTTCAAGCATCAACAATATCTAGCACATAATCTTAAGAAATAAATTCATAATTTAACAAATACCCAACAAGCTTAAAAGTCATGAAAACACCAAGAAAAAAAAAATACCTGTGAGAAAGAATCCCAGAATTTTCTTTCTTTAAGTTTCCACCTCTGGTATTAGTACTGGTAGATTGTTGTTGGGATGATGGTGGTGGAGGCGGTGGTGGCATGGACGATGGAGAGAGCTTATTATCAACTCTCCTAGGAATCTTGTTGATGGGTTGTCTAGCTTTACCAGAAGACGACGATTCATCAGGAAAGGCCCTGATCTCAGACCTTGAAACTCTAGCTCTCTTCTTTTGTCCCCATTGCAACAGCACGTCACCGTTGCCAACACGGCTTGGGCTAGGACTTGGACTGGTGCCATGTCTTTGTGTGTGATTGTGGCTGTTATCTGAATGTGGAGGACTGGTTGTACTGTTATTGTGGTGGTCTTGGTTTCTCGATGGGGATCTAAATCTGAAACCTTTAGTTTCAAAATTAGTACTTGTGGAACTGAATCCATTTGGGATTGACCTTCCATTCTCAACTCCATTGGGTTTTTTGCCATTGCTTAAAGGAACACAATCTGGGCTTACTCTCTGATACCTGTACACATTACAGCAGTCATTCATAATCAATAGATAACAGAGAGATGATCCACAAGCCAATGCATAAGGATTCAAAAAAATCATCACAAACATACAGTGAACTTTGAAGTCCAGAGATCATACCATTAAAAAGAGAAAAATGTAATCTTTTTCACAGCATTCGATGTATAAACCAAGATTAAAACATAATATTTTCGTGTTTGATCTTTTAGCTACCACATCAAATAATCCATGCATTCATTCAAACACAACCCAGATATTTGAAAACAATCAGCCATAGATCAGTGAGTGAAAAGCTTTGGAAATAGAAATTGCAGTAATCAAAACAGCTCATTTTACTCTAGCAATATTCGGAGTGGAATCACAAAGGAAAAACCAGAGAAACAAAGAACGGTGGAGCTCTGAAGTTGATGATAAATGAAGTTTTTTTTTTTTTTTGGCAGTCTGTAGAAAGGAGGAGGTTGAAACAGGTCTTCGACTGCAGTCCAGCAAGAAATGAGCATTACAATATGGAATTTGAAAGGATAAGGCCTGCCTAATCCAAGAATGAGCATCAGAAGTTTGAGACCAAAAAAGTCATCTTTGATTTAACAACAGAGATTTTGAATCTTTGTATTGTCCACAGCAGCAATTGAAATTTGACAATGGTTGTTGATCGAAACGCAAATTGATCAATATCAGTCCCCATATATTATCTGGATCTTATAGATAATCCAAGTCGTTGAAAAGAGTGTTAATCTCACTCTTGAGGGACAGTTGATTATTCATCATATCATGTAGTTTGATAAAGAACTTGTCTTTGAAACACTGAATGCTTGTAGTTGCTTTTCACAAAGAAATATGCAATCTGCGAACAAAATCTCATCTTTAAAAGACACAAATAAAAAACGAACAAAAGCAAGCAAAACCCATGTTCATGTCTCCTCCTTCTCATCATGACCATCACCAACAAACAACAATAGCAGGAACAGTTGTACCCGGATCCAACAACCAATCCATCTATTCAAAAGTCGATAAAACAAAACAAAAAAGAAAGCTGAAAGATCAACACTCAAAGCGAAATTCAGATTTGAACAATATCCAGATGATGAAAAACAGAAGAAGATGGATGAGTTATAAAGATGGAGGAGAAAAAAGAAACAAAAACAGACAATATTTGTTGAGGCAGCAAAGAACACGGACCTCATCATTATAACCAAGCAAAAACACTTGTTGGTACAACTATGTAGAACCTTAAAGAGTTAAAAGGTGGGATCCTTGGTTTTTCTTTTAAAGGGATGTTATCTTGTCAGTCAATAGTTTCATCAACAATGGCTTTCTCACCATCCCATCCAGCAAGACATGGGAACTCAAAGAGAAACAGAGAGAAAGATAGATAGAGAGGAGGCGAAGGACATGAAGGGAAAAAAACAGGGAGAGAGGGCGAGAGGAAGCCGAGGAAGGGCAGGCAAGCAGGCAAGCAAAGAAGTGCATATATGTGGAGTTAAAAATATATGATAATACACAATGGAAAGTATATAAATACTTGAGAGAGTAGTCACTCCTCCTACACACTACCACAGTGGCGTATGTGAGGAGGGGGGTAGGAGGGTTTTTTTCTTCTTCTTCTTCTTCTTCTTCTTTTTTATTTGGGTTTGTTCCCTATGTTCTGTTTTTTTTTTTATTATTATTGTTCTGTTTGCTGCCTCTTGGGATCCAAGGCCATTTCATTCATTCAATAATACTATTCTTTATTGAACTATATGCAGTTTGCGCCAACTACTAGGGTTTCTTGTACTTTAGGCCCAACTCTGAACTCAGCCCTTTCTCAACTTTCGGCTGAGTTTACAATACCTTGTCAAGGTTTTCCTGTTAAATAAGGGTTAAGTGAAGTCACCCAATTTGCCCTCAACTCTTTTCTTTTTTTATATAGTTTTTTTAAACTATTTAATTTTTTAATATAACACGTAAGTTTTTATTTTATAATACATGAAGATTTTTTTATAATTTTATGCACGGATTTAAGATTTAGACTCTATTATGATTCATGGAGGAAGAGTAATTTGTTCCCTAGACTTAAAATTTTATTCTTATAAAAATATTTTAAGAAATACCTGGATCCGATCGAGTATTCAATGGAGAGAGTTCTTTATCCCACTTTATTTGATCAAATTGGAGGCGGAGATAGGACTATTGACAAATATTTAAATATTAAATATTAAAGATGAGATCAGCACACCTCGATCCATTGCCGTTTCTAGCATTACCCTTGTCGAATTATCTTGAGAAATCGGCCGTGATATGTTGTCATCCAATGTTCTTCTTAGAGAACAGAGTGGCAAGGAAAACAAAACAACGTGGGACTGGGCATTAGAGGGTCTCTTGTCCTCTAAAATGGCTTGCGGATTCTGATGTGATCCTTCCTTAATACATGCGAGGATTGGCAGTTCCACTTTAAAAATGATTGCAAAAGTACGATCTTGGCATGCATCATTCGGATTTCTCAATGGCAAACACAGATCCACTCATGCTGGAAGAACGAAGCTGCTTCATATTCCATGCTGTGTTTACATGATCAAACATAAAACTAAAGCAGGATCATGTTTCCTCAAAGCAATCTTCTGCTTGCTTTAAAAAACTCCAAATAATGTTTCCTGAAAATAACATCTACCACACACCCAAGCAAGCACACCCTTGATAGGAAAAAGGATCCAACACTCATTTTACAGAAAATAAATTAATTTTGACCAGAGTCATGGAAGAAAAACTCCTTTTGTTAGCACAACATGTTTGTTTGAAGTGAAAACCAAATCAAGGCTCATGGCTGATTCACTACGGTGTCAGAGAAGGCATCTAATGCCAATTCTAATTTTGAGGAAGAGAAATACAGTATAAGCAGCAGATCAAGGTGCATCCTGGAAAGGGGGAGAAGTCACCAGGCCTTTGGTTGACAGGGTTCATGGCAGGATTCACAGCTCTATGAACTTGAATCAGGTGACCTGAAAAGTGAAATCAATGGGACAAAACAAAACAAAACACAATTCATATGGTCAGTAATAAAAGGCTTAATCATTTAGTTTTAGAATTTTGAGCGACTTCGGCTCAATTTCAAGAAAAGAAGATGATTTGATTTTCCAAACCTTGACAATGTAAAAGGGTTTATTCCCACTCTTTTCTCCCAACCCCTTGACTTTTGGGCTAGCCCCTTCTTCGCGTGCTTATTTGATGGGACGCCGAACCCAAAATATTATTTATGAACTCGAATAATCATAGATTATGGAAAATAGTCTAAATAATTGAGAGATTGGACTTTAACTTATGTTTTGAGTTTAATTTATATGAATTTTTAATTAAGATTTATTAATTTAGTTTTATTTGTTGAATTTGATTTAATTATTATTATGTATTTTATTTAGTGGGCTATAAACCCAAACGCTTGTTCTAGTTAGGATTTTAATATTTATATCCCACTTTTCTAAATATTAAATGACTTTTGATGATTAATAAAAATTCACAGATTTTACATATCTCTAATCCCCTTTATTTTCTTTTTTTATTTTATCTTCTCAGCTTCTTCTTTAAAAATTTTTTTTTTCTTGCTTTAATTTTATTATTTATTATTCCGCTTATTCAGCGTCACTCTTGTATTGTTATTGACTTTTAAAATTGAGATGTGAAAGGTTTTTAGAAATGCATTTTACAGGGAAAAAAAGAGTTAGGATAATTATTCGTTAATGAACAAAAGGCTATTTCAAAAATATTAAGAAAATGACACAAAAGGATGTCTTGATTTTATTTATTTTTTCATTAATGAATAACCAATATAACAATACTACAAAACTATTACCTGTGAAATTGTATATAATTTAAAATACAAAGCTTTTTTTTTTTACCAATTTTTAAAATTAAATCCAATGATCAAGGAATGTCTTTATTTTCTTTTGTTGTCGTTACATTATAAATTCAAAATCTCAACCATACAAAAATTAAAGAAACCGTAATCTTAAATAATATGCATTTGTGAATAGTAAAAATGCATCAACTGCTAGTTTTGGAAAAAAGAAGGAAGAAACGACAGAAAAATTTTATGCATAAGCAAATTGCAAGTGCTAGATGGTATTTTTGTAATTGATAATAAGATTTGCAAATATTCACTCATTCTTGGTTAAGTGTCTTTCTAGAATTATTTGCTTTTCAAAATGTTTTTATTTGAAAATACATCAAAATAATTTTTTTTGTATTTGTTTTTGATATCAGAACATCAAAATCATCAGAAAACATTAAAAAAATATTAAATCAATCATTTTTTAAGGCAAACACACTACCAAACATGCATAAATTTTACATCATTTTGACATGGAACCCACATAATAATTATGATATCCAAACATTTTTATAGCGGAAAAAATCACCCCCAAAGGCATTTCCAAACAGGGCAAAATTCTAACTTTTTTTTTTGTCTCAGCATAAACCAGCATGATCAGGCCCTTGCTGTTATTTCTGTTTACAAAGGAAAATCCATGAGCCACCGAAAGCATTTCTAATTCCTAACTACAATAGTACAAATTCTGCCCTTTGAATCATAAGCATCGCATTGTGACCAGTTTGTGACATCCAAATTGGCAAACTAGGTTTTCTAAATTTAACTTTCTAGACTAGGTACAATGAAGGCGAATGCAAAAAACAAGATTAACATGCAGATTAGAAATGTGTTAACAGTTCAATTCCAGAAAACTGAGCATGCAACCACCAAATATGCACCTGGGTTCCATTTACCGAAAGAGCCTTGGTACTGATCTCTTCGGTACTTTGCCTTCAAGCTTTAGTCTTCTATATGCTTCTCTTATGTGGCAAGGCCTGATAGGCCCAGATTCCTTCCTCTCCGTCATTACAATTCTGGCTGTAAACCATATAAAAGAAACACATTCGAGGAAGAGTTATTCAGATATCAATATACAAACTTTTTTCCAGCATAGTCATGCATAACATCATGCAGTTCTTAAAAGTAGGTAACATCAAAGTGTTTGCCACCGGTCTGTCATCATGTAACTTGTATGATGGCCACAGAAACACCACTGTTACTTCTTCATTTCTTACATTTAAAAGTAACACGCATTTCTATTCTGCAAATGAAATTTAAAGAAAACAATGACAAGTAGGAAATATATGCACACCTGTTTCAACAAGTTCACCAACAAACATTTTTGCTATACCGCAAACTACAATCGTCATTGGTAAAGAAATTTTCTGGGATCCAGTGATGCTCACTAACAACTGCATTCATGCCATGAGAGAAAAGTAAAGAGTTCAGGTTCGCATCAATAAATAAATGAATCAACCTGTGCACAAATTAGTGACATGAATGATGCATCGCAAGAAGGCTGCCTGGAAGTAATTGCCAAAAATAGCAAAACCAACTTGTGCAAAACTTAATGAGGCATTTCAAGAAGGTTGAGTGGAAGTAATTAACAAATGTAGCAACTACTGTATAAGCCCAAAGGATTTCTGGCAACTTGTTCCCCACAACAGAGAAAAATATTCATCTTGCATGTATCAACCCACAGGAGGCAGGGGGGAATAAAAGACCACCATGTGCCCCCAAAAAATAAATTTCAAGGACGAGACAAAAAAAGAAAGATATAGTATGAGAAAAGAAGGAAGATGCAAGCAATAGGAAAGCATACCCTTTTCATGTTAGTCTTCTGCAGTGCAGATCTGCGGAATGATTCATACCTACTCATCTGTTCTTCAGTAAACTGAGCTAAAATAGTCCTGAATAAAGAAACAAAGGGAAATAGCTCAAAGAAAAGCCTCCTTCTATAAATGATTAGACGAGGAAGATAAAAATAGAAGAAGGTGGCTATAGTATTCATCCAATTAATGATACAAAGCATTTGAAATAGTTCTTTTCGTTCTTCCTAGCACTCAATAAACAAAATTAATTTCTTATTATGTCCCAGATATCTAACCATCATTTGTAATTTTCATGAAATAACAACCTGTGGAAAGGAAACAGCCAATAGCTTTAAAAGCAAATTTTTGCAATTTAAAAAAGTGTACCTCCTGATATTTTATATCATCCATTTGAATAAAGGCCTGACTGTTAGCAACACCAAATTCTTTCCTTTTTGAGCAGAATATCATGAACGAATAATAATTAGGCTTTCTATCAAACATTCTATTTTGCTTTTCAGATGTTGTTTCCAGAACATCACTTCAAACTGATGTTTCACTTTTCTCTTGTCATTCTGTTCTATTAAATTTCTTTTTATGATAATAGCATTTGAACTAGGATCCCTACCTTTATAATAGGTGCAATTACCATAGCAACACATAAACCATAGGATTTGAACTAGGTCCCCTGCTCATCCTACTATCTCATGCAATGTAAGGAAATAAAATTATAATGTGCTAGCAATCTGAGGAAAATGTTGGGCGAATATCATCAGATCCTCCAAAATCAATCATTAACATTCTTAAATAACTGTATCATTATCGAGTTGAAACAACTTAAACAAGTTCTTGTATCTAAATAGAATATCACTCTCAGTTGTAAGCAACCAAACATGATTGAGCATCTTACAAAAGGCACAAGAATCAGGAATTCAATAATGTATCTAAGATCGTAGTTGCAGTAAAAATCTCAACGAAAGCAGTTAATTACCTCAAATTTCTTCATAGAACAGTTAAAGGACAAAAAAATGAAATTACCTACTAACCATGTCATCTGGGAAAAAGCATTCAGAGAAGTAACAGAGGCAATTATTGCAACTGGCTATCATGTCATGCAGAAATGAACCTTTTCTAATCCCAAGCTTTACATTCTAACCTTTCTTACAGAGAGAATTGTAAAAATATTTAAGGCCTGAAGGTCTAATGGATGAGGCTATTGTTTGCGCATGATACTCTTTGCAATAAGCATGCACAGGAGCTGAAGCTAAAATATGTAAAAATAAAAAATTATAGGCAATCTGAGTCTAACTGGAACTGATGGCCAAGAAAAGCAGGAACTTTAGACACTCGACACTCAACAAAACCATCTTGTGCCTATGCACCAGACTATTTACCCCCTCGTATCAAAAGCCAATATATACCTCTTCTACCATGTAATGCACTATGAACATAACTGCTTAGCTCCTGAAATATTTCAGTCCTGCTATTCCCAAATCTTCAATACCATCATAACATCAACTGATAACAATGAAGGGGGGAAAAACAAGCCTGCCCAGAAAGTGCAAAAAGCAAAGTAGTGCACCCCTGCTCACCCTTTGATCGATTTCCATATCTCCAACATCTTACAAAGACACCAGCCCTCTTAAAAGAGTGCCTTCAAATACAGCCTTAAGCGATGAATCATTACGACAAACATATATAGCAGAAAGTTCCTAAACACCATTCTTTATTTACAAGTTAATGTACCCATAATCACAATCAAATACATAACAAATCACAATAACAAGAAGGATAAAATAAAGGAATTATGAATCTGAAAACTTACTGCATCTTTGCCATTTTATCAGGGTCAGCAGTAGAAGCCAACTTCGAAAGCTCAACATCCATGTTATCTTCCTCCTCCTCTTCATCATCGTCTTTATTCTTTGCCTTACTTCTTGCAGAGCCCAACATAGGCCTCGAAGCAGATGGGTGGTCAGAGGAATGGGCAAAATCATTGCGGCCTCCACCGCCAAGGTCATCATCATCTTGACCAACGACAGCACCCTGAGAATCATCAGCAGCAGCAGCAGCAGCAGCAGCGTTAGAAGCTTGAGTGTCATAATCATCTTGGGCAACTGGGGATTCTGGTGGCGATTCTTCTTGCTCCACATACGCTGCCTCGAATGGATCCTTCGATTGCTTCATTGCCCTGTTAACACATTAAGCAATGTAAGCACTGAGCATTTCTGACGAATACTTCGAGCGCAAAAAACTAGAACAAAAGGATCTAAGCCATAGATTAATGAAAAGAATCCAAGGAATAATAGGATTCAAAAGTGACACGAAAATTAAGTACCTGATTAATAGATTATTAATAAGGAAATGAATACCAAGTAAAATCCCACAAGGGTTTGGGATAAGTTATATGAATGAACGATTATTGGTAAAAAATGGTTTGGAAAGATTTTGCTAATTGTCTTGTAATTTGGGATTATTTCATTTCCTTATTTATTTGAACTGTCCAGAGATTTTCCCAGGTTCTTTTTTTTTATGGGCAAATTGAAATTTACCCACCGAGCTTTGGGCCCAGTCCAGTTTCTACCCTGGACGAAGAAATCGTATGAGCCCTAAACAGGTATTATTTCTTTCTTTCTTTTTGCCCCTCGGGGTTAACATGGAATGATGGGATCTGGAAAGACCGTCAACCCACTTCATTACTCTGTCTAGTAAGGCTAATCATTTTCGATTCAGTTTAGTTTTTCCTTTCAAAATCAATGAAATCAAAATTGTTTTTTTGTAAAAAACTGAAACCCAACTAAAACCAGTTCTAACCAATCAGTTTCAGTTTAGTTATTTTTAAGGCATTCTTTTAAGAGGGCTGGTTTCTTTGTAAGATGTTGGAGAAAAGGAAATCGATCAAAGGGTGAGCAGCGGTGCACTACTTTGCTTTGTGCGCTTTCTGGGCAGGCTTGGTTTCTCCGCCCCTCAGTGTTTTCAGTTGACGTTATGATGGTATTGAAGATTTGGGAATAGCAGGACTGAAATATTTCAGGAGCTAAGCATATGTTCATGGTGCATTATATGATAGATGAGGTAAATATTGGCTGTTGATACGAGGGAGTAAATAGTCTGGTGCATAGGCACGAGATGGTTTTGTTGAGTGTCGTGTGTCTAAAGCTCCTGCTTTTCTTGGCCATAAGTTACGGCTTTTCTGTTTATTTTTATGTTTTAAAAATATTTTAATTTTTAATTTTTTTTATTTTAAATTAATATTTTTTAATCATTTTAATATATTAATATCAAAAATAATTTCTTAAAAAAATTTATTTTGATTTGTTTTTATATAAAAAATACTTTAAAAAACAACCACAACCACACTCACAAACCAAACATTCAACTCGACAATGAAGTTCGAGTACTGGATGATATTGGAGTGGTATCAATAAATAAAACATTTTGATTTTAAAGATTTTTCATTTATAATTATCAAATAAAAATATATTAACAACATCTGCTAGATAACATAACATAAAATCAATGAATTTATTAACTTGATTTCATTTTTACACCACAATCAACCATTCATAATTCTCATAATAATTCTTCATTCAAAAATACAATTCAATAACACCGGTAAAGCAAGAAGTATTAATTGACAAGATATCTTAGTTATATCATGAATTAAAAATTAAAAGAAAAAAGCTAATATAATATCAGATTGACTACTAGGTATAAAAAAAAATCAATAATAGAACCATCCACAATTCAATTCAACATTAAAATACCTATTATATTAAATGATCGACAAGAATCAAATTTTCTAGGATTTTCTCACTAAAAAAAATTGAAAACAATAAAAAAAGCCTTTTTTCCTTTTAAAATTTAAATAGAAAGGAAAAGTCTCTTTTATTTGTATTTAAATCTTTTGTTCTTTTTGTTCCAATTTCACAGCTACAATCTAAGTTAAGCACTATATCAGCATAGTTCATTCTTCAACAAGTATTCAG
>Ga0325400_1005679_pt1 | contig 11794 bp, 14 predicted proteins | sample PopdelMetagenome_2_FD_205662 | JGI IMG/M metagenome (GOLD analysis project Ga0325400, IMG submission 205662) | Populus deltoides microbial communities from Bellville, Georgia, United States - Xylem-PdKOR-R1 | ecosystem: Host-associated > Plants > Phyllosphere > Stem > Wood/Secondary xylem...
CTTATTTTCATTTAGGCCCCACTTCCTTTAAGTGTATTATTCTCTTCAATTAAATCCAACCCTCAACATTACCGGGCTTATTATAATGTCTCGAATTATTTCGCCCGGAAATTATATTCAAATTTTTTTGAATTCCTGTCTTTTATTTAACCATACGCATGAATTTCTTCACTTTTATTTCTCATATAGTTAGTTTTCAATTTAAGCAACCTTTATTTATATATTTTATTATTATTATTTTTCTGGGGTTTACATTCTTTCCTCCTAATAGAAATTTCATCCTCAAAATTTGAGTACTGTACCTGAGTTTATAAACAAGTCGTGGAATTTTCGTCTCATTTCTGATTCTCTCTCCCATGTCTCTTCCTCGATGTGGGAGCTTCGCCATAAGGCTCTGATGATGGGAACTTTCTTATTACAAAGTTCTTTCTCGTCCCAATCGAGAATCTTTATTGGTCTCACCTCAAATGTTAAGTCTTCTTTTACCTCCACTGGCACTTGAGGTAACACTCTCGAAGGGTCTATATCGGCTTTTCGCAGCAAAGAAACATGGAACACATTGTGAACTTTGGGCAATTGTGAGGGCAAGTTTATTTCATATGCTACAAGTTCGATATGTTTTTGGATTTCAAATGGTCCGATGAACCTCAGAGCTAACTTCCCCTTCATGCTGAATCTCAGCATGTGCTTCCATGAAGCTACCTTCAAGAATACTTTATCTCCAGGACAATATTCAAGTGGTCTTCTTCTAATATCTACATACTTCTTCTGTCTATCCTAAGCCACCTTCATTCGATCCTTGATAATCCTCACTTTTTCAGTAGTGATTTGTACTAATTCTGCCCCATACAGCTTTCTGTCCCCAACTTCTTCCCAGCACAAAGGTGTCCTACATTTTCTGCCATGAAGAGCTTTAAATGGGGCCATTTCAATTGTTGACTGATAACTGTTGTTATACGTGAATTCCACTAGTGACAGGTGCTCCTCCCAGTTTCCACTAAATTCCAAAGCACATGCCCTTAGTAAATCCTCTAAGATCTGAATAACTCACTCATATTGGCCATCAGTCTGCGGATGAAAGGCAGTACTGATACTCAAATTTGTTCCCAAGGCACGTTGTATGCTCAACTAGAGACGTGAAGTAAATATTGGGTCTCGGTCTGAAACAATTGATATTGGAACTCCATGAAGCCTCACAACTTCGTTCACATACATCTTAGCTAACTTGTCAACTGGATCTGTCATCTTTACTGGCAGGAAAAGGGTAGACTTAGTTAGTCGATCCACAATGAACCAGATTGCATCGTTTCCCCTTTTTCCTCTGGGTAGTCCCGACATAAAGTCCATTGTGATCATCTCCCATTTCCACTCAGGGACTGGTAACGGTTGTAACAGCCCTGCTGGCTTTCGGTGTTCTACTTTTACTTACTGGCAAATACTACATTTTGCCACATAACCAGCCACTTCTTTTCTCATATTTGGCCACCAGTAGTACTGTTTTAGATCCTGGTACATCTTAGTACTACCTGGATGTACAGTGAACTTAGACTCATGGGCTTTTCACAGTAACCTTTGTTTAAGAGCTTTGTTGTCAGACACATACATACATCGCCCCAACATCACTATTCCATCGTCACCCATTCGAAAAAGAGTTTCACCCCCCGATTCCAGTTTGATTCTTACTTTTGACACTTCATCATCAAGATGTTGTGCCTCTAATATTTGCTCTCGATATCCTGACTTCACCCTTAATTGAGTCATTAAGGATCCTTCCGGACTCACATTTAATACTGCCCTAATCTCTTTAGCTCACTCATGGTTTTCTCATTCCAAATTGCTGGTCCACCCCTAATCGCCTTGTCTTTATGGCTAAGAGCATCCGCGACCACATTCGCTTTTCCTGGATGATAATCTATAAAACAGTCGTAATCTTTAATTAATTCTACCCATCTCCATTGTTGCATGTTCAACTCCTTCTGCGACATCAGATATTTAAGGCTCTTATGATCCGTGAAAATTTGAACCTGGGATCCGTATAAGTAGTGCCTCCATACTCATAAGGCAAAAACTACTGCTGCCAATTCTAAGTCATGAACTGGGTAGTTGATTTCATGAGTCTTCAGTTGTCTCGATGCATAGGCAACTACCTTTCCATGTTGCATTAGGACACAACCCAGTCCTTTTCTTGAGGCATCACTGTAAACTGCAAAGCCTTCTGTTCCGGATGGAAGGATTAGTACGGGGGTAGTAGTAAGCCTTCTCTTCAATTCTTGAAAGCTCTCATCATGCTCCTTTGACAACTCCCATCTTATATTCTTCCTGGTGAGTCGTCTCAATGAAGTTGTTATTATTGAAAACCCTTTGATAAACCTTCTATAATACCCTACCAATCCGAGAAAACTATGAATTTCAGTTACCGTAGTAGGCCTTTCCTATCTCAGAACTGCTTCCACCTTCTGAGGGTCCACAAAAATGCCTTCTGAAGACACCATATGCCCTAAAAAGGTAACTTCTTTTAACTAGAAGTCACATTTATCCAACTTGGCATATAGCTGGCGACTCCTTAGAGTCTGTAGTGTCTATCTCAGGTGCTGTTCATGCTCCTCATAGGATTTGGAGTAAACCAAGATGTCATCGATGAATACAACAACAAACTTATCAAGGTATGGTCGGAATACTCGATTCATTAAATCCATAAAAAGTGTTAGAGCATTAGTTCATCCAAAGGGTAGCACCAAGAACTTAAAGTGTCCATAGCGAGTTCTGAAGGCAGTTTTCAGCACATCTTGCCCTTTGATTCACATTTGGTAGTATTCTGATCTTAAATCAATCTTTGAGAATACTTTAGCACCCTTCAACTGATTGAAAAAATCATCTATCCACGAAAGTGGATATCTGTTCTTTATCTTCACTTTATTCAGCTGATGGTAATCTATGCAAAGCCTCAACGTTCCATCTTTTTTCTTCACAAATAATATGGGTGCCCCCCAAGGTGAGTTGCTTGGTCGTATGAACCCTTTGTCTAAGAGCTCCTGCAATTGAATTTTCAACTCATCCAATTATTTTGGGGCCATTCTATACGGTGGTTGGGCTATAGGAGACACCTCAGGCAATATGTTGATGGTGACTTCAACTTTTCTTTCTAGGGGTAGTCCTGACAATTCTTCCGGAAATATGTCAGGAAATTCCCTCACAATTGGAATTCAGATAATCCTATTTTACCCTTTTTTGAATTTATCATATAGGCAAGGTATGTTGTACAACCTTTCTTTAGCAGTTTTCTTGCATCCATAACCAAGATTATATTTGTAAAGTTGGAAATTCTCTCCCCCTTAAAGACCATTGTTTCACCCTTAGCCCCTTGGAAGGTTATTGTTTTTGTAAAGCAGTCTAGACGAGCCTTATTTTTTCCCAACCAATTCATACCTAGAATTATATCAAAATCACTTAATTATAGGGATATTAAATCTGCTTCTAGTTCACACCCATTAATGTTAATTCCCACCCCTTCGAATATAACATTTGTTTCCACAGTTTCACCCAAAGGTGTCCTAATAATAAATCCTTTTTCTACCCTTTTTGTTTCCTTACTCAATTTGGTTATATTTTTATTTGCTATAAAGGAGTGAGTGGCACCAGAATCAAACAAAACATGCATTTGATAGCCATTCATTTGCAGCATACCTGCCACCACATCTGATGTTGCTCTGACATCCTCGTACGTCATATGGAAAACCCTCCCTTGATCCCTTTCATTTTGCACTCTAGGTCGTCCCTTATTTGAGTTAGCTCCTGATTGAGTCGACCTTCCCGGTCTATTTACTGTGATGGACTGCTGATGACTCTGACTTTGCTGCCTATGTCTTTAAGGCTGTTCAGTGTTTAAATGGGGGCATTCCCTTTTAAAGTGACCCTTATCACCACAGTGATGACATCCTCTTCCCAAGTACTGGCAGGTTTTCCACTTATGACCTTCTCCTCGACATATATAGCATCGTCCAGGAGAAACCAAACAACTCCTAGGGTGTCTTTGTTCACACTGAGCACATCGAGGGTAGACAATTTCCTTCTGATCATTAGTCCCCCTCGCAGCTATAGCCCTGGAGTGGGTCTGACCACTTCCGGACTTCCCACTGATATCCTGTCGGGAGCTAGTTGATTTCCCCCCTTTCTTTTTGAATTGAAGGAACTGTTCACCTCTACCTTTCTTTGGAAATAATGGCCTACCTAAAAATTCTATATCCTTTTGTTTTCCTGCACCCCCGTGACTTTGTTGGCCTTCTTCCATACAAGTCTCCAAGGCCTGCACTGCTTCAATCAGTTCCCTTACTGTCTTGAATTGTAAAGCAATCAAACCCTGCTTCAATTTTTATCTGAAGCCATCCCTTAACTTTTCTATCATGTGCTGTTCTAATGGGAGATAATATGGTGCGAATAGTGAGAGGTCATGAAATCGTCTCTCATACTCGAGTACTGACATTCCCTCCTATTTCAAGGCTAGGAATTCATGTTCCTTCATCTTCCGATGATATTTGGAGTAATATTGATTCTCAAACTCTGTCTTGAAATCATCCTAGGATAGGGTTTCTGTAGCCCTCCTCAACTGAATTGTCTCCCACCAAGTCATAGCACCGTCTGATAGTAATTGAGTAGCATAGTTTACCCGCAGATCATGTGGTATCTTAATTTGAATCACTGTTTTCTCCACCTTTTGAATCCACCTTCCTGCCACTTAAGCATCCTGTTCACCTGAGTAGGATTCACAGCCCATTTCTCTCATACTTTTCATCAAACGAACTAGATGTACCACGTCATTAGTAGTTGTAGCTACTTCTGAAATGGTTGGTATGATGGGTGCAGGTGGGGGTGCTGGCATAGGAGTGGCAGCATTAGCCATACCTTCCATTACTGCTTTGACTAATTAGGCCAGGAGCATCGGATCAACATAAGAAACAAATGGCCCTGTAGGTGTAGTTTGAGGGGGCTCATCTACTCGTTCTCGTGGGGCTGACATGGTTGGTCGAACATCCCCAGTTTGCCTTGGTGCCTGTCTAATTTGAGTCCCTGTCGATTCTTCATGCCCTACTTGAGTTGATACTACTGTTGCATTAGAAGTAGTATCTTCTAAAGGGCTCTCTTCTTGCCCCTCGGAAGAGTCTATATCTCTGTTCCCCCTACCTGCAGAGGTTAGATCTGTCATAATCTCTTGATGGGTACGTACCATCCTGTAATAAATTAATGAACATCAACAACCTCTTTTGAATTTTTACCAGGACCCATACCAGGGCTCTGATAACAATTATAACAGACCCATACTATATGATTTGATCAATGATAAAAGATCCCAACATATTCTCTTAGTTTGGAGGTAATTTTTTTTTAATCTACCAAAAATTCAGCAGAGTTACGTTTATATTTAGGACATCCCAAGTTATCGACTACTATCAATTTACTTAATCAACCCATCATCACATCACAAGGTCCCATAAATCCAGACTTTATATCAATCATAATAATTCAACACCTCATACAATCCACACAATATATATATATATATATATATATATATATATATATATCCTTTGAGTAAGTTCAATATAAACATAGCCCACATATCATATCATAAAATTTAAAAGAAAAATGAATACTAACATGCAAAGAAAGCATTACAACATAATAAGTGTTCTTAAACATTTCAAAAGGGTTAATTACAAGATAATTAAAGTACTACATGTTAAGTTGAACTTTTATAAATACATCAAGGTTTACACAAAAGCATAATACATAAACGTGTTAATTCCCTTTTGTGTAAGTTAAATATTTACATAAGCTTGACAAAGTAGAGTCCTAAACTAATGATCTCCCTGGATATTTGATGCACTTGTTACATAAATAAACATACCATTATGTTGATATATATATATATATATATATATGCTCATGTAATGTATATGAATGAAGTATTAATTTTCTATCGGATCCATAAGAATTCTAACAAACAACTTATATTTTGCATGTAAATCTTTTAAACCCAATTAACACTCATTTGTATATTCTTAATATGAGTACTCTTATTTACTTGCATGAACCGGGTGACCTTGCAAAGTCTATTCTTGTGATCTATTTCCTGAAGCTAAGCTTGTAATTTATTTCCCGGTGATCCTTTCACGGATGCCATTAGTCGAAGCTAATCTTTTAATCTATTTCCCAGCGATCCTATCACGGATGCCATTAGCCGAAGCTAATCTTGTAATTCATTTCCCGACGATCCTATCACGGATGTCATTAGCCGAAGCTAATCTTATAAATACGCTAGACTTTATTTACATTGAACATGATATTTATTGTAATTGTATTCACCAGAAGAATTTTAAAATCATATAAGTGCAAATAGGAGGGAAAATCACGCACCTACTCCGCCAGTCTCGTGACCTCCCCTAACAGAAGATCCAATCCTGGTTGCTCCTCCTGAATCACAAGGAAGTTTTTGGTTATGATTCCTTAAAGCTGATATTATAGAGAATCCATATTCATTCATTACTCATATGTTACTTTCTATGCATGTTCATTTCCTCATAATAACAAGCATAGATACATGGTATATTTTCAAAGTTAGTATCTCAATGTGCAAGTGTTTGTATGACTCAATTCTTTTATATTCTTACATATAATATTCACGTGAAAGTCTACTGTTAGTGTCTAACTTTGAATTGTTACTGTCCAACCGTTGCTGTTTGAACTGTTACTGTCCAACGGTTGCTGTCCAACCGTTGTTGTTTGAACACTCATTAGATTTTTAACTATATCTAGAGTTTTAGAACTCCATTTTAAGTGAGATTGATTTCTTTAGAAAGCTAAGACACGAGGCTACAAGTTCTCTAAGGAAGGAGAACCCAATTCGGCCTCCAAGATAGTCAAAATTGCTCATCAACCCATCAGTGCTACTGCCCTACATAATCAGTCACGAATCATTCGCGGTTGGTAACCCATAACTGGAGTTTTACATCTCCAAATTGAGCAAGATCAGTTTCCTTGGTTAGCTAACATCCACATCTACAATTTCTATAAATGAACCCGATCCTAATTCCCTCATCTTCCTACTTGAAATCTCACTGAAAGTCAAGAGACAAGTATGTCAAGATTCGTCTCCCCCTTCGCTTCACACAATACTTTCATAAACTACATACCACACATGAATTAACTAAATTTTAACAATAAATACTTTTTCCCCAATTCATGTCTAAGAACCCTAACCTATGATTCAATATCAAGGTATCAATTCATTATCGAATTTGAAATGAATTTTTAAGATCATGTTTAGAACACCTTACCCGGTACAAATTAAGATTTTGATCTTCAACCAATTGAAGATTTTCAACTCCCTCCTTTCTTTTCTTTTTGTTTAATTTCTTGTTAATCCCTTGCTCACAAGTGTTTATCCCATCTATAAACCCTTAATCTTGGATGGGCTCTTGAATTAAGTGTATTATTCTCTTCAATTAAATCCAACCCTCAACATTACCGGGCTTATTATAATGTCTCGAATTATTTCGCCCGGAAATTATATTTAAAAATTTCTGAATTCCTGTCTTTTGTATTAACCATACGCATGAATTTCTTCACTTTTATTTCTCATGTAGTTAGTTTTCAATTTAAGCAACCTATATATATATATATATATATATATATATATATATATAAATTTTCTAGCGTTTACAGAGCTTGTTTCGCGTGGGAAAGCATTGCATACCGATCCAAATTGCTTGCCTTTGATCAGAAAGGCTTGATTTGGCACGTAATGTAGGCTTGGGCTCTTGGTTATGAAGAAAAGGATATTTATAGGCTTAAAAGGTGTTTAATGGATTTCAAGACTAAGAATTATCAGTGTTTGTTTCCTGACCTTTTGTCTTTTGAATTTATTTCCAAAATGGTCCATCGTGCCCCCCTCAGTGTCGGGCTTGGGCTTTTTTCTCTTTGTTTTTTCTTTCTTCATTTGGTTGAGCATCATCATGTCGGTTATTTTTATGGGAAGCTCAAATCTTTTAGATCCTTTTGATTTTCTTCATGCCCCCAAGTTTGTTTGAGCACCTTTGATCATTGAAAATTTTCTTTCATGCCCTCATAGTGTTGTTTGTGGCACTTTTAATTATTAAGGATTTTTATATATGTCTCGCACTTGCCCCCTAGTGTGGGGTGTGATCTTAGCCAAGGTTATTTTTAAAAAAATATTACTAGGCTCAAAAGGGGATTGCAAATGATATATTTAACCTCGTGAAAGGATTATCAAAGATGACATTTTCTCATTTCAAACACATGCACTTAGGATCGGTAAGTCTAGCTTTTATGCAAGTATGCAAATTTGTTTCTCATTATCCATTCAAATAAAACTAAGTTTTGGAGTCATCTCATGGTGTTTGGGTTTTTCTTCAAGTTTTCTAAGTGTATGGTTACCTTTCTAGAGGATCACTTGAATTTCCAGAGCTTGTTTGTTTTGGACAAACACCAATATGATTTCTACCTTGTATTAAAACTTTGAATTCCTAAAAATCTTAGTGAACATGTGAGATCATGCATAGTTTTGGAAGAAAAGGGAAACACGCCAAAGGATTCTTTGTGTAGTGGTTATGCTTAGTGTGTTATTTGCATGAAACAACAAGAAAAAATAAGGCACATCATGAACACAAGAAAACACATGATCTTATTAATAAGAAAGACTCATTCGATAGAGGAAGTCTTATGGCATTATAAGCCAAGTTGCCGGCATGACTAAAACAAGTTGAAACATGACAAAATAAAAAATATTTTGCAGGCATGATCAAACAAAGACAATTATTTTTTGACATAACAAGAATAGGCTTCATTCTCCAACTCTAGTAAAATTCCCCTTTAGTCAACCTCCCTAAAAAAGCTTTTATAGAAAGGCTGGATTGTGTTGAGGTTCTTAACCATGTTTGCCCATTATTTCTTCGGACTGAGTTGTTGTTGAGGTTTGAACAAAGATGGTAGGTCGTTTGGAAGGACCTTTGCCAGACCTATATTTCAACCTACGATGTATGTATGTTATTTACAATGAATGAATGTATATGTATGGATGCAAATGTATGTACATGTGCATTAAGTATGAATGACTATTTAGGGTGCTTATACTCTAAAGATAGGTTTTGGGCTATTACATGATGGGTAGGCTTTCTACCTGGTCTCAAAAGAGTCTCTTATTGTCTTAGTGATTACCCTCGTAAAGGCAATATAGGGGCTCGATAAGTAACAGGATGGCATGTGCACCAATCATTACCAGTTTAAGCACAAAAATGAAGAGTTAGGGTTTACACAAACTTAAACCTTGACTAAAAGTCGTAAGGTAAGTTGCTAGTCCTCCACTTAACCTATAGTTTTTCAATAAAAATTCCCCTAAAAATATGAATGATGCATGAAGCAATTTTATACAATGCATGAACAAATATGTACAGGATTAAAGCGTATGAGCAAATGAGGTATTAACAATAACACACAAACCAAACAAAGCTTAGTCCACAAGGTCCCCAATGGAGTCGCCATTTTGTCGCACGTGTGTGGAGTCATAGTGAATCTTCCTCTCTTTTAAGTTTGTTATCCTGGAAAGATCGAGAAAATGGGGAAGATAGTGAATTCTTGTCTTTTATCAGTGTATAAAGGGAATGAGAGTCGTCACCTAATATTTTGGTCACTAGAAACCCAAACTGGTCTCATAGATCGGGTACGAGGACTGGTTGCGTAAAGAAAAGGTATTAGCACCCCAAATACATCCTACCTAAGGTAAGCTGCATTGTTTGATTGTCTGATATAAATTAAGGTATTATCATGTTTTCTAATTGTTGGTCTATCTAAGGTTTAAGAAAAGTTCTCCTCTGTAAGGAGATCGTTATCTTATCGGGTAAAACCTAACCGTTCTAATGTCAATAAAAGAACTAACTTTTATTAGGAATACATCTTACGTATAAGTTCGTGATTCTAGATGTTAAAAGAAAATAAAATAATTTTTTTTGGAATTTTTGAAATATTAGCCTAGTTCTTGTAGCTTTAATAAATTGGTTATTAGAGCCAAAATGCATGCTAAAACATATTTTTGAACTTTTGTTATATGAAAATACAATATGTTTTTTTTTAGAGAATTGACCACATGCATAAAAACAAGACATCTTTTTTTTTTGTTTTTTTCATGTAATTTTTTTGCAATGTTCCGTCGAAAACTGAGTTTTTTAATACCGGATTTGTATCTTTATGGTATAAAGATACAAACCAATATTAAGCAAAATTGATAGAAAAATACGCAGGAAAATCACAAATTTTATATATTGACAAATAATATAAGGATTAAAAATTTCAATATGCTACGAGTTTTTTTATATAAATTGAATTATTATTTCGGTTATATTATCCCAAACAATAGTTGTTCAATTTTTTATGTTCTATGTAGATCATATGCAATTTGTAACATCCCACGATTCGGGATAAAAACAACAATCGCATGTCGACCGAAAAACAGAGTAATTAAATTTTTTCTTTCTTTCTATATATATTCATGGTGTTCATATTAAAGTCTACCAAAATTTTGGCGGAGTTTCCCCTATACCGGAAGGTCCCAAGTTATCGACATTTAACCTATTTACACTTCTAATAACCCGCATCTCCTAACTCAATCCCGACCCAATCATCATGAGTCTCAATCCCACAAACATCATCATACATATCAACTACAATATTTATGATATACATTATATAACAAATATTATTATGGATGGATAAAAATATAAATACACATACATGGAACATGGTTATATGAACTACAGAGTTCAGTTAATCTAATCAAGTTTAAACATTGATTATACAAATTAAGTTATACAAACATTTTCATGTTTACAAAATACAAGGGTATACTCCTTATAACCTAGATTACAAAAAGTGAACATAAGTTAGGATCTACTCCTGTTATGCATTCGATGGTTCTGAAACAAAATATATATTATTGAAATATTAATATCACAATAAATATAACAACAGAAATATCTAACAATTTAAAAAGAGCAACATGCATTCATATTTTGTTCACTTCTCTATGGTTTTTCATTAGAAACTCTTTCTCATTCAACTACTAAAAACCGTTTCCTCTCCCATTATCAACCTCCATTCCAGATTTTATAAGATCTTATTTTCGCTTAATACATTACCGATACCAATTTCACTGGTATCATTGACACGATCAAAGAGTTGATGTCTTATCCCAAGTGCAGGAGTGTCACAGTAATAAATAACCCGGCAAGACCGGGGTCGAACCACAGAGAGGTTAATTGTATAAATTATAATTAATAAAACAACAACAACAACAACAATAATAACAACAATAATAACAACAATAATAGTAATAGTAATAATAATAATACTCAGTACGTGGCGTTGTTATACCTGAGAATGATCGAAAAGATCGGGTCACAGGTTTCCAGCCTATATATTGAGTTTATGAAAAGATCAAAGAGATATATTATATAATATAAACAGATTTCTGATGCGAATGAACAAGGCAAGACCAACAATGTCAGGATCCTTGATCAAACACAGAGCATACTTAAAGTACATAAAATATAACACGAATAATACTAATAATAATAATAATAATAATAATAATAGCAATATTAGTAGTAGTAGTAGTAGTAGTAGTAGTAGTAGTAGTAGTACTAATAATAATAAAGAAGAAGAGGAAGAAATTAATGAGAACTTTGAGATGGAAGATTAATGTAAAGATTAAACAATGATAAAAACA
>Ga0325400_1005681_pt1 | contig 11791 bp, 5 predicted proteins | sample PopdelMetagenome_2_FD_205662 | JGI IMG/M metagenome (GOLD analysis project Ga0325400, IMG submission 205662) | Populus deltoides microbial communities from Bellville, Georgia, United States - Xylem-PdKOR-R1 | ecosystem: Host-associated > Plants > Phyllosphere > Stem > Wood/Secondary xylem...
TTGTTTTTGAGGCTATCCGCGATGAAGAGCACCGAATTGTGGACTTTCGTTATCTATTTTCCAACGGAGTAGCCGACCGCCATATGGGTATCGCCACGGCGGGCCAGACCCTGCGCACGGTGACCCCCGGCTATGTCGACGAAGCGAACTTCAGAACCATGATCGAAACGGTGGAAACGGGCCAGCCAGCCGATAAAATTCTGCATTTTAACTACGGCGATAACCCGATCTACCTGCGAACCCAGTACCTGAAGCTTAACGATGGTCTGGTGCTGGTGCATGAAGACATTACCGGCAAGAAGAGGGCAGAAGACGAGCTGAAAACCACCAAGGAACGGTTGCAGGCCATCCTGGATAGTTCGCCGTACGTGATTCAGGCCTTTCAGGCGGTGAGAGGCCAAACCGGAACGATCACGGATTTTACCTGGGTGATGAACAACGGGAAAGGGGTTGAACAAAACGGGGAGGTTATCGGCAAGAGCCTGTTACTGCATAATCCGGGTGTGCTCGAAACCGGGCTGTTTCAGAAGTTTGTTGAGGTCACCGAAACCGGCGTTCCCATCGATCACGAACAATATTACATCCACGAGCAGTTTGACGGCTGGTTCCACCAAAACTTGGTTAAAATGGGTGATGGCTTTGTGATGAATACGGAAAACATCACCGAAAAAAAGAAAGCCGAACAGGAAATCCTGCGCCTGAAAGACGAGATAGCCCAGAAAGTAACCGATAAGTATTATTCGCTTTTCAATTCCATTGACGAAGGTTTTTGCATCATGGAGTTGCTCTACGATGGCGAAGGGAAACTAGCGGATCTGGTGTTTCGGGAAGTAAATCCGTCCTTTGACCGGCACACGGGGCTCGGCGACGTGGTCGGAAAAACGGTTCGCCAGTTAATGCCCAATATTGAGCCCTACTGGATCGACGTGTTTACCCAGGTGGCCCAAAGCGGTCAGCCAACCCGCTACGAGAATTATGTGCAGGATGTCGACCGCTGGTACACGACGCATCACCTGGCGATAGGGGACAATGAAGGCCGGTTTGTGGCGGTGGTGTTTGACGACATCACGCAGCGCAAAAAAGCGGAAGAGGCACTGCGGCTAAGTGAACAGCGAAAAGCCTACCTGCTGAAACTGACCGACGGGATCCGCCGTCTCTACGACGCCAGAGCGATTCAGCAGGAAGCTATCGGGGTGCTGCGCCAGCACTTAAGGGCGGCCCGGATTACGTACACGGAAGTTGTCCGGGACAATGTGCTGGAGGTGTGCGCGGCCGACCAGGTCGCCGGCGAAATCAATCCATTGGGCAGCCAATTCGCTTTAGCCGACTACGGACCCGATCTGGCGGCTGAATTCCTGACGGGCCAGACTGTTTACCGAAACAACGTAGCCAGTGATGCCCATCTGCCCGAAGCCGCAAAAGCCATTGATGCGGCACTGAATGTAACTGCCTGGGCCAGCACTCCGCTGGTAAAGGAAGGCCGGCTGGTTGCCATGATTACCGTTCATTTTGCGCAGCAACACAACTGGACGGCTGAAGAGCTTTTGCTGGTGGAAGAAACAGCCGAACGGACTTGGGCGGCCGCCGAACGGGCCAAAACCGAGCAGGCTCTGAAAAAAGCCGAAGTGCAGTTCCGAACCATTGCCAATGCCGCACCCGCCCTCGTCTGGATTTGTGCTCCCTCCGGCGAAAACATCTTCTTCAACGAGCGCTGGTACGAATATACCGGTCAGACTGCGGCCGCGGCCGCCAGTTACGGCTGGACCGCAGCGACGCATTCTGAAGACTGGGCGCGCATTGCCCCTTACTGGGCGCGCTGCCTAAAGACCGGCGAGCCCTACGAAGGCGAAGCTCGCTACCGCCGGTTCGATGGAGAATGGCGCTGGTTTGCTTTCCGTAGCCTGCCGACCTACACGGCGTCCGGCGCCATTGAAGCCTGGTACGGATTGAGCGTTGACATTCACGAACGCAAACGGGCGGAGGAGCAGTTACACGAAGTCGACCGGCGCAAAGATGAATTCCTGGCAATGCTGGCGCATGAACTGCGCAATCCCATGTCAACCATCCGTTCCGGTCTGCAAGTCCTGACGCTGAAGGCGGGCGAAGACAAACTGATTAACTCGACGGTCACCATGATGAATCGACAGACCGACCATCTGGTTCGGCTGGTGGATGACCTCCTGGATGTGAGCCGCATCAGCCAGGGGAAAATTGAATTGCGGAAACGGCGGGAGAATCTAGTCGATCTGGTCAGTCAGGCGGCCGAGGCTATCAACCTGCTCTACCGGGAACAGGGGCGCCACTTACGGGTCGATCTGCCGGCCGAGCCGATTCGTCTGGAGGGCGATGCTACCCGGCTGATGCAGGTAGTGGCTAATTTATTAACGAATGGCCTTCGCTATACTTTACCCGGCGGTCAGGTGCGGCTGAGTCTGGAACACCCGGCTGGTCCGGCGCTTCCGCGGGAAGCCATCATCCGGGTGAGCGACAACGGGATTGGGCTGGCTCCCCATCAGCTCTCGGCCATCTTCGACCTGTTTGTGCAGGTGGACAACTCATCGGCTCGTTCGAAGGGTGGCCTGGGTCTGGGCCTGACGCTGGTTAAGCGCCTGGTGGAGATGCACGGGGGGCGGGTGGAAGCGCAGAGCGAAGGCCTGGGTAAAGGCAGCACGTTCAGCGTCTACCTGCCCATCGCCGGGGAAACTTCGCTACCCGCGCCTGGGGTGGACGAGAAGCGCGCGACCCCATCGAGCGGTAACCGTATTTTAGTGGTGGACGATAATACGGACGTGGCTTCAACCCTGAGTTTGCTCTTGACCCTGAGGGGGTACGAGGTGCATACCCGAAACAGTGGCCGGGCGGCCCTTGAAGCCATCGAAACTCTGCAACCAACGACTATTCTGATGGATATCGGAATGCCGGAACTCGACGGCTATGCCACCTGCCGCCTGATCCGCCGGCAGCCCCGAGGGCGTCAGCTAATCGTGATTGCGCTAACAGGCTATGGCCAGGAAGAAGATCGGCAGCGCACCTGGGAGGCCGGTTTCGACGCGCATCTGGTGAAACCGGTTGACCTGGGAACACTCACGGCCCTGCTGGACAGCTTATTTGAAAGCAAAGTACAGCGACAGTAAAACCGATTTAGCCTTTCTATTTCTCAGTCCAGTAGTCGACGGCCTGTCCTCGTTCAATGACGGAAGTACCGATTTTGATATGTTGCTGGTGTTCAGGAGAAGCGCCGTAGCTGTCCAGGTCGCCTTTCGACGCAAAAGTAAAGACGTAGACGTGGGTGACACCTTTGCTTTTTTCGTCAGCAACTGCCGTACCCCATTCGTAGCCTTTAACCATTTTTAGCTTGTTGGCTAAGTGCTTAAAGGAATCATCCACTTCCTTGATCTCGTTGGCGGGGGCACCCTCCCGGAACGTAATCATGACCACGTGCTTTAACAGTTTGCCCGGTTGGGGCTGTGCCCGAACGACTCCTCCCCAAAGACTCGACACGCTGATCAGCAGGGAAAAGGTTAACGATTTAATCATTGTCTGTAGAATATAGTGTAGAGTAAGTAAGAAAGGTAGTGAAACGGTTGACAAACAGCGCGTTCCTGCAAAGCCATTCCGGCCGGCGCTGCTCTTGAGCGAGTTGGGATTGGCGCAGTGGGGCGGTCCCAACTCGCTTGTTAAAAATACAACCAGGAATCGGCCGGCTTTCATTGAGCCAACTCCCGGCTGTTTTGAATGGGGCTTCTGGTTATTGAGCCGCGTCCGCTCGGGTGAACGTCGCTGTGCGGCCCAGCAGGGGAGAACCCATGTAGCCTCTAACTTCCAGCGTATTGGCATTCACGAGCTTCATTTTGGCGTCGTAGGTTTTGCCGCTTTTGGGGTCATACACGCTCCCGTCGGACCAGCTGTTGGTTCCGTTGGCTTTCAGATTACTCAGGATGACCGTGCCGACGAGCTTTCTTTTTTGTAACTGGGCATTGGGATTTTTGGTGTCGAGGATATCAGGTCCTTTTTTCAGCCAGATGATTTTGCCGTTTACCTGATCACCCTGGGAGAAGAACTGAATTTTAGCTTCTTTTTCCTGGTTGAACCAGCTTCCTTTCGTCAGGTCCGACTGCGCGTAACTCAGGGTTGCGCCTGCCATCGCCAGCAATAGACTCAGTGTTTTCTTCATACTTATCTAGTTTGGTGTAGTTAGTAAACGAAAATAATTCGGCCCGTTGTCTTTCTTACACCTATTTTAATAAAGCCACAGCTCCCCGCTGCGTGCTTGTTACCTCACGGTTACCAGGCCCTTCCATTGGCAACGAATCGTTAACTGTCGGGTCATATTCTCCTAACGTTGCGGCTCTACTTTTACTTAGTCATTTCTTCCTAGGCTGTGCTAGCGGAAAAGACGCACTTCTCACTATTAACAAGTGGTTATGAAACAACCGTTTACCCAACCCAAATGGAAAGCCAGCTCTTTCAAAAAGATGCTTTGCGGGTTAGTCGTTATGCTCCTGGCCAGTCAGTTGGTTTTGGCGCAGACTAAAGTAGTTAAAGGTCGAGTAAGTTCGGCCAAAGAAGCGGGTTTACCGGGCGTCAGCATTCTCCTGAAAGGGAGCAACACGGGAACGTCGACCGATGCCGAGGGTAATTATTCCATCTCGGTACCCGAGCGTTCAGGCCCGGTACTGGTTTTCTCCTTTATCGGCTTTGCTTCCCAGCAGATAACGGTGGGCAATCAGTCGATTATCAACGTCCAGTTAAACGAAGATACGCAGCAGTTGAACGAAGTCGTCGTAACGGCTCTGGGGATCAAAAAAGAAGCGCGCACCATTGGTTATACGGCGCAGGAAATCGCCGGCGATCAGCTGGTGAAAGCCCGCGAACCCAATCCCATCAACTCATTAACCGGTAAAATTGCCGGTCTGACCGTCGCGCCCAGCGCCGAACTGCTGGGTCGTCCGCAACTGTTTCTGCGGGGGAGCAGCGATTTGCTTTTTGTGGTTGATGGGGTGCCGATCAACTCGGATACCTGGAACGTATCCGCCGATGATATCGAAACGTATACCGTCTTAAAAGGCCCCAATGCCGCTGCGCTTTACGGTTTCCGGGGACAGAACGGGGCCATTCTGATCACAACCAAACGCGGTACGAAAGACAAACGCAAAGTTTCGGTTGATTTCAACTCCAGCACCATGTTCGAGCCGAGCTTCCTGGCCATTCCGGAGCGGCAGAGCGAGTACGGATTCGGATCCAACTATCAGTACGCCTACGCCAACAACCTGTACGACGTGGGGAACCCCAACCGCCGGGCCAACATCTGGGGACCGCGTTTCGAGGGACAGCCCGTGCCGCAGTACGACAGCCCAATCGACCCGGCAACCGGCATCCGGCAGGGAACGCCCTGGCTGGCGCGGGGAGCCAATAACTTCCGCGATTTTATGGGAGTTGGGATGCTATCGACCAATAACGTGTCGGTTGCGTCGAGTGGCGAGAAATACGATCTGCGGTTGTCGATTTCCAATAACTACCAGAAAGGCATGGTGCCGAACACGCGGTTGAACATCACCAACTTCAACCTGACCAATAGCATTAATTTTACGGATCGCCTAAAATTCGACGGTAGCCTGAACGTCAGTTTACAGAACTCGCCCAACATCCCGCAGTCCAGTTCAGGCCCGGAGAGCGAAACCTATATTTTCCAGGTGTACGGATCCAGCAGCTGGTCGGTCAAGGACATGCGCGACTATTATAAGGCACCCCAGGGCGTACCGGGTGTGCAGCAGTACTACGCCGAGTATGGCCGGGGTAACAACCCCTACTTTGTGGCTTACGAGTGGTTGTACGAGCACCGGAAAACCGACATTTACGGCTACGCCCGACTGAACTACAAGATCAACGATTTCATGAATCTGGCCGTCCGGTCGCAGATAACAACCTGGAACCAGTTACGGACGGAAAAAGTACCTTACTCGGCAATTACGTACAAAACGCCGGATCTGCGGCAGGGCGATTACCGCGAAGACCGTCGGAACCTGCTGGAGAACAACACCGACCTGCTGCTGACCTTCAACAAAGCCGTAGCGAAGGATTTTCAGGTCAATGCGGTAGTAGGCGCCAATGCCCGGTTTTTTAATTACAACTCCAGCTGGGCGACTACCGACTTCCTGATTGTGCCGGGCGTTTATGATTTCAGCAACTCCAAAAACCCGGTGCAGGCTTACAACTGGCGCTCTGATATGCAGGTGCTGAGTGCCTACGCAACCGCCGATTTATCGTACAAGAACTTCCTGACGCTGGGCCTGACGGGGCGCTTCGATAAACTGTCGACGCTGCCAGCCGCCAACCGGACGATTTTCTACCCATCAGCGGCCCTCAGCACGGTGGTGACGGACTACGTGAAACTGCCGCAGGCCATCTCGTTCCTCAAGCTGCGCGCTTCGTACGCCGACGTGAAAGGGGGCAATACGGCGTCAAACGTTGGTTCGGCGTATCAGCAGGTAACGGGCAATTCAGTATCGAACCTGATTGGCTACGGCTCGGAGGTTACGACGGCCTACGACGGTCCCAGCTACATCAACCAGAATACCTACACGATCAGCAAGCCCTACAACAACCTGCCGGCGGCCGGATTTACGGGCAGTCTGGCAAATCCGAATCTGCAGAGCTTTAATGTCGAATCGTATGAATACGGGTTTGACGCCAAGTTCCTGCGCAACCGCCTGGGTCTGGATGTAACGCACTTCACGTCGATCAACGGTCCGCAGATTTTCCCGTTGCCCGTAGCCTCGTCGTCGGGTTACAACAACCAGATCGCCAACGCTGTGACGACGCAGAAAAAAGGCTGGGAAGTCGCTCTGACGGGATCCGTGCTGAAGAATCCGAATGGTCTGAGCTGGGACGTGCTGGCCAACTGGTCTACGTACAAAGAAACCCTGAAGGAAATTTACGGGAACGAAACCAGCATCTATCTATCGGGACCGAACCACGTTTTCCACGTGGGCGACCGACTGGACGGCTATTACAGCTATAACTTCCTGCGCAGCCCGGATGGCCAGATTATCAACTCACCGACGGGTACCCCGCTGACCCGCCCCGCGGGAACGAATACGCTGCAGTTACTGGGCTACACCAATCCAGATTACGTCTGGGCCCTGAACAACCGGTTCAGCTTTAAAAATTTCAATTTCAGCTTCCAGTTCGACGGTCGGGTTGGTGGTGTAATCCGCGACCAGGTGTATGCCTACGCGATGAACGCGGGTAACAACCCCGAAACGGTGCAGGGTGACCTGGGCGCGGCTCGTCTGAAGGAATGGCAGAGCACCGCCCTCGGCACCAAAGCGCCGACGCCCGCTTACGTGGGTCCCGGGGTCGTGGTGGCCAATGGTGGAGCGGTTCAGTTCGACGCCAACGGAAACATCAGCAACAGCAACGAATTGCAGTTTGTACCGAACACCAAAGCCGTGACGGTGCAGACCTACGCGCAGGGCGTCTACAACAGCGGTATCGAGGAGCCTTACATGGTGAGCAAAACCTTCGCTAAACTGCGGGAGGTGGTTATCGGCTACACGGTTCCGGCCCGCATCCTAGGAACGCGGTTTATCCGGGCCGCCAGTATTTCGCTGGTGGGCCGTAACCTACTGTATTTCGCGCAGCGGAAGGATTTTGACCTCGACCAGTACGCACAGGGCTACAATGCCTCTACGCAAAGTACGCTGAAGAACCCCAGCCTGCAGTCGGCCACTACGCGCCGGTTTGGGGTAAACATCAATCTAACATTTTAAGGAGCGTGAAGCGTCATTGGTCAGAGAATCAATGGCGCTTGACACAGGACCGTTGACATGAAAACCATTTTCTATAAATCGCTTTTTTTTGTGGCCGCGATGGGGTCGCTGATTGGCTGTAAATCCTTCGATGAGCTGCTGCCCAACCCCAACGTAGCGAGCGAAGACAAGGCCGTGCCGCCTTCGCTGATCCTGCCCCGGGTGGAATTCGATATCTATGACCAGGGCGACGGCGGTCCTTTTACGCAGATACAGCGCTGGAACCAGTTTTCCATCTCCAATAACCTGTATTATGGCGGACAAAACCAGTACAACTGGACGACCACCAATACCCTGTATGGAGTTCTCAAGAACGTGAATCAGATGGACCGGCAGGCCACTAAGACGCTGGGCACCACAACCAGCGCCTATGCCGCACTGGCAAAGTTTTTCCGGGCTTACATTTACGTATGGCAGGCCAACCGCGTAGGCGATACGCCCGCTTCGCAGGCCGCCCAGGGTTTGACTGACCTGGAACCGACCTACGACACGCAGAAGGCCGTTTTTGCGCAAAGTCTGGCCCTGCTCGACACCGCCAACACCCTGCTGGCGTCGCTGGCGGGTTCAACGGCGTTGCCCGCCACGATCAGCGGTGACATTTACTACAACAACGACCTGACCAAGTGGCGTAAAGCAATCAACACCTACAAACTGCGCGTACTGATGAGCCTCAGCCGCCGGGCCGAAGACAATTCCGACCTGAATATCAAGCAGCAGTTCGCGGCTATTGTCAATAATCCGACGCAGTATCCGGTTATGACCAGCAACGCCGACAACCTGAACTTTGTGTTCAACTCGGCTTATAACACGTATCCGCACACGCCGAACGATGCCAACAACCAGTACCAGTTCGAAGGTTATCCGTACCTGAGCCTCGCCACCGCCACGCAGGACCCGCGCACCTTTGTGTTTGCAACCCCGGCACCGGCTCAACTCACGGCGGGCAAAAAGGTCAGTGACTTCTCGGCGTACGTCGGGGCCGACATCTCGAAGCCTATCGGCGATCTGTACACCGAAGGCGCCAGCGCCGGGCCGTCGGGTAAGTACTCTTACACTAACAATCAGCGCTATTATGGTTCAGTAGCGGGGCCGGAGCCTTATATTATCCTGGGTTATGCCGAAATGAACTTCAACATTGCCGAGGCCATCAACCGGGGCTGGGTGTCGGGCGCTTCGGCCCAGACGTACTACCTGAAGGGCATCAACGCGTCGCTGTCGTTTTACGGCCTGACCGAAGGACAGACCTACACCATCGGCGATCAGGGCGGCAAGACACTGGGTACAACCACGATCTCAATCAGTAACTTCCTGAACAATCCCGGCGTGGTGTATAAAGGCGACAACGCCGAAGGCCTGGAGCAGATTCTAGCTCAGAAATACGTGGCTTTCCACCAGAATTCCGGGTATGAGGCTTTTTACAACTGGCGCCGGACCGGTTACCCCAAAACGTTCGTCTCGACGGGCGGGGGCATCAACTCCAGCAACAAAATTCCGCGTCGCTGGCAGTACCCGGTTGATGAGCAGACCTACAACGCGGCCAATTACAAAGCGGCCCTGCAAAACCAGTTTGGCGGTACCGATGATCTGTACGCCGATACCTGGCTGACGAAATAAGCTGACGAATTCATTTCTATTTTCACCATGAACACGCTTTCTATTCTATGCATAACCGGTTGTGCGCTGGCCGCTTCGCTGACGACTGCCGCGCAGACCACTCCGACCAGCGATCCGGTTGTTTACAATCCGAAGCGGATCGTAAAGCTCGACGGCGCCAGTAACTTCCGGGATCTGGGCGGTTACCCGACCCGGGACGGTCACCACGTTAAATGGGGGCATATCTACCGTTCGGCGGATATCAGTAAGCTGACGGATAAGGATCTGCAAACGCTGCAAACGCTGCATCTGACGACCGTCTGCGATTTGCGCGGACCCCAGGAATACCAGAGCGCACCCGACCGGCTTCCGGCGGGCGTCAACCGCATTGAATTACCGGCGGGCAGCGAGAACGTGAACACCGCCCAACTGCCGGCTCAGTTGCAAAAAGCGGCTAACCGGGATTCCGTGATGGCGGCTACGTACACAAAAATTGATCACTTCAAGGCCAAGTACAAGCCTATGTTCGATCAGTTGCTGACGATGGATACTACGCAGTCTCTGCTCTTCCATTGTACGGCGGGCAAAGACCGGACGGGCATTGGGGCCGCTCTGGTGCTGTCGGCCCTCGGCGTTGACCAGGCGACCATTCTGAAGGATTATGCCGCAACGGATGTCTACTGGCAACCGGGCCGGGAGCAGATCGTGCAGCGCATGAAGCAGGGTGGGCTGAGCGAAGAGGCAATCAAGGCGATGCTGGCGGCTAATCCGGCTTACCTGACGGCGACCTTCAAGACGATTAATGATCAGTATGGTTCGATGGATACGTTTCTGGCTCAGCAAATGGAACTGACGCCGGACAAGCTGGCAACGCTTCGCGCTAAATACTTGAATTAATTAGCGGGGGTCATCCCGCCCCACCGTAACTTAACTCGGTTTATTGGAAAATCAGGCAGGATCACTGGCGGGGGCTAGTGATCTTGTCGTATCATTCCGTTTATTTTCGAATTCATTAGTTCGCTCTTATTTGTGCCTTCCGATCGTTCCGTATTTACTCGTCAGGATTTTGGGGATTCGTTTGTCTGGGGTGCCGCGACGGCAGCCTACCAGATTGAAGGCGCGCACGCGCTGGATGGCCGGGGCCCTTCCATCTGGGATACCTTTACGCACGCCAGACGCTACAACGGCCGCCGGCGGGACAACGGCGATGTGGCCTGCGATTTCTACCACCATTACGAAACCGACCTGGCTCTGCTGAAAAGCATGGGCTTTACGGCGTTTCGTTTTTCCCTGTCGTGGTCCCGCATCTTTCCGGAAGGCAAGGGCCGGGTGAACGAGCAGGGCCTGGCTTTCTACGATCGACTGATTGACACCTGTCTGAGGCTGGGGCTGGAGCCCTGGGTGACGCTTTATCACTGGGATTTGCCGCAGGCACTTGAAGACCGGGGTGGCTGGACCAACCGGTCCGTTATTCAGTGGTTTACCGACTACGTGGATTGCTGCACCAAAGCCTTCGGGCATAAGGTGAAACGCTGGATGGTCCTGAATGAACCGCTCGTGTTTACCGCCGGGGGCTACTTTGCGGGCATCCACGCTCCCGGTCGGCGGGGCATTGGTAACTTTCTGGCGGCCGTCCATCACGTCGTTATCTGTCAGGGCGAAGGAGCGCGGGTGATTCGGCGGAATGTACCGGATGCCAAAATCGGTACCACCTTTTTCTGCGCGCCCGTTGATGCCCACACGGCGTCGCTCCGCGACAGCCAGGCGGCCAGCCGGGTGGACGCGCTGGGCAACCGCCTGTTCATCGAGCCCGCGCTGGGCCTGGGTTATCCAACCCGCGAAGTGCCGTTTCTAGACCAGATTTTTGCGAAATACGCCCAGATTGGCGATTTGCAGCGGGCTCAGTTCGACTTCGATTTTATCGGTTTGCAGAATTACTTTCGGATGGTCATCCGGCACAGCTGGTTTACGCCCTATGTATGGGCCAGTGAAGTAACGCCGAAGCAGCGCCGGGTCGACCGCATCACCGACATGGGCTGGGAAGTACACCCGCCGAGCATTTATCGGGTCATCAAGCAGTTTGCCCAGTACGCGGGCGTTAAGGAGATTGTTATTACCGAAAACGGCGCGGCTTTCCCGGATGTCGTGCGCGACGGGGTTGTCGACGATAGTCTGCGCGTACGGGTGTATCAGGATTTTCTGCAGCAGGTGCTACTGGCGAAGGAGGAGGGGTGCCGGGTCAGCGGTTATTTTGCCTGGTCGCTGCTGGACAACTTCGAATGGGCCGAAGGCTACCGACCCCGTTTCGGATTGATTTACGTCGACTACGCCACGCAGCAACGCATCATCAAGCAGTCGGGCCACTGGTTCCGGCGTTTTCTGACGGG
>Ga0325400_1005682_pt1 | contig 11790 bp, 11 predicted proteins | sample PopdelMetagenome_2_FD_205662 | JGI IMG/M metagenome (GOLD analysis project Ga0325400, IMG submission 205662) | Populus deltoides microbial communities from Bellville, Georgia, United States - Xylem-PdKOR-R1 | ecosystem: Host-associated > Plants > Phyllosphere > Stem > Wood/Secondary xylem...
GGATATCCTCGGTATTTTCCAGAGCAGCCTGCCGACCCACTTCGGGATTCGTACCGGCCCCAAGACCCTTGGTCAAATGCGCCCCTAATTGTAGTTTGCGGGGCACATCGCTATTCATAAGCGCCTGGCGGTCCGTGTTGCAGACGATAAAGTCTACATCCTTAACGCCCATCTTAAACATGTGGTTGACAGCATTGCCACCGCCACCGCCAACGCCTACTACTTTAATGATCGGTTTGTCCTCTTCCACCGGAAGGTCAAACGTAAAGCCGTACTCCAGCATACTTTACAATATTTGGTGCGCAAAAGTAAGTATCTTACGTCACGTTTTAAGTACTTATTGCTTATGCCTTATTAAAGCCAGCACTTTTATTTAGTACTGATCATTGTAGTTAATGTCATCGTTGAAGAAAGATTTAGTCCCTTTCACCAGTTTAGACCAGAAACTACCTCCTTCCTTAGACTCCTTTTCTCTCGGTTTCTCCACTTCCTTCGCCGGTTCTTTTTCCTTCTGCTTAACCGCAGCAGGCGTGTAGACGAGTTGTTCTACAGGCCGGGGGGGCGGAACGGTTGACGGCTCAATCACGACCCGATCATCCAGGGATTTAAAGCCAGCCCAAACCAGACCAACGGCCGTTGCGAAGGCCGGATCGCTAACCAGATCGGCTTTGACGTTATGTTCCAGTTGATCCGGAAAACCAATGCGCACATCCATACCGGTTACCCGCTCGAAAATGCGCTCAATTCCGTGAATGGAAGCAGTTCCCCCGGACAAGACGACGCCACCGAACAGTTTATCCTTATAACCGGACCGAATCACTTCGGACTGCACCATCGCGGCAATTTCTTTTAAACGGGCCTCAATGATGATGGCAACGTTCTTTAGCAGCACATCCTTGGGCGCCCGGCCAGTCAGACCCGGTACCGCAACCACTTCGTTGATCTTGAAGTCCGTGGGGTCCGCGCTGCCAAACTTCGTTTTCAGCAGTTCGGCCTGCTGCGGCAATATTTTACAGCCAATTTCAATGTCGGCCGTAATGCTTTTACCCGAGAACGGCAGAACGGTGATGTGCCGTAGTACGCCCTTGTGGTAAATAGCGACGTCTGTCGTTCCTCCGCCAATGTCAACTAAAACAACGCCCGCTTGTTTTTCCTCTTCGGTCAAAACGGCCATCGCCGACGCCAGCGGAGACAACAAAAGCTTATCCTGTTCCAGGGATTCGTTCCGGGCCGAGGCCGCCTGCGCCCGGGTTACACACTTGCGCGTGTTGACGGCTGAACTGGTCTGCGCGGTGATCACCTGAAAATCGGCTTCCAGCTTAACGCCAATCCGCCCAACCGGATCATCGATACCCGTTTCATTGTCGACGCTGAAATCCATCGGCAACACGTGGATGATCTCAGAGCCGGGGGGCAGCGAAGTACGGTACATATCGCTGACAAGATGAGCCACATCCCCCGAAGTTACTTCGTCACCCGGCGAGGTTCGGGTAATGCTCCCGTGCTGACGACGCGCGGCAATGTGCGGACTCGAAAACCCAACATTAACCACATGAACGTCCACGTTAGCCTGTCCGGCCGCTTCTTCAACAGCCTGGTTGATGGCCCGGGCCGTTTTATCAATATTAAAGACAGAGCCTTTGTTGACTCCCTCAGAAACAGCTTTACCCACGCCCAGAATGTCTAGTCTGGCGTGGTCTTTGTTGTTAATTAGTCGACCGGCTACGGCGCATACCTTGGTACTGCCGATATCCAATCCCACAATGATAGTTTCGTCCTGCTTTGGTATCATTCGCACACTATCTGGTTACGGTACTGAACGCTTACTCTACGGTATCGCTCCCACCCTTTTAAGGGCAGGATGTGTTTGTAGAATAATTTTATTTTGTCAAATTTAGGTTCAAGGTTAACGGGCTGTCCCAGTTCGATTACACAGTCGCCCACTTGCGGAATCAACGTTACTTCTTCGTTTTCATCCACAACAACCTGAGCAACCTGCGCTTTCCAGAAGGGATCAGCTTCAATCCGCTGCAATAATTCGAGCAATAAACGGGCCCTGTTACTGGTTAATGGCTTTCTGTTTCTGAAATAAGGGCCGGATAACAGCGTCACCCGTGCCGTATAATTCATAGAAAGCGGAAACCAGCGTCCTTCCTGATTCAAGTAATAGCCGGCATACGCGGACTCTTCCTCTTCGCCATCGACCACCAGCCGGGCCAGGGGCCGCTGCTGGGTAATGTCGGCCACTAGGTATCCATCCAGATCCCGGTAAACCTGACACGTTTTTACCAGTCCATTCTGCTTTAGTCGCTTTTCAAGGCGTTTAAATGGAATGTCCGCAAAGCGATCACCAACCAGTGGGTCAGCGCCGTCGTTGGTTAGTGTACGCAATACGTCGTTTCGGTTCAAAAATCGGTGTCCGTCGACCTCATCCATCTGGATGTGGATTCCCGTACAATGACGATTATTTTGCCGATGTTCCGTAAAAGCAATTAGCCCTACTAGTGAAAGTAAAGCCAGTGCAGTCATTATCAGAGCCCTATTTATTCTAAAAATAGAAAACATCTACTAACATGCAGCCTTAATATCTTTATTTTTTTATTGATTGGTCTGAAGTTCACTTTTCAGCAAAGGAATCATCTGATCAATATCACCCGCCCCAATCGTCGCCAGCAGCCGGGGAGGATCTTTACGCAAGATATGGAGTAGCTCCGTTTTTGAACACATAATCTTATTTTGGGAATGAATATTTCGAAAAATAAGATCCGCCGTAACGCCTTCAATGGGCTGCTCACGGGCCGGGTAGATGTCCAGCAGGATTACTCGGTCGGCCAGCGAGAGACTTTCGGCAAAGCCGTCTGCGAAGTCACGCGTGCGGCTGAAAAGGTGCGGCTGAAAGATGGCCGTTACTTCGCGATCCGGGTAGAGAGCTTTTAAAGACGTTAGAAATGCCTGAACTTCGGCGGGGTGGTGGGCGTAATCGTCAATAAATACGACATCGTCCGATTTAAGTATGTACTCAAACCGCCGTTTTACGCCCTTGTACGTGCTGAGTGCCTGCCGAATGGCTTCTGGGGCTACACCCACCTGCAAACTGGCGGCCGCGGCCGCAATCGCATTTTCCACGTTGTGGAAGCCCGGAACCATCAGTGAAACGTTCTCAATAAGGCCACCGGGGTAAACAAGGTCAAACACGAAGCAGGCATTTTCAATCCGCAGATTCTGGCTTCGGTAAGCGCCCTCCTGCAACGAATACTCATAAACGCCGGCCCGCGTTTGATCGGCCAGCGCCAGTCCACGCTTCATAAACAGCGTACCGTCCGGCTTGATCTGGCTCACAAAAGCTCCGAATGAATTCAGTACCGACGAGTGATCGCCGTAAATATCAAGGTGATCGGCATCAGTGGACGTAACGATGGCCACCGACGGGAACAGGGTCAGAAAAGAGCGGTCAAACTCGTCAGCCTCCACCACACAAATCACTTTCGAGAGGTCCTCGGCAGGCTCATTGAGCAGGAAGTTAGTCCCGTAATTTTGCGTAATCCCACCCAGAAAAGCCGCGCAGTTTACCCCGGCGTCTTTCAGGATGTGGGCTACCATCGACGAGGTCGTCGTTTTGCCATGCGTTCCGGCAACGGCAACGGTGGTCATCTGACCAGCCAGTAAGCCCAGCACCTGCGAACGCTTCTGCAGGGTGAAACCGTGTTCGGTTAGATAGATAAACTCCCGGTGCGTTTTTGGTACGGCGGGTGTATAAATAACGAGCGTCTGATCCTTATTCTCCCGAAAATGAGCCGGAATCTGCTCTACGTCTTCGTCAAAATGGATGGCCATTCCCTCTTTCTGTAAAGCATCGGTCAGGGGCGTCGCCGTCCGGTCATAACCGGCCACTTCATAGCCATTGACCAGAAACCAGCGCGCCAGGGCACTCATGCCAATACCGCCAATACCGAGGAAATAGATGTACCGAATGTTTTCTAGATTCATTGTCGATTAGTATATGCTGGTCTAAATGCCGGGCGGATACCCATTCATCGGACCAGTTTAAGCACTTCTTCTGCTATTTCGCGGGCGGCCCGGGGGCGCGCCAATGCCTGAATGTTACGGCGCAGCGTCTGCTGCTGCGCCGGGTCATCAATGAGCGCCAGAGCCGCCGGAACCAGTTTATCGGCGGCATCCCGGTCGTTGACCAGCAGTGCCGCCTGGCGACTTACGAGGCTCATTGCATTCTTGGTTTGATGGTCCTCCGAAGCTGCGGGAAACGGCACCAGAATGGCCGGTTTTTCGACCAGACACAATTCAGAAACCGACAAAGCACCCGCCCGCGACACCACGACATCGGCGGCTGCGTAAGCCTTGTCCATCTCGTAGATAAAATCAAAAGTCTTTATCTGACTGGCACCTAACTCAGCAATGGCCTTGCAGGCACGGTCAATAAACGACGGACCCGTCTGCCAAAGTACCTGGTGCCCCGCCTGAGCGAGCAGCGGCAGGTCTTTCTCAATGCTTTCGTTGATGCTCCGGGCGCCCTGGCTACCGCCGATAATCAGCAGAGTCTTACGCACGGGTTCCAGTCCGAAAAAGGCCAGCCCCTCCGGTCGCTTACCGACCGCCTGAACAATGTCAGTCCGCACCGGGTTACCGGTCATTTTTATTTTCTGGGCCGGAAAAAAAGCTTCCATGTCCGGATAGGCCACGCAAATTGTCTCGGCCCAGCGGGAAAGCAGTTTATTTGTTAATCCCGCATACGAATTCTGCTCCTGAATCAACGTTGGAATGCCTTTGAGCGAAGCCGCCAGCAAAACCGGTCCACTGGCGTAACCGCCCACACCAACGGCCACCGCCGGGTTAAATTCCTGCACGACCTGCCGCGCTTTCAACAGGCTCCGGGTCAATTTGAAGGGGAATGCCAGGTTTTCGGCCGTAATCTGGCGCTTGATACCGACAACGGGCAACCCGATGATTCGGTAGCCCGCACGCGGTACTTTTTCCATTTCCATCTTGCCTTCCGCCCCGACAAACAGAATGTCCGTCGACGGATCAATTGACTTTAATTCATTAGCGATGGCAATAGCCGGATAGATGTGTCCTCCTGTTCCACCACCGCTGATTATTATACGCATAGGGTTCGAGTTTACAGCAATCGATTGGCTTTACCGGATTACTGAAGACTATATTTTACTTTCGTCCGCTTCTCCGCGGCTAACGCTGATGATAATACCAATGGCCGTCCCCGTGAAAAGCAATGAGGTCCCCCCCATGCTGAGCAACGGCAACGGTTGTCCCGTCACCGGAACCAGTCCAACAGCAACGGCCATATTGATCATCGCCTGAATGACAATACTGAACGTCAGCCCCGCCGATAAGAGGCCGCCAAAGGCCCGGTTGCTCTTTCGGATGGCCCGCATACCCCGGGAAAGCAGGTACAGATAAGCCAGAATAATAACAAATCCCCCAATCAGACCGTATTCCTCGACGATCATGGCAAAAATAAAGTCGGAGTACGGATGGGGCAGGAAGTTCCGCTGGTGGCTGTTACCGGGTCCCTGCCCATACAGTCCGCCGTAGGCGAGGGCAATATAGGATTGCTCAACCTGGTACTCGGGTGGTCGTCTTCCCTCCCAGGTGGCTAGATAATTTTCGACTCGGTTACCGGCCGTTTTAGAGCGCTGCCCAACCATTAAGGCAAAACCGCCAAAGACCACGCATACGAACACCATCATCACCAGGTATTTACTCGGCACGCGCCCGATGTACATGAGTAGAAAGCAGGTTGCGCCCAACAGCATTGCCGTTGAAGTATTGGTCAGAACAATGCACGCGCAGATAATGCCGATCCAGCCAATCATGTTGATCAGCACGCGCGGTTCGTACTGCTCCTTGGTCAGGTGCTGCCGCCGGGCCAGCATAGATGCCAGATTGGAAATAAGGGCTAGTTTGGCTAAGTCGGACGGCTGAAAGGTTTGGTTGATAAGCGGAATTGTGATCCACCGCGACGCGTCGTTGATGTTGGCCCCCTTGAAGTAAGCCCACATCAGCAAAGGCACCGACAGCCACATACCGAACTTTGAGAGCCGGGCGTAATAAATGTAATTGACGCGGTGAGCGGCCCACATACAGGCCAGACCCAATACCACCAGGGAGCCATGCTTGAACAGGTAGTGTTCTGTGGATTGCAGCTTCTGGTACGCCATCGTACCGGTTGCGCTGTACACGACTGCAACGCTGATGATGGATAAAAAAAGGACCACGCCCCAGATGTGATAGTCACCCCGGAGGTTATCTTTTAACCACGATTTCGCCGATAAAACCATGATGTCGTTAAACGTTTGAAAGTTGATTCGTTGTGTGCACTTTGAGGTCCTGAACGGCTAGCTTAAACTGATCGCCCCGGTCTTCATAATTACGGAAAAGATCAAAACTGGCGCAGGCCGGAGACAGTAACACGGTTTCGCCCGCCAGGCTCCACTCCAGTCCCTTCGCCACGGCTTCGTTTACGTCCTGGGTCTCGAATAACTGAGACACCTTGTCACCGAAGTAACTCATTAACTTTGTGTTATCCTTCCCTAAACAGATCAAGGCCTTTACTTTCTGTTTTACCAACTCCTCAATCTGGCTGTAATCGTTTCCCTTATCCAGTCCGCCGGCAATCCAGACGGTTGGGCTCGTCATGCTTTCCAGAGCATAATAAACCGAGTCGACATTCGTTGCTTTTGAATCGTTGATAAACTGAACGCCGTTGATTTCACCCGCCGGTTCGAGTCGATGGGCTGCGTTCTGAAAGGTCATTAGCCCTGCCCGCAGATCAGTTTCACCAATCCCCACCGCCTGAGCCGCCAGTACGGCCGCCAGCATGTTAATGGCGTTGTGTTTGCCCTTCAGCGGTAGCGCATCAGCCGCAATGGCGAACGGTGCGCTACCCAGGTGTGCCACCAACTCACCCTTATCCAGATACCCACCGGGGTTAGGCTGTTCTGCAAGCGAAACAGGCAATCCTTTCGGAATTAGCTTTCGAGTGGCCAGTTCTTCGGCAATGGCCGGACTTTCCTGGTAATAGATGAAGGTATCATCCGGGGTCATGTTCTGCAAAATGCGGAACTTGGAGTCGACGTATTTTGCGAACTGGTAGTCATAACGGTCCAGGTGATCGGGCGTAATATTCAGTAAGATTGCCACGTTCATCCGGGCCTTGTACATATCATCCAGCTGGAAACTGCTTAATTCCAGCACATAGTAATCGTACGAATCGGCGATGACCTGCTGGGCGAAGCTATCACCGATATTGCCCGCCAACCCGACATTCAACCCCGCCATTTTAAGCAGGTGATACGTCAGCAGCGTGGTCGTTGTTTTTCCATTACTCCCTGTAATACCAATTAAGGTGGCTTTCGTGTAACGAGACGCAAATTCGATTTCTGAAATAACCGGGATGTTGCGTTGCAGCAGTTGCTGAACGATAGGCGCTTTAAGGGGGATGCCCGGGCTTTTTATCACTTCCTTAGCGGCCAGGATTCGCTCTTCGGTATGAAAACCTTCTTCAAATTCGATGTTTTCACTGCGTAGTGTCTCGCGATACGACTCTTTCAGCAGGCCCCGATCCGAGAGAAAGACGTCAAAACCTTTCGCCCTAGCCAGCAAAGCCGCCCCAACTCCGCTTTCTCCTCCACCCAGAATAACCCGTAATTCGCCTTTCGTATGCATAGCCCTTTCGTCTCCTTAAGGCAAAGTTAGACTTTTCAAATGACCCTATTAGCTATGCTTCCTTATTTTAAAATAAAAAACCCGCGCAGGGCGGGCTAGGCTAAGCTGTAAAAGGCACGCATCCAATGCTTTTGAGGCAGAACGTTCAGCCCCCCCCCTTGTATTCTATCCGTTCCTTGCTCGACTAAAAAGTGTACAAAAACCCAAGCGCCAGGGACTGACTGTACTGCACGCTGGCATCCTGATCTTTATCATAAAGCACAATACCGGTCAGTGTGGTGTTGACAAACTTGTTGATTTTGGCGGTTAATGTAAAGTCGAGTCGGTGATCCACCGTCGCTAGATTCTGGTAAGCAGCAAAGATTAGATACCGAGCCCGTAAGTGAACATTTTTGACAACATCTCGATCATAGTTTGTCACGACCTGGAAGGCCGCTTCGTTCCGGACTTTCCGGCCAACCGGCACGCCATAGCGCTTAGGCGCACCAAACGTAATGTTATCATCGGAGACAAACGTTTGCCGAATGGTCCCGGCCCCAAACTGCATGCTAAAATAAGTGGTCGGTTTGTATTCCATTCCTATGGATTCCGTCAAATACGCCGGTGAAAAGAAGCTAGAAACCAGGGTAATTCGTTCTCCGCCCCCAGTTAACTCCGTGTACTCGTACCCCGGCGCAAACTGGGACAATAAGTTAACATCGCCAAAGGCCAGCCAGACTGTACTGAGCCGGTACCCTGCCTTGGTATCCAGAAAAATTCGGTCGACACTTTTTCGGGATTCCTGCCCGGCGTTTTTCAGCAGACCGTACTGCAGCTGAGCCTGCCCCGTCCAGTTAAACCGCTTGTTCATGTAATCAAAGCCCGCATTCAAAGACACCCCCAGTGCAATGGAATTGACTCCTCCACCCTGCCAGTTTCTACTGAATGACCCCTGGTTGGCGTTAACGCTAAGTTGAGCCGTACGCTTCCAGTACGTTGTGTCTTTGGGAATAACTTTAACCGAATCAAGACGCGTTGCCGCCGTTTGTGCAAAAGACATAATGGTCCAGGTAACCATGATGGCTATGTAAATGACTTTTCGCATGAAAGACAATAATGGTAAATAGTAAGCCAATATAGATGCGTTAATCGAATAATTCGACCGTATGTGACTGAAGCCTCTGAAGAGGAATAATGGTGATTGTATGGTCTGTCTGAAGGGTTAGGGCGGTGTTATCGATCCGGGTAATCACGCCTTTTACGTCGTCGACGCGGATTGTCTGTCCTTCCCGAAACCGATTTTTACTGTAAAATGAAGATAGGATATTCGCCATTACATCGCGCGATGCAATGCCGTAACCAGCGGCAAACGCAAAGATAACGCCCCCAATGAGCAGGTTGAAGCTAGATTCGAGAAGCTCCGTATTGATACCGGCCTGCCCCAGCGCACTAATCAACGTTATTACCAAAAAAAAGAAAAAGACAATCATTCCCAGCAGACGTCCCGAAGCAATGTTGAATGACTGGCAAAGCGTTATAACGGCCCCTTTTAGAGCGTCGGCAATCAGCACGCCCACCTGAAGCATGATCGCAGCGGCAATCAGGCGAGGAATAAAAGCGACCAGTGCCTTGACCATATCCGTAATGGCCGATACGCCCAGCGTCTCCGTGGAAGCCATCAGAAAAACCAGGAGGACAAAGTAATACAGCACCTTGGCGACAATATCGCTTAGCTTAATCTCCGTCTTTAACCGCCTAATAAAATCAATCTCGGTCAACCGGTCCCCGATTTTATTGAGTCCGATTCGTTCCAGCACTTTTCCAACCAGCAGCGCCAGCGCTTTAGCAATCCCGAATCCAACCAGCATGATAAAGGCAGCCCCGATGATTCGGGGGACAAAATCGACAAACTGATTGATGAGCGTTGTAAACGTATTGATCAGAATATCAACAAAATTAGGCAAACGTTCCATAGACAAGAGGCATTATAATTCGGATTGGCCGGTTGGTGAGACAAGCGCTGCCAGCATCGCCGATGCTACGCCAAAAAGATCATCTACATACACTTCCACAACCGTCAATGAATTACGAATGAGAGCAATTTCGGCAATCAGTTCGTTTTTGACGGCTGGGGGACACTGAGCGTCGGGCTCTATTTGTTTGAATACAGTATATCGGGCGTCCATACCGCCGGTCTTGTTTAAACTTCTATCGTAAAAACTTAAAAGAAGCAGCGACCTTAGCGATCAGGATTGTGACGAAGATCACCGTTTCGATATAACGATTGCGCAATTTTTCCTTAGCCCGTTTCAGTCGCATTTTAACGGCACTTTCCGTCAGATTATGCAGTTGAGCTAGCTCCCGGATACTAACATCGTCCTGGTACTTCATCAGTAACAGACTTTGTTCCTCCATTGTCAGCTGATTTAATGCCACCTGCAGCCGCTTGGCTTCCATCTCCTCAAACTCCGAATCGTTATCCTCATCCGGTACTTCCATTTCCTCTTCAACCAACACTTCACCCTTACGCCGGGCTGCACGTAATTGATCTGTACAATAATTGTAGGTGATCGAGAATAGCCAGGTCGAAAACTTCGACTGCTCTTTAAAACTGCTCAACCGAACAATAAGCCGGAAAAAGATATCATGTGTGAAATCCTCCGCCTTCATAGGATCCTTCGTGAACATCAGACACTTCCGATATACTTTATCATTGTACCGGCTGTAAAGGAGTTCGAAGTAACGATTACTTTGCGTGTCTACATACAAACGCACTAATTCCTCATCGGACATCCGACGGATGTCTGGCGCAACTGTAACCTTGGCTGTAATCATTTTTTAAGACCCGTTAACGTGATTAAAGTAACGCTCCAGTATTAATTTTTACACGAGAGCCACGCCGGCTGTGGTATGGCAGAACCTTCCGTTTAGACGGAGGGGTCTTCAAAAAGACACTTTATTACATAAAAAAAGCCCCGCCTGAAAAGGCGGGGCTTTTTTGTCAATGTATGGATTTCGCCTTAACCGATTGCCACGCGTTTGAACGCTGATACCGTTAAGCCTTTGCTTGTTTTCTCCAGAAGCTGAGCAATTGTTAACGAAGGGTCTTTTACGAATTCCTGGTTCAACAACGTGCTGTCTTTGTAGAACTTCTGCAGTTTACCCATGGCAATTTTCTCAAGCATAGCTTCCGGTTTGCCTTCCGCACGTGCCTGATCCTTACCGATTTCAATTTCGCGCTCAACGATGCTGGCATCAACGCCATTTTTGTCGATAGCAACCGGCTTCATGGCGGCAATTTGCATAGCCACGTCTTTACCAACTTCGGTAACATCCGTTCCGCTAGTGTTGACCAGACCGACCAGTACACCTAGTTTACCGTTTGAGTGATCGTAAGCAACTACTTTGTCTGCCGTTACAACGTCATAAGCAATCACGTCAATTTTCTCACCAATCTTGCCCATCAGGTCGGTGATGTGATCCTGGAACGGACGACCATCAGCCTGCGGTAAAGCCAGCAGTTCTTCTTTCGTAGCCGGTTGAGCCGAAGCTGCGTTATCGATCAGGGCTTTAGCCAGATTCTGGAAGTCAGCTACTTTTGAAACGGGTTCGGTTTCGCAAGCCAGCGCAACCAGACGGCCCGTTGTGCCATCAGCATTAACAGCCGTCAGGACGATTCCTTCAGCCGTTGTATTTTCCGCCCGCTTGTTAGCAATTTTTTGTCCTTGCTTACGCAGGATATCCTTTGCCTTTTCAAAATCACCGTCGGCTTCGGAAAGTGCCTTTTTACAGTCCATCATACCGGCGCCCGTTTCCTGCCGGAGTTTGTTAACGTCTTGTGCGGTAATAGCCATTGTTAATTATGAATTATCTGTTTTTACAGTTGTCGATAAACGGTTACCAATTGTCCCCATCGGGCCTAAACTGATACCTTAAAATAGAATAGCCCATAGCGAGGCTACGGGCTATCCGACTATAATTGATTAGCAATATACCGGCATTGGCAGCCCAACATTGCTAGAAGTGTTTATTGATCGGTTGCGTCTTCCTCGGGATTGACCGCCAGTGAGGGCGTTTCTGACTGAGGCTCATCAGCAGCCGCGTCAGCTA
>Ga0325400_1005683_pt1 | contig 11789 bp, 15 predicted proteins | sample PopdelMetagenome_2_FD_205662 | JGI IMG/M metagenome (GOLD analysis project Ga0325400, IMG submission 205662) | Populus deltoides microbial communities from Bellville, Georgia, United States - Xylem-PdKOR-R1 | ecosystem: Host-associated > Plants > Phyllosphere > Stem > Wood/Secondary xylem...
GGTCTCAACCTGCGATAACCGTGGGGTGACCGACAGTCTGTGCACCCCATGAGCGCCCCGTCGCAGGAGCCGCAGCTCAAGCAGGGCGCGATCGGCTTCGTCGACGCCCTGGTCATCGGGCTGGCGTCGACCTCCCCGGCGTACTCCCTGGCGGCCGTGGTGGGCGCGGTCGTCGCCCTGGTCGGCGTCTACGCGCCCGGGGTCTTCCTGGCCTCGTTCGTCCCGATGCTGCTCATCGCCTCGGCCTTCTACTACCTGAACAAGGCCGACCAGGACTGCGGGACGACGTTCTCCTGGGTCACCCGGGCCATGGGCCCCTGGGTGGGCTGGATGGGCGGGTGGGCCATCTCGATGACCGGCGTGCTGGTCATCGGGTCGCTGGCCGACACCGGCGTCCGGTTCGGCCTGCTGGCCCTGCAGCTGGACGGCCTGGCGGAGAACACCTTCCTGGTGCGCACGCTGACCGTGCTGCTGATCTTCGCCATGACCTGGATCTGCGTGATCGGCACCGAGACCAGCGCCAAGCTGCAGAACGGCCTGATCATCGCCCAGGTCGGCGCGCTGCTGGTGTTCGCCGTCGTCGCCCTGGTGGCCGGGCTGTCGGGCAACGGCGAGGCCGACGGCGGCAACCTGACGCCGTCGATCGACTGGCTGAACCCCTTCGGCGCCGGCGGTGCCGCGCTCACCGGCGGCCTGCTGCTGGGCGTGTTCATCTACTGGGGCTGGGAGTCCGCGGTCAACCTCACCGAGGAGACCTCGGACTCGGAGTCCACCCCGGGCAAGGCGGCGATCGTCTCCACCGTCGTCCTGCTGGTGACCTACCTCGGCGTCACCATCGCGGTGCTGAGCTACTTCGGCACCGACTTCCTCGCCTCCCGCGAGGACGAGGCCGAGACGATCTTCGCCACGATGGCCACCGAGGTGCTGGGCGGCTGGGACTGGGTGCTGCTGCTGGCCGTCGCCACCTCGGCGATCGCCTCGACGCAGACCACGATCCTGCCGGCGTCGCGGACCGGGCTCTCGATGGCCCGCCGGCACGCCATGCCGCAGTCGCTGGCCCGCATCCACCCCCGGTTCCGCACCCCGGACGTCTCCACCTGGCTGGTCGCGGTGATCGCCGCCGCCTGGTACCTCGTGGTGAACCTCATCAGCGAGAACGCGCTGTTCGACTCGCTGACCGCGCTGTCGCTGCTGATCGCCTTCTACTACTCCCTCACCGGCATCGCCTGCGCGGTGTTCCACCGGCGCCAGCTGACCCGCAGCGTGAAGGACTTCCTGCTCATCGGGGTCGGGCCGGTCATCGGGTCGGCGATGCTGATCTGGCTGCTGGTGGAGTCGATCGGCGACCTGGCCGACCCGGCCAACTCCGACCTCGGCACCGCCTGGTTCGGCCTCGGCCCGCCGCTGGTGATGGGCATCGCGATCTTCCTCGTCGGCGTGGTCTTCATGCTGTTCTGGCGGGTGAAGGACCGGCGCTTCTGGGCCGAGCGGACGACCACGTCGGACCGCATGCAGGCCGACATCGCCGCCGGCCGCTCCGGCGCCGCGGTCGAGGACCCCGCCCCGTGACCACCCTGCGCACTGGAGAGCACCGATGAGCATCGTCCTGGGCTACGACGAGTCCCCCGGCGCCCGCCGGGCGCTGACCCTGGCGATCGACCTGGCCGGCCGGCTGGACGAGGAGCTGGTGCTGGTCTTCGGCGCCGCCCCGCCCGGGACCGTGGGCGAGGAGTCCGGCGCGCACGCCCAGGCGCTGGCCGAGATCGGGGGGACGGCGGTCGCCCGCGCGGTCGAGGCCGCCGACGCCGCCGGGGTGCGCACCGTGGTGGAGGTGCTGCCGGCCAAGCCGGTGGACGCCCTGCTGGACTCCGCCGACCGGCACGACGCCCGGGTGGTCGTCGTCGGCACCTACGGCGAGACCCCGCTGCGCGGCGCGATCCTGGGGTCGGTGCCGCACAAGCTGCTGCACCTGTCCCGGCGCCCCGTCCTCTGCGTCCCCGCCGAGGCCTGACCCGCGGCCCGGGCAGTGACCAGGTGACCTGGTCACTGCCCGGCCAGCTGCCTAGAGGCGGGACCAGGCCTCGGTGAGGACGCCGCGCAGGACCTGCTCGATCTCGTCGAACTCCGCCTGCCCGGCGATCAGCGGCGGGGCGAGCTGGACGACGGGGTCGCCGCGGTCGTCGGCGCGGCAGTAGAGGCCGGCGTCGAACAGCGCGCCGGAGAGGAACCCGCGCAGCAGCCGCTCGCTCTCGGCGTCGTCGAAGGTCTCCTTGGTCGCCTTGTCCTTGACCAGCTCGATCCCGTAGAAGAACCCGTCGCCGCGGACGTCGCCCACGATCGGCAGGTCGGTCAGCTTCTCCAGGGTGCGGCGGAAGTCGTGCTCGGTGTCCAGCACGTGCTGGTTGAGCCCCTCCCGCTCGAAGACGTCGAGGTTGGCCAGCCCGACGGCGGCCGACACCGGGTGCCCGCCGAAGGTGTAGCCGTGCGGGAAGGAGACGCCCGGGCGCAGGAAGGGCTCCATCACCCTGTCGCTGGCGATCATCGCGCCGATGGGCGAGTAGCCCGAGGTCATCCCCTTGGCGCAGGTGATCATGTCGGGCACGTAGCCGAACTTCTCGCAGGCGAACGTGGTGCCCAGCCGGCCGAAGGCGCAGATGACCTCGTCGGAGACCAGCAGCACGTCGTGCCGGTCGCAGATCTCGCGCACCCGGTCGAAGTAGCCCGGCGGCGGCGGGAAGCAGCCGCCGGCGTTCTGCACCGGCTCGAGGAACACCGCGGCGACGGTGTCGGGGCCCTCGAACAGGATGGCCTGCTCGATCTGGTCGGCGGCCCACTGGCCGAAGGCCTTGGGGTCGTCGCCGAAGTACGGCGCCCGGTAGATGTTGGTGTTGGCGGCCCGGAAGGCGCCGGGCACCAGCGGCTCGAAGTCCTGCTTGAGCGCCGGCAGCCCGGTGATCGACAGCGCCCCCTGGGTGGTGCCGTGGTAGGCGATGGCCCGGCTGATCACCTTGTGCTTGGCCGGCTTGCCGATCAGCTTGAAGTACTGCTTGGCCGCCTTCCACGCCGTCTCCACGGCCTCGCCGCCGCCGGTGGTGAAGAAGACCCGGTTGAGGTCACCGGGCGCCGCGGCGGCCAGCCGCTGCGACAGCTCGATGGCCGCGGGGTGCGCGTAGGACCAGATCGGGAAGAAGGCCAGCTGCTCGGCCTGCGTCGCGGCGGCCTGGGCGAGCTCGCGCCGGCCGTGCCCGGCCTGGACGACGAACAGCCCGGCCAGCCCGTCGAGGTACCTCCGGCCGCGGTCGTCCCAGATGTAGCAGCCCTCGCCCTTCACGATGACCGGCGGCGCCTGCTGGGCGTACCCGCCCATCCGGGAGAAGTGCAGCCACAGGTTGTCGACGTCGGCCGGGCCGTAGTGCCCGGGCTCGGTGACCGGCTGCTCGGTGGTGGTCATCTCTGCACTCCCTGCGGCTGCGGATTCCGTCGTCGCGCGACGGTTCGACGAAGCAGAGCGTAGCGAGGAGGGCCCCCGGAAAGCGAGACCGTCGTCATGATCCGTCCGGGTCGGTCAGTCGCCCGACCGCGTCGGCGATGGCCGACGCCCGCCCGGCCGCGGTCCGCTTGGTGTGCACCCGGTACAGCACCGAGTACCGGCCGGCGGCGTCGAGGGCGTCGAAGGCGGCCTGCGCGCCGGGGGTGGCCGCCAGGGCCGCGGCCAGGTCGTCGGGCACCGGCATGGCCGCCGACCCGGGGTAGGCCGCCGCCCACCGCCCGTCGGCCTGCGCCGCCTGCACCTGGGCGAGCCCGGCCGGGCGCATCCGGCCCGCGTCGACCAGCCGGGCCACCGTGGCCACGTTCTTGGCCGACCAGACGCTGCGGGGACGGCGCGGGGTCACCCGGACCGTCCAGCTCTCGTCGTCGAACCGGTTGCCCCGGCCGTCGATCCAGCCGTGGCAGATCAGACCCTCCACCAGCTCCTCCCAGGTCACCGACGCGAAGCCCGCCCCCTTCCTGGCCAGGCGGACGTACAGACCCGGTGCCGACGCCCCGTGCTCGGCCAGCCAGGCGTCCAGCTCCGCGCCGTCGGCGAAGGACCGCACCTCGAACTCCCGCTCCACCACGTCCCCTCCCGGGTTTCGGAACCCCTGCGGACGGTCAGGGGTCGACGGTGACCCGACGACCACCCGGCCCGGAGCAACTGTGGCTGGTCCGGCACGGGGAGAGCCAGGGGAACCTCGCCGACGCCCGCGCGCAGCAGCTCGGCGTGGACCGGCTCGACCTCGACGTGCGCGACCCCGACGTCCCGCTGTCCCCGACCGGGGAGCGCCAAGCCGACGCGCTGGGCGCGCACCTCGCCGGCCTGGCCGAGCACCCCACCGCCGTCCTCGCCTCGCCCTTCACCCGGGCCGCGGACACCGCCCGGCGCGCCGCCGCACCGCTGGGCCTGCCCGTGCGGTTCGACGAGCGGCTGCGCGAGCGGGACTTCGGCGCCTTCGACGGGATGACCGGCCGCGGCATCCGCGAGCGCTACCCCGAGGAGGCCGCGCGGCGCGAGCTGCTCGGCAAGTTCTGGTACCGGCCGCCGGGCGGGGAGAGCTGGGCCGACGTCGCCCTGCGGGTGCGCAGCGTGCTGGCCACCGAGGCGCTCCGCCACGACGGCGAGCGGCTGCTGCTGGTCAGCCACCAGGCCGTGGTCATGGTGCTCCGGTACGTGCTCGAGGAGCTGTCCGAGCCGGAGCTGCTCGAGCTCGACCGCCGCGAGCAGGTCGCCAACGCCTCCCTCACCCGCTACCGCGCCGCCGGCGCCGGGTGGGAGCTGCAGGAGTTCAACGCCGTCGAGCACCTGGCGGACACCCGTGTCACCGAGGAGCCCGATGTCCCCCACCCCTGATCTGGTCACCCCGCAGCTGCTGCGCGGCTGGCGGCTCCCCGAGCCCACCGGCGGCAAGGACGCCCGCGGCTCGGTGCTCGTCGTCGGTGGCAGCACCGAGACCCTGGGGGCGGTGCTGCTCGCCGCGGAGGCCGCGCTCCGCTCCGGTGCGGGCAAGCTGCAGGTCGCCGTCCCGCGCAGCCTCGCGCCGGTGACCTCGGCGGCGCTGCCCGAGGCGCTGGTGCGCGGTCTGGCCGAGACCGAGGACGGCGCGGTCCGCGCCGACGCCGCCGAGCGGGTGCTGGACCTCGCGCAGCAGGCCGCCGCGGTGCTGGTCGGGCCGGGCATGGTCGACGAGCCGCAGACCCGGCAGCTGGTGGAGCGGCTGCTGCCCGAGCTGACCGGCCCGCTCGCGCTGGACGCGCTCGGGCTGGCGGCGGTCACCGCCGACCCCACCTGCCTGCACCACCTCGACGGCCGGGTCGTGCTCACGCCCAACCCGACCGAGCTGGCCTTCGGCCTGCACGTGGACGAGGTGGACGACGCCCCGGCCGCGGCGGTGGAGATGGCCCGGCGCGCGCGGGCGGTGGTGGCCCTCGGCGGCGAGACCAGCTGGGTGGCCGACCCCGACGGCCGGCTCTGGCGGGACGAGAGCGGCGGCGCCGGCCTGGGCGTCTCCGGGTCGGGCGACGTGCGGGCCGGGGTGGTCGCCGGGCTGCTGGCCCGGGGGGCCGAACCCGCGCAGGCCGCGGTGTGGGCGGCGCACCTGCACGGCCGGGCGGGGGAGCGGCTGGCCGCCGCGGTCGGCCGGCTCGGCTTCCTCGCCCGCGAGCTGCCCGCGCAGCTGCCCCGGGTGCGCAGCGAGGTCGACCTGTAGGCCTTGCCCGGCGGGCTCATCTTCCATAAGCTGCTGCTTATGTTGACCGACCCCGTCGCCGTTGCCGGTCTCGTCGTCCGGGAGGTGCGCACCGGCTCCCGGGACGGCGCGCCCACCCGTCTGGTCGTCGCCCGGCGCCGCTACCGCACCGACCGCGCCGACCTCTGGCAGGCGGTGACCGACCCCGAGCGCATCCCGCGCTGGTTCCTGCCGGTGACCGGCGACCTGCACGAGGGCGGCCGCTACCAGCTGCAGGGCAACGCCGGCGGCGTCGTCGAGCGCTGCAGCGCCCCGGAGTCCTTCGCGGTGACCTGGGAGATGGGCCCGATGGTCTCCTGGCTGACCGTCTCCCTCGCCGAGGCGCAGGGCGGCACCGACCTCGAGCTGGTGCACGAGGCGCCGGTCGACCCGCAGATGTGGGACACCTTCGGCCCGGGCGCGGTCGGCGTCGGCTGGGACCTCGGGCTCATGGCCCTGGGCCTGCACCTGGACTCCGCGGCCCCGGTCGACCCGGAGGCCGGGCTCGCCTTCCCCACCACGCCCGAGGGGCGCGCCTTCGTCGGGTCCGCCGCGGGCGGGTGGGCCGACGCGGCGGCCGCGGACGGCGACGACCCGGACGCGGCCCGGGCCGCCGCCGCGCAGACCACGGCCTTCTACACCGGCACCAGCGCCGACTGAGTGGCCGCCGACCCCTTCGGCGCGCTCGGCGACCCCACCCGCCGGCGGATCCTGGAGCTGCTGGCCGGCACCGAGCGCACCGTCGGCGAGCTGGTCACCGCGCTCGGCCGGATTTCCCAGCCCGCGGTCTCCCAGCACCTGGCGGTGCTGCGGGAGGCCGGCCTGGTCCGCGTGCGCGCCGAGGGCACCCGCCGGTTCCACGCGGTGGACGACGCCGCGGTCGCCGCCGCGGGTGCCTGGCTCGCCCGCCTGGTCGACCCGTTCGAGCAGCCCCTGGACGCCCTGGCCACCGAGGTCGCCCGCGGCCGCCGGGCGCGCGGGGCCGCTCAGTCCCCCGGGGTGGAGGCCCGGCGGGCCCGGTAGGCGGCGGCGTGCGTGCGGTTGGCGCAGCTGGTGTCGCAGAACCGGCGCGACCGGTTCTTGGTCAGGTCGACCATTGCCGCCCCGCACCCCTCGGCCTCGCAGCGGCCCAGCCGGTCCAGCTCCTCGGCGCGCACCAGGTCGGCCACCGCCATGGCGGCCTCCACCGCCATCCGGTGCGCCAGCGGGGCGTGCGGCTCGGTGGCGTGGATGTGCCAGCCCCACTCGCCGTGCCGGACCAGCTGGGGCTGGGCGTCGCCGTCGCGCAGCAGCCGGTTCACCACGCCGACCACGGCGTCGGGGTCGTCGTCCCACATCTCGCCCAGCCGTGCCCGCAGCCGGTGCACCGCGGCGAGCTCGGCGGCGTCGCCGGCGCGGTCGCCGGTGTATCCCCAGCCGTCGAGGAAGGCGTCGAGCGCGGCGGGGTCGGGGAGCAGCTCGGTGCCGGTCCCCGACCCGGTCGCGGTGTTCACCAGGGCGGCCGCCGCCTGGAGGGCCACCTCGGTGTCATGGGCGAAGAGCATGTTGCTCCTGACGTCTGCTACGGTCCAGCACATCAGGATCGTACGTCTCTTCGGTCCTGACGGGTCTCGAGGAGGACGCCGTGCTGGACCGTCGTGCCGGGTGGACCGGACTGCTGCTCGCCCTGGCCTCCGCGGCCGCCTTCGGCACCTCCGGCGTCTTCGCCTCCGCGCTGCTGGACGCCGGGTGGAGCGCGGCCGCGGCGGTGACCGTCCGGGTCGGGCTGGCCGCGGTGGCGCTCACCGTCCCCGCCCTGCTCCAGCTGCGCGGCCGGTGGCACCTGCTGCGGGCCAACGCCGGCTCGGTGCTCGCCTTCGGCCTGCTCGCCGTGGCCGGCTGCCAGCTCGCCTACTTCCTGGCCATCGGCCGGTTGTCGGTGGGCGTCGCGCTGCTGCTTGAGTACTCCGGCGTCGTCCTCGTCGTGCTGTGGACGTGGCTGCGGCACGGCCAGCGGCCCAGCCCGGTGACCGCGGCCGGCGTCGTCGTCGCCGTGGCCGGGCTCGTGCTCGTCCTCGACGTGCTCTCCGGCGCCGAGATCGACCTGCTCGGGGTGTTCTGGGGGCTGCTGGCCGCGGTCGGCCTGGCCGTCTACTTCGTGGTCTCCGGCCGCACCGACGACGCGCTGCCCCCGCTGGTGAGCGCCTGGGGCGGCCTGGCCATCGGTGCCGTCGCCCTGGGCGTCGCCGCCGCCGTGGGTGTCGTGCCCTGGCGCACCACCACCGCGCCGGTCGAGCTGGCCGGCCACGGGGTGAGCTGGCTGGTCCCGGTGCTGGGCCTCGCGCTGCTGGCGGCGGCGTTCGCCTACGCCACCGGGGTCGCGGCGATCCGCCGGCTCGGGTCGCGCACCAGCTCCTTCGTCGGTCTCACCGAGGTGCTCTTCGCCGTCGGGTTCGCCTGGCTGGCACTGGGGCAGCAGCCCGGCCCGGTGCAGCTGGTCGGCGGGCTGGTCGTGCTGGTCGGGATCGTGCTGGTCCGGGTGGGGGAGGAGCGCCCGGTGCCGGCCGCCGAGCCGCTGCCCGAGCCCGCCGGGGCACCCGCACCCGGCCGTTGACCTGCACATCCGGGCTGGTCACGGCCCCGTCGGACCCCCCAGGTCGGGTGCGACCGCCTATCGTGGGGTGATGACCGGCAGCCAGGACACAGCCAAGGACGTCGCCGTGCAGGCCATCCGGTCCGCCGACGCCGAGCGGCAGGCCGCCCAGGCGGCGGCGCGCGAGGCGCAGCGGCGCTGGGAGGCGGCGCTCGTGGCCGCCGTCGACGCCGGCCACGCGCCCTCCGCGGTGGCCCGCGAGGCCGGGGTGACCCGCAACCGGGTCTCCCAGCTGGTGTCCGCCCGCCGCGCCGCCGAGGCCGAGGGCCGCGCCCCCCGCACCCCCCGGATCGTGCCGAGCCCGTTCGGCTGAGCCTCCCCGCTGCGTAAACGCAGTTTGCAGATCGGCGTACGGTGGTAGTCAGAACCCGCCGACGAGGAGGCTGCCGTGCCCGACAACCTGCGCGGCTCCCGCATGGGGGCCACCAGCCTGGAGAGCGTCCGCGGGGCCGTGCTCGCGGACTCCGCCACCCACATCTACGTCTGCACCCGTGACCACGACGTGCAGGTGACCTTCGCCGCGGACGCCGTCCCGCCGTCCACCTGGACGTGCCCCCGGCACGGGACGCCGGCCACCCTGGTGGTCACCCCGGACACCCCGGTGGCTCCGCTGCTGGGCGAGGACGAGGAGCCGCCCCGCCGCGGCCGGGCGCGCAAGACCGGCCCGCCCCGGGTGAGCAAGACGCCGTGGGAGATGCTGCTCGAGCGCCGCGACATCGCCGACCTCGACGACCTGCTCGCCGAGCGGCTCGAGGTGCTGCGCGCCCGGCGCACCCGCGCCTCCTGACCTCAGCGGTCGGGGTCGACCACCAGCTCGACCTCGACCTCGTCGCCGGCCCCGCGGCCGGTGCGCTTGCGGGTCTCGGCGTTGAACGAGACGAGGTAGCGCCCGCCCATCACCCCGATGGTGGTCGGGTAGGTGTAGTCGCCGTCGATCGTCACGACGACGGGCACGCGCTTGCCGCGGCCGAGGCCGAGGACGACGTCCTCGGGCACGACGATGCCGACGTTGTTGCCGCCGGTGGCTTCCAGGGTCGTCCGGAACACGGTCACGGACGGCGATGATGCCGGGTCGGGGGACCGTGCGGTAGGCAGGTGCGCATGACCGCACCGCTGATCGCCGCCCTGGGGGAACGCGTCCCCGCCGTCGACCCCACCGCCTTCGTCGCGCCCTCCGCCGTGGTGGTGGGCGACGTCGCGCTCGGCCCGCGGGCCTCGGTCTGGTACGGCGCGGTGGTGCGGGCCGACGCCGAGTCCATCCGGATCGGGGCGGACTCCAACGTGCAGGACGGCTCGACCCTGCACAGCGACCCCGGGTTCCCGCTGGTGCTCGGCGAGCGGGTCACCGTCGGCCACCGGGTGGTGCTGCACGGCGCCCGGGTGGACGACGACGTCCTGGTCGGCATGGGCGCGGTGGTGATGAACGGCGCGCACATCGGCTCGGGCTCGATCGTCGCCGCCGGTGCGGTGGTCACGGAGAACACCGAGGTGCCGCCGGGCTCGCTGGTCGCCGGCGTGCCCGCGAAGGTCGTCCGCGACCTGGGGGACGCCGCCGTCGAGCGGATCCGGGCCAACGCGGTCAGCTACACCGACCGGCTGGACCAGCACCGGGGCCTCAGGCGAGTTGAGCAGCCACCAACGGCGTGAGGGTCAGGTGCGGCTTGTTCTGCTCCAGCGTGCGCAGCGCCCACTTGTCGGTGAACAGCGCGAGCAGCTCGCCGTCCGGCCGGGTCATGACCTCGGCGCCCCGGGCCTTGGCGACCTCGGGCGCGGACTCCGCGTCGGTCACCCGGGCCACGGTGTAGGGCAGGTGGTCCAGGCTGATCCGTGAGCCGAACTCGTGCTCCATGCGGTGGCTGGCCACCTCGAACTGCATGGGGCCGACGACGGCGAGCACCGGGGCGCCGTCGCCGCGCCGCTCGGAGATCAGCACCTGGACGACGCCCTCGCCGGCCAGGGTGTCCATGCCCTTGCGGAACTGCTTGTACTTGCTGGTGTCGGCGGCGCGGGCGACCGCGAAGTGCTCCGGCGCGAACGTGGTGATCGGCGGGTAGACCACCGGGGCGTCGGTGTAGAGGGTGTCGCCGACGCCCAGCGCGCTGGCGTTGACCAGGCCGACGACGTCGCCCGGGTAGGCGGTCTCGATCGTCTCCCGGTCGCGGCCGAAGACCTGCTGGGCGTACTTGGTGGCGAAGGGCCGGCCGTTGGCGGCGTTGGTGACCACCATGCCGCGCTCGAAGACGCCGGTGCAGACCCGGATGTAGGCCAGCCGGTCGCGGTGGCCGGTGTCCATGCCGGCCTGCACCTTGAACACGAACGCGCTGAACGGGTCGTCCAGGGCGCGCGGCTTGCCGTCGGCGTCGGGCCGGTCGGCCGGTGCGGGGGCGAGGTCGACCAGGGTGTCCAGCAGCGCGGCGACGCCGAAGTTGGACACCGCCGAGGCGAACAGGACCGGGGTGGTGGCGCCGGCGAGGAACAGCTCCTGGTCGTGCTGGGCGCCGGTCTCCTCCAGCAGCTCGCTCTCCTCGAGCGCGGTGGTCCAGGCGTCGCCCTCCTGGGCGAGCGCGGCGTCGGCGTCCATCACCCGCTCCGGGGCGATGGTCGCGCCGCCGGCGGTGCGGGTGAAGTGCCGGTAGCTGCCGTCGCGGCGGTCGAGCACGCCGCGGAAGTCGCCGGCGATGCCGACCGGCCAGGTGAGCGGCGTGGGCTGCAGGCCGGTGCGCTCGGCGATCTCGTCCATCAGGGCCAGCGCCTCGTTGCCGGGCCGGTCCCACTTGTTGATCACCGTGATGATCGGGATGCCGCGGTGCTTGCAGACCGCGAACAGCTTCATGGTCTGGGTCTCCAGGCCCTTGGCCGCGTCGACCAGCATCACCGCGGCGTCGACCGCGGTGAGCACCCGGTAGGTGTCCTCGGAGAAGTCGGCGTGGCCCGGGGTGTCCAGCAGGTTGACCACCGCGTCGCGGTAGGCGAACTGCAGCGCCGCGGAGGTGATGGAGATGCCGCGGGCCTTCTCCATGTCCATCCAGTCCGACACGGTGGCACCCCGGCCGGCCTTGCCGTGCACCGCGCCGGCGCGGCCGATCACGTGCGCGTGCAGGGCCAGCGCCTCGGTGAGGGTGGACTTCCCGGCGTCGGGGTGGCTGATGACCGCGAAGGTCCGACGGCGCGCGGCCTCGCCGGCGGCAGTGCTCATTCCGACGAGTCTACGACCGGGACGGCGGCCACCCCGCCCTGGAACCCGGGCGCACTCCGCGGAATGGTCGGACGGCCCGTGTCGACAACGGTGCCGGTCACCGTCCGCGGGGGTGTCGACACGTCGATCCGGAATGGCGACGACCATTCCACCGGATTGCGTACAACACCTCCTGAGCTGCGCGTTCACCCGCCCGAGG
>Ga0325400_1005685_pt1 | contig 11786 bp, 4 predicted proteins | sample PopdelMetagenome_2_FD_205662 | JGI IMG/M metagenome (GOLD analysis project Ga0325400, IMG submission 205662) | Populus deltoides microbial communities from Bellville, Georgia, United States - Xylem-PdKOR-R1 | ecosystem: Host-associated > Plants > Phyllosphere > Stem > Wood/Secondary xylem...
CCTCAATTTCAACCACAGTTTTAACCAAACACCTATTTTTTCAAACCAACCTCAATTAAAAGTACTTTTTATAAAACAACTTTTTTCAAACCACAACCACAACAGCAACCGCAATACCAAACAGGCTAAATGATGCGTGTTATTTACAACGGTTCGTATATCTTGACAAAATCATCAAAGTCTTGTTCAGGGAAATAATGTCTCTTCCACGAGGAGTGCGTGTTATGTATAGGAGTTGACAAATATGTCCCTTCTCGTAGAAAAAAAAATTCTAAATGGATCCATCGTATTAATTAGATAATTAATAATAATAGGAAAATCATACAGTCGCCTACATACTATTATAAAATGATCCAATAATTTTGTTAGTGAAAAAAAAATGCAACTTTTTCAAATATGTTTTATTAAAAAAAATTTAAGTATAAATAAAAAAACATATGCATGCATTTAATTAAATACATCGAGAATTATTTGTGTTAATAAATAAAAAAAATAAAGTATTAACGTGTCTATTCAACTCGCCTCACTGCAGTTCGGCTAATTTTATTCTAACCCAAAATAATTAATGTGTAGATGTTATTAACGTGTTTTTTGACATCGAGTAAAAAAAATATAATCGTGAGAATATAGATGTTATTAACTCGCATCACTGCATCTTGGGTTATGTATAGATGAATTCAATTTATTCAGATTATTTTCTGCTCCTTATTCTTATTGGCTAATGATACTCATGCAGTTTTACAACTTGTCATCGGGGATGTGTATTAGGCCGGAATTCATGTTTTTAGTCCAGGTCAGAATATAGATGTTTGTCTTTGACCGTTGATTGATGAGTTGAAATAGTTCTGGTCATCTAAGACTTTGACTTATGATGTACTGAGAAAAGAAATTTTTTTGATGAAGTCAACTTTGATGTGGACTATCAATGATTTTTCAACTTATGAAATGGTTTCTGGTTGGAGCATGCAGAGAAAACTAGCATGTCTATACTATATGAAAAATAACATGGCATTCATGCTAACAAATGGTAGTAAAGTGTCTTTTTTTAACTGCCACCAATTCTTCTTTTTAACTAATCACAAGTTTAGAAAGAACAAAAAAGAATTCTTTGTTGATAGAGTTGATGGATATTGCATTGTCACTTCTTTTAGGTGAAGAATTATATAATATGATGTCGGAGTACGGTAATATTATGTTTGGCTTTGAATCCGGTAAGCAAAAGTTTCATGGTTTTTATTTGACTCACACTATGGTAAAATAAAGTATTTTCTAGAAGCTTTCTTATTGGAAGACTAATCTCCTCTGCCATAACCTTGGTGCCATGCATATAGAAAAGAACATGTTTGAGAACATTTTCAACATGGTTATGGATGTGAAGGGGAACACAGATGAAAACATCAAGGCTAAAATGAATATAACTTTGTTTTGTCACCATAAAAATATGGAGTTATTTTATGTTGGGTCACGGTTCGCAAAGTCCAAAGCCAATTTGGCCTTAGACAAGAATGCATAATTACTTGTCTATAAATGACTTAAAAGTTTGTGTTTTCCTGATGGACATGCCTCAAGCATATCAAGGTTAGTGAATTTGAAGGATTGCAGATTGGATGGAATGAAGAGCCATGACTGCCATATATTTATGCAAACACTCATTTCATTAGTGTACCAGGATTTATTGTCAAAGGGAATATGAGATACACTCACGGAGATCAGTCATTTCTTTAGAGATATATACTCCAACAAATTATAGACACAACATATGAAGGGGTTTGAAACGAATATCGTCCAAACAATATACAAAATAGAGATGATGTTTTCTCTATTGTTTTCTTAACTTAATGAAGCATCTACCTATACATTTACCATTTGAGGCAAAAATTGGAGGCCCAGTCTAATATAGATAGATGTATCCATTCAAGAAGTTAGGGTTTACACATGCATTGTAATTAAAATTTTATTGTCTTTCTTTGTATATTTCAAAACATTCATGTAATTCAATGTAGGTACTTGTTCAACCTTAAAACAAAAGTAAAAAATAAAGCACATCTTGTGGCTTTGATATGTAAATCTTAAATTGTTGAAGAGATCTCAACATTTATCTTGTACTATTTCAAGCCTCAATTAACAACAAGAATCAACCATATTCCAACTCATAACGATGGTGGGAAAGTGCCTTCGAGTGGGAACTTGTTAATATTCTTTCATCCTGGATGACCTGTACTAAAAAATATCGTGAGAAGAAGATATTTATTAGAAATATCGTGAATGACCTGTCAATATTTATCAATAATATCCTGAGAAGAAGATATTTATCAAAACTTGTCAATATTCTTCCATCCTGGATGACCTGTACTAAAAATTATCGTTAGAAGAAGATATTTATTAGAAATAGAATTCAAACAAGCACATAATTATGTGTTATTTGACTACAATGAATTGAAACCTTTTATTTGGTGAATATACTACTTAACATGTCATTATTTTCAAATATTTTATCTCTTGTAATATCATAACCTGATACATTATTGAATTCCTCGCAGGTAATATCGTTAATATTTACTGTCGCAAAACTTACAACTAATTGAATCTTAAATCTTTTGATTACAAGATGAACAATTTTCCACATGGTTCAATACTACTTAATAGCTTTATTTGTTTGATTGTTTGCCTATTTATTTTTGTTCTTCTGTTTAATTTAATTTTGGCATGTGTTTTTTTCATACAGCTTTAGCATGCATTTTTATATACTGATTATGCATAAGTACATCGGGAATGAATTAATACCTTCATGCATTTTAATTTTTTAATAAATCTAATTCTAGATTAGGTGTGGAGTAGCGGTCTGTCTTATAACTTTTATGAGATGAGCCTTCTTGAAAGGTGGTCACCAGGCAAATCATAGATCATTTTGAGACCAGGTAGTGAACTTACTCCTCAAGTAATAACTAGAATCAATCTTTAGGGTATGGACTTCTTAATAATTTATTTTTGCATTAGGGCTAACCAGATTAAAATCTTTAACTCTACAAGGTTTTTTTTTAGTTAAGACCATGATTTCTTTGACCTTTTCTGAATATGGGGAAAGATTCGAGATGATGCAATTAGTCATGACAATTATTGTAATAATTTTTGCAGTATTTTGCTAAATTGTTAGAAGAAATTGAATAAAATCAACTGGTTTATGGCATATATGTTGTGTATTTGCAGGTTTAAAAATTTTGGGTTGTCTCCCGTATAGGAGAGATGCTGCTGAGGTTTTTTTTTTTAAAATAAGAATCATTTAATCTTTTTATCTGTTAATTTGTGTAGATGCTTAGGGGAAATTGTATTCTAGCAACAATGCAGACGACTATGAGTCATTAGGTACCGACCAAGAATAGACACTTGAAGCACATACGTCGACTCATAACGCAGTCTCGTCGAGTGCAATGCTGCAGCATCGACGCGGGGTTCCTTCACAGCAGGATCTATTTACTCACAAGTATAAGGCCTATTGGAAGAACAAACTTTCATTGTAAGTTTGTTTTACTTTCGCGATGACATGTTTGATAATTTTTGAAAAAATAATATCATTTAACGAATGTAATTCCAGGTTTACAAACACTAAGGTTGCAAGAACAATAACATTGGCCTTTAAATCATTGATGAAAATTTCATTGTTTCAATGGAGTCATGTTTCCAAACATCCTGAGTGGAAACCGCAGGTCAATACATGGTTTTCAAGGTTCAAGGTTACTATTAACTTAAAACAATTTATGTTAATTTGGATCGTTTATTGAAATTACATGAAAATTTCTTTTTATAAATCTTTACTTCAAGGGAAAATTTGAATGGGAGAGAGTTGATAATAATATTGCGAGGAGAGTTTGGGACAATTATGTTGCAATGAAGTAAGATCGAATTCAGGATAATTTTTTTTATTTCAAATATTAAAATTTTATTTTTCATTTTCAAATTGATAAGTAATTTGTATCATATAGGTTGCATGATTTTTTATATGAGGAGCAAAAAAAAGCTAAAAAAATATGTGAAAGAAAGAGAGCTTCCAGACTGTAATGACATGGCAGTTTGAAAGGATTTTAGACCAGCGTATGTCTCAGTGGTTGTATGAGCATAATACATTCAACACATGATGTCCTCGTGTTTTACTTGACGATTATAGTCCGGTACAAAGAGTCAAAACCAACATGTTCACAGTTTTGTTACCATGCACATCAACGACTCTGTTCTGATAGTTTCGCATGCGAAGTAGATGGTAGCATTTTTTATTATATCCATTTTTTATTAGTTTTTTTTTATAAATATATTTAATTGACAACATTTTTTTATTGCAAGTTATGGTTTTTGGACACGAGCCAAGCCTAATAGAGCTTTTTGTTGAAAAGCATGTGTGGAGTGATGACCGTCAAAAAAGGTGCAACATTTTGTTAATAGCTGAGCTCAGTACTTTGTGGTATGTTGGTTTTCAATTATTTTTTTCTTAAGTTATTATTTCTTTGAATTTAATGAATTTATTTTTTATTTCCATGATACATATAATAGTTGCTGGAAGGAGAGATACATGGACAATCCTTCGACCCATCCAGATATCGATTTGAATTTATGATTAGAGGCAGGATCGTCCAGTGGACTCGATAGAAATCGAGTGTACGAACTCTTCAACACTACAACCAAGAACTTATGGACAAATCGTAGTGTTTTGATTGTTGGATGTTCATAATCAGTCCTGCGCCTCTATTTTAGATTTATTATATTTGAACATACAAATGTATAAATTTATAATAAATATTTTATTTTTATACTACTTTATTTTATTTCAATTATTTTTCTACTTTTGTTCAATACATATATTTTTTAAAAATATATATTTTTAAAATATTATTGATGGGGTTACCAACGACATATCTCCGTTGTTATATTCCAGAGAGTTAAAAAAGAATTATTGCAAATGTCACTATTACTGATGGTTTTATCGACGAAATTAGACCGTCGGTATATTTCAGAGAGTTGGAAATGAATTAGTGCAAATATCACTGCTATTGTTAACTCACCAATAAAATTACAAATGGTATTTTGTTAGTGATATGTTATATATACCTTGAATATACCAACAAACAAATAAAAACACTTATAACATTACATACAGTTTTCATGTCTGTGATATGTTAAATTTACTGATGGAGCTACCAACGAAATAAAAGGGATAAATTTTTTTGTTCATGTTTTGTCTATCTGTAAATCTATCGTTATATTTATTATCGATGAATTTATTGATAGTCCATAAATTACTGATAAGAGTTTTTCTGATGGACTGTTTTTGTCCATGAGTTTGTTGGTAACATATGTAATGATGAAATATTAGTGTAAATATCAATAAAAAAATTTTATTGGTAAAACTATTAAATTCACAGTGGTATTTCTAAAAGAATTAACAATTTTTTTTTTCATATACAGAGATCTAGATCTGTTTTATTTAAAATATTCTTCTATTCCCCTTTTTCGAAAAGGTTAGTGAATGCTGTGAATGCTATGGCTATAAAAGTGGGACTTTTATTTCAGTTGTTTTATATAATTGGTTTACATTGAAGTACAGACAGTCTCCCAAATTGGCGTTAAAGATAGAGAGATGAACTTCTTTATCAGTGCTTTGCTATACTTTCTTCTGACCTTTGCCGTTATTCAATCCCTTGATTATATCTTAAGAAGAAGCAAAAGAAAATCAGGCAAACTTCCACCAGGTCCATCGCGTTTGCCAATTGTAGGGAACCTCTTGGATCTTGGTGATAAACCCCACAAGTCCTTGGCTAAGCTTGCCAAGACTCATGGCCAATTGATGAGTCTAAAACTTGGGCAAGTAACCACTATTGTAGTATCTTCAGCAACCATGGCCAAAGAAGTCCTCCAAAAGCACGACCTCACCTTCTGTAATCGGACCGTTGTCGATGCAGTTCGTGCTTTAGATCATCACGAAGCTGGTATAGCTTGGTTGCCGGTTGCAACGCGCTGGAGAAACCTTCGCAAGATATGCAACTCCCATATTTTTACCGCCCAGAAGCTCGATGCGAACCAGGACCTTAGGCGTAAGAAAGTTCAAGATCTCCTAGCTGAGGTTCAAGAACGTTGCCTTGTAGGTGAGGCAGTGGACCTTCGCCAGGCTGCTTTCACAGCTACACTTAATGCATTGTCCAATACTGTTTTGTCGCTGGATTTGACCGATTTGAGCTCCGATATTGCAAGGGAGTTTAAGGAGCATACAAGCTGTATCATGGATGAGGTAGGAAAACCGAACTTGGTGGATTATTTCCCTTTACTCCGGAGGATTGATCCACAAGGTATAAGGCGTCGCACGGCAATTCATTTTGGAAAGTTATTTGATCTCTTCGATCGTTTAATCATTGAAAGGCTGCAGTTAAGAAAAGTGAAGGGCTATATCCCACTCGATGACATGTTAGATACTCTTCTCACAATCAGTGAAGTGAACAATGAAGAGATGGATGCAACTCGTATAAAGCACTTCTTTTTGGTTAGTACTCCTTTATTATATCCCGTCTCTTCTGCGTGTCTTTCAATTTTTGTACTGTTTTTTGTGCATTCCGTTTATCTGCTTTGCATCAAACACATGTTCTTGGCTACTTCCCTTTTTGGGCTTCTATTTGACTCAATTGTGCAACAGGATCTCTTCGGCGCTGGGACTGATACGACTTCAAGCACACTAGAATGGGCAATGGCAGAACTACTCCACAGTCCCAAGACTTTATTGAAAGCTCGAGCAGAGCTGGAGAGGACGATTGGCGAGGGAAACCTGCTTGAGGAATCAGATATCACGCGGTTACCTTACTTGCAAGCAGTTATTAAGGAAACTTTAAGGCTGCACCCAGCAGTTCCTTTCTTACTCCCTCACAAAGCAGGAGCAGATGCAGAAATAGGTGGCTTCACCGTCCCAAAAAATGCACAGGTACTGGTCAACGTCTGGGCCATAGGGAGAGACACAAGCATGTGGGAAGATCCAAACTCATTTGTTCCAGAGAGATTTTTGGAATCTGGTATTGATCACCGAGGCCAGAATTTTGAGTTTATTCCATTTGGTAGCGGAAGGCGAATTTGCCCTGGATTACCATTGGCTATGAGAATGCTACATTTGATGTTGGGTTCGCTTATTCTATCGTTTGACTGGAAGCTTGCAGATGGGGTCACGCCAGAGAACTTAAACATGGATGATAAGTTTGGCCTCACCTTGCTGAAGGCTCAACCACTGCGAGCCATTCCAATAACCAGAGAACTTAAACTTGGATGATAAGTTTGGCCCCACCTTGCTGAAGGCTCAACCAATTACCATGGATTCTGTAGAAGCATATTGACATCTCCTGCTGAGTATCTTTAATAAGTAAGCATCAGACTCGATTGTAATCATGCGAATCATGTTTCTCAGACTCGATTGTAATCATGCGAATCATGTTTCTTACGTTTCATTGGCTGGCCTATTAATGGAAAACGCACTTATGATAAGATGCCCTTGTTTTTATATATATATATAAAGAAATTAGACCCCCCTCTCGAGGATAATGTTTAAGTGATATTCGGGGCTGATCACCGATTGATTGTTGGGTGAGTGTTTGTGCTCAATAATAACATAACAAAATAAAAAAAAGAAGGGTGGAGCACGGTGGGGCACACTATCGTTGCTCTATATTCATGCTGTAAGAGTGAGATTACAGTTTTGTTCCTCGTGAAAAAATTATTCGGTCTATCTGGTGGGGGTAGTGAGGATTTTTTATCCTTTCTTTAACAGTAAAAATATAAAAATACCCTTAGAGAAAAAAGAAAAGGAAAAAAAGCGAGGCATACGCATTTATGTTTTTTCACCTTTAAATGCAAGATGCTTTTACATTACTTCAGTGTGATTGCGGTTGTTTTTTAAATAGTTTTTTGGATTAAAATATATGCCAATAATATTTTTTTTATTTTTTAAAAATTATTTTTAACATCAGCACATCAAAATAATTTGAAAATACTAAAAATATATTAATTTAAAGTTAATAAAAAAATAAAAAAATTTAAATTTTATTAAAAGTACTTTTGAAATGTAGAAAAATAGGATATTGAAAGTCAAAGAAAATTAAATTTAATCTACTGTTGTTTTTTGCTTTTTTACATTGGCTTTTTCAAGTTGGATGAGGGGTAAATTTGTCTTAAAATATTTAATAAATATTAAAAAAAGTGGCTAACGTATCAATGCGGGAAGATGGTTGCAGTCTTTAAGCAGCATGTGTTGCATTGCCTAGTGGCCAAGTGATGCCTTCTAGAATGGTGTTTGAATTCTATTAGCGACCCTTTAATCACTGGATGACATGTGTCGTTAATACATCTCCAATTTGGTGGCGACAACTCTTTCTTTGGTTTTTCCTTCTTCTTGGTTTTCACGACTCGCCCTCCAAAATTTAAAACATCACCTTCGATTTATTTTTCTTTCGGATTTAGTTTTTATTACTTTAATTTTTAATTTTTATAAATTAAATTTGTTTTTTTAATTTCATCATCCAATACTAATTTATCATGTGTTATTTTTTTCATTTTGATCCTTATTTATACTTTTTTTTCTTAACTATTTTATGCAAATATTTTTGGTTTTCAATTTCATCTCTCAATTTCAAATTTTCAAGCAAAAAACACTTTAAAAAATAATTGTTACCACACTAATAAACATTACCTAAAGAGATGGCTTTCACTAACAACCCCATCTCGAAGCACTATCCAGGGTTTTGCAATGTAATTTTAGTTCGTTATGGTTATTTTTTCAATTTATTTTTCATAAAGTTATCTTAGTCTTATTATTGATATTATGGCTTTAATGAGTTAACCTGAGTTAACTCGGGTTGTTTTTTTGTGCCTTTTTTTCATTGATTTTTCTCAATTTCATCATTCAACATTAAATTAATTAAAAATTAAGTTTTGTAATTTGTTTTGATTATTTTTATAAGGTTATTATGGTCTCATAACTTAGGTTATGGATTTGGTTGGTTAACTCAAGTTGATTTAGATCGATCCAATATTTTATTGTTTCTATATTTTAAAAAATTATATCATTTTGAATTTTTTTAAAGTCAAACTATGTTTTTACTTGTCATTTGGGTTGCCTTTAAATCTGTCAAATCTACCAAGTTGTATCAAGTCAATTCCTGTATGGTTTGAATTTTTTTCTACTAGAAAAAAATTAACAACACTTGAACTTTCTTTTTACATTAAAAAAATTTGACCTGATCCGCAGTATAGACTAAAGTAACGATCTAGTAAGACTTAATTGGTGTAAACTTGGTCTAAGGTTTAAGTGTGTGTGTGTTTGGTAATGTGGTGCATATTGTTATTGCAAAAGTATTTTTTAATTGAAAATGCATCAAAATAATATTTTTATTTATTTTTTATATCATTACATCAAAATTATTAAAAAACACATAAAGAGCATCAACTTTATGTTTTTACAAACAAAAAAATTTTAAAAAATAGTTTGAAAAACATTTTGAAATCAGATTAAACTAAATAAGTTAATTTATAAATCAACAATCTAGACCATAATTTAAAAATAAAATCCTTGAAATGACATTGTTTGAAGGGTTTTAAAAAATAAAATAAAATAATTAAATTTATTGAAGTTAATAACCTAGATCGTAATGTGATTAATGTCGTTCCAATTTATCATCATTTTAAAACTAAAAAGAAATATCGTCTTAAAATTTTTTTTAAAAGCTATGTCATATTTTTATTGGTCATCTAAATTATTTTTAAATCTATTAAATTAAATAATTTATCTTAAATAAGTTTTTATATAGTTTAATTTGAAACTTGTAGACAAAGTACTGGTTAGCATATTTTTAAATAAAACTATTTAATTAAATTTAATGATGTTATACAAAAAAAAAAAAAATTATACCCTTAATATTTATTTTTAAATTCCAAAATAAGAATAGTCCGAACCAGCGAAGGACAGGCAAATATACTTAGTTATATATCATACACGAGACAGTCACACGTGCGTATAAAAAGCCACAAATCATCGTCTTCATCTTCAAGCTCCTCCTATGTCTCTCCTCTCAGTCCCAAAGCGCCTCCTTTTGGGGTCGTCTCTCTCAGTCTCAATACTTAACCAAACCAGAAAACCACGAAGACCCTTTTGTTTCAATATGTCATCCGAGTCATCTCAGCCCCTGACTCACTCACTCACCTTGCCAACACAACTCGGTCAACCCATTCAAATCATTGCTGCACCGGGTGTCTCTGATTCTCAGTTCAGGAGAGTCAGAATTTTCAACCTTTTTCTTTCTATTGATTCTTTATTGAAAATATCAAAGGAATTAAAAATAAAGTTCTCACCTCTTTTTTTGGTATTGCAGGACTGCTATTGAATCTTCATTATTCAAGCAGTGGCTAAAAAGCTTGGAATCTGAAAATGGGATATTAGCTACCGGGTCATTCTTATTAAAACAAGTACTTGTTCAGGTAGCTCTTTCTTCTCGTTCTAGTTCTTTCTTGGCTGCTCAAGAAAATAAATGTTTTGTTGAAATTGGAAAAAAAATGTTTTCGTTGAATTCCTCTTTTCTGAAGCTTTAATTAAAAGCAAGTTCTAACTTTGTTGTTGTACTAAAATGCATTGCAAAGTCTCTTGCTTTAACATGGTTAAAGATGACTGGTTTTTTTCAGAGATTGCTTAAAAAGAAAAGAGATTATGTTGTGGAGAGTTTATTTTTAATATTCTTGCACTTCATAGTGGCTGCTCTAAAATCAACTGTTCTTGGTTTTTCAAATTATGGTTTTTGTATGAACCATCTTATATGGTAATCTAGCAGGATTGCCCCTCTTGATCCTTAATTTATTCTAGTTTTAGTTTATGTGTCATTGATGACAGGGAGTGGATATGTTTGGACAGCGAATCGGTTTTCTAAAATTCAAAGCAGATATTTTCGAAAAGGAGACTGGACAGAAGGTATTTTACCTTCTCCTTCCATGACTTGAAAGCATAGTTTTTTCCCAATACATCTGGTTCTTGCATCGAGCCTGGTTCATGGAAATCTTTGGGCTTTTGATTATGTTTAATCATTACTAAACTTGTGGATATTCTATTTTGATTCATTAGTTCAGTTTCCCATGAGCTACATAAATACAAGGCTTTACATACCAACGGCTATTATTTCAGCTGCAGAGCTATGAATGATATAATCTATGTCTTTCAATGTGGACTAAAAAATTCATAGATTCCAGGTATAGTGTTCGCACGAGGACCTGCTGTAACTGTGTTAATTCTTTTGAGCTCTGAGGGTGAGACCTATGCTGTTCTGACTGAACAGGTACTTAATTTATTTTTTATTTTTTAGTGTTCATTATAATTTGCCTTGAGTTTGTCAGCAAACTGATATAAATGAACAAGAGATTCGAGTTAAAATGATAGCTCCTTTTGTAATGCTGCTCTGTTCAAACCCTGATGAATTTTCATGCATCTAAGGTTAGGGTACCCACAGGGAGGCTTGTTTTGGAATTGCCTGCTGGGATGCTGGATGCTGACAAGGGTGATTTTGTTGGGACAGCAGTTCGTGAGGCATATTTCTATTTTGGCATAAAACAGTTCTTTTTGGTGAAAAAGGCCATTGGCAATTTTGTTAATCAAGAAAAAAGAAGCACAAACCATGCATTGAAAACACCGATAAAAGTACACAATTATGTAGAGGCCTTCAAGAGCCGAGGCAATATAAAAGACAAGTCTGGTGTAGTTTATCAGAATTAGATGTTGCTAAAGTTCC
>Ga0325400_1005688_pt1 | contig 11783 bp, 10 predicted proteins | sample PopdelMetagenome_2_FD_205662 | JGI IMG/M metagenome (GOLD analysis project Ga0325400, IMG submission 205662) | Populus deltoides microbial communities from Bellville, Georgia, United States - Xylem-PdKOR-R1 | ecosystem: Host-associated > Plants > Phyllosphere > Stem > Wood/Secondary xylem...
AGCATGGCGCATCGTCGATAAATGGACCATGAGGACGGACTGCCGGCTTTCCGGAACACCCCGATGAGCGTTCCCACCGTCCGAATCCACGCGCTGCTCCACGTGCCACCCGTGCCCTTCACCCCGGCGGAGGTGCGGGTCGTCCAGGTGCTGCTGGAGGAGTACCCGATCGCCGGGCTCGGCACGGTGGCCAGCCTGGCGAAGCGCGCCGGGGTGAGCGACCCGACCGTCGTGCGCCTCGTCCTCAAGCTCGGCTACGAGGGCTTTCCCGCCTTCCAGCGCGCTCTCCTCGGCGAGGTGGAGGACCGCCTCCGATCGCCGCTCATGATGATGGAGGCGCGCGGCGAGGCGGACGATATCCCGGGCGGCTACCTGGCCTCCGTGGAGGCGGCGCTGGCCGAGACCCGGCGGCGCGACCTGGCGGAGAACCATGCCCGCGCGGCGGCGATGATCCTGGACCGGAAGGCGCGGGTGGCGCTGCACGGAGGGCGGTTCAGCCGCCACCTCGCGGGCATTCTGCACACCCACCTCGTCCAGTTCCGTCCCGGCGTGCGGCACCTGGACGGCACGCATGCGGAAATGGTGGACGCGCTGGTGGACCTCGCGGCGCCGGACGTCCTGATCGTCTTCGACTACCGGCGTTACCAGGCGGATGTGGTCGCCTTCGCCGGGCAGGCGGCCGGGCGCGGGGTTCGGATCATCCTCTTCACCGATCCCTGGCGGTCACCCGTCGCGCACCATGCCGAGGTGGTCTTCACCGCCCCGGTCGAGGCCGCCTCCCCCTACGACACCATGGTACCCGCCCTCGCGCAGGTGGAGACGCTGCTGGCCTGCCTCGTGGAGCGGCGCGACGAGGGCATGCGGCGGCGGGTTCGCGAGATCGAGGCCGTGCGCGCGAGGAACCGCGTCACCAACTCCGGCGGGGCGGAGCAGGGACGGGAGGGCTGAGGGCCCCTCCCGCGGGCGCGGCGCTCAGCCCCGGCGGACGCCCCAGAATACCGGCACGCCCCTGGGCATCCCGCCGAGGTCGCCACGGTAGGCCGTGAGTTGCGCCACCTGGCCCAGCGGAATGTAGGGAACGTGGCCGAAGGCCTCCTCTTGCAGCCGGCGGGCCGTGGCCTGCTGCACGGCGAGATCCGGGGCCGCGAACCACGCCTCCCGCAGCCGCTCGATCGCGGGATCGTCGGACCAGCCATAGGCGCCGCTGGCGCCATCGCCGCGCAGCAGGGGGTGCACGGCGGGGTTCAGCATGTCGGAGCCGGTGTTGAAGGCGACGTAGGCGTGCCAGCCGCCCTGCGAGGCCGGTTCCTTCTTGTTGCGGCGCTGGAGCATGGTGCCCCAGTCCATGGCTTGCAGGTCCACGTCCATTCCCGCCTGGCGCAGCGCGTCCGCCGCCACCTCCGAGGCGCTGTTGTTCAGCTGGATGTCGGAGGGTGTCATGAAGACGAGCTTCTCGCCCGAGAGGCCCGCGGATCGCAGCGCGCCGCGCAGCGCGGCCTTGTCGCGCGGGCCGTTCAGGGCGGAAAGGCCGGCATCGTTGGCCAGCGGCGTATCCGGACAGAAGAAGCCCACGCCGGCTTTCCACAGGGTGGGGTCCGTGCCGGCCGAGGCCATCACCACGTCCTGCTGCGAGATGGTGGCGACCATGGCGCGGCGCACGTCGCGGTTCGCGGCCGGGCCCTGCAGGTGGTTCAGGCGGAGGGAGCCGATATAGCCGGAGGGGTCGAGCGTCTCGACCTTGATGTCCCGCCCCCGCCGCAGCAGCGGCAGGATGTCCGCGCCCGGCAGCTCGTACCAGTCCACCTCGCCCGCCCGCAGGGCGGAGGCGGCAGTCGAGGCGTCGCTGATGACCTTCCACTCCACGCGGTCGAGATGCGCGAGTTTCGGCCCCGCCGTGCCCGAGGCGGCCGCGCCCTCGCGCGGGCGATAGGCGGCGAAGCGCTCGTACACCACGCGGTCGCCCGCCACGCGCTCGTCGGCCCTGAAGCGGAATGGGCCGCTGCCGACCACCTCGGTGAAGGCCTTGTCAGGGCTTCCCTCCGCGATGCGGGCCGGCATCATCGCGCAGACGAGGCCGGAGGTCTTGCCGAGCACGAAGGGCAGCAGCGGGAAGGGCCGCTTCAGGCGGAAAGCGATTGTCCTGTCATCCGGCGCGGAGAGCTCGTCCGTGATGGAGAGCAGCGTGCGGCCGAGATCGTCGCGCCCGCCCCAGCGGCGGATGCTGGCCACGCAGTCCCGCGCCAGCACCGGCGTGCCGTCGTGGAAGGCCAGCCCGTCGCGCAGCGTCAGCGTCCAACGGTGCCCATCGTCCTCTATCGCATGCCCCGCCACCATCTGGGGCTGCGGGTTGTAGCCGGCATCCAGCCCGTAGAGCGTGTCGAAGACAAGATAGGCGTGGTTGCGGGTGACGTAGGCGGTGGTCCAGACCGGATCGACCACTGCGAGATCCGCGTGCGGCACGAAGCGGAGCAGCCGCTGCCCTTGCGCCGCGCCGAGACGCGGGGCGGCCAAGGAAGCGCCGATGGAGGCGCCCGCGAGGGAGAGAAGCTGGCGGCGATGCATGGCGGGCGGCTCCGCGCGGTCTGATGGGCTGGCAGGGGCAGCAGAATGGCACGCCCGGCCTCTGTCAATCTTGTTTCATCTTCACCGACGGAGCGGCTGGTTGTAATAAATGCCAACCTCCCCGCCGCGGTGCCCCGCCACCCGGCCCAGCCGCAGGACGGCCCAGGCATGACCCAGGATCCGGCGCGTCGCGACGCGCCCTATAGCCGCGGCGAGACCGCCCTGCTGCTCGTGGACATGCAACGCATCTGGGTGGAGCCGGGACCGGAGCACCCCTATGACGAGCGGCCCTACTACTACGGCCGCCTGCGCGACACGGTGGTGCCGAACCAGGAGCGCCTCCTGGCGGCGGCACGGAGCGCGGGTGCGGACGTGCTGCACACGGTCATCGAGAGCCTGACCAGCCATGGGCGGGACCGCTCCCTCGACCACAAGCTCTCCGACATGCACGTCCCCAAGGGAGCGCCGGAGGGACGCGTCATCGAGGCCCTGGCGCCGGCCGAGGACGAGATCGTGCTGCCGAAGACATCGTCCGGCGTCTTCAACTCCACCAACATCGACTACGTGCTGCGGAACCTCGGGGTGCGCTACCTGATCGTCGCCGGCGTGGTGACGGACCAGTGCGTGGACATGGCGGTGCGGGACGCGGCGGATCGCGGCTATCTCGTCACCCTGGTGGACGATGCCTGCGCCACCTACAGCGAGGAACGGCACCGCGCCGCGGTGGCCGCCTTCGGGGGCTATTGCTGGGTGAGCGACACGGCGACCGTGGCCACGAGGCTGGACGCGCTGGCGGGAGAGGGCTGATGGACGAACTCGTCACCCTCCTCACCACCGACCTCGTCGCGATCACCCGCGGCCGGGGCTTCATGCCGGAGGCGCTGGAGGGCTACCTCGCGCGCGGTTGCGGCTGGGTGCCGGCGAACATGGCCCTGACGCCCTTCGACGTCATCGCGGAGGACAATCCCTGGGGCTCCGCCGGCGACCTGCGCCTGATGCCCGATCCGGCGACGGCAATCCGGCTGGAAGGCCTCGGCACCACGCCGCTGCACACCTACTTCGCCGACATCACCGAGCTGGACGGCACCCCCTGGGAGTGCTGCCCGCGCAGCCTGCTGAAGCGCGCGGTCGCGGCGCTGGAGCGCGAGGCGGGGTTGGTCCCCGTCGCCGCCTTCGAGCACGAGTTCCAGGTCCTGGGCGCCAACTGGCCTCCTGCCCCCGCCTTCTCCATCGCGGCCGGGCGCCGGACCGACCCTTTCGGGCCGCGGCTGATGGGCCTGCTGAAGGCGGCGGGGCTGGAGCCGGAGATGTTCCTGCCGGAATACGGCACGGACCAGTTCGAGGTCACCTGCCGCCCGGCCGGCGCGCTGGCGGCCGCGGACCGGGCCGTGGCGCTGCGGACCATCGTGCGGGAGCTGGCGGCCCGCCAGGGCTGGCGCGCCAGCTTCGCGCCGAAGACCGCGCCGGATGGCGTGGGCAACGGCGTGCATATCCACATCAGCTTCCGCGACCGCGAGGGCCGGCCCGCCACCTACGACCCCGCGCGGCCCGGCGGCCTCTCCGAGGCGGCGGGGCGCTTCGCGGCGGGGGTGGTGCGGCACATGCCCGCACTGCTGGCGCTGACGGCGCCCAGCCCCCTCTCCTACCTTCGCCTCGTCCCGCACCACTGGAGCGCGGCCTACTCCTGCCTCGGCCTGCGCAACCGGGAGGCGGCGCTGCGCATCTGCCCGATCCCGGAACTGCCGGGGACCGACCCGGCGAAGGTGGCGAATTTCGAGTTCCGCGCCACGGACGCCACCGCGAACCCCTATCTGGCGCTGGCCGCCCTGATCTTCGCGGGGCTGGAGGGGCTGCGGGCCGGGCTGGAACAGCCGCCGCTGGTCAATACCGATCCGTCCGGGCTGACCGATGCGGAGCGCGCACGACTGGGCGCCCATCGCTTGCCGGAAGGCCTGCCCGAGGCGCTGGACGCCTTCCGGGCCGATGCGGTGGTGCAGTCCTGGCTCCCGGCCACGCTGCGCGACTGCCTTCTCGCCGTGAAGGCGAAGGAACTGTCGCTGGTGGCGGAGCTGACGCCGGAACAGCTCTGCGACCGCTACTCGGCGATCTACTGATGGCTCCCCCCTTGCTGTCGCCTGACGAGCCGCCGGCCTTCACTGCGCGGAACCTCGGCGGCGCCTCACCCCTTGTGCTGCTCTGCGAGCACGCGAGCAACCGGCTGCCGCGTCGCCTCGGCGATCTCGGCCTGCCGCCGGAGGAACTGCGGCGCCACATTGCCTGGGACATCGGGGCCGCGGCGCTGGCCGGGGCCCTGTCCCGCGCCCTGGACGCGCCGCTGTTCGAGACCGGCTATTCCCGGCTGGTCATCGACTGCAACCGCCCCCTCGGCGTTCCTGCCTCGATGCCCGAGCGCAGCGAGGACACGGCTATCCCTGGCAACGTCGCCCTCGCCGCCGGGGAGCGCCGCGCGCGGGAGGAGGGGCTGTTCCACCCGTTCCAGAACGCCGTGGCGGCGCATCTCGACTCGCGGCGGGCGGCGGGCCGGCCCACCGCCGTGATCGGGGTGCACAGCTTCACCCCCGTTTTCCGCGGCACCCGCCGCCCATGGGAGGCGGGAATCCTCTTCGGCGAGGCAAGGCGCTTCGCGATGCCGCTGATCGAGGACCTGGCCGCGACGGGCCTTGCCGTCGGGGAGAACGAGCCCTACCGCATCGAGACCGGGGACGACTACACCGTGCCCGTGCACGGCGATGGCCGCGGCCTGCCCGCCCTGCTGATCGAGATCCGCCAGGACCTGCTGGCCGATGACGCGGCCGCGCGGCACTGGGCGGATCGCCTTGTCTCCCCGATCCGGCGCGCCCTGGCCGCCGCCCTGCCCGTGAAGGAGAGCGCATGACCGGATCCTGGGAAGCCCCGCTGCGCGAGGCCGTGGCGCGAGAGCACGAGGGCACGGTCGCGCTGCTGCGGCGCCTCGTCCGCATTCCCAGCGTGAACCCGAAATTCGTCGCCGACCCCGCCCAGAACCGCGAGACGGAGGTGCAGGACGCGATCGAGGCCGAGCTGCGCGCCCTGGGCTTCGCGACGGAGCGCAGCAACCCCTTCCCGGACCGCCCGAACCTCTACGGCACCTGGGCCGGCAGCCAGGAGCGCAGCCTCGCGCTGTGCGGCCATGTGGATGTCGTGCCGGTGGGCGACCGGACATCCTGGAGCGTCGACCCCTTCGGCGCCGAGATCCGCGACGGTCGGATGTACGGCCGCGGCGCGGGCGACATGAAGGCCGGCCTGGCCGCCTGCATCGCCGCCTGCCGGGCCATCCGCAGCCTCGGCCTGGAGCTGGATGGGCGGCTGGAGTTCCACGCCGTGGTGGACGAGGAGGCCGGCGGCTTCGGGGCCATGCAGGCCGCCGCCCGCCAGCCCGCCCCGGCCGCCGTGCTGGTGGCCGAGAGCAGCGGCGGCGCCATCCGCCCCTGGGCCGGCGGGCTGGAATGGGTGCGCGTGGTCATCCGCGGCCTGAACGGACACTCCTCCCGCCGCTTCGCCTCCATCTATCCCGGCGACCACCCCGCGCGCAGCTCCGGGCGCAGTGTGAACGCCATCGAACTGGGCGCCCGTCTCCTGGCCGCTGTGCGGGAGCTGGAGACGGAGTGGGGCGTGCACCGCCAGTTCCCCGGCATGCCGCCGGGGATGAACACGATCAGCCCCGGCGTGATGGTGGCGGGCGCGGGCTGCGGGCCGGACGGAATGCCGACGATCCTCAGCAACCCCGCCATCGTGCCGGACACCTGCACGATCGACTTCGACCTGAAGTTCCTGCCGCATGAGCGTTCCGCCGACATCCGGCGGGAGTTCGAGGCCTGCATCGCCCGCTTCGCCGATTCCGATCCCTGGCTGCGCGAGCACCCGCCCCGGGTCATCTGGGATCTCTACGGCCTGCATTTCCCGCCGGTGGACACGCCGGCGGACCACCCCCTCTCCCTGGCCCTGAAGGAGAGCCGCGAGGCCGCAGGGCTACCCGTGACCTTCGAGGGCGCGCTCGGGGTGACGGACGCGGCGCACTACGCCGCGCACGGTATCAGGGGCATCGTCTACGGCCCGCTCTCGGCGAATGCCCACGGGCCGGACGAGTCCGTGGACCTCGCCTCGCTGCTGGAAGCAGCGCAGATGATCGCCGCCGCCACCGTGCGCTTCTGCGGACCGAGGACAGGAGCGCCGTAACGGTTGACCGCTCGGGTCATGGTCGCCCTGAACCCCAACCCGGGCGAAGCCGGCCAGACCCAGCCACAGCTGCTCTGCGACCACAGCAGCGGTTCGCCCGGCCGGATCCGCCTCCCGAAAGCAGCAGTTCCGCTTCCACCAGGCCCGAACATGCTTCGCAGCTTCAAGCGCCGAACAGGCGCCGGATGCCGCCGCGCAGATGGTCCGCCATGGCCCGGCGCGCCTCCGCCTCGTCCGCTCCGGCGATGGCCTCGGCGATGCGCGCGTGTTCCCGGGCGATCTCCGGGCGACGCTCACCCTCCGGCCGGCCGGCCAGCTCGCGAGTCAGCCGGATGCCCGAGATCATCTGCTCGTGGAAGGCCTCCAGCGTCGTTACGAAGAAGCGGTTCCCCGAGGCCCGCGCGATGGCGTGGTGAAACACGACGTCGGCCTCCAGCCCCGCGGCGTCCTGCTCCAACTGCTGCAGGCTCTGGCGGATCGTCGCGATCGCGGCCCGGTCGGCGCGGCGGGCGGCATGCGCGGCCACCTCGCTCTCCACGCTGCAGCGGAACTCGAGGAAGGCCCGCATGTCGGGGATGCTGTGCAGCGGGCCGAAGCTCGGCGAGGCCGGGCGCGTCGGCTCGCGCACGTAGCTGCCCGATCCCGGGCGGGAGACGACGTGCCCTTCTGCCCGCAGCCGGGCGAGCGCCTGTCGCAGCACGGGGCGCGAGACGCTGAAGCGGCGGGCGAGCTCCACTTCCCCCGGCAGGCGGGAGTCGCGCGGGAAGCTCTCCGAGGCGAGCAGGTCTCGCAGGCGCTCATAGATATCCTCGCTCAGCGGCCGGCGTGGGGACTGGTCCATGGCTGCTCCATCCTTCGCGGCCAGCTTATCCGCGACTTGTCAAATCGGTAATAAAATTTGCTCGAATAGCCGAAAATAATTGACAGCTTGGCCGAATCGGTAACCCTGGCGGCAAGAAGCACCGGTCGGGAGGAATTGGCATGTCACGGCGTTCACGGCTGGGCATCGCCCTGGCCTTGCTGCTCCCGGCCTGCGCCCTCTGGGCGTGGCCGGCCGCCGCCCAGATCCCGAACCGGCCGGTGCGGATCGTGGTGCCCTTCGTCCCCGGCGGAACCAGCGACATCGTGGCGCGCCTCCTCGCCGCCGGCGCGGCCCCCTACCTGCCCGCCGGCGCGGTGGTGGAGAACAAGGCGGGCGCGGCGGGCAACATCGGCACGGCCGAGGTGGCGCGCGCCCAGCCGGACGGAACGACGCTGATCCAGTGCACCATCGGCACCTGCGCGGCGAACCCCTTCCTCTACGCCAATCCCGGCTACGACCTGCAGCGCAGCTTCGCGCCGGTGATCCTGACGGGGGCGGTGCGCAACGTCATGTCCATCAGCAACGCGCTGCCGGCGAGGACCCTGGCCGAGGTGATCGCCCTCGTCCGCGCGCGGCCGGGCACGGTCACCTTCGGTTCCTCCGGCGTCGGCGCCTCGAACCAGCTGGCGCCGGAGCTGCTGCGCGGCATGCTCGGCATCAATTGGATCCATGTGCCTTATCGCGGCAGCGGTCCCGCCATCACGGATCTGATCGGCGGGCGGATCGACGTGTTCTTCGACAACCTGCCCTCCATCCTGCCGCAGATCCGCGCCGGCACGGTGCGCCCGATCGCCGCCGTGTCCAACGAGCGTATCCCCGAGCTGCCGGAGGTGCCGACCTTCCGGGAGTCCGGCCTGCCGGAGCTGGCCGGGGGGCTGGAGATCGACAGCTGGTTCGGCTTCCTCGCCCCCGCCGGTACGCCGGAGGCCACCGTGACGGCGCTGAACGCCGCCTTCAACAGGGCGCTGGAGGACCCGGCCGTGCGCCAGCGCCTTCGGGAGGCGGGGGTGGTGCCGCTGGGCGGCGCGCCCGCCCGCATGGCCGACCAGCTGCGCAGCGAGGCCACCCGCTGGGGCGAGGTGATCCGCACCAACCACATCAGCGCCGAGTAGGAGACGAGCCTCGTGTCCAAGGTCACGTGCCTTCGCACCATCCGCATCGCGGAGCGGCCCAACCTGATCTGGGTGGAGATCGAGACGGAGGAGGGGCTGACCGGCCTCGGCGAGTCCTTCCGCGGCGCCCAGGCGGTGGAGGCGGTGCTGCACGAGGCGGTGGCACCCTGGCTGCTCGGCAAGGATTCCCGCCGGATCGAGCAGGTCTCCCGCCAGCTGATGACGCCCTATCTCGGTTTCCACAGCGCGAGCGCGGAGGTGCGCGCGGCCAGTGCCATCGATATCGCGCTGTGGGACCTAGCCGGCCAGCGCCACGGCATCCCCGTGCACGAGGCGTTGGGCGGCGCGGTGCGGACGGAGGTGCGTGCCTACAACACCTGCGCGGGCTACGCCTACAACACCAGCGGTGGCCGCCGCGCCACCTCTGGCCAGGAGGCGGCGGCGGGTCCCTACGACGACCAGGTCGCCTTCATGAAGGATGCGGGGAAGCTGGCGGAGAGCCTGCTCTCCGAGGGCTACACGGCCATGAAGATCTGGCCGCTGGACGAGTACGCGACGGCGAGCGGCGGGCACCTGATCACGCTGGAGGAGCTGAAGGCCGGCATCGAGCCCTTCCGCAAGATCCGCCGCGCGGTCGGCGACCGGATCGAGGTGATGGCCGAGCTGCACAGCCTCTGGTCGGGCCACGCCGCCATTCGCATCTGCCGGGCACTGGAGGATGTGGGCGTGTTCTGGGCGGAGGACCCGATCGCCAAGATGGACGACGCCCGGGCGCTGGCGGACCTGCGCCGCCAGACCCGCACGCCGATCTGCGGCAGCGAGACGCTCGGCGGCGCCGTGCCCTTCCGCGACCTGCTGGCGGCGGATGCGCTGGACATGGTGATGATCGACCTCGCCTGGTGCGGCGGGCTGACGGAGGGGCGCAAGATCGCGGCCCTGGCCGAGGTCTATGCCAAGCCGCTGGCCCCGCACGACTGCACCGGGCCGATCACGCTGATGGCCGGGCTGCACCTCGCGCTGCACGCCCCCACCGCGATCTTCCAGGAGGTGGTCCGCGCGACGCTGGCCACCTGGTACCGCGACCTGGTGACGGATCTGCCCGTGCTGCGGAACGGCATGGTGCAGGCGCCCACCGCGCCGGGGCTTGGCACGCGGCTGCAGGATTCCGTGCGGACGCGGCCGGACGCCGTGGTGCGCGAGAGCGCGGCGCCGTGAGCCGCGCGGGGGAGGGACGGGCGATGAGGCGCCGGAGCCTTCTGGCCGCAGGGGCGCTGGCGGCGCCCTGGGCCGCGCGGGCCCAGGGGAGCGGGGATGCCTGGCCCTCGCGCCCCGTCACGATCATCGTGCCGTTCACGCCGGGCAGCTCGTCGGACATCATCGCGCGCGCCATGGCGCAGGGGATGCAGCAGGCGCTGGGCCGGCCCTTCGCGGTCGAGAACCGCCCGGGCGCCACGGGCGAGGTGGGGGCGCGGCAGGTGATCCGCGCGGCGCCGGACGGCTACACGCTGATGCACGCGCCGATCAGCACCTGGGCCATCAACGTCGCGCTGCGGCCGAACCTCGGCTACGACCCGATCGCGCAGCTCACCCGCATCACGCAGACCGTGCGGACGCCGAACGTGCTGGTGGTGAACCCCAGGCTGCCCGCGCGCGACCTGTCCGGGCTGCTGGACTGGATGCGGCGGAACGCGGCCACCGCCTCCTACCCGTCCTCCGGCGTCGGCGCCTCGGACCACCTGACGGGAGAGATGTTCAAGATCGCCACGGACACGCAGATGACGCACGTGCCCTATTCCGGCGGCGGGCCGGCGATGACGAGCGTGATCGCGGGCGACACGCAGATCTCCTTCCAGAACCTCGGCGCCGTGATCGCGCACATCCAGGACGGGCGGCTGCGCCCCATCCTCATCACCGCGGCCGAGCGGAGCCCCGTGCTGCCGGAGGTGCCGACAGCGGGGGAGGCGGGGTTGCGGGACTTCATCGTCTACTCCTGGCAGGGTCTCGGCGCGCCGGCGGGCATGCCGCCGGCGCTGCTGTCGCAGGTGCATGCCGCGGCCGTCGCGGCGCTCCGCAGCCCCGCCGTCGCCCCGCGCCTGACGGAGCAGGGTTTCGACGTGGTGGCCAACGGCCCGGAGGAGTTCGCTGCCTTTCAGGTCGCCGAGATCGAGCGCTGGCGGCAGGTGGTGAAGGCCGGCCGGATCACGGCGGATTAAGGGGGGTCGATGCTGATCCAACTCATCGGCGCGCATGCCGGGCAGGCCCCGCGGCTCCGTGCCCTGCTCGGGACCGGGCATGAGGTTCACCCCCTGGAGCGCCTGCCGGCGGAGGGACCGATCCGGGCGGACGTGCTCGTCACCACCCGGCTGACCGACGAGGAGGCCGGGCGGCTCGACAGCCGGCTGCTCCAGGTTCCCGGCGCGGGGCTGGATGGGGTGACGCTGGACGCGCTGCCGCCGGGCTGCACCGCCTGCAACGTGTTCGAGCACGAGGTCCCGATCGCGGAGTATGTGCTCTTCGCCGTGCTGGAGCACGTGCTGGAACTCGGCGCGCTGCCGGACCGGCTGGATGCCCGGACATGGCCGGCGATCCACCGCGACCGGCCCTTCCATGGCGAGGCCTGCGGCCGGATCATGACCCTGGTGGGCTTCGGCCATATCGGGAGGGAAATCGCGGTCCGCGCGCGGGCGCTGGGGATGCGGATCGTCGCCGTGACCCGCCGCGGGCAGCCGGACGCGGCCGCGGACCGCAGCCTGCCCGTCGCGCGGCTGCGGGAGGCGCTGCCGGAGACCGACGTGCTGGTGCTGTGCTGCCCGCTGGACGACAGCACGCGCGGGCTGATCGGCGCGGCGGAGTTGGCGGCGATGAAGCCCTCCGCCCTGCTGGTGAACGTGGCACGGGCGGAGGTAGCGGAGGAGGGAGCACTGTTCGAGGCGCTGCGGGACCGCCGCATCGCGCGGGCGGCCGTGGATGTCTGGTACCGCTACCCGAAGCCGGCTGAGTCGGCGTGCCCACCCTCCCGTTTCCCGTTCCAC
>Ga0325400_1005693_pt1 | contig 11777 bp, 11 predicted proteins | sample PopdelMetagenome_2_FD_205662 | JGI IMG/M metagenome (GOLD analysis project Ga0325400, IMG submission 205662) | Populus deltoides microbial communities from Bellville, Georgia, United States - Xylem-PdKOR-R1 | ecosystem: Host-associated > Plants > Phyllosphere > Stem > Wood/Secondary xylem...
AAGGACGAGGGCGACATCCCCGGAATCGTGTTCGGATCGTGCAGTAACACGCGGCTCGGCTCCTCGGGGCTACCGGGCGTCAAAAAGCCGTCGATTCGCGCGCAAACGTTCATTCCCAGCCGGGTAAAAACGTCCGCAACGCTCAACTGAATCTTACGGTTATGTTCCAGATCCGTATCGACCGGAATTCGTTTTTTGGTAGTCGTCGACTGGTATTTGGACTTAAAATCGAAGCTGGTTACGTTGTAGATCTCGGTCGGCGGCAAGGCCACGGCGGTTCCGTCATCATCCTGAATAACCCCGCAGGAAAACTCCTGCCCCCGGATAAACTCCTCGAAAAGAACTTCCTCCTCGGCGTTCGCGGAGATAACGCTGATCGATCCTTCTGCTCCCTGCTCACTGAGCTTTTGAAGCAGCACCGCCGGGTGCAGGACTTTCTCGCCCGTTTGTTCAATGAATACCGGATAGCCAATGCCCGAATCCAGATCGGCTATCTGCTGGACATACGCAATCTTTGCGTCGTCGGCGAGCGCATGCCAGTCGGCCAGATTGATTTCCTGGCGGAAAAAGCACTGGTCAACGGCTTTGATAAACCGCTCCAAATCATTTTCGCGGACAATCGAGACGCCGATGGATGACCCCTGATGCGGGGCCTTAACCACGATGGGCAGCCCCAGCAGACTTTGCAGCGAATCGAAGACCAGGGCTTTATCGGTGGTGTCCCAGGCTTCGCGGTTGATCACCGAAGTCTTTTTCTCCTGCCCGTTGACAAGCGCAATGAGCTGATTTTGCAGAATTTTATTGATACCTACCGCCGACCCCATCAGGCCCGGACCAGTGTACGGAATTTTGTACCATTCCAGCAAGCCCTGTAGCGCCCCATCTTCGCAGTCGGGGCCGTGCATCGCCAGAAAGACAACCTCAAAATGATCCTTAAACTCCTGGGGCTGGATGCGCCGGCCAATGGCGGCTATTCCGTTTTCGACCTCCCCGGCGGACTGGTCAGCCAGTGACTCGACGTAAACGCGAAAACGGGGGTCAGTCTGTTGCGGATAGAAATCCCGGATGGAACCCGCCGACAGAAATTCCTCGCGGATTAAAATGAAGTTACCCAATCCATCGACAAACACCAGGACGGGCTGAAACAAGGCTTTATCGATATAAGTCAGGGCGGTGCGGCCACCGGCAAAAGAGACTTCCCGTTCGCGCGCCGGTCCCCCAAAGAAGATTCCTACTTTCATTGTCTAAGCTGGTCAGATTGCTAAAGCCCAATCTGCTGCCCGCAAAGTAACAAAAAAGCCGCTTATCGCGTGAATAAGCGGCTAAACTCCTATAAAACCAGGCCTCTTTTAGAAAGCAGGCGTGATGTTGATTGCTTCAACGCGGGATATTTCCGGAACCGCCTTTAAAACGGCCTCCTCCAGACCGGCTTTAAACGTCATCGCCGACATGGGACAGGAACCACAGGCCCCCAGTAATTCCAGCCGGACAACTTTATCGTCGGTCACTTCCAACACTTTTACGTTGCCGCCGTCTGCTTCCAGATAAGGGCGGATGCCGTTCAGTGCTTTTTCAATTCGTTCTTTCAGCAACTCGTTTTCTAATACAGTTTCCATGGAATTTCGCCTGGAATTGGTTTACTCTACGGTCCGTCACAGGAGAAATTGAGTCAATCGCAAGTTCCTGTTATGGATGTAAATATACATTTATTTTTTTAAACTCTTACTACCTCGACCGGTCTGGTTTTGTCCAGTGATGCGTTCCGAACCGAGACCTGCTGGGCCAGGGCTTCGGCTGCGGCCTGGAAGGCTCCTGAGGTAATCGGATCGTTTTCGGTCACGACCGGCTTCCCTTCGTCACCCGCTTCCCGAATACTCTGCACCAACGGAATCTGACCCAATAGCGGGACATTATACTTATCAGCCAGCTGCTGCCCTCCTCCCTGACCGAAGAGGTGGTATTTATGATCCGGTAGTTCAGCGGGCGTGAAGTAAGCCATGTTTTCAACGACGCCCAGGACCGGGACGTTGATCTGCGGCTGCCGGAACATCGCCAGACCGCGCGTCGCGTCGGCCAAAGCAACTTTCTGCGGAGTCGTCACAATAACGGCTCCCGTCACGGGCACCATCTGCACCAGCGAAAGGTGAATATCGCTCGTGCCCGGCGGCAGGTCGATTAACAGGTAATCGAGTTCTTCCCAGTACGTGTCATTGAAGAACTGCCGCAATGCCTGAGTGGCCATCGGTCCCCGCCACACAACGGCGCTGTCCGGGGGCGTCAGAAAGCCGATTGACATTAATTTAACGCCGTACTGCTGGATAGGCAGCAGCATATTTCTTCCGTCAACCTCTCCCACCAGGGGCTGCATATCGTCCGCGCCGAACATCACCGGAACCGACGGACCCGAAATATCGGCGTCAATGATACCCACTTTCGCACCGGAGCGGTGCAGCGCCACGGCAAGGTTAGCCGTCACGGTTGATTTTCCCACGCCCCCTTTACCGGAAGCAATGGCAATGATATTTTTAACGCCCGGCAAGGTTGGCGTAGCCGTCCGGGTTGAGGTCACATCAGCGGTCATCTGCACATCAACTTCGATGTCCGGCCCGATATGAGCGTGGATGGCATCTACGCAGCGTTTGCGAATCAACTCTTTCAGAGGGCAGGCGGGGGTCGTCAGAACCACCGTAAAACGCACCTGATCAACACCCAGTTGAATATCCGTCACCATGTTCAGTGACACAATATCGCGTTTCAGATCCGGCTCTTCAACGTGCTGGAGCGCACTTAGTACGGCCTCTTTGGTTAGTCTATAGGTAGACATTCGGTACAAGTCAATTTATAAAATGGTCGTTAAGCAGCCTGGTTGGCATCGTTTTCCGAATCCGGATACGTCCGCAGCCGGCGTTGTACACTGGCCCGTTCGGCCTCTACATCTACCTGATGCGCTACGCCATCCAATCGATTCAGCAGGTTCTCCAAAAACCGGCGGTGTGACTCGCTTTGTTCGTGGAAAGGCCGATGTTCCAACGCCTTACGGATGGTTTGCCAGTTAGCAATAAAGGTGCGAAGTTCGGCATCAAAAACGCTATCGGCAAATTTTTGAAAGATATACTCTTCAGCCATGGCGTTCGGGTGAATAAGATCCGCTTCGTAAAAACGGTAATCCCGCAGATCATCCATCATTAGTTCATAAGCCGGGAAGTAATATACGTCGTCGTGCCAAACCGTCAGTTCGTGACTGATCACCCGCAACGTGGACTTGCTCACCTGATTGAGCGGCAGCGAATCCCTGGTGTGCCGCACCGGACTGACCGTCAACAGCACCTGCAGGCCCGGATTGACCCGCTTAAGCTTATGAACTACCTCCGTCAGGATGTGGTGTGTATGCTCGTAGGTATACAGATACTTCTCGAACCCATCACCCCGCATCTTATGGCAGTTGGCCACGACTTTATCCGTTTCCAGGTGTCGATACACCATCGACGTACCCAGCGTTAGAATCAGCCAGTTGGCCTGACGCAGCGCTTCACCGGTCTGAGCCAGCTGGTCGAGCAACTGTTGTTCCAGCTGTTCCCGACTCGTTGCCCAGAACGACGAATGAAAGTCGTAGTGAAACCATAAACCATCCCGTTCCACGAATAAATCCGCGTCTGGTCCCCGGCCGTCCAGAGCAGCCGAAAGAAGTTTGGCAATCGAGACCGGATTGAACAAAGTTCCGAACGGATTATTCAATACGTTCAGTTTATTGTCAGCCAACTGACGTCCCATTACTTCGGCAAAGCACGAACCGATGGTCACAATTCGTGAGTGGAGCTGAATGGAAACGGGGAGTTTATCGGGGTTGAATTCAGTACGAAATTGCATACTGGTACAACAAAAAAGCGGTCCGGAAAGGTCCCGACCGCTTTGATATTATTCGTAAATAAACGACTTGCTGATTAAGAAATTAATCGGCTACGACGTTAAATTTAATCGTGTGTTTCACGTCTTTGTGCAGGTCAAGCGTGGCGTTGTACGTACCCACAACTTTTGCATCATCAACGGTGATTTTCTTCCGATCGATGTCGAAACCTTTTTCTTTAAGAACGTCAGCAACCTGGGTGTTGGTGACGCGACCAAAGATTTTACCGCTTTCCCCAACTTTAGCCGGAATATCCAGCGTCAGGTCGCCAATAGATTCGGCGAGAGCGACGGCATCGTTTTTCAGTTTCTCAACTTTGTGAGCGGCCTGCTTGATGTTTTCAGCCAGGGCCTTTTTGGTGGATTCCGTTGCCATGACAGCATAGCCCTGCGGAATCAGGTAATTACGGCCGTAACCTGGCTTTACGTCAACGAGGTCGTTTTTGTATCCTAGGCCGGCGATATCAGTTTTTAAGATAATTTGCATGATTGAAAAAGTCTTTTGTAGTCAACAGCCGCCAGTCATTCACCCATAGGCTGCCTTTGCGCAAACCCCACCGATGACAACCGGCCGACTATGAAAACTTATTTCAGTGAATCGCCTACGTACGGTAACAGCGCCAGGTGGCGTGCCCGCTTAACGGCCTGACCTACTTTGCGTTGATATTTCAGGCTAGTGCCCGTGATCCGGCGAGGCAGAATTTTGCCCTGCTCGTTCAACAGCTTCAGTAAGAAGTTAGGATCTTTGTAATCGATGTATTTGATACCGGCTTTTTTGAAACGGCAGTATTTCTTCCGGTTTTCGTTTTTGTTAACGGGTTCGTTTTGCAGACTCATGGTTATTTAGCCCCCTCTCCTACGTTTTCAGTTTGTTTTTTCTTGCCCACTAAGCCTTTACGCTTCCGTTCGTTGTAATCAACGGCATGCTTGTCCAGCGCGGTTGTCAGGTAACGCATCACTCGTTCGTCCCGGCGGTATTCCAGTTCCAGGGCGTCAGGGAGTTTAGTTTCTGACTTGAACTCAAACAAGTAGTAGAATCCCGTATTTTTGTGCTGAATCGTGTAAGCCAGCTTACGCAGGCCCATGTTTTCTTCATGCACTAGTTCCGCGCCGTTATCGGTCAATACTTTGCGGAACTTGTCGACTGTGTCCTTTACCTGAGTCTCAGATAAAACGGGAGTTAAAATGAACACCGTCTCATAGTTCTTAGTGAACTGCATGATGGTCGTGTTAAATTGGATAATTATTTCAAAATGAGGGTGCAAAGGTACCCATAAAAATTAAAAGTCGCAAGTCTGGGCCGAAATAAGTGCCGCCTAATGGGCTATTTCTGACTTATTTGACCGTAAACTCTCCCTGCCCGATTTTGAAACCTTCCGAATAAAGTTCGATCTGGTGTGTGCCGGTCTTAAACGGTAAGTTTCCCCGATCATACACGAACGTTACGTCCTGCCCTGTGTTGCTGTAGGTGATGGCCTGCTTGGTGGTATAAACCATCTCCTGACCATTGAAGATAAACTCTCCTGACCCGGTCGCCATATCGGCAATGACCGCTCCACTGGGATCCAGGATCCGCATGTACACGTCCTTTTCGTTTTCCTCCGTTAACGGATTGGTCGCCAGACGGAAACTCACCTTGATTTTATCAATGCGCTTGGCCTTGTAGCTATCACTTTCCTTTTCTTTACCCCGGCGGTTGATGGTACTAACGGTAACATTCTCGGCCCTGAGCGCAGCCGCCAGCGTTACTTTCTCGGTCAGTTCCTGATTGCGAGCCGTGTACTGGGTAACGGTATCGGACAGGGCCTGGCGTTCGTTTTTAAGCGTTGTGTTTTCTACGGTCAGTGTCTGGTTCTGGTTCGTCAGGGTGTTATTCTCTTCTTTCAGACGGGCAATCTCCTTATCTTTTTCACCCAGTAACGCCACGTAACTGCGAATCTTGGTTTCGTACTTTCGGGCATCAACGGCGGCCGCGTTTTGCAGGCTGCGTTTATCGACCTCTAGTTGTTCCTTTACTTTAAGCAGCGCATCCACCCGACCACCCAGGGATTGGATTTCGGCAATTTTAGCGTCCAGCTGCACCGAAATAGAGTCCAGTTTAGTCCGAATGGCCACTACTTCTTCCGTTCGACTGGCTAGCTCCGTTTCCTGAGTCTGACTGGTTTGACGTTCCTGATAATAAAAATACAGTAATAACAGGTTTAGCGCGGCCAGTATACCCAGTGCAACGATGAGATAATTTTTACGGTTGTTACGTCGGTCCTGATTATATGACTCCATATCTAAATGTAGATGAACAGAATTGGGGGTTAGGGTGCTGCCGCGTAAAGTAACGGTTTCCGCTACTTTTTTCCACGAAGTTAGGCCTCTTTACAAGAAAATTACGTTTTACGGTATTCAAACCGACTTTGGGTTCGAATGTTTTTAGACTGACCGTGTAGCTTTGTCACTCTTATTTAGTTAACCGACTTATGATGATTTCAGACCATATCCGGCAGATTGAAGAGACGCTTGGGGACCGGGCTACCCTCATTGCCGTTACCAAAACAAAGCCCGTTGCTCTCCTGATGGAAGCCTACGAGGCTGGCTGCCGGCGCTTCGGCGAGAATAAAGTACAAGAGATGGTGGACAAACAGCCCCAGCTCCCGACTACGATTGAATGGCATCTGATCGGCCATCTGCAAACAAACAAAGTAAAATACATTGCGCCGTTTGTGGCGCTGATTCAATCGGTGGACAGCCTTCGGCTGTTACAGGAAATTAATAAACAGGCCGCCAGGCATGAGCGCGTCATTGATTGCCTGCTGCAGATTCACATCGCTCAGGAAGAAACCAAATTTGGGCTGGATCCGGTCGAAGCGCAGGCCATCCTGGAAGCGCCCGAACTGGACGAACTGGCTAACGTCCGGGTAATCGGCCTGATGGGTCTGGCTACCAATACGGGTGACCAAGCAAAGGTTCGCCAGGAGTTTCGGGGCTTAAAACAGTTGTTTGACCGTTTGAGCCTCATCCAGCGCCCTAACGTGGCTTTCCGGGAACTGTCAATGGGTATGAGTGGCGATTATTTACTCGCCGTGGAAGAAGGAAGCACAATGGTCCGGGTTGGAAGTGCGATATTTGGGGCCAGATAGCTGACGCCGGACGTTTGACAATGGACCACTGCGGTTTGCCTTTTGTTCCCGCGTCCAACGTCAGGTACCAAACGTCACTAACTAAACAATCACTTACCATGCATAAACTATTTTTATTATCCGGCGCCGTACTGGGCTTCCTGGGCGTTGGTCTGGGTGCTTTTGGGGCTCACGCGCTGCGGGCCTCACTCGAAGCCGCCGGTCGGTTTGACACGTTTGAAACGGCGGTGCGCTATCAGTTCTACCACGCACTGGCCCTGGTTGCGGTGGGTATTCTGCTCCAGTTGCCAGCCACAACCGCAACGGCGGCCAAGTACTACTCCTGGGCGGGTTACGCCTATCTGTTTGGGGTGATCATTTTCAGCGGCTCCCTGTACGCCATCTGTTTTACGGGCATTACGAAGTTCGGCGCCGTTGCGCCCATCGGCGGTTTGCTGCTGATTGCGGGCTGGGCTCTGCTGCTGCGGGCCAGCCTTTAACAGACAAAGCCAGCCGTCGAAGGGCTGGCTTTATTTTTACCGGGTGAATGTACCGACGCGTCGTGAATCCAGCTTGAGGAAGATAAACAGCAGGATCGAAAACGACCAGAGCGACGAGCCTCCGTAGCTAAAAAAGGGCAGCGGAATCCCGATAACCGGCATCAGCCCAATCGTCATGCCGATGTTAATCATCAGGTGGAAGAAGATAATACCCGCCAGACAATAGCCATAGACGCGCCCAAAACGCGTTCGCTGTTTTTCGGCCAGTGTCACGATTCGGCACAAAAGGGTGATAAACAGCCCCAAAACCAGCACACTGCCGATAAAGCCATGTTCTTCGCCGATGGTGCAGAAGATAAAGTCGGTACTTTGTTCGGGTACAAAATCGAATTTGGTCTGCGTGCCTTCAAGAAAGCCCTTGCCCGACAGACGCCCGGAGCCAATCGCGATTTTAGCCTGTGTCACGTTCCAGCCCGCCCCGAGCGGATCAGCCGCTGGGTTAATCAGTACCCTAATCCGATTCTGCTGGTGAGGTTGCAGCACATCGTTAACGAAGAAATCCACCCCGGCAACAATCAAAATCATCGATACGGTCGCTATACCTATCGCCAGCACATTCTGCACGGACCGCTGGTAACGGGGCATCAGCAGGAAAATAATAGCGGCCAGCACTACAATTCCAATAAATAGATAGAGCTTCGGTACAATCAGCGTCAGAATAAATAAAGTGACGACCACAATCGCAATCAGGGGATAAATGCCGGGCAGCCCTTCGCGGTACATCATAATAATGAACGACGCAAACACCAGCATGGACCCCGTTTCGTTGGAGGCAATGATGAGCAAGGCGGGCAACCCAATGATCGCAGTGCACCAGAGCTGATCCTTTAGTCTGGTTAGATTAACGCCGGGATAATCAATGTAACGGGCCAGCGCCAGCGTTGTGCCGAGCTTCGCAAATTCAGCGGGCTGCAGGGAAAAAGCCCCGAATTTAAACCAGGACCGAGACCCGTTGATATTGCTTCCGGCCACCAGTACCAGCATAAGAGCCAGGATGGCTATCCCGTAGATGATAAAGGCAAAGGTGTCCCAGAAACGGTAATTGATCACCAGAATCGCAATAATGAGCAGAACGGTCGTCCCAATCCACAGCAACTGCCTACCGGCATTGGTCGACATATCAAAAATACTGGTCTGGGTTTCGGGGCTATAAACAGCCGCGTAGACATTCAGCCAGCCCATCAGCACACAAGCGATGTACAGGATGAGCGTCATCCAGTCGATGTTTTGCGTAATTTGTGGTTCGCGGGTAACCAAAACGGTGAAAGATTAAAAAATGAAAAAGAAGACTCTAGGTTGATCAGTTTGAGCTGGCGTTGACCGGCTTTGGCGCAAGCGGTTTAACTTCGAGCTGGACCGCTGAATGAACGGGTACGCCCGGCCCCGGTTGGGCTTTAACCATCATCGGCTTGGCCGGTGCAGTACTGTCGCCCGACTGGTCCGGCTTTCTCGGCACCCATTTTTTCGGCTGCGTCGCGCCCGGCAGGAAGTTCATCTTGAGGACGCTTCGTTCCAGACCTTTGTTAACCTTTCCTTTCAGGTATTTTTCAATCACCAGGGACGCGATGGGAGCGGCAGCCCGTCCCCCGGCACCTGCGTTTTCGACAAAGACGGCAATCGCGATTTTGGGATTCTCCCGGGGAGCAAACGCGATAAAGATCGAATGGTCTTCGCCCCGCCGGTTCTGTGACGTACCGGTTTTACCACACATGACAATATCCGGTATGCGGGCGTTGTGAGCGGTCCCGCCGGGATGATCAACAACCATCTGCATGCCATCAAGCACCGGCTTAAAGTACTCAGGCCGAATGCCGACATCGTGTCTGACGCCATACGGTTCAGGTAAGTTTTCGTTTGCCTTGCCAATGCCGTTGACCAGGTGGGGCGTATAAAAATAGCCCCGGTTAGCCAGAATAGCCGCCACATTAGCCATCTTCATGGGGCTGATCAGCAACTCGCCTTCACCGATACTGAGTGAATAGATGGTTGAAAACTTCCAGCGTTTTGTCCCGTACACTTTATTGTAATACTCCACATCCGGTAATTTTCCCTTCAGCTCACTCGGCAGGTCGACGCCCAGACGCTGTCCGATCCCGAATTTAGAGACCATTTCGTGCCAGTGTTCCAGCCCAACCGCCGACGCCCTGAAGGTATTTCGCTCCAGGTTATTGTACATCAGCTTCTGGAAAACCCGGTAGAAGTAAGGGTTACACGAGTACTGAACGGCGCCATCCAGGTGAATACCACCGGGATGACCGTGGCACTTCATCGGCACGCCCGCGTGGGAGAAGGTCGAATACGGCGTAATTACACCTTCCTGTAAGCCAACCAGCGCCTGAATCATTTTGAAGGTCGAGCCGGGCCGGTAACTGGCCATCACGGGCCGGTTAATCAGCGGCCGGTACGGATTCCGCATCAGCTTGGTGTAATTCTTCGAAAAATACCGACTCGTCAGCAGGTTGGGATCATAGCTGGGGGCCGATACCATACACAAAATCTGCCCCGTTGCGGGTTCAATCGCAACGACACTCCCAATCTTGTTCTGCATCAGCGTATCGGCGTACTGCTGAATAGTGAGGTCAATTCCGGTGTAGAGGCTTTGCCCGGCTACGGCCAGCGAATCAAAGGCGCCGTTTTTCCACGAGCCTTTGTTGATGCCCCGCACGTTCTGCATGACAAACTTAATCCCCCGCCGTCCCCGCAAAATCGACTCATACTGCTCTTCCAAACCACTGTGGCCGATATAATCGCCCTGACGATAGTAAGGCGTTTCCTGTTCATCCAGTTGTTTCCGCGTAACCTGACTGACATAACCCAGCGAGTTAGCCAGGGTGCGGGCCGGGTAGGTACGCATGGAACTGGTGACGTGTTCAAAACCCCGGTAATCAACCAGCGCGTCCTGAATCCGGGCGAAGTCCTCCTTGGATAACTGACGCAGAAACAGCGAAGGCTTGATCAGCGAATACGCTTTGGCGGTCGCCATAATGCTGTCGAACTCAGGCCGCTCCAGCCCCATCAGCCGGCAGAAGGCCACCGTATCTTGAATGACTACCTTTTTGGGAGTCACATACAGATCGTAAACGGAGGAATTGGAAACAATGAGTTTTCCGTTCCGGTCATAAATCTGCCCCCGATAAGGCACTTCGATGATCCGCTTGATGGAGTTACTGGATGATTCCAGAGCGTAACTATCATCCAGAATCTGCAGATAAAACAACCGTGAGAGGTAGACAATCACGACCAGACAAAAAACTGTAATTATTATATATTTTCTATTCTCATTCATGGAGACAAACTCTAATCGCCCGACTATGTGGTCTGATCTGAGTTAAATACAAATATAATAAATACAGCGAAACTCATTCCGCTAAAGCTGAAAACTGTTTATAATGCAATTTTGATTCTTTCCTAAAATCCGACCCCAGTGGTTAGGGTTTTTACGCGGCAGAGGTACATATCGACGGTAATGTAAAGCGTGGAGCCATCGTCCCCCCAGGCACAGTTCGAACTTTTCTCTTCTGTTCGCAGTCGCCCCAATAATTGGCCCGGCCCGGCCTGGCCCCCGTTCGGCGCGATAATCACAATACCTCCGGGTCCCGATGACCATACATTACCCGCCTTATCGACTTTTAACCCGTCGGGCGCCCGCTCCAAATTGAACTTTAACCCTTCCCGGGCGTCGTAGAAAACCCAGCCCTTGCCAAGCGACCCATCGGCCTGCACAGGATAAGCCATGATAATCGGGTTAGCCGGGTCAGAGTTACCCACGTAAAGCGTTTTTTCGTCGGGCGAAAAAGCCAGTCCGTTGGGGCGGCTCAGGTCCCGAACCAGCAGCGTGACCTGTCCAGCGGTGGCGTTGGCCGTTGGCGCAATGCGGTACACTCCGCACACATCCGTTTCGCGGGAAGGATCTTTTTCCTTTCTGGGTAACCCATACGGCGGATCGGTAAAATAGACGGCACCACTGGAATGAACCACCACGTCATTGGGGCTGTTGAAGCGTTTGCCCATGTAATTGTCGGCCAGGGTTTTCTTACCACCCGGATTATCGAGGGGCAGCGCCGAAACGCGCCGGTCACCGTGTTCGCAGGCAATCAGACGCCCCTGCCGGTCAAGGGCTAGCCCGTTGCTACCGGGTTCATCACCGTAAGCCATCAACCCCGTGTAGCCCGACGGTTCCAGAAAAGGGGTACAACCATCTTTG
>Ga0325400_1005697_pt1 | contig 11771 bp, 8 predicted proteins | sample PopdelMetagenome_2_FD_205662 | JGI IMG/M metagenome (GOLD analysis project Ga0325400, IMG submission 205662) | Populus deltoides microbial communities from Bellville, Georgia, United States - Xylem-PdKOR-R1 | ecosystem: Host-associated > Plants > Phyllosphere > Stem > Wood/Secondary xylem...
CTTCCCTGCAACACTAGGAATGTCGCCAACCTTTCTTCTCTCCTGTCCAGGCAAACCAACCTCTAGTTTTTCTCCCCCAAACACCTCACCTAGGCCACTGCATATAGTAACCATGGTTTTGTTTTTTCGCCTTTAGGTAGGCTGGACCCATGCCGGCCCAACCCACGCAAAAAAGGAGCTCAAACTTGTTTGGTCACCAATCGACCCAACCCGGTTTTGCTCGGCCCAGATGGTTGGGCTGGCCCAACCCGTATATTTTATAATAATATAATTATAATAGTATATTATAATATTTTCTATTATATAAAAAATATTAAAAAAATCCAAAAATAAAAAAAAAATCCTTCCAAAATATTTGTGATTTTCTTGCATGTTTTTCTACCAATTTCGCTTAATATTGAGTTGTATTTTTACATTGTAAGATACAAACCTCATATTAAAATACCAGGTTTTCTCCAAAATATTTCTAAAAACAAATTCAAAACTTTAAATTAATTTCCCTTTTTAAAGAACAAAAAAAACAAAAAATATTTTATTTTCACGCATACGGTGAAATTCTAAAAAGTTTTCTAATCATATTTTTCATTAAAAAATCAAAAAAATTGCATCTTTCTCATCTTTTGAAAAGAAAAAAAATGGATACCGTAACCAGATTATGATTGTCCATTAGAATTTGGCCAAAATATCAAAATCCCTTTACCGATTTTTTTTATATTAAGGTATAGATATAAACTTTAATATTTGAGGGATGTAAAACTATAAAATATAGTACACCTTCAGGTGTTAAAGATACAAAATCTAAAAGGAATACGATGCTAAAATTTGAACTTTAGAATGGTTAGGATTAAACTTGATGAGGTAGAGACTTTATCACGACGGGATATCTACATTAGACTTTAGAAAAAGACCAACGAATAGAAGCCTAACCTAGAAAAACAATCAAACAACAATGTAGCGTATCTTAGGTAGGGTGCACTGAGGGTAATGCATCTTCCCCTTGCACAACTAATTCGTTACCCAGACTCTCGCAGACCATAGGTTCCTAGTAACCATAATACTAGGTGGTGACTCCTGAACCTTAATCATAATCTTATGATTAAACCCAAACCCATTTCCTTTCCCAACAACCATACCTCATTAAGAGGCACAAATAGCTCACCACTGCCCCGGCATCACATTGTGACAGTTTGGTCAAAATTAATATAAAGACTAGACTTCATAATATTGATGATGTCTTTATTTTTATTATGCAATGCCAACAAGTTTATTACATCTACACTCATATTTTTTTTATAAAGGATCGTTCTAGGTTTCATTGGTTATCCATTGTGAAAACCAAACCGCGAGGTTGTGTCTAAGTTGTTCATGATGGTAATGATGTAGTAACTATGAGACACGATGTCTTTCAATTTGATGAGTTAATTGATCCATATCGAGCATCTGTGTCTACGACTTAGAAGAAAATTCAAACTTTCATGTAGCTAATAATATTTTTGTTGACGTTGAGGAGTTAAATGATATATATCGAGAACCAGTGGAGATACAAAAGTTGATGAAAATGATGAGATCAATGAGCTTCAATTTAATGAAGAAGATTATGATGAACATGACGATGATGAAATTGAAGAAGAAAGGAAAAAGACAATTCTGATTAAAAAAATTTGAAATGATTTTATATGTATAACATCAATGTGTAATGAAATTGATTTTAATGTAATCTTTTCATATGTTGTTACTTTACAATGAACTGTGTATTGACATTAGCACAATTGGAATGTTTATTATTGTGATATTATTAATATATTATTAAACATATATGAAATGCAAAATATTAAGGAAAAAGTTATTGTTTTATACCGATGAAACTACAAGCAAAATATGAAATACCACCTAATAGACTAAATCCCTCAAAGAATTCTAGAGAGTTGGAAAAAAATCATAAGACTTTGCCACTAACAATTACACACAAAATTATCGATAAACTAAGTCCCTCGAAAAGTTTCAGAGAGTTCAAAAAAATTATAGGATTTTGTCCCTAATGATTACAGACATAATTATCGATGGATTAAGTTTCTCGAAAAGTTCTAGAGAGCTGGAAAAAATTATAAAACTTTTCCATTGAAAACTACATAAGAAATTACTGATGACATAAGTCCCTTGGAAAATTCCGTAGTTTTGTGTCATAACATGATTTTTTTACCTTATTTTATCAACAGTTTTTAAAAACATTCAAAAAATAGCCAAATAAAACAACAAAAAATCCATAAAATATATTTTTAATATATTTGCAACATTTTCGGCATCTTAACATCTTTCCAAAAGAATTCAAAATTCAAAGATTTACTTTCAACGTGTTCAGCTATTAACGCGCCCATTTCAAAGTCATTTGTTTATTTTTCTCATTGAGTTAACGTTGACATTATCTTTTTCAAAATACACACACACACACACATAAAAATAGAAGAGAAAAATCTCAGATGAAGGTATTCTTATTACTTTTGATGAAACATAGATTTTACTTTCTCTCTTTTTATGTCTGTCTCATTTTTCAAAATGAATCACAAGAATAATGGATAGGATATCGCTACTTACACCATAAATACTATAGAATTTTCTCTCCATTACTATTGCAATTCCATGTTATTATTATTATTACATTAGTATTGGAAAAAAGAATATTAGTGTCAGTTAACAGCTAATTATTCAAGGGCAAGTGAAACAAATTTTTCAAATCTATTTTTTTATGTGGTTGGAATCATGATTGTTACTAGAGAAATAAAAGGAAGAACTCCAATTGAACTTCTAATTGTATGCAAAGGAAATTATGTGAAGGAAATGAGAGGGGTAGAAAAAAAGAGAAATTGAGCTTGCTTAATGTATGCATTATGGATCAAAATTATAAATGTTGGTAATGGGTCGAGGAGAAACTTAATCGTATAAATTGGAAATTAGAGGACCAAATTAAACCAAATGGAAAAGGTTAAGAACTCAATTACATTAACAAAAGGGTCTAATCAAAGAAGACAATGAGAATTTAGGACCAAATTAAAGAAAGATATTGAAGATTTGAGCAGACTTGCAAAATAATTAAGTTTGAGAACTTAATTGAGCTTTTTATGGTCTGATTGATCTAATCAAGAATTTAATTAAAGCATAAGTTTGAAATTGATTTGGCTAAAACTAGAAGAATTAATAAAATTCAAGAACTTAAGTAAACTTTTTATAAGTTTAACTAACTTAATTAAGAGCTAAATCAAAGCAAAATTATGTTTGAAAGTCAATTTGGCCAAAACTGGAAAAATTAATTAAGTTCAAGAACTTAAATAAACTTCTAATTAGTTTAACTAACTTAATCAATGACTTAATTAAAGCAAAATTCAGTTTGAAAGTCAATTTGGCCAAAATCAAAAGAATTAATTAAGTTCAAAGACTTAATTAAATTTTTAATGAGTTTAATTGAATTAATTAAGGATTTAATTGAAGCAAAATTAAGTTTAAAAGTTAATTTGACAAAAATTGAAAGAATTAATTAAGTTCAAATACTTAATTAAAATTTAACAGATTTAACTGGCTAAATTAAAGACTTAATTGAAGAAAAACTAACTTTGGAAACCTGATTCAGGTAACATTGCAAGAACTGAAAGTTTTAGGGACCAATTTTTAATCCTTATAAATTAATTGACCAATTCAAGGGTTTAATTGTTAAGAAAATAAGGTTTGAAAGGCCATTTGAGGATAAATTGAAAATGTCTAAGACCAAGGACTATGTTGAAAAGGTGTTAAAGTCAAAGGATCCGATTGAAACACTCCTGCACTTGGGATAAGACATCAATCTTTTGATCATGTCACTCAGTCTTCGCCAGCTTTAGATCTTTGTTTTGATCTCTTCAGCTACTCTCTCCCACAATAAACCATGCCCGTCAGGTCTACTGCTTTAGTGGTTTTCTGACAGCACCACATGGTGTTGCGTCCCCGATAGCACAGGTCTGCCAACCTGAGCTCCATTTCTGCCTTTTCGATACCTCCACACTCATGAGTAACATGTTCCTCTTATCACGAACCTTTGAATTTCAAAGATGCTAACTGATTTTTGTGCTAGCAATCTGTTATGAGATCTAAAATTATAGTTTTACATGCTAATAACACTTGGTCTTTGGTTCCGTTTAAACCCTCTATGAATGTTGTTGGTTGTCATTGGGTTTACAAAGTCAAGCGCTAGGCTGATGGTGCTATTGATCGCCACAAGGCATGCTTGGTTGCGCAAGGGTTCACTCAATAGGAAGGTATCGACTACTTAGAAACTTTCAGTCTTGTTGTTAAACAGACTATTGTTTGGCTCGTCCTCGCCATTGTCATATCTTATCACTAGCAGGTTCGACAACTTGATGTACATAATGCTTTTTTCAATGGTTCCTTTTAGTAGGTTGTTTATATGCAACAACCCATGGGTTTTGTTGACCCTACTTTGCCAACTCATGTTTGTCGCCTTCACAAGTCTCTTTATGGTTTAAAACAAACTTTACGAGCTTGGTACACACGACTAAGTGACTTCCTTTTGTCGATTGACCTTCGTGCTTCTAAGGTTGATACCTCCTTATTTATTCTAATTGTGAATCATGATATATGTTATCTGTTTGTCTATGTAGATGACATTTTGCTCATTGGTAATAATTCTACTCTGATTCGCTGCCTTATTAGTCTACTAAGTTCAGAATTTAAACTTTAGGATCTGGGTAATGTTCATTATTTTTTTGGAATTAAGGTCACTCCCCCTAGTATAGGGCTCTTTCTTAGTCAATATTAATATGCTCTTGATATCTTTAGTCGGGCTAGTATGTCATCGTACAAACATGTTGATACATTGGCTTCTACTTCCAAGATCGGCCTACAAACTAGTGATTTATACTCTAATCCCACTTGTTATCGGCAAATTTTAGGTGCTCTCCAGTATCTCATATTTATTAGACCAGACATTTGTTATGCTATCAACAAAATCTGTCAATTTATGCATGCTTTTATTGAGAGCCATTGGGCTGTTGTCAAACATATTTTATGGTTTTTGAAAGGTACATCTTCATTTGGTCTTCACCTTACTTGTGGCTCCTCTTTATCACTGCATGGTTTTACTGATGCTGATTGGGTGGGGAGTATTGATGATCGGAAGTCTACTGGTGGCCATATTGTCTTTCTTGGCACCATTCTCATTTTATGGAAATCTGATAAGCAACACACTGTTGCTCGCTCATTCACTGAAGCAGAATATAAGATCTTTAGTTGATGGTATTGTTGAGGTTCTTTGGCTTCATTATATGCTTTTCGATTTATGTTTCTTTTCCAGTTTTGTTACCACCATTTGGTGCGACAATTTGGGCGCTACATTTTGTTTGCTAATTTGGTGTTTCATGCACGTACAAAGCATGTTGAGGTTGATTATCACTTCGTTCATGATCGAGTGGCTAAAAATGAGATATAAATTCGCTTCATATCCTTCAAAGATCAATTGATTGATGTTCTTACTAAGCCGCTCCTTTACACTGTGTTTGCCTATTTACAGTTCAAGTTTCATGTGAGCAACCCACCTTCAACTTGATGGTATTATGGAAGGTGTTATAATATAGAAAATATTATACTTTTTTATATAAAGTTATCATGTATATGTTGTTCTAATCATATAAATAAAAGAAATGGCTACTGGATGTCATGCCTTCTAATTAATCATAAATCCTGTTCTAATTAATATCAAGAGATAGGATACACCCAGCTCATGGCCTTTAGACCTTTCCCATCATCCTATAAAACCCACACCAAAACCTTAACCAGGGCGGACGACCACAAGCACACTGCCATTATATATTTCAAGCCATAACTTCCACCTTTAAGAAACCTTTACACTTTCCAGCACCCTCTTTGGATCATTGAACACCAATGCAAACCACAACCTCCATTTTCATACCCTAAAACACTTCCCGCCATATATATTTAACTTCATCATGCCTCACTCGCGATTCCTTGGATGTCAGCTTCAAGGTTGCAACTTTATTAATGTTGCATGCTTTTTTTTGCTGCTAAACTCATGGGGAAGATGCTCCAGACAGTTAAGAGGCATAAAAATCATTCAACATCGTCATTATAGAGATCACTATCAGAAAACCAATGGAATTACCGACATAATTATTCTGTCGGTAGTTATTACCGACAGACTAAATTCATCTCAAAATCTGTCGGTATATACCAACCGTATCTCCAACGGACTATTTTTTTAGACGATTTTACCGACAGAATGACTGAGGGATTCAAAATGAGATAGCCATACAGTAACATAGCACTGTCACCGACGAAATCACCGATGGAATCACTAACGAAATGTATCCGTCGGTGATTCCATCGGTAAAAACCATTATATACACCCCCTCTGCCGTCACTCTCTTCCTCTGTTTCTCCTTCTTCTTCTTTCCCATCCCACCTCTCCCCTCCCAAACTGCAGCCAACCACCCATCCCAACTCTCCACTATTCTCAACACAAGCACTCAAGTTTCTAATACCTTGTACGTGGTCACAATATCCGTTTCTTGTGGATTTTATCATTTGTTTTTAAGTAAATCTATTCTTTTTAGTTTTAACATTTAAATGTGAATTTTTTTTTAGTATATGTATTTTGTTAACGTATGTACTTGTTTGATTGTTATTTGTCAAAGAAACTTGTAGTATGAATGCATAATTTTATAATTGTTATAGTTTGTTTTAGATTTTGTCAAATTATATTTGTTTGTAAATTGTTAAAATTTTGTTTGAATTACACCAAATTAAATGTGTTGTGATGAAGTAAATAATTAAGAGCTTGTTTAACGGGTCTTTTTTAATTGTTATCAATTCTATTTCGAAGTTGTGATTTCTGTAAATTTATATATGTATAAATGTATATGTATGAACATTGATAGTTGATAATTGATAATGAATATTTAACATAAGTGTTGTTTTAGTTTGTTTGATAATGTCGGGGAAAACCAATATTTTTGTTATGTTTTATAGAGGTTCAATAGAAGTCATGAATGATCGTTCATGGATGTATCAGAACTCACCTCAAGGATTGCGAAGGATGGATTATTATAACGATGTCCAGGGTTTTATTAATTTCGCAACATCTATTCCGAGGAATTTTACCGATGGCGGTATTAGGTGTCTATGCAGAAAGTGTAAAAATTTAAAGTTTCTGCATCAAGATGTTGTAACGATGCATCTTTTAACCAAAGGGTTCATGGAGGATTACTTATGTTGGTATGCACACGGAGAACTATTTGTTCCTAATGAGAGCATGGAAGAACAGGTGGTTGGGTCAACTTCTAGTGCTAGCAACATGTATGAAGTTGGAAATGAGAAACAGGAATATGGTTATGGATGCAATGAGAATGAGTGAAGGTAATGTCAGGGAATATCCAATCGTAGAAAAAGAACCTAATACAGATGCAACAAGGTTTTTTGATCTGTTGAAAGATTCTAACGAACCATTATGGGATGGCTGCACGAACTACAATAAATTATCAGCCGTACCACAGGTGTTCACCATCAAGTCAGATCACGGGTTGAGTGAGGTCGGTTATGACAAGATTATTGAATGGGCAAGAAGCATTTTACCTGAAGGGAACAAGCTGAAAAAGAACTTTTATGCTGCCAAGTCCATGATAAAACCCCTCGGTTTAGGATACCAGAAAATTGATATATACCCTAACTTCTACATATTATACTACCTTGAAAATGCTGAGATGACCGAGTACATGACATGTGGGCATTCTCATTACAAACCCAGAACTGGTAGAGGGAAGACTCTCGTGGCATATAAAAAACTTAGATACTTCCCAATCACACCTAGACTACAGAGGTTATTCATGTCACCAAGGACTGCTGAGCACATGACATGGCACCAATCACACCATGTGGTTGATGGAGTGATGGTTCATCCTTCTGACAGTGAAGCATGGAAATACTTTAACAGTATGCATCCTCACTTTTCAGCTGAATCAAGGAACGTGTGTCTTGGGTTGTGTACAGACGGATTCAACCCATTCGGGTCATTTGCTGCTCCTTATTCTTGTTGGCCGGTCATACTGACGGTACCACCGGGGATGTGTATGAGGCCGGAGTTCATGTTTTTTTCTATGGTCATATCAGGTCCGAGCAGTCCGGGTTGGAATATAAATGTTTATCTTCGTTTATAGATTGATGAGTTGACGCAGTTGTGGTCCTCTGGATCTTTGACTTATGACATCTCGAGGAAACAAAATTTTGTTATGAGAGCGGCTTTGATGTGGACTATCAATGATTTTCGAGCTTATAGAATGGTTTCTGGTTGGAGCATGCATGGAAAGCTAGCATGTCCATACTGTATGGAGAACAACAAGGCATTCACGCTAACAAACGGGGGTAAAGCTTCTTTTTTTTATTGTCACCGTCATTTGTTGCCACCGATTCATAGGTATAGAAAGAACAAAAATGATTTCTTTGTTGGCAGAGTTGAAAAGGATGTTGCACCCCACGTCTTTCTGATGAAGAATTGTTTGATGTTGTGTCAGAGTACGGTGACATTGTGTTTGGTCTCCAATCAGGTAAGCAGAAGTTTCCTGGTTTTGGTTTGACCTATAATTGGATGAAGCAAAGTATCTTTTAGGAGCTTCCTTATTGGAAGACCAATCTTCTACGCCATAACTTTGACGTCATGCACATTGAAAAGAACGTGTTTGAAAACATTTTCAACACCGTCATGGATGTGAAGGGGAAGATAAAGGACAACATCAAATCTAGATTGGATGTAACGTTGTTCTATAACCGTAAAAATATGGAGTTAGTTTGTGATGGGTCATGGGTCGCAAAACCAAGAGCAAGCTTTGTGCTAGAGAAAAACGCACAACTACTAGTCTATAAATGGCATAAGAGTCTGCGTTTCCCTGATGGACATGCCTCGAACATATCAAGGCTGGTTAACACGGAGGAATGCAGATTATATGGAATGAAGAGTCATGATTGCCATGTGTTCATGCAAACACTCATCCCATTAGCTTTTCGTGAGTTGTTGTCAAAAGGGATATGGGATGCATTAACGGAGGTCAATCATTTCTTCAGAGATATATGCTCCAGTAAGTTGAATGTTGATCACATTGAAAGGCTTGAAAAGAATATCATTGAGACAATATGCAAACTTGAAATGATATTCCTTCCATCATTTTTTGACTCAATGGAGCATGTACCCGTACATTTACCGTTTAAAGTAAAAGTTGGAGGACCGGTCCAGTACAAATTGATGTATCCATTTGAGATGTTACATATTACAGGAGCTATGTAATTCATAATTAAATGTTTTTATTTTTATTTTTTTAATTGATAATTTTTTATTAATTAATTATATATATATATATATATATATATATATATATATATATATATATATATGCAGGTACTTGTTCAATCTAAAAAAAAAAGGTTAAGAACAAGGCGCATGTTGAGGCGTCAATATGTGAGGCCTATATTGTTGAGGAGATCTCAACATTTATCTCATACTATGTCGAACCTCATTTGAGAACGAGGATCAACCGTGTGCCACGGCATGATAATGGTGGCAAAGTGCCTTCAAGTGGGAACTTGTCAATATTCTCCAATCCTGGATGACCCACACCTAAAAATACCATGAAGGGAAGATATTTTTCTGAAATAGAGTTCAAACAAGCACACAATTATGTCTTATTTAACTGTGATGAGCTGAGACCTTTTATTAAGTAAGTAGATGTTCGACTTAAAATTTGTCAAGAGTGTATTATTTATGTTTTGTGATACCATAAACTCATATAATTTGGAACAACCTTGCAGGCAACATCGACGATACTTACTGTCCAATAACTCACAGCTGACTGAATCCCAGATCTTTCAATTACAAGATGAACAATTTGCCACATGGTTTTGAACACATGTAAGTCCTATCACAAACTCATTATCTCTTGCAATTTAATTAATTGTATGTCAATTTTACATAATATCCATTTATTGATTATTGTTGTAATTAATTTACAAGGTTTATCAAATGAGAGGTAGTGCTGCTATTTCACTGTCTTTACTAAACCTAGTCCCTGAAAGAAAAGTCAAGTGCTATAACGGGTATTTTGTCAATGGTATATCTTTCATACTGAAGAATACAGGCATGGAAGAAAAACATACAACAGCGGTGTTTGTTTTAAGGGATCGACTTCTAGTGAGTTTGAAGTTGACTATTATGGTAGATTGGAAGAGGTCATCGAACTGCAATATCATAGCGAGCAGAATAGAGTGTTTTTATTCAAATGCTATTGGTATGACACAACTGACAGAGGAATCAGAGTAGATCCTCACTATGGTCTCGTTGAAATCAACTCAAAAGCTAGACACCATAACGTAAACGACGTCTTTGTTTTCGCAAAGCAATGCCAACAAGTTTATTACACATACACCACTTCCTTTAGAAAGGACCGATCAAGAGTTGATTGGTTATCCGTTTTAAAAACAAAACCCAAGGGTCGTGTCGAGGTTGTTCAGGATGAGAACGAAGACACAAGTGTGATAGATGAAGCCTTTCAAGCTAGTAAGTTGGTTGAACCATACTGAGTTGCTCCTTCGATTGACTTAGAAGAAAATTCAAATTTTCATGTTTTCAACGATAGTCTTGTTGATGTTGATGCAGAGGAGTTGAATGCTGTTCTGAGCTCTACTAGTGTATAAAAGAATGTTGTTGAAGACGATGATAACGAAATTGAAGAGTGCGATGAAGCTGATGATAACAATTCAATTGAGGATGAAGATGAAAAATCCGACTAACTAAACATATTCTAAAGCCTTATTTTTATAATGTAAGAATTTGGAACATGAAATATTTATTCTTCTTTAATGGTCAGCTCTTGTTACTGTGATGCGTGTGCTGTAAGATTGCAATTCAAGATTTTATGACATGGTTACACAAAAAAAATAAGAAAAATTTACGGTTTCACACAGGTACACCAACAGACTATAACCCGTCGATATTTCACAGAGAGTTGAAAAAAATTATGGGAGTGTGCCACAATCACCAATGGCCTCACCGACGGACTATAACCCGTCGGTATTTCATAGAGAGTTGAAAAACAATTACGGGAGTGTGCCACAATCACTGGTGGAATTTCCGATGGTGTTACCGATGTATATTACCGACGGACTCACTGACAGAATACCCACATCCAGAAGCGCACGCATTTCAAACGCATGTCCGTCGTGCAGATGTACTAACAGATCGAAAAGTCTAGCAGGATTTTTGAAATTTTTTGGTGCGCATTTCAATTAATTTCCGACGGTATTACCGACAGAATTTAATGCCACCGACAACAATTAATTTCTGTCGGTAATACCATCGGAAATATTGCTATATAAAACCCCCCCTCCCTCCATTTGGTTCATTTTTTTCTCTGGCTCTGTTTCTCTTCTCCTCTCCGTTTATATTTGGCTTTTGGAAGGGATTTTATTGTTTTGGTGGTAGTTTTAAAAGGTATGTATTCTTTTTTCTTTATCTTTGTATTTTTTTATTTTAATTTTGATTATTTTTTTGTGTTCTTTGTTTTGTGTATTGTTTGTAGATAAAATCTTAAATTCAACACAATATTAAGGTAAGCATTTTTTATTCCTAAATTTATTTTGAATTGATATAGTGTTTTTTAGTTTTGTGTATTGTTTGTTTTGTGTTTAGGTTGTTTTGTATAGTGTTTTTTAGTTTTTTCATTTTATTT
>Ga0325400_1005699_pt1 | contig 11770 bp, 8 predicted proteins | sample PopdelMetagenome_2_FD_205662 | JGI IMG/M metagenome (GOLD analysis project Ga0325400, IMG submission 205662) | Populus deltoides microbial communities from Bellville, Georgia, United States - Xylem-PdKOR-R1 | ecosystem: Host-associated > Plants > Phyllosphere > Stem > Wood/Secondary xylem...
CCGCCCCAGGGCTACCTTGTAATGGAAGCCCAGCAACAAATATGAAGAGGGGGAATGAATCACACAGATCAGAAGATTAATCACCAGATAGATATGGACATGGCATAGATTTGCAACATGACTGATATGCAAAACTTCACACTACACATTTCAATTGCATCGAGTAATACAGGAGATATGAAAGGTGTTTCAGATTGAGATCACAGTAACGTTCACATGTGCAGGCATTAAATGACAGTCAGCTTAAGTCTGAAATTGTATTGCGCAAGGTAGTGGCTGTTTGTATAAGTGAGCCATTTAAAGCATAACAATGCTCCTAACAGCCATAATGGCCATTACATATTTGACTTGACAAACTCTGTAGCATGTTTAAAATAACAGAAAATCAAAATCCATTGTGCAATAATGACCTTTGATATTTAAAGCCATAAATATCCAGTTAAACCTCTATAAATTAATACCTTAGGGACCATGAAAAATTATTAATTAATTGAGATATTATTTAATCAATAAAATAATGATTTATTAATTTATAATTAATTAACAAAAAAAATTATCAAGGTATTCTTTTTTTTCCAAAAAATTGAAGTTAAAACATGTATCATGTATTGTGATTGTACAAATACTACGTAATTACCTAATCATGAATTATTATTATTCTATACATTTGTTTAACCAAAATAAATTCATGAAAGTAATTGGTCTTATTAAAAAGAAGTCATGGATCTATCCCTTTTTGTTACAAACTTACATTCCTTGTATACTTAATTAATATAATTCATGACCATTACGTCAAACAGAAATTTCAATAAAAAGAACAAATTGTATCACAAATGATAAAACTAAACACAATGGCTTCTCATCTCAAAGGTGTCAAGAAATCAATTTCAAAGTTGCTGAGTGACGAGCAAATTATCGAGAACATCATGGGAAATAACACAGAAGATAATGTTGAAGACGATAATCATGTACTAGAGTATGTCTTGCATAAAAATGCACTCAAAGCAACAATCACGTTGCATAATTTTCTCTTGCAATACGAGAACAGTATATTTGAGCTTCTTAATGCACTAGGAAAAGTTACAGATGAGATCCAAGGAGACATGAATTTCAAGAAAAAACAAGTACCATTGGAGTCATATTTTACAAAGGTCTCCTAATTGAGTCGCGCACGCACACCCACATATATATTGATGTATAAAGAGATTATTAATTTATATATCAAGTGGGACACGTCTTTTATTTAATGTATTATCATATAAATTTAGTGAATTATTAATTTACTACATTGGTCCTAAGATGGGAATGACCAAAAATATTATTTAATCAAGGTTATTAATTTATGGAGGTTATACTATAATTACAACTTCAAACCTTAAAGTATTGTCATATCTACTTTAGGATCCTCATTCTACCCAAGTAAAGACAAGGTTAATCTCAAACAGAGTTTATTTGCTTACTCCAGTCATAGAATAGACAAATTTCCACCAATGAAGGCATTTGCAACATTTTTTAAGGGCATGTTTGCATATCCATGCACCCAAAAGCAGGAATCAAAAGATCATTCTTTTCTATAATTAACTTCACTAAAAGATATCAAGGCAAACCCAAATTTGCAAGCAGCATGCCAGAGAAGCCACACAGACCCAAAAGAACAAAATAAGAGAAAACGAGGGAAAAAAACAAAAGAAATGAAAGCCTAAAAGCAGTGTGCGCCACCATTAATCAAAACTGGCCACGTGTTATAGTCTTCAGATTAATTATTCAACTAGTTAAGAATGAGGATGGCAAGTTTAGACACCTTTTTAAAGGTAGGCATGAAACCATCCAACTAAAGAAAATAAGACCAACTAGAGACAATTATATTAGATGAAGCATCAGATATTCTAAAAAAGATCTATATTCAACTTTTTCTCTAAGGTTATTCTAACACATCATGAATGAACAAATAAAGCTTTTTACAAATGCCAAAGATAAATTATCCTACATTCCTGGTTGTCATGTACAAAAAACAAAACATTATAATAAGCAGTAAATCAGAACATCATATTGAGGCTAAACTGTCAGCTCTACGGAAAAGGAAAAAAAATTAGCAAACCTAGCTCACCAAAGCCCACAAATTACATTACTTTTATGAGCTTAAACAACCAAGTGTCCACATAATAAACGAAAGTCTGTAAGCCTAGTTCACCAAACAGCATGAGTAGATGTCAGAATGTGCATGAATTAATTGCTGCAGCTGGTAACCATTCAAAAAAAAACACGTACCTAGATATTATACTAGATCCAAAAGTTAGGGTGGGATGAGAATCCTTTGACTCTGCACATAAGTTGCATAAAGGCCCAATTTTTCCAACACAAATAGAAGGAAAGGTACCTAGATCATTCAAAAAACAAAGGATTGAAGGGAAACTGCTTTCAATATCATCAAGATGATTTGAATATCCTTTTTATAAGAAGTTTAATGAAACAAAAGAAAAGCAAATAGCTCACCTTTGCATCTTTTACAGGTGAAAGTTCTTTCCACTGGCAAACCACTAATGGCACTTTGAATTGTTGTTTCCAACGAATCCAGAGGAGCAGTCCTGCATGCATTCAATACATCAAGCAGGCTCTTCCCATTCTCAAAACATATGTATTGGGCCGCACGTCTATATTGTTTGATAGCATGAATCTCAAATTGGGATGGGGGAATAACCTACATCAGCGACAAAAGAAATAAGCAAATATATGGAGGGATCTAAAATATATGAAACAAATCCAGAAATCAATCTACATAAGAGCAACAAGAATACTCACTCTATGTCCATTGCAGAAAGCACAAGAGCACAGAATGCCAGCATCTTTGATTGTACCCCGAAGACCAAACGCCTGAAACTAAAGTGCACAAAAAAAGAAAGAAAAAGAAATAATAAACCACCATTCTGCAAGAAAGAAAAATATAAAACACTTGAGAATAGGATGTCGAAATTATACCTTCTTGCCACCCATGTAGACAACAGGTACCCCCTCAAGCAAACCAGTCTCAAACAGCTCTTTAACTGTCATTGGTACATTTTCCAACGCAATCTTTTTAGACATTTTCAACTCTAAATTCTTCTTCGGAGGCGTCAAAGCACTCCCTTCAGCTATCATCTCCACATCCACTTTAGAGAGGGTTTCACCTTCTATAACTTCTGGTCCTTTAACAGTAACCTCAACTGGTTGCAACTTAATCTTCAATTTTGACTTCCTAACCCTCTTTGGCCTATCATTACTCTTAACCTCACCATTCTCACCAAAAACAGCAAGGTTCATCTCTTTTCCCCCTTTGACCGCCAGAGATCCTTTACTCTCATCTTTACAAACCCCCTTTTCTACGTTATTGCAATTATTTCGTTCTCCAATTGCAGTCTTTTTATTAACTTCAAGACACTTAAAACCATCATCACTAATCGAAGCATTTATTGTATTGGCTACATCAATTTTAGAATCATCTAAGCTCTTAATTCTCTTAATATGCCTCTCATCATCCTCGGCCGCAATTAATATATTGTTATTTTTAGTCTTCCTCACTCGAGTATAAACAATGAAACCATTTACCTTAGTAAATTTGAACCTCTTACTGCGATCATCGTCAGAAAGTTGGGTACAGGAGGAACTCGACTGAGTCGGCCGACCGAGTGAACTCACTAAACCTAGCTCTCTCTTCATGCCTGCCAATTGAGGAAATCAAATCGAAGAATTGGAAGAACAAGATAGAGCATGAAATCTGGAATTGGATTTTGTGATTATAGGGTTTAGGAAGGAGGGGGAGGGGGAGAGATGAATTGGAACTGAAAATGCGAATTTGGAGAGACGTGAGAAATTAAATTGAGCGAGAATTTGGGGTAGGTAGTGCTAGGGTTTTATTGAGGGTTTTATTTATTTTGAATTTTGTTGATTATCCAAAGGAGAGAGGGAGAGAAGGGAAAGCGAAAAGGAAGCCGATTTGTTTACGAGGCGATGAGTGACCATCTAGAGAAAGGAGGTTAGAGGAGCGCTAACACGGGGAGGGGGCAGCCACTGGCTGCGCAGGTTTGTTTTGTACTGTAATGTTTACTGTTTTTTAAAACAATTGTTTAAAAGTTGAAATGGTATTTTTTTTTTCTTAATATTAATATATAAAAATATATTAATTTATTTTTTTCCAAATAAAAAATATTTTAATAATAAAAATTAACGCCTTCTCAAACATTACTAGTTACATCACCCGCGTGATATCGTTGATTAATTTTTTTATATAAAAATTACTAAGAAAAAGTTAAGATTTAAAAGTGTCAGGTCTTTCCATAAAATTATATCCAAGAATCTTGGGTTTGGTTGTAACGCCTGACTCAAAAGTAATATTTATAATATTAATAATAACATTAAACTTGTATGACAGAGTAGGTCTAGCTGCAATACCAGAGCCAATAGCCTTAGATGTGGGTTTGGCTGCAATGTCGTGTCATAAAAGTGTGATAATTAAATAAATTAATTAAAAAGAAAAAAAAAACATAAATCAACTGAGTTAACCCGTCAAATCAGGTTAACCCGTTAAACCTTGGATTCGCGTCGTGAAAGTTTGATAACTAAATAGAAAAAAAAATTGACGGGTCAACCCATAATTAACTGGGCTAACCCGTCAAACCAGGTTACCTGTCAAATCCGGGATCCGTGTCATGCCTGTCAAATCCGAGATCCGTGTCATGAAAGTTTGATAACTAAATAGAAAAAAATTGAATATTAACAACCTAAATTAAATGAAAAAAATTAATTAAAAAGATAAAAAAACAAAAACAAACAAAAGACATAAGCCTGTTACTCATGAAGGAAAAAAAACCTAAATCAACTGAGTTAACCCGTCAAATCAGGTTAACCCGTCAAACTTTTGATTCGTGTCGTGAAAGTTTGATAACTAAATAGAAAAAAAAAATTGACGGGTCAACCCAGAATTAACTGGGCTAACCCGTCAAACCAGGTTACCTGTCAAATCCGGGATCCGTATCATGAAAGTTTGATAACTAAATAGAAAAAAATTGAATATGAACAACCTAAATTAAACGAAAAAAATTAATTAAAAAGATAAAAAAACAAAAACAAACAAAAGACATAAGCCTGTTACTAATGAGGAAAAAAAACCTGAATCAACTGAGACAACCCGTCAAATCAGGTTAACCTGTCAAACCCAAGATGCACGTCGTGAAAGTTTGATAAGTAAATAGAAAAAAAAAATCAACGGGTTAAACGAAAAAAAAATTAACCAACTAAACTAAACAAATCATAAAAAGAAAAAAAAAATAATGTATGAGAATATTATAGCAATTCACAATATTTTAAAGAAAAAAAACTATATGGTTAAATTTTCAACCAGCTCAATATTTAAAAAAATTAGCAAAGATAATTTTGAAAAAAAATTAAAAAAAAGAAGAAGAAGTCAATTTTGGGTAAAAAAAAAAGAAAATAAACATGTAAAAAAAAAAAGAAGAAGAAACAGAAGCCAAAAAAAAAAAAAACCTGCTACAGTAAAAAACCTACGCGTTTTAGAGTATTTATTAATAATAAAATATAACTACAATTATGTTTTATTGTTTTTATCAAAGTTACAGGTTTGGATTTCGAGAGTTTTGATCAGATCATTAAGTTATTTGGGTTAAGTTTTTTTTAAAAAAATTAAAACGACATCATTTTAATAAAAAAAAAGTTAATGGGTTACAACTGGGTTTTTGATCCAGTCTTGCCGAGTCGCACTGGATTTTTTCTTTTCCTATTTTTTTTCAACCTATCCCAGTTCCAATCCCGGGTCAACCTGCAGAGCCGAATTTCAAAACTATAGTTTTGGCATTCTTACTTGGTTTTTATACTTCCCTGTTTACTCTCTCTATCCTTTTTGTTTATTTTTATGCAAATTTCATCCCTTTATTCTTTATCATTTTTTAATATAGCTCCTTTGCTCTAAATAATTTCTTAATGTCGTCCTTTTATCTAATTTACTATTAGTTATTAACATGCTAGAAACCCATCCACTTTTTCTAACACTTCAAGAATTAATATAAATTGAAAGGAAAGTAAATAAAAAATGATAAATAAAAAAATGTATTGACTGAATGGACCAACTAATAAATAAATAAAAAGTTAAGGAGTCATATACAAAATACCAATTATATAATTAATCCCTTAGCTCTTTTTATTATTCTATTGTTGTTGCTGTTGTTGTTGTTATTTGGTTCATAAGATGTGTAAAGTTAAGTATGCTATGTCGAGACTTTAAATTTCACATATTAAAAGTCATATATCTATGTTTACATGCATAATCGTAGTTATCCTATAAAAGAAGCTTCGGTTCTGTCACGCACGGCACATTGTTGGGATATTCTGAATAAAAAAATAGAAAAATAGATTTGTCATCCAAACTAGAAATCTTAAAAATAAATACAGATTCCAGAAATTCATATAAAAAATTAATTATACTTGAAAAAACATTAATATCACTCTTACATATCTTTTCATAAAAAAAAAATATGTATTTTTTCTAAATTTATTATGTATATGCTATTAATTATTTAAATTTATTTTTTATTATTTGTGAAAAAATTAATTTTAATTATTGAAAATAAAAGACTTGCTGGAATGAGATTTTTATTGCGTAAATGATAGAGAAAAACTAGTGTTTATTGTGGGTTTGAGAGCGTTTGGAAATGCAGATCAATCCGTGTTTTTAAAAAATTTTAAAAAAAAATTATTAATTTTTTTTATATTTTGGATCGTTTAGATACACTGATTTTAAAAATAATTTTTAAAAAATAAAAAATATATCATTTTGATGCATTTCGGCATGAAAAATAATTTGAAAAGCAACCATAATTACACTCCCAAACATACCTACGAATAAAAAAATCTCACACATGATCCAATTATGTCCCTCTCAACCAACAAAATCAAGATTAAAATGCACAACTAATAAACCCTCTTAAAAGAAAACCTTTATTTTTATTTATGAATCATCTTTTAAGAAAAGAAACAACAAAAGAAAAACACATGTTTAGCTCATTTATTCCTCATATTTGCAAACAAAAGCATGCAATAGTTGAAAAAGAGATGAGTAAAAATCATTTAACTGAAAAGAAAGAAAGAAAGAAAAAAAAACTCGCCTGAACCAAAAGCTATTACTGCTATAAATTGTTATTGTCCTCACAAATCTAAGCTCAAGCAGCTGCTTAGAAAAGTTGCTAACACTTCGATCTTATGGCCTCATGCAGCTGTTTAGAAAAGTTGCTAACACTTCTTATGGCTCCTATTCCTCCCTGAAGATATTGCTGCTATACTAGAGCTTCCTCACTTCACCAGCAAAATTGAGAGGTGGTTGGGCGAAGGTGGTTGTTGTAGCTGAACCATTGTTTTTGTCTTCTATTAACCAATATTGTTGTTATAACTTGGAGTTGTAGCTGGCACTGTGAACTATGTACTGCTACTTGGGAGTGTTGCTACTGCTCTTGTATACCTCAAACCCAAGAAACAAACAGGAAGAAACGCTGTTACTAGAAGAGACCACCGTTGCCATTGTTATCGAGAACAAAGCTCACTGTTGCTATTTTCCCCACTTTCTCTTCAATTTATCGATCCTTTATCCCTTTTGGCTCTCTCGGTTTTGCATATGTCTCTTGTGTTTCAACTTTCCTTTTCTTTTCTTTTCTTTTTGTCTTCCTTCCTCTCCATTCTTCTTTCTTTTTCTTTCTTTCTCTCACAATGCTTTTTTTTTTTTGCTGCCTTTTCTTTTCGGGGCTACGGGTTTGGAGGTATTTATAGAGATGTGAGAACTTTCTAGGGTTCCCATGATCAGGCAAGATCAGGATCCTTGAACATGAAAAAGAGATCCCTCACCTTTGGGCCTCACCTTTGGCTTACCCTTAACTGTCTTCTAAACTAGGATAATGGACGATAAAGTGGTTGGCTTGACTTGCTTGTCGTGCTCTGCAAGGCTTGTTCTGGCAGCGGTTTTGTGGTTGAAGTAACTTTTTGGTTTTGAGTTTTAAAAATATTTTTGAAAAAATTTAAATTTTATTTTAAATTAATATATTTTTTAGTGTTTTTAAATTATTTTAATACGCTAATATCAAAAATAATTTTTAAAAAATAAAAAAATTATTTTAATACATTTCTGAGTAAAAAAAATTTTAAAAAGAAATCACAACCATACTCCCAAACAAAACAGGTTGGGATTGTAGGTAATATGTTAGAGGATAATTAATGTGGTGCATGAGTAAATTAAATAATGAAAAATTATATAAAATAAAGATATTAAAATAAACTAGCATAAAATTAAAGCTAACAATATATAAAAATTATATAAAAATCAAGCACATTGATATAAAATAATATCAATTGAAGTACTTTGAATTTGATGTTTGACAACACTTTAAATTGTAGAGTATGTCAACTATTTTAGAATTATACAAGCAAGTGCATCCACACTACGTTGTGGGTAGAATTCTAAATTAATTTCTTACACAAGAAAGAAAAAATGTCAATATTATAAATGTGTTTCTCACTAGCATGCATGTATAAAGTACAAAATCACATTCTTTGAACCATCTCTAAAACGAATTTATTGATAATATGTTCAACTTTTTGTAATAGAAAAGTAGTCAACTAAACACTTTGTATTTCATCTCTTTGTTTTAGCAAACTTCTCTCTCCTTCCTTAACATTCAATACTAAAATATGAAAAAAATAAAGTTTGGACTAAAACATAGAAATTTTAAATAAAAGAAGCCAAATATATATAATTTGAAACTTGAGGAACTAAATTGAAGTTTTTTTTTCTTTCTAAAAGACTCTATTTTTTTATTTTGTTACTGTTAAAACAAATAACCTAAAATCTTATATAAATGAATCAAACTTTAATTTAATGTTGAAATATTCTATAACACATCAAATATGCAAGAACATGCAAATAGAAATAAATCTCAGCGCATAAAACTATGTCAACATAGATGAAAACGATAAAATTTTAAAAAGTTCAATAAGTGAAATGCTAAAAAATAATAATTTAGAAACCTAGAAGGAAACAATATCTATGAACATTGTTGTGATTAGAAAAATGTGAAGGGATGAACATGGGTGGGTGTACAGTAAAACAACCATTTTTTTTAGTTTAATAACTACCTATTTAACTTGCTCGCTGCCACGAGTTGTAATTTTTTTTTTAAACCCTGGTTATGCAAATTATTTTCTAAAAAAAATCAAAGCATAAATCAAAAAACTCATACAAGTATTTAATTAAATAAACTGATAGTTATAGATCAAGATATTTGATTCTGTAAAATAAGATATTTATCCGTTTTGTTTCTACTGAATTTGCTTATTAAAAAACAATAAAAAATAATACAAACAAAAACAAATACGAAAGTGAAAATATTATGTAAGGCCAAACATATAAGAAATATTATTTAAGAATAAATATTTTTATATAAAATAAAGCTCACTTGTATAAAATAAAAGGAATTATTCAAAAATTAAATAAAAAAATTATTTTTTTATTCAAAAAAAGTCTTTAAAACCCATAGCCTAAGCCATGAGACCAGGATAAACCGATAGAGAAGAAATTAAAGATAACCACAAAACTATTTTTTTTTCAAAAAAAAGTAATGTTGAATGTTAAAATCATAAAAGAAATTGAGAAAATGAATCCCGAACTGCATGAACTTGTCAAACTCATTACTAATTTCAATAGATCAGAAGCATTACATATGAAAAAGCTCTGAAGCCTTTTCCCCTTCAAATCAAAGGCTAAAGGATGAAACAAGAGAAAACAAAACACATATAAAAATTATGATTAAAAGAATGAGGGGGAAAATTAAAATAAAAAATAAATTAGAGGGTATGAAAAAAATTTAAGTTGGAGAGGGTTAATTTAAAAATAATTAAACTTTAACAAAAGGAAAAATAAATCAAAAGAATGAGAGCTTAATTAAAAACAATAAAAAAACATAAACTTTGATTGAAGGAAGAGATTGGAAACCAACAAAATTTTAACAAAAGAGCCAAGAGAAAAAAAAAATCAAGAAATCAAAAAAATAAAGACTAAATTGAAAAAAAAATATATGACAAATTATAGTTCAAGGACTAAATTGAAAAAAAAACTAAAACTTTTATAATAGGACCAGGGATGACAATAAACAATAACAAACAAAAGGACTAAAATTGACAAATCTAAAGAAAAGAGGACAGAAGTGCACTTTCTCTAGAAGAGAGAGAAAAGAAGAAAGAAAAGAAAAAGATCATCAGCAAGAAACCGACCATAATGCATCGACACGTGCCCCCTCATAAGAAAGAGGACACAATAGTGCATTCAATGACACGGCAGAAGGGTAGTTTGGGCACCGGATATGTTTGCACACACCACCTAAACACTATGAACAATACATGCTCGTTGACATGTGAACGTGATACGCTAACACCTTTTTCAAATAAAATAATAGTTTTTCAACATAAAAATACTAGAATGCTTTTCATAAACCTAAGAATCACAACACAAAAGACATGTGTGAAGGTGCACAAATGCCCCTTGATGCATGTCTTGATTTTTGTCTTTTTAATGGTAGAATAATATTTCTACTATATTTCAAAGTGCAAAAAAAAAAAAAAACTCTTGTTCAACAATTCATTTTTTTTAACTTCAAAGGTAAATAAGTATCTCCAGTATTTCAATGTTTTTGAAAAAACTAAAATTTCCTTGAGTAACAACTCAAGAAATTGTTAAATCTAGAGATAAAAATGCATTTGTACTATGCAAAAAAGAAAATACTAACATATCGTAAATAATATTTTAATGACTAATGAACAAATTGTAAAGATAAAAACACTCTCAACATTATTATACTTTTTTTTTCAATTCAGGAACAAAAAAATAATTTTATTGTAGCAATCCATAATAAACTGTGTCAACTACTATAGTAAAAAATCTACACGTAGTTTAGAGTTTTTGTTAATAATAATAATAATAATAATAAGATGGATAGTATAACATAAAAAATGAACTTATTAATAATCTAGTTGAAAAATGATCATTCCAATATTAATTTCATAACTCACGAGTTTCGTATAATTAAAAAATGTCAAGCATAATTGAATATGACAAGATGCACAAGGTCACACACAATATGACTTACCCAAGGGTTCCCATGCTTTGATTTTTAGTACTTGTCATTGTAACTTTTATGGTAGTTTGGCTTCAGGAAGACATTCTCCTATCTTTGTATATAATGGATTTTTTCTCATTAGTTTTTTACGAATAAAAATTTCTCATATCTTTATATAATGCATTTTTTCATTAGTTTTTTTATTAAGAAAATCTTAATTATGCACAAATGATTTTATTTATTTAAGAATTTTATTACTCTCTCTCTATATATATATATATATATGCGTGTGTGTATTTAAAATTGTTAAAAAATATAATTTTGATGGGCACGAATTTTTTTTAAATATCTATTATCGTTTAATAAAAAGAAATTCATATTGATATATGGACAATTTTTTTGAACCGTTGACTGCAGAGAAAGATTGAATCAACTAAAAGACCTGATTTGTGTATTTAGACCCCCTATTTGTGGATTTAGTGTCACCTTTTTTTTTAAATTAAAAAAAAAAACTATACCAAATAATTTGGATTTTAAAAAAGATGAAAAAATATATAAAAAAACGTAAATGGGGTTTAAACTGGGCCAGGTTAGCATGCACTGTCTGTGTGATATGTATCCAAGCTGAA
>Ga0325400_1005704_pt1 | contig 11767 bp, 9 predicted proteins | sample PopdelMetagenome_2_FD_205662 | JGI IMG/M metagenome (GOLD analysis project Ga0325400, IMG submission 205662) | Populus deltoides microbial communities from Bellville, Georgia, United States - Xylem-PdKOR-R1 | ecosystem: Host-associated > Plants > Phyllosphere > Stem > Wood/Secondary xylem...
GCTGACCCGCACCACCGTGTTCCAGCGCGCCTGCGAGATCCTCGACCGGCAGGCCGCGTCGTGAGGCTGCTCGTTGTCGGCCCCGTGGCCCTGCCGACGTCGGTAGCGGCGGCTCCTGCTGGGGCTAGAAGGGCGGGAGCAAGATATGCATCTGGTACCCAGATGCGCCGGCGCTGGCGCGCCGGACTCAGCTCGCTGCGCATCGCGGGCCCCAGCGGGGGCGTCGTCGACCGGGCGCGGTCGTCGTCAGCAGCTGGTGCTGGGCCGGACGGAGGAGCGCTGTGAGCGCCGTCGGGCACCGCCCTGGCCGGGCACGGCGGTACGCCAAGGCCCGTGACCGCCAGGTCAAGTTTCGTGCCACGGCCGAGGAGTACGCGCTGCTGGCGGAGGCCGCGCGGGCGGCGGGGCTGACGCCGTCGGGGTACGCCGCAGAGGCCGCGTTGGCGGCGGCGCGGGGTGTGCGGGCGCCGTCACTGCTGCCGGTGCGTGAGGCGTTGGTGGAGCTGATGGCGGCGCGGACGCAGGTGCGCCGGTTCGCGGTGAACGTCAACCAGGCCGTGAAGGCGCTGAACGCCACGGGGGAGGCGCCGGAGTGGCTGGCAACGGCCGTCGCCATCACCGACCGGGCCGTGGAGCGCCTGGACGGCGCGGCCGCCGACCTGGTTCGCGTGGCGCGGACTGCTCGGCCGTCCGCGGTCGTTTCTCCGCTGGCGCTGCCCGCGCGGGAGATGTCGTGATTGGCAAGGTCGTCCGCGGGAACGACGTCGGCGGGCTGCTGCGCTACCTCTACGGGCCGGGTCGGGCGAACGAGCACACGAACCCACACGTGGTCGCTGCGTGGGACGAGGGTGTCATCGCCGACTGCGCTCCGGGTCGGGATCCGCGGCTGAAGCGGCTAACGGCGCTTCTGGAGCAGCCGTTGGCTGCACTGGACCGCCGGCCGTCGCCGTCCGTGTGGCACTGCCCGCTGCGCACGGCTCCCGGGGACAGGAAACTGTCCGATGCCGAGTGGGCCGATGTCGCGGCTGAGGTCCTGGACCAGACGGGCCTTGCGCCCCGTGGCGACGCCGGCGCGTGCCGGTGGGTCGCCGTCCGACACGCGGACGACCACATCCACCTGGCGGTCACGCTCGCGCGCCAGGACGGACGTCGGGCGCGCACTTCGCATGACTATGTGCGGCTCGGTGCCGCATGCCGCACGGTGGAGGAGCGATACGGGCTGACGATCACGCCAGCCCGCGACCGGACCGCGCCGAAGCGCCCGACACGGGCCGAGACTGAGAAGGCCGCCCGGCAGGGCCGGTCGGAGACCACACGGCAGCGGCTGCGCCGGGAGGTTCGCCGTGCAGCGCTATCGAGCGCGGACTTGGTCGACTTCGTGGAGCAGCTGCAGGAGACGGGCGTTCATGTCCGCCTGCGGTACAGCGAGCTGGACCCGACCATCGTGACGGGCTACGCCGTGGCCGAGGGCGTCGAGCGCACCGCCGACGGCGGCCTGGTCTGGTTCGGCGGCGCCAAGCTGGCCCCGCAGCTCTCCCTACCGCGCCTGGAGAAGGGCTGGGCGGCCACCGGGCACAGCGAGGTGCCGGGCGGACGCGCAACGAGCGCGCGGCCCGTGCGGTCTCGGGCCGCCGGGTCGCTGAGGACGGCGGCGGCAGCCGCGAGGCACCTGGAGAACGGCTCCCTGGTGCTGGCTGCGGCAGCGGTCGTCACGGCCGGGTCCAGGACCGGTGCCCGTAGTCGGTGACATCACCCGAAGCAGCCAGCCCTGTGGGCGCCGGGCACCTACCAGGGGTGCCTGGGGTCGTAGTCCGGCTCCAGCCTCGAGCGGCGGATCTCCCAGACGAAGACCGTGCCTCGCCCTCCAGCGGGGGAACGCCACGCCTCGAAGGCTGCCTCCTCGCGCGGACCACGGAGCTCACCGCGGAGCCCGAGGATCGCGTCCAGCAGGACGATCACAGGGCGCGCGTGCAGCGGAGCCCCGTTGCGCTTGATCTCATGGCGGATGTTGTCGATGGTCTCCGAGGCGCCGTGCCGGCGTTCCGCCTCGTCGCAGGTCTCGCTGTCGTAGTTGAAGGCGTACAGCATGACGGCGGCCCGGCGGGTAAAGGTGCTCTCCCGCAGCCTGGCGACGTCGTGCAGCACGCCGCGGTCGCGTAGGTAGGGGGAGAGGATCTTGCCGACGCCATGGTCGTTTCCCTTGCCGTTATTACCCACGAACGACACGAACTTCGCCTCGACGCCCCACTCAGGTGTGTCCCCGGGGATCGTCGAGAAGACGTGGTCGCAGGCTGCCTTGTTGGGCAGGTTGGGGTACGGGACGCCGAGCCGTAGCCCATCAGGCTCGAGGAGCTCACCAGGGTGACGGCGCTCCCAAGCCGAGTCGGCCTCGGCAAGGGCATCTCGCTCACCCAACGCATGAAGCCCAAGGTCATAGGGCTTGTGGGTACGCCTGTTCGCCTTCTGCGTCACGGTTGTCGCATCGACGTCGCCCAGCGCTTCCGCATAGCGCTGGGCCAGCTCGGGCAACTCCACGTCAGCCTCCCCTTGCGTCGAGAACCCCCATGCTGGACCCGCGCACATCGCCGCCTGGGGGCAGTACACCGCTTGCTACCTCCAGGACATGCCCGCGACCAGGAGGGCGGACGACGCCTGCCGCGGCCGCAGGACGAACTTCCCGGGCCTGATGGCCCCGGGCTGGCCGGCGATGCGTGGAGGCTGCCTGCCGATGGTCTGCACACCCAGTGCCCCCTCCAGGACGGCGGCATCCAGTGCCAGTCTGTTCTGCACCCAGAACGCCTCTACCCGGTACGGCGTGAACGCCACCTTGCGCATCCGCGACCTGCCGCTGTTCGAGAGCGCCTGCAGCACGCCCTGCTCGGCCTTGAACTGCCGGTGCCACGCCAGGAAGGACCCGTCCTCGTCCATCACTGCTCCGCCGGACAGCATCAGGAACCCCAGCCCGCCGTCGTCGACGCAGCGCCGCACCGCTCGCTCGTCGTTAAGGATGACCGCACCACGCTCGGCTTCCCGACGGCCGTCGCTGGGAAAGACCTTCTCGTCGGTATGGGCCTTGAGGTCCCATACGTAGTTCAGGGCGAAGTCGAACGTGGTGTTCGCGTAGGTGACCTGCACCGGGGTGGCCGGTGGTGGGAACGCCGCCGACAGGATCTCCCTGGCGCGCGCTTCGAAGTACCAGCCCTGCCACTCGGTGTCGTTGTAGCCGCGCAGCCTGCGCCGCTGCAGCCACTCGATGCACGAGCGCGCCTCCCAGGCGGCGCCGTCCCAACCCTCGAACAGTGCCGCGGTTAGGGCCTCACCCTCGGCCCGTGGAGACCCAAGGGACTCCGTCAGCGAGGTGCCCAGCATGCCCAGGCGCCGCTCGGCGCCGGCAAGGACCTGGTTCAGCCCGACGAGCTGGATGGTCTCGCCGGTGGAGTAGCAGGCATCAGTCCACGGGACGCCGAGCTCGGCGGCGATGCTGGCGGCGAGCCGGGTCTTGCTGGACCTGTCCAGGTCGGCGTCGGGTAGGAGCCGGTCGGCGAGGTTGATGAGCACCGACTTGTGCTCCTTGCCGCCGGGGCCCAGCCATTCCCGGGGTGAGCCGGTCAGCGCCGCGATGCGGGTGACCGCCTCAATCTTGGAGACCGCTGGGTTGAACGCCTCCCACTCGGGGCCCTCCAGCACGGTGGAGCGTTCCCGGACCCTGCGCAGGCTGCCCGCCCGCCGGGCCTCAGCCGCCGCGGCGAGCAGCCGGTTGTGACCCGCCAGGCTGAGCTTGTTGCGGACGGTGTCCCGAGCGGGCAACCACTCCTGGCCGAGGGCATCGGCCAGGTGCGCGCCCAGCACCGCGCCGGTGGCTACCACGTCGACGTTGACACCCAGTGCGTCGCGCAGCGCGACCAGCGCCCGCTTCTCACCGCGCCCGCTGGCCGAGACGCCGGTGAGGGCGAACATCCGGGCGACGGCCTCCTGCGTCGACAGCGCGGGCCGGAAAGTCCCGTCGCTGGCGTTCTCGCTGACCACCTGGCCACTACACCAGACGCGCTCGCTCAGGACGGTGTGTTCTGCTCGGCCGCCGCAGTGAGCACCCGGTGGGCGGCCGCGGCGGCGTCCTCGCGGACCTCGTGCTCCCACACCCGGGCCACGGACCACCCGAGCCCCTCGGCCAGCGCGGTGGAGCGGACGTCCCGCTCGCGGTTGCGGGCCATCTTCTCCTCCCACAGTGCCGCGTTCGGTCCGGTGAAGGGGGTGCGACGGCCATGCTGCGGGCATGAGTGCCACCAGCACCCGTCCACGAAGACTGCGATGCCGCGACGCGGCAGCACGAAGTCCGGGGTACAGCCCTTCGCCAGCCTGGGGTGCAGCCGGAACCGACCCCCCAGGGCATGCACCGCGCGGCGCAGCGCGACCTCCGGCGCGGTATTCACCTTGCTGCGGCCACCGAGGTGTCGGCCCTGGCTGGTAGGCACCCACCTGTCACCCATCCGCTCGACCTCCCCGCTCATCCACAGCCCCGCACAGCCTGCTCGACGCCACCACCGGAGCCGTGGCAAGCTCACCTCGGGCCCGCCGCGCTCCTCGCAGAAGGCCGTCCGCACCACCGACCTGGAGACCTAGCATGACTGCTGTGAGCTTCACCTTCGCCGACCTGTTCGCGGGCATCGGCGGCTTCCACGCCGCGCTGTCTGCCCTCGGCGGAGAGTGCCGGTTCGTCTCCGAGATCGACCCCGAGGCCAAGGAGGTCTACCGCCTCAACTGGGGTTCGGACGTCGTCCCGCCGGAGGGGATGGACGTCGTCGAGGACAACATCATCCCGTTGACCGACCCGGTCGTGCGGGTGCCGCGGGTCGACGTCCTGGCTGCGGGGTTCCCCTGCCAGCCGTTCAGCAAGTCGGGGTTCCAGCGCGGCATCAACGAGACGCGCGGCACCCTGTTCTTCAACATCCTTCGCATCCTCAACGACCCCGAGCGCCGTCCGCGTGTGGTGCTGCTGGAGAACGTCCGGAACCTCGCGGGTCCGCGTCACGCCGAGACCTGGACCACGATCGTGCGCCAGCTCCGCGCCGCTGGGTACAAGGTCTCCTCCGTCCCCACCGTCTTCTCCCCGCACCTGCTGCCCCCGCACCTGGGCGGCAGCCCCCAGGTGCGCGAGCGGGTGTTCATCTGCGGCACCTACGTCGGCGCCGACCGCGCTGAGGAGCTGTCTGAGGACGTTCCCGTCGTTCCTCACGCCCCCGTTGACGGATGGAACCCCAGCCGGGACTGGGACCTGCAGGCCACCGGGCTGGACTGGCTAGGCGGCAAACCACTGCTGGAGCCGGAGTCCGCGCAGACCCAGGCCAGGTACGGCCTGAGCGAGGCTGAGAACGAGTGGCTCGACATGTGGGGCGACTTCGTCGACGTCATGCGCGTCGCCCGTGACCAGCAGCTGCCGGGCTTCCCGCTGTGGGCGGAGGAGTTCGCGCTGAGTCGAGATGTGGAGCCGCTGCTCGCTGCCGACGACACCGTCCCGAAGTGGAAGCGTGACTTCCTGGTCAAGAACGCGGCGCTCTACACCGCTCACCAGGGTGTGGTCGACGAGTGGCTGGAGCGCTGGTTCGGCTACAGCCGCGCCAAGCGGCTGCAGCTCAAGCATGAGCGCGACGAGGCGCTGGTGGAGAACGACCGCATCCACGCTGCTCACCTGGACCGGCAGCTGTGGACGACCGGTGGCCTGCGGGGGTCTGGCATCTTCGTGCCTGCCTCGCGTCGTAAGCTGGAGTGGCAGGCGCAGGAGACGTCCCGGTTGGACGACTGCGTGATCCAGTTGCGGCCCTCGGGGGTGCGGGCGAAGCGGCCGACGTATCTGCCGGCACTGGTCGCCATCACGCAGACGTCGGTTCTGGGGTGGCGGCGTCGACGCATCACTACGACGGAAGCCGCGCGCCTGCAGGGGCTGCCGGACTGGTTCACCTTCGGTGACCAGAGCGAGGCGGCGACGTACAAGCAGCTGGGCAACGGTGTTTCGGTCGGGGCTGCGTACTACGTGCTGCGCCAGCACCTCCTCAAAGACGCCAACCTCATTCGTGAACAGCAGTCTGACCTGGATGGCGCCGGTGGCGATGGGCTGTTGACCTCTCTCCAATCTGCAGCGCCTCTACCCGAGGTCCGTCACGTGGTGCGGATCCCGCGACAGGAGTCGTTCTCTCTAGGATTGCCGGTATAGAGCGGCCTGGGTCGTGGCGTACTTGCGTCGAAACGCGAATGGAAGAACTCAGGAAAAAGCGTTCGCTCGCACCTCGATCGATGCTTAAGTAAGTCTGGCGAGCATCAAGAGAATGCGACTGGGGCGTTGGGTGGCGGATTACTTTCTTGGCATTCTGCTTCTTTGATGAGTTCAGTGAGGGGGAGAATGGTGAGTATCGCTGCAACGCCGGGCGCCCACTGGGTGCGAGCCGCCCTTCAGGTTAATCCTTACACATATGAAGGAAAGAATGCGCCTTCAAATTCATTTGCCACGGAGGTGGCGTACAATTCTGCCCTACTGGATGAGTGTCAGGCGCAAGGTATCGAACTAATCGCGATAACCGACCACTGGAGGGTTGACTCTGCTCTCCAACTCGTCCAGGACGCAGATGCCCGAGGGATCGTCGCCCTTCCTGGCTTCGAGGCTAACACCAGTGAGGGAATACATGTATTGGTGATCTTTGATGTGGGCGTGGGTGCTGCAGCAGTCAATGCTGCGATTGGTCAGTGCGGCGCATCTCCAGGGTGCCACAACGGGACGACTGGTCATTCCTTCGATCTGGTGTTGGAAAGGATGACGGCCCTTGGCGCGCTGGTTGTTCCTGCTCATGTAAATGTTCCAAACAGCGGTCTGCTGACGGGTCGTTCCGGGCAGCCGCTTGTTACGAAAATCAAGCATCCCGACCTCCATGCGATAGCCGTCACCCCGAGTCAGCCCGACGGTACCGACCAGGCGGCAATCATCGCTGGATCTCGACCGTATGACCGACCCCATCCACTCGCCGTGATCCACGCCGACGACATCATGCGTCCCGAGACGCTTCGCACTCAGGGGGGCAGTTCGTGGTTCAAACTGAGTCGTCCGTGTGTGGATAGCCTCCGGCTTGCAATTAGGACGCCAGAGACCAGGACCTCGCTCACCAAGCCCGCCATCGAATCCCGTCCGGTCCTTAAGGAGATCTCATGGGTGGGAGGCTTCCTGGATGGAGTCACCATCCCCCTCTCCACCGACCTCACCACGCTCATCGGGGGTCGGGGTACAGGAAAATCTACCGCTATCGAGAGCCTGCGGTTCGTCTTGGGTCTTTCTCCCATTGGAGTTGAGGCAAAACGTGATCACGAAGCAATCGTCAGTGGGGTGCTCAAGGCGGGAACAGTTGTAAAGCTGGTCGTGGAAGCCACATCGCCAGCGGCGCGCACCTTTGTTATAGAGCGTTCCGTCAACAATGTCCCCGTCGTGAAGGACGAGAGCGGGAGCGTCACTAGGCTTCAGCCCATTGACGTCATACCCAATGTCGAAATTTTCGGTCAGCACGAACTGGCTGAGTTAACCAATGACAGCCTGAAAGTCGCCAAAATGCTTCAGCGTTTCCAAGGGGGTTCGACCCCGACCGCTGAGTACGGAGAAACGCTAGTAAAGTTAAAGGAAAATCGGGAGAAGTTCACCCGCGCCGAGAAGGACCGCACTAGGCTGGAAGAAGAACTCGCCGACATCCCTCGGCTTGAGGAGCAGGTCCAGCACTACACCGCGACGGATGTCCCGACGCGTCTGGCGGAAGTCACCCGCTTGACGCAAGACGAGGCCGTCTTCGGCGAGGCCAAGGCCCGTGTCGAAGCAACGAATGAATCACTGCGGAGCCTGACGGACCCTCAGTTGACCGCCAAGCTCGCCGCGGATTTTGAAAACATTGAGAACTCTCCCCGGGCCGCCTACTTATCTCGCGCTCAAGACGCGTCGGCAGCGCTCGCTGCCAAGTTGCTAGAGCTTTCGTCCCAGGCAACTTCAGCTATCTCGGATGCATTGGCAGAGATCGAGTCAGCGCAGCGCGAGTGGACGGAGGTCACTCGCGAGCAGCGGCAGGAGCACAGCGAGGTTCTTCGGAAGTTGGTCGAGGAGGGGCTTGAGCCAAACAAGTATCTTGACACCACTCGAGCGCTTGAGGCACTGAAAGTCAAGGATTCTCGTCGTGCTGGCATGGCGACGAGTCTGCAGGGTCTTCTCAGTGAGCGTGCCGTCCTCCTTCAGGCGCTTACGAGCGAGGAGAACGACCGGTCCCGCAAGTTGACTGAGGCAATCCGGGCGGCAAATCGTGCAACGGGGGGAGTTGTCGTCGTCAAGCCCGTCGCGGCTCCCGATCGGAGGCATATTAAGGCCCTGGTGGAGAGGTCTGTTTCCGGACAGAGAACCCGCATCATGGCTGCGATTGATGAGCCTGATTTCTCTACGCGAGCATTCGTCGAGGCTGCGCGCAAGGGGGAGTCGGAGTTAGCCGCTAAGTATTCGATCACTGGGGCTCAGGCGCGTTCGCTGCTGGATGCTGGAGAGGCGCTGTTCCGCCAGGTCGAGGAGTTGTCGGTGGGTCAGGCGGTTGAGGTCTATCTGGACGTTCAGGCGGGCACCGGTACCCGCGAACTAAAGAAGATGGACGACCTCTCGAAGGGGCAGCGAGCGACCGCTCTCCTCTTATTGCTTCTGGGAGTTTCCAGTGCGCCATTGGTCATTGATCAGCCCGAAGATGACCTGGATAACCGATTCGTGTATGACGGAATCGTCACTCACCTGCGAAAGCTGAAGGGTCGGCGCCAGATAATCGCCAGCACGCACAACGCTAATGTTCCGGTTCTGGGTGACGCTGAGCTCATTGTTACGCTTGAAGGAGACGGGCAGAACGGTCGCACCGCCGAGGCCGGAATAGGCTCACTTGACGATACGTCGATTCGGTCGCACGTTGAGAACGTTCTTGAGGGTGGTCCAGCTGCTTTCAATGCCCGACAGCACTTGTATGGGTTCTGATGATTACCTACTGGCCTGTCGTGGAGGGCGGTGAAGGGGTGATTGGTTGAGCACCGAACCCGAGCGGATCCAGCGAGGTGGGGTTGTCATCGAAGAGAGGGAGTTGCGGCTGATCACCCATGAATGCCAGTGCCCGCTACTCCTGTCCCGTCCGGACACACCGGCGCAAGCCGTCGCCTGGCCGCCAACCGGCACCGCCTTGTAGGCCGTGTCTGATGGACCGCACCCGGGGAAATCCATCAGACATGGCCCAGACGAATGTATGGACGGCTGGCGGCGGACGTTGGCTGCGCTGTCACTGGACTCCTTGCTCGTGCCTCGCCGAAGAGCATTGCGCAAAGGGGCCTCGGGCCCCCAACACGATGCCTAGTTGCGGGTCGAGGAACTGATGGAGCCAGGTTGAGATGCCTAGGGCCGGGTCCCGCCGTAGCGCCTTCCATGAGCACCACAGAGCGTCGAGCCGCACGACGGCCTCGCGGTGCTCTCGCCACTGCGAGCACCAGCGGAACTCTCCGCCCAGCGGGCGCTGAAAGGTGGCGCAGAAGTAGTCGCGGACCCATATGTCCAGGTCGGGGTAGTCCTGCTCATCGGTTGCGGTAGCGCTTGGACGGGCCCCGAGACCGGCGTCGGCGAGTTCGGCCTCATCGGCGCGAAGCTCAAGCCGCGCCAGTCGGGCGTCGACCTCGGCCTGCCACCGCTCACTGCTCGTACCGGTCATCGGTCGCCTCGCCGAGCCGAGGTCTCGTAGTAGGGCTCCAGACGCACCTGGGCCACCCGTAGGCCGGTGGCCAGCACCAACGCCGTCCCCTTCGCCATCGCCCGCAGATCCTCAGGCGGAAGTAGCCGCTGGCGTCGCAGGGACGTCGTCACCGACCGCGAGGCGCGTTGCCGGCCGTCGCCGCTGCCGTCGGCGTAGGAGCGCACGGCCACGTCGTGCTCGCCGACGAGGCGGCTGACGTCCTCGGCGAACTTCGCGTCGTCGATCCCGGCACCGACCAGCTTCACCGTGGCGGCTGACCACAGTGAGTCCATCCCTGCCTCACCCCAGACGCGGACGCCTTGGCGGTAGGACTGCAGCACCGTCAGCGGCACCACGCCTCGTGACCCGAGGTGGGAGTACAGGTCGGGTAGGTCGGAGATCTTGCAGATGTTCGCCGCCTCGTCGAGAACGACGACCAGCGGCGGGTCCAGCCGCGCGCCGTTGGAGCGCTCCGCGGCGCGGATGCCGTCGTGCATCAGCCGGTCCACCAGGGCAGCCACGAGCGGCGCAGCGGTCCCCGCGCCGTTCTTGGACAGCAGGTGCAGCGTCTGCCGCGAGGCGACGAACGCCGCGGTGTCGAGCTCCTCGCACCCCGTGGCGCCGCTGATCCGTGGTGGCACCAGCCACCGCATGATGACCGGGTCCCGCAGCGCCGAGGCTGCGGTGCGCGCCGTCTCGTAGACCCCGTCGCGGGTCTCCACCGCCCCGTTCTGCCGCCCGACGACCGCAGCCGCTGCCGCGTGGTGGCCGTGAGCGCGCAGCAGGTTGGCCGCCGTTGGGACGGCGGGTTCGGTAAGCCACTCATAGACCTCCGGCAGCGACCGCTCCGACAGAGCGGCTGCCAGCAGCAGGTTGGCCAGCAGGTCGTGAGCGGCGCTGGACCAGAAGTCGCGCCCGTCCTTGTCACCGCGGATCTCGGTGATGAAGTGCCCGGCTAGCCGGGTCGCCTCCTCGACGTTGGTGACCCCGCGTAGCGGGTCCCACCACAGCGACTGCGACTGCCCGGTGACCCCCTGGGGGTCGAAGACCCACACCCGCTCATCGGTGGAAGCAGCGCGCTCCGCCCAGGTGGCCTCCCACAGGTCCGGCTTGATCGAGGTCGCCAGCACCGGGCCGGGGGCGCTGCGCACGATCGGCACCGTCAGCGTCGTCGTCTTGCCGGCCCGGGGCGCCATCACCGCCAGCAGCACGTCCTCCCACGAGGCCCGAAGCCGCGGACCGCGCGGCATCAAAACTCCCAGTGCCAGGCCGACGTCGTCATCAGTGACGTCGCGGTCCTCCCGATCCGCCAGCGACCGGCGCAGGCGTCGAGCGCGCTCCTTCGCGGGCGCCGGGGTGAGCGGCGCCACCTCGTGCGCCTGCGCGAGCCCCTGAGCCGGGGCGAGCACTCGCCGTCCCAGGACCGTGAGCACGATGCCTGTCGAAGTCACGACAGCAAGGAGCAGGAGGCTCACGACGACGACGGCCCAGGTCGGCGTCCCGGGCCACACCGCCTCGACGCCATCGCCGACCAGGAGCCGCACGAAGTCGACGCCGAACGGCGGCGCCGCCCACCCGTTCCCGGCGAGCCAGGACGCCGTCGTCCCGGCTAGCCGCGCCAGCCAGGCGATCCCGACGATGCCCCACACCGCCCCCAGCAGCGTCATCGGCAGCCCGAGCCCGGGTGCCGCGGCCCCACGGGGCTCCAGCACCCGGCCCATCAGCGGCTCACTCGAAGAGCGCCGGCTCGTCGACCGACGTCGGCTTGCCGGTGGGGCGGACGGCGCTGTCGGTGTCGTACAGCCGGGCCTCGTCGCCGACGAACTCGAGCTCCACGGGGATGCCGACCCGCTGCCCGGTCTTGATGAGGTACTTCCCCCGCCCGGGGTGACGAGCACCGGCCTGCCACGACTCCGGCGCCGACCAGGAGGCGACCATCGCCCGCTCCTTGTCCGACAGCGGCACCACCGCCGAGATCGCGTCCAGCTCCCGCGGCGGCAATCCGG
>Ga0325400_1005705_pt1 | contig 11766 bp, 4 predicted proteins | sample PopdelMetagenome_2_FD_205662 | JGI IMG/M metagenome (GOLD analysis project Ga0325400, IMG submission 205662) | Populus deltoides microbial communities from Bellville, Georgia, United States - Xylem-PdKOR-R1 | ecosystem: Host-associated > Plants > Phyllosphere > Stem > Wood/Secondary xylem...
ATTTTCTCTTTTTAATTTTTTTTTTTTTTTTTTTTTTTTTTTTTTTTTTTTTTTTTTTTAGTGTGGTAATCATTTTCCTTGGTTACAAGTTGATTGTTGAAAAAGAGTTGTCTCACCATTGCCTTTGCAGCTCTACGCCACTTCCCTTGGGTGCAAGTTCCTGCCCACATTGCAGCGCAAGTGTCAGCCTCCGTCTGTGCTTCTTTTGCTCTTAAAGGAGTCTTCCATCCCTTCATGTCTGGTGGCGTCACTGTTCCATCTGTGAGCACTGGCCAAGCTTTTGCACCTCGACTACTCGTTCACTTGTAGAATAACTTTTTTAGATATGGATTTTGGATCTTAGTGTCTCATTTAATTTTTCATTGCATGCTCTTAAGCGCCTTTATGATGGTATGCAAGTAAGCTTTTGCTCTCTAAATAGTAAATACGGAGAATTTTATTATATCACGCTTTGCTTAAAAACTACATGCATTAGCCTTCTTTAATTTTCTTTAATGAAATTCTTATCTTTGACCCAAAAAAAATCCATATAATGAAAAAAATGGTTAATCTATTTTTATAAATTATATTAATGTTTTCGTCTGCTTTGTAATTTTATATAGAGCAAGTCTTTTTAATTTTGGCAAGTAGAATTTTTCGAAGTAAGACAATATATTTAAGTGTTTTTTTTTTTTAAGTAGAACAATATATTTAGCATAGTTTTTTCAACACATGCAATGATTCAGAAATTTTAAACGTATTTTTATCGAATTAAATGTTTCAGCACAAATAAATAAAGTATGTTCTTCTGTTGATTAGGAAAGAAGTAAAGAAACACATGTTTTTTTTATAATAATTTTTTACCTAATTTTAACTTGATAATATTAAAATTATAGTTTTCACATATCATTTTATTTTAAAAAAGTTGTCTTTTAATATAAGCACGGCAAATATTAAATACATAAACACAAATAAAGAGTTTATTTAACCTCTTAATTATAGAAACCTTTTTAATAGTAATAGAGTTTGTCAAAAGATATAAATCATTTTTTCAAAAGAAGCTAAATATAAAATAAGAAAATAACAAATGTCCAATTAAAATATTTTTTTGAATTTTATGTGTTTTTATCATTTTTTATATTTTAATTATTGGCTTTTATTTTTAACTTTTTAGAGTTTTAATAGTCAAAATTAAGTGCAAACAAGGTATTATACATATTATGGGTAATTTAAAAAACTTATTTTATAATATTTAAGGTTTTATATGATGCATAAATAATCGCGTAATAAAGCTTGACATTAGTCTCTCTCCTTTATCCTGGTATTTTTTAAAGATTTTTTTTGTTATAAGACAATGTTGGTGCCTTCACAAAAAGGTAACATCCCTTTTTATTTTTTATTTTTTTTTCACTTTCACCTTATGTAATTGATGATGTCTCAAAAATCCGAGTAGCCTGAGAATAGGTTTTCCAAGTTGGATAATCAATTAATCAATTGGTTTTAATAATCTCCTTCATTCTTCTTAGCTAAAGTAGTTGATAGGTTATACTTGGTCCTTGATAGAACAAAGCTGCTCATGGCTACTAGTACTTGCAAAAGGTTCCTTTTGGTAGAGGTGAGGACTCTTCAATGCTTAAATAAATATCTTTTTAGATAGAGAATATACAAGTATATTATAGAAAGATGCTTTGAAAAATATCAAAGTAGTAGAGAGTTGAAGATTGTGAACCTTTTTTTTTCATGAAGCTCTCATAGTATATTTATAGTCCAGAAAAGAAGGGCATGCAGGGTAATTACCTTGATAACATTGAATGAGAAGTAAATATTTCTTACCTGATAAGAATATGGTGGGTCCATTAAGGAATTTTATACAGTTAAAAAGTTGTAAGGATATTTAGAGTTTAAGACGTCAAATGTAGTTAAGCCTATAATGGCTGAATTCTTCTCCGAGGTTAAACTTAAGAGAGGTTGGTCACTCCCCTATACATGTCAAGAGAGGATTGTTATTTCTCTACACATGCCGTAGGAGGATGGTAATTATCTTGGACTTGGCTCCAAGTCCAAATGTTTTGGGTTTGGCATGTGTGTCATACCCAAGCTATCTTTGATTTGGCACACTATCAAGTCCAAACACATTAGACTTCGCTAACTGCCAAGTCCAAGCATATTGCATATCGTATGCATGTTAGACCCATGCTACCTTGGACTTGGCGCACTGCCAAGTCCAAGCATATTGGGTAAGGCATGTGTGCCAGACCCATGCCACTTTGAACTTGACGCACTGCCACATCCAAGCACCTTGGACTTGGCTGACTACCATGTCCAAGCATATTGGGTCTGGCATGCATGCCAGACCCATAACACCTTGGACCTCGCGTACTGCCATGTCCACCTTGGTCTTGGCATACTGCCACGTCCAAGCATATTGGATCTGGTATGTGTGTCAGACTCGCGCCACCTTAGACTTGGCGCACTACCAAGTACAAGTGTATTGGGTCTGACATGCGTGCCAGACCCACGCTATCTTGAACTTGGCATAATGTCAAGTCCAAGTGTATTAAGAGGGTGCTTTGCAGTGTGGTAGCGGTTACTTTTCAAATAACCTTTTGTGCCGAAATGCATGCCAATGATGTTTTTTTATTTTTAAAAAATTATTTTTGACATCAGTACATCAAAACGATCCAAAACGTACAAACCATATTAAATTTTAGCAGAAAAAATTTAAATTTTTTGGGAACGCGACAGTCTAACACACGTGCGAGACCCATACCAACTTAAATGTGGCATATTATAAAGTTCAAGCATATTGGGTCTGGCATACATGCCAGACTAACGCTACCTTGGACTTGGCATTCTACCAAGTCCAAATGTCTTAGGTTTGGCATGCGTGCCACACTTATGCCACCTTGGACCTAGCGTATTAGACTTGGCTAACTGTCAAGTCCAAGTGTATTGGATCTAACATGCGAGTCATGCCCATATATTTACAAAAATTAAATAAAAACTTAATAAAATTGACTCATTAATAATAATCTTATATCGTAATAAGAATTCAACCATAAACTCAAAAATCTAATGCATACTGGATGACATACCTTTGAAATATTAAGATGATGATGTATTAGATGATATACTATAAAAATATATTTTGTCAATACCATGAAAAGATCTCTATAATCTTACTTGATAACAAAGAAAAGATTAAATGAGATTTAATAGAATAATATATAAAATATATTTTTTAATTCATTTGAGAATTTAGAAAAAAAAGGAGACTAGCTAACAAAATATTAGAAGGTGGAACAAGAAAAAAAAAGGAGACTAGCTAACAAAATATTAGAAGGTGGAACAAGAAAAAAAAATTGATTTGAAAAAAAGGGAACAAGAAAATTACTCGAGTTAAATTACCAAATAAACAACCCAATGGATGAGAATGGGATAAACCAATAGAAAGAAAAACAAAAAAAAAATCCAAAGCTCAATTCCTTGCCCACCCAATATTGAAAGACTAAATTGAAAAAAAAATTAAAAAATTAAAAAAACAACTCGAGTCAACCCAAATTGGCCTACCAATCCCAGGATCTAGATTGTGAGATCAAGATAACTCCATGAAAATAGATTTAAAAAAAATTACAAAACCTAATTTCCAACCATCTTAATGTTGAAGAATAAAATAAAAAAAATCAATTAATAAAAAGGACCTAATAAAACCCTGACAACCCTGATTGAGCCCACTAACCCTCGCGACTTGGTTTATATGAACAAGATAGAATAATAGATGGAAAAAAACTATGAAATTCAATTCCTAAATTAACCTAATAGCAAATGACAAAACTAGAAAAAACAACTCAATTAAAAAAAATAACAAAAAAAACCCAAGCTAACTCTGGGTAACTTATTGAACCCGCAATACAGGTCATAAGATCAAGACAAAACCCTATAAAGAAAATAAAAAAAATTATAAAATCCAATTCCAAATCAGCCTAATGTTGAAAAATAAAACTAAAAAAATTAATTTTAAAAAATAGACATAAAAAAGATTGACTAAAGTTAACCTGTGTTAAACTTCCAAACTCATGATCTAAGGCATGAGGCTAGGATTGCCCTAAAAAATCACTAAACTTAATTTCCAATAAACTCAATGTTGAAGGAAAAATTGAAAAACAATTCAAAAAAGAGCTCAAAACAAGACAAATGTCAATCAAAAGAATAAGGATCAAGTTTGATATAAAAATAAAATGACAAGACTCCTTGCAATTTTGGCTAAATCATCGTGAAATCCGAGAAGAAGATAAAGAAATGAGGGAGGATAAGAAAGAAAAGGTTGTTTAAGCCTCATCATCACTCGTCTATCAACACATGTCGCCTCCTATAAAAGACCTTGCCGAGCTGCTTTCTACATCACCAACGATAGTGGTGTTCTGACATAAGAGGAAACTGCAAGCTATGTCAAAGCAAGGCAACTTCCCTCACACACTGATGTGTGGGTTGCATATGCCTGCTAGTTTGACATTGTTTGTTCACTCTAGCCCTGCACACTTGTTTCATTTTCAAATGTGGTCCCTTAACCGCTAGTCTTGATTATTTTAGATAAATAAAATTTTATTTTATTTTGACAAACCAACCATTCACCGAGCGCCCAATTTTTTCTCTTGATATTATAAGATCCCATATCTAGAAAACTAAAAAGAAACAATTAAGTCTAATCCCAAATAAGAGAAAGGATTAAATGAGAAAACATTTGAGCGACAAAAAAAAAGCTGAACTTTTCCCTTGTATGTACAATCCAGTCCATAATTCTAGCAAGAAAAGGGCCCAAATGTTTTTCTAATGTTCAAATTCGGTCCCAAAAGCTTTGATTCTTTTAAATCAATACAATTTCATTTAACTTAAACAAACCAACCATCAATTGAACGATAAAATCTTTTCTCAATACCACGCAATTCGCTAACCTAGGAATCTAAAACAAACCACCAAGCTTAATCCCAAATAAACCCAAGGTCAAAGAATCAAATTGAAAAAAAAAAGGACCAAAGGAATAAAATAATAATATAAGAAAAGAAAAGAAAACTCAGTGGAACAATATTACAATTCACAATGTTTTCTCTCTTGAGAATAGTAAAAATGCCTTATCCTATATATTTTTTTTGTAATTGTAACTGTAATTGGTCATCCAAGACTCATCAATGTTCTTTGTTTCAATACAAAACTAACTTTTGTTTTTTTTTCTTAAATTTCTTTATTGTTAACTCCAACTCGTTTTTACAAAATATCAATAAAAAAAAAGACTCACTTTTATCCAACCACTGGATTTAGTAAAATTGTTTTTTGTAAATGAATAAAAAAGACAATTAATGAGATAAAAACATCAATTTGATTTTTCAAAAATTTATGATTAAAAATTTTAACGACCTACAAGAATGACATGAATACTAGTTTTTATATATTTGAATTAAATATAACATAGTTTCTTGTTTATAAAATAAATTAATTAATCTTTCCATTATAAAAAGAATAATAATAAATAGGGAAGATAAAAAGATCAATGAAAAGAGTAATTTTTAAAATAAAATACTACTTAATTCTAGTAAGTATAATCAACACAAACACTAAAATGAACTGTAAAAGTATTTTAAATTTATAAATAGGTATAAAAACAAAAATAATTAAATATATAGTTTTTGAAACTACAAGCCCAATTAATTAAAGTTCCTTTTTTAACCAAAGGGTGAAATCAACAATGAATAACATTGTAACAACTAACTAACTATTAACTTACTATTATAAGAATTTGCTTTTTTCATTAAGCTCATTAGTTATTTGCAAATTATTTGGAAACAACTTTGTCTTTTATATTGTTTTTTTAAATTCAAATTACTAGATTAACCTTGGAAAGAAAAAAATCATCAGTTATTGTAAAAGGGTTTTTTTTTTGTCTTTTTAATCTGGTTAGCACAGTAAAATGATGGTACTGCCCTTAAAAAGCAAAAAAATGATAAGATGTCATTTAAGGCTTATTTTTTCTTTTAAATTTGTTTTTTTGTTATATTTATATTGATTTAGGAGCAATTTAGTCTTGTAATTAATATAAAATATTTAAAAAAGGTTGACATGTGTGTAGCATGCACAACGTGCCAGACACTCCACCTCCTTCGAGCAGCGTATGTAGAGTATACCAATGATAAACAAAGGGATTTTTGGTACGGTTGGATTCCTTTTGACGACCCCTCCATTACACAGTAGTTCATGTGCCATTCTGACCCCTAGTTTGAGGTCAATAGGCTTTTCGATCCTTTTGTATAATTTTTTTTGATGATTTTATCTTTAAATATTTGATTGGTTGGGGGTTGGGTTTTGCAATTTTTCTATGTATGGTGCTTCTAATTTAATAACTCGGATCACTGGTTTGAAAAGTTAACATGAATTGACATTGTTTATCCCTTTTTAATTGGCTAAAAAATTGAAATACATTGTTTTTTTTCCTTTCTGAAATTTTTTTTCCTAAGCTATCATGATCGTTTTTTTTTTAATTTTGATCTATTTATTATCGTTTCCTATTTTTTTATCATCTAATTAAAATAAAACCAACTTATTTGACTCAATCATGTTTATAACCAAAGTCATATATTTTTTTTCTTTTTTTAAAACTCGCTTGCAATACTTAAACATCATATTTTATGAAAACAAAATAATAGGACACCACGATGTAGTGCAAGCCCATATCTAGTAAGATACTCTAATTGGTGTGGGTATTTCACTATAGCAATCCATAATGAAATACCCAATTTGCCTTTCCATAACAAAACCACGAAACTTATTGTGGAGAATTCAATAATTTTGCTGGGGTCCATTTGTCATTGTCAAATTTAAAGGATAAAATTTAGTAAATTCATATTTAGATTGCACAACAAAATGGCTTTTCTACCCATAGATTCATAATTTTTTTAAAGCTTGTGTACAAGGGCATTTTTGTATTTGAATTTTTCTAAGAACAATAAAATAATTTAAATGCCCTTAAAATGGAATTTTCTTTAGCTTTCTTCAAGGTCTTTTTTGTATTTCCATTCTTGCTTTATTGTTACTATAAGGTTGGTTTAGGGGAAATTTTGTAATTTAATAAATATAAACATTATTAAAAAAACAAGTGATTGAGGCACGCATTGCACACATCAATGCGTGGGCCCCCCCACACCCTTCGAGCATCGTATAAAAGGTTCATCTATTAACCAAGCATCGCCTTCCACAACGACGTTTGAATCTTCATGGCATCCCCTTAGTGATGAGGCATTGTGTGTGGCTAATGATCATCCAATTTGGCACCAACGACTTTTTCTCCCCTTTCTTCTCTCTCTTCCTTGATTTTCACACATGTCCCTTCAAAAATTCAAAGCACCCCTTTACTTCAATTTGGTATTCCTTCGGATTTGGTCATGTTCTTTGGATTACTATTTGTTTTATTTAGAATAATTTATAAAATTAGATTTTATTTTTCAATTTCCCCCCTTTAATTTTTTCATCTTTCAAATTTGGTCCTTTTTTTTATTGATACATGTTTTAATTGAGATAATTTTTTAGATTGATTGTTTTACAATTTAATCCTTTTTGGGTTTTTTTTTCCTATCAAATTTGATTCTTATTATTTTTTATTGCTATTTTTTTCACATTGGTAATTTTTAATTTTTTTTTATTTCGTCCTTCAATATGAGCTTCTTGATTTAGCTCGAGTTTAGGATTTCATAAGTCGCGAGTTTTAGAGATGAACCCAAATTTAGAAGGTTCACATAGGTGTGCTTGGTTTTTTTAAGCTCATGTTTTGGACTTTAACAATTATTCAATTAGAGAATGGACTTTGTTATAGAATTTTTAAATTGATATTCTTTTTTGATTTCATCCTTCAACATTAGATTGGTTGATAATTTTTTTTTTAATTTCATCCTTCAAGGTTGAAAGTTTTTTTATATTGGGTTACATGATTTTCTTCAATTTCCTTTCTATTTGTTAATCTCAATCCCATCTTTTAGACTGCAGGTTTAGCGAGTTAGCCTGAGTTGATTCAGATTTTTTTTAGGATTTTTTTAAGTTTAATATTTGTTATGCTCCATTCGTCAGCGTTAAGTTGTTCTAGAATAGAGCTTCACAATATTTTCTAGCTTGTATTTTATTGAGTTATCTCATTTGCATGATCTAGGTCGCAGAGTTTGGTTAGCTTGCCCAGTTTGCCGATTATTTTTTATCCTTTTTTTAAATGATTTTTTTTCAATTTTATCCATCTACATTTGATTTGTTTGGAACTACTAGACTTGAACTTTTTTTAATTTGCTTTCTATTATCTTATCCCGATCTCATGACATGACTTGTATATTTGGCATGTTTACTTATGTTGGCTCAGGTCATTTTTTTTTTTTAATTTGATTGGTTAAAATCTTAGCTTCGTTGCTTTTTTCATTTGATTGGTTAAAAAATATTTATTTTTAGATAATATTTATTTTTCCCATTTGATTTTACTAAATAAAATGTATGTGTATATATTTCTATTATCATTTGGTTAAAAAAAATGATTTTAATAGACAGAGTTATTGAACACAATTATGTAAATGACTTATGTTGCTATATCAAATATCTTGATTTACATTTGTCTCTTAAATTTTCAAGTTATGTCTTTAGTTATCAATGTCATAACCCTATTTGGGTTTCCCTCAAAATTATCCTTTTCTTTAAATAAAAACAAAAACAAATTTTAAAAATAAAACAATAAAAAAATGAAAAAAAAAAATGGCAACTTGGCAAGAACCGGTTGAGAAGGGTTTTAAACGCATGGAAGAACTAAACTGAGATTTTTAACAAAATCAAGAACCCAATTGTACCCAAGATTGAAAGACAATACATATTCAATGCTCAATTAAATGATTATCAAATGAATTTGCATAAAAATTAAGTTTGAAGACTTAATTAGATTTTTAATAGGCTAATTCGATTTAAATACACGCCTAATTCAAAGTTTAATTAAGTTTAAGAATTAATTTGGGTTAAATTGAAAGAATTGATAAAGTGCAAGGAATTAATTAGACTTTTAATAGATAAAATTGATTTTTTTGAGGAATTATTGATAAAAAAAAATTAAATTTGGAAGCCTAAATCGGGCTCAATTGAGAATATTAGATTTTTAAAGGATCAAATTTAATTTTTATAAAGTCAATTGGATGAAATCAGGGGTTAAAATGCAAGAAAATTAAAGTTTGGGGTCAATTAAGGTTTAAATTAAAGAAATTCAAGACTACGGATTTTTTTTGCAAAAAGTGTGCAAATTCAGGGACCCAATTCGATTAAGAATATAGGTGAAATAAAAGAAATTAGAAGTTTGAAGGTCAATTGAGGAAGAAATTGAAATATCCAAAATCAAGGACCAAGTTGAGAAACGTGATAAATTCAGAGGATCATTTAAAAACTTTACAGGGATAAAATTGAATTGATTTTTAAAACCAAAATCCAATTAATGACCTAAGTGAACAATTTGAAAGATTAAGGGTTGAAATTAAAAGATATTTATGATAATTTAGGTCAAAACACCAAAACATTATCGTTATATTTAAATGAAATCATGCGTGTTGGCTATGTTTTAACCAAAACGACCTCGTTTTGGTCAATGCCTAGTAAAAACAATATAATAAAGCTAGATAATATGTCGTTTGACATTGTTTATTGTCTTCTTCCTTTGCTCTTGAAAAAGTTGATTGAGAGACCTTTTTTCATATTCATTTAATGCATCACTCATGCCACAAATGAGAGAACAAACACACCCTTTGGTAGCCCTGAACTTGTACTACACCCTCAGTTTTATTCCCATCAATTTTCCACCTAAAGAATCGTTGAAAAGTCCACCTAAATGGGTTAACTCGATCAGCTTTAACAACCTCATATTGCCAGTACCAGACCGTTGTTTTCCAACCAAAGGTTGGGATCCTTTTTATGCGAATCAAGGGACAAGATTCATGCCTAGATGGGACCTCGTGTCCCTCTTTCATTGCCTATAAATAGGAGTGAAATTTATGAAGAAATAAGGAAGAAAGCTGAGGGAGAAGCGAGGGAAAAAACCAGGAAAAAAGAAAAAAAAAGACTACCCTCTTATATCAAACCAATAAAATCAAAACCAAAACTTGTCCTTACAAAAACCTACCTCTACTAGTTCAACTAAGAACCAAAACGAAGAGGCTTGTGAGAGAGACTAGAGAGAGACGCTCTCCTCAAAAGAGTGTCTCCTCATGTTTGCGTTCTGCTACTGTCGATCTCGAGCTCCTATCTTTATGTCATCCATGGATGACTTTTTATCCTTCCCTCCTCGGGTACAACAGCTTCTGCTGGTGAAGCCTTTGATCCAAACCATCATTGTACTCTTGGTTACACCTCCTTCCACCCAGACTCTTACCATCTAGAACCCAATCAAGCAGCAACAGAGAGCACGATGCGTGTCTTCCCCAAAGCCCTAATTGGTGTTTTGGTTGTTGTCTTCCTTGATGTACAGGATTTTGATAAAGATCTGGTGTTTTGTAGCCTATCAAGGGATGATTTTGATAGAGGTTTGTTCTTCTACCCTTTTCTGGCATGGAATCGAACTTTGCTTCCCCTGTTAGTGTTAATTGTCCTTTATTTACCGGTACCGAATCCCTCGGTTGGGATTTGTGCTAGCGTAAACACCACTGAAACATCAGATGGCTGAATAACCATCTGACAAACCATGAGACTGTCCTCATGATATCTGGTTGGTTTGCTTTGTGTTTTTGAGTTTCTCTGCAAGTCCTGCTTGCTATGTTTTGTCTGCTGCTAAGGCTCTTCTCCTAACTTTGTTGGATTTATCTCTACTCTTCCTAGAGGGCTTTACTGTGGATTTGTTTCTGTTGTGTACTGTTTGGTTTGCTGAGCTTCCTAAAGCTTACCGTTAGCCTTTCCGGTTTCTGCTCTATATGATTTTGATTGGCTGGGGTGGTTAAGGTTCCATAGACTCACTCAATAGTTTTTGTTTTGTGGAAGGTTTGATGTAAAGCATCATCTTTTTTCTACTTGGTTATGCTGGCTGATACAATTCTATGTGTCTCCATGTGGTTTGCTAGAGTTGTTCCCTCTTTAGCATTATGTTACTGCTTTTTGTAGGGTTGTCAGTGGCTGCTGTTGTTCTCTTCAACTGCATGGATGGTTGGAGGACGTTAAGTTACTACTATATGCAGCTTGGTTTTCCTAAGACTATTGAGGCTGACTACTGGACTCTTTGTCTGCTGCGCTGGTATGGTGGAGTTCCAAGCTTGTTTGCTCTTGCTTTTTGTTATGAGCTGTGTTTGCTATGGAAGGCTCTCCTAACTCAGGGTTGTCTTTGTCTGGCTGCTGCTTAACGTAATGTTGGTATGCTGGAGTCGATGAGATTCCAAGCTTTGTTACTGTTGGCTTGTTTTATTACAGGTATAATGTGGGCTGTTTGGTTGCTGCTGAAGGTTCTCTTGGGATTACCACAGGTTGGTGACACATCACACTTCATCACCCTTGCAGGATGCTACTGATGTTGACTGCTAGGGTTGGTTTGTTAGAGTTGCTCTTTACTCTAGCGTTTATGTTATTGTTGAATGGTTTATGCTACTTGTATTGTCGGCCTTTTGTTTGCTAATTAAAGGCTATCTTGGGTTTGCCTTTGGCTATTGTGGTTTGTTAAAGTTGGCTTCCCTCTCTGATCTTTGTGTTGCTGTTGTTTGCATGTTGGTTTGTTGGAGTTGATTGCTAGCTTATTTGAGTCACTTTTACTCT